>ENA-UOOC01002642-UOOC01002642.1-human-gut-metagenome-genome-assembly--contig:-C48old-NODE-2642-length-13176-cov-5.579453_pt1 | contig 13176 bp, 16 predicted proteins | sample MGYA00242469_ERZ724016 | MGnify/ENA metagenome assembly ERZ724016 | reverse complement strand
CGCCGGCAGATCGAAATTTTCCGGCAGACAGTCAGAGCCTTCGTAAACCTTTTTCCACGCGTCGCCGGCGGCAAACAGCAAAACGCTGCCGCCTCTCACCTGCAGTTTCCGATATCCGCCCTGCAGACCGGCCTTGATGCGATAGCCGTCGCAAAACAGGTCACAGCGGCCGTCCGGATACTGCGCAATGCTTGTTTTTCCGTCCGCAGCCGGCGTGAAAGAAACGTATTTGCGCGTTTCAAAAGCGTCCGTTTCCTCATCAAGGGCGGAAACATTCCAGCCGCCGCTTTCCGGACGCTCGCCGAAAACGTCGCCGGCAAGGATTTTTTTGCCAAGATAAACATCGCCCAAAAACATTTCCCGGCCGTTTTCCAGCTTCTGTTTTCCCGGCCGGTGATTGAGCCAAAACCAGCCGTCGGTCAGATGATATACAAAATCGGCGCCGAAAAGCTTAAACTCAAAAACGTCGCGCGGACCGCAAACCAACGGTCCCGTCAGATTCCGACAGGGAAAATAAAAAAGGTCGAACACGCGGTCTTTTTTGCGCATCACGGCAACCGCCGCGTTTGCAAACTGCCAGTAGTTCAAACCGGACGAAACTTCGCACTCTGCCGCAGCCGTCGTTTTTTTCATCAGCAAACGGCAGCGCACTTCCCGGTTGTCATTCTCTTTTTCCAGTCTTACATTGTTTCCGTAAATCATAAGTTTTGTTATTTTTAATAATTAAACATAAAATATTATCGCGGACGGGAATTTAACAAAAAATTTCCGTCTTGGCAAGCAAATACATTCCGTTTTTCAAACCGTCAGCCGGGCAGTCTTCAGGCCGACGATTTCTTCCAGCGCGGCGAGCGGCGCCTCAATCTGAAAACCGATTTTGCCGGCGCTGAAAATGATCGTCGCAAAGTCCGCGGCGGTTTCGTCGGCAAATGTCGGAAACGGCTTTTTCATCCCGAGCGGCGAACAACCGCCGTGAACATAGCCGGTCAGGCCGAGAAGCTCTTTTGACTTGACCATCTCGACCGACTTTTCGCCGGCGGCGGCCGCCGCTTTTTTCAGATCCAGCTCTTCCGCCACCGGAATCATAAAGACATAATGCTGATGCGACTTTCCGACCGTCACCAGGGTTTTAAACACCTGCTTCGGGTTCTGGCCGAGCGCCGTCGCCACTTCTATCCCGCTCAAGGCCCGGCTGCCGTCATAACTGTAGGATCGGTAGTCAATCTTATGCCGGTCGAGTATCCGCATGGCGTTGGTTTTGCTTTCCATCGTTTCCTCTCTTTTTAATTTTCCACCCGTATGGTCAGCGCCGGGAACAACTCGTCGTCACTGCCGAAGTGGCTGAAACGGATGTCTCCGGCAGCGTCCGCCGTCAGCAGCGATTTGAAGGGACGCGCTTCCCGCCGGCCCTCAAAAGAATAGCGGTGATAAGACTGTTCCGTATCGTTAAGCAGAAGAAAACTCAGGCTGCCGAACAACGGTTTTCTGACCGTCAGCACACCGTTTTCGGCCGTCGAAATTTTTACGACGGTCAGTCCGGGGAACAGCTTTTCCACCTCTTCGGGTGACAATTTACGCACCTTGAAAGCGTTGTCGCGATATACCGTTTCGGTAAAATACAGATCGTTTTGGTTATATCCGATCAAACGGCCGTTTAACAGAAACTCATAGGTCGAAGCGGGCGAAAAGCCTGCTTTCCTTGCCGTATATTGCGAATAACTGCCCGTACCCGGCGAAACGGACCTGGTAAACACCGTGCGGTCTTCCGCCATGCCGCCTTCCGACCAGACGCCGGCCGCGGGAGAATAGACCACCTGCGCCCTGTCCCCGACCGCTGCTGCCGTCACCTCCGGCGGCAGCCGGTAACCGGCGGCGCAGCTGCTTAAAAAACAAAGGCACATCCCTGTGAAAAAAACGTTTTTCATTTACACCCCTCCGCAAACTTTGCGCATTAAAACTTTCATTGTATACAATTAAACCCAATATCTATGAGATTCAATAATTTTGTAGAGGTTGTATTGCAGGAGACGCACAACATATTAATTTTCTAAAAGGAGGAAGACCATGAATGAATTGCACTTTCTGATTCATAACCTTTCCGATCTGGCGCCGAACCACGACCGCCGCCCTCATTGCCGGGTCGTCGACATTCTGGTGGAAAACTGGGCGGGCGGACAATACATCACCTACAATTACCGGGAACACATCATGCGGATCAGACGCCGACCGGAAACGGCCGTTGTCAAAAACTGAGACAAACGCGCGCCGCCGTTCCGCACGGCGGACAAAAAGGCAAAGTGTACTTATTTTTGGTTACCCCGCACCGACTTTTACCTACTACCGCAATTTTGCGACCATGGTATAGTTCGTTTTGTGATTGCCATAACTTAACCGAAAAAGGAGGGTATTAAAAAATGGGACAGGCGATAAAGAAAAAGACGATTCCGGGAAACGACGACGAGCGCGACATCATGCTCATCGGGAAAATTTACAAAAGTTTCGAGGCTCTGGAAGAAACGCTCGGAAAGCTGCAGCTTGAAGAGCCCCTGTTTATTACCTACATGGCAAAGAAGTCTTTTGCCGACACCGTTTTTTCACAAATCAAACATAATAACGAAAAAACGCAGATTCAACGTTTCATCAACTGAAATCAGCATTTTTTCCAGGTGGTGCCGGAAGGCGTGTCTTCCAGCACAATGCCCGCCGATTTCAACTGATTGCGGATTTCGTCCGCCCGCGCATAGTTCTTTTCCTTTTTGGCAAGGGCGCGCTCTTCTATCACACGGTTGATCTCATTCTCGTCGAGCGGTCCGCCGGCCCCCTGCTTAAACCAGCTTTCGGGATCCTGATACAAAAGGCCGAGAACGGCAGCCGAGGCGACGAGCTTTGACTTGGCTTCCCTGCGCTCTTCCGCGCTTTCCGCCTTATTCAGGGTGTTGACCAACTCGTGGAGAACCGACAAGGCCAGCGGCGTGTTGAGGTCGTCGCAAAGAGCTTCCATCACTCTGGCATCCGGACCTACGCCGGCATCAACCTTGATATCTGCCGTTTTGAGCAAAGCGTTGTAAAACTTGTCCAAAACCGTTTTTGCCTGTTTCAGCCCGTCAAAAGTGAAATTGAACGGCTGATGATAATGGGTGCCGATAAACAGCAGCCGGAGAGCTTCCGCCGGATATTCTCCGATCAGCTGGTTAACGGTATAAAAATTGCCGAGCGATTTGGACATTTTGACTCCGTCCACCATCAGCATGCCGGCATGCACCCAGTAACGGGCAAAAGTGTCGTTCGGATGGGCGCACATCGACTGCGCGCATTCGTTCTCATGGTGAGGGAAAATCAGATCCGATCCGCCGCCGTGAATGTCAAACGAATTGCCGAGATATTTTGAGCTCATGGCCGAACATTCCAGATGCCAGCCCGGACGGCCGTAGCCCCAGGGGCTGTCCCAGCCGGGCTGCCCGGCTGCCGACGGCTTCCACAAAATGAAGTCGGCCGGATTTTTCTTGTAACCGGCCACCTCAATCCGCGCGCCGGCCAGCATTTCCTTCATGCTGCGGCCGGAAAGGAAACCGTAGTTTTTCATCGAATCGACGGAAAACAAAACGTGCCCGTCGGCCTCATAGGCATGGCCGTTTTTAAGCAGCAGTTCGACCAGCTCGATCATCTCGTTGACAAACTCGGTCGCCCGCGGACGAAAATCGGGATCGGCCACGTTCAGCGCATGCATGTCGTCCAGATACCACTGATAGGTTTCCCGGGTGATTTCACTGATCGGCTTGCCGGTTTCCTGATGTTTGTTCAAAATCTTGTCGTCAATGTCGGTAATGTTGGAAACGTAAGTTACGTGGTCTTTGCCGTAAACCTCGCGCAAAACCCGGTTGAGCACGTCAAAAACCACCGCCGACTTGGCGTTGCCGAGGTGCGCGCGGTCATAAACCGTCGGCCCGCAGACATACATGCGAACATTGTTTTCATCCAACGGAACAAATTTCTCCTTGCGGCGTGTCAACGTATTGTGCAGATACATTTCCGGCATTTTTTTCTCCTTTTATGCATATTCGCCGTTCAAGCGGCGGAAAACCCGTTCGCGCCCGATCAACGGCAGTAAAATTTTCAGTTCGGGACCGTCGTCCATGCCGGTAATCGCTTTGCGCAGCGGGTGAAACAAAGCTTTTCCCTTGCGGCCGGTGCGCTCTTTTACCGCATTTGTCCAGACGGCAAAGGTTTCCTCGTTCCACGGCTCGGGCGGCAACAATTCGGCGGCGGCGGACGTCAGTTCCCTGTCTTCCAGTTCGGGTCGAACCGGCCGACGGCAGATTCCCCGCCATATTTCACTGTCTGTTACAATATTCAGATTGCCGCGGATGGCATTCCAAAACTCCCTGTCTACATTCACCCGGCCTTTTACCGCTTCATAATCCAGTCCGCGAACCAGGTGGGTGTTGAAGCGGCGCAGATCGTCTTCCGAAAACTTCGGCTGCGAACGCCCCAGCCTGGCAAGATCCAGACTTTCCGCCAGGCTGCGCAGGTCGGCAAAAGGTTCCACCGCTTCCGAAGTACCCAGCTTGGCAAGATAAGAACAAATTGCCATCGCTTCAACGCCTTCCGCCCGCAATTCGGCAACGCCGACGGAACCCAGACGTTTGGAAAGTTTTCCCTCCCGACCGGTCAAAAGCGGCAGGTGGGCAAACGACGGCACCCGGCCGCCGACCGACTCAAACATCCGTATCTGCGACGCGGTATTGGTCACATGGTCTTCGCCGCGGACAATATGTGTGATTGCAAAGTCCGTATCGTCGATAACCGAAGGCAGATGGTATAAATAACTTCCATCTTCACGAATTACAACGGGGTCGCTCAAATTTTCCGCCGAATAATGGCAGCGGCCGCGCACCATATCTTCCCAGACGATGTCGCCGGGCGCCAGTTTAAAACGGTAATGAGGCCGGCGGCCTTCCTTTTCATAAGCGGCAATTTGTTCTTTCGTCAAACTCAGGGCACGGCGGTCATAAATCGGCGGACGACCCTTGGCCAGCAGCGTCTTGCGCATCAGTTCCAGTTCTTCCGGCGTTTCGTAACAAGGGTAAACCAGTCCTTCCGCAATCAGTTTTGCCGTCACTTCCCGGTAACGTTCCGTCCGCGCGGACTGCCGGGCTTCGCTCGACCACACCAGTCCCAGCCACTGCAGGGCATCGCGTATTTCCGCTTCATATTCTTTTTTGGAGCGTTCCTTATCGGTATCGTCGATCCGCAGCATAAAGCTTCCGCCCAGCTTTTGCGCCAGCAGCCAGTTGAACAGCGCGGTTCTGGTATTGCCGATATGCATGTGCCCGGTCGGCGACGGCGCGAATCTGACTTTGACTTCTGACATTTGAAATTATTCCCCGATAAATTTGAACAATTGCCGAGTATATAAGCATACCCCGCAGATTTCAAGACTTTTTTCCCCCTTCGGCAGCAACGGCAAAACAAAATCCGCCGGCATAACAAAGCCTTTGCGAATATAACCGGTTACGTGTTCCGACCGCACCGTTTTGTTCCCGCCTGCCGTTTTTAAACGCATCCGTCTGCAAACGGCTTCCTCTTACAAACTTTCAAAAGTTCACGCAAACGATCTTAACCTTTCCGAACTTCGGGCCGCGCAAACGCGGGATCAAACGGTATCCCGCCGCCGCCCCGATATAAACGACATTGCTTTACCCCATAATCTTCCGTACCGACGCAAACGGCGCCGACCGTTTCCGGCATCAAACGCCAGCACCAGAAGGTTTTGCAAAGCCTTACAACCGGCTGCCGTCTGTATCTGCCGGCTTACGCAGAAATTTGAAGCAAAAAAGATACCTTCAGACTATCCGAGGGTTTTCGGCACACAAAAAAACCTCTCCGCCAGGAGAGGTTTTTCGTTTTTAAGCTTCGGCCTTTTTGCTCTTTTTCTTTACCGTTTTTTTGGCAGCAGCCTTCTTTTCTTTGGCCGCGGCTTTTTTGGCAGCGGCTTTTTCCTTGGCGGCAGCTTTCTTTTCGGCTGCTTTCTGCCTGGCCGCTTCGGCTTTTTTCCGGTCGGCTTCCTTCTTTTTCGCCGCAGCGGCTTTTTTCTTTGCCGCTTCTTTTTCCTTTGCGGCGGCAGCTTTCTTCTTCTCGGCCTCTTTCTTTTTGGCTGCTTCGGCTTTCTTCTTCGCCGCTTCTTTTTCTTTTGCGGCGGCAGCTTTCAGTTTTTCCGCCTCTTTTTTTCTGGCAGCGGCGGCCTTGGCTTTCGCCGCAGATTTTCCGGCTTTCTTCTTCACCGTTTTTTTCGGCTGGCTTTTCAGTTCGGTCCATTTTTTGGAAACGGCAATTGCTTCGTCCAGGTCCTTTTCCTTGCACAAACCGACAGCAACCGGATTCTTCGGCCGCAGGTTGGCCATGTCGCGGTGCGTGCCGTCCCGCAGAGAAGCAATGGTCGGCTTGGTGGTACCGATCAGCTTGCATATCTGGGAATCGATAATTTCCGGACAATTGCGCAAAATCCACAGAATAGCCGCCGGCTTGTCGCTGCGCTGCGACGGCGAAAGCACTTTTTTGTTCTTGCTGTTTTCCGCCTTGACGTTGCGTTCCGGTTCAACCCCGACAAGCGACGCGGAAGGATCCTGTTCGCAGCGGGCAATTTCGTCCGCCGTCAGCTGACCGCCGGTAACCGGATTCAGCCCGACGATGTTAAAAGCGACGTCACCGTCGGCAATCGCCTGCACTTCCAACTCGTGCAACTCGCAGAAATCGCCGATTTGTTTAAAAGTCAAAGTCGTATTTTCAACCAGCCAGACGGCTGTTGCCTTGGGCATTAACGGGGCTGTCATTCTTCTGTCCTTTCTTTTTTGTTTTAAGCACACAGATTTTGTGAGCAAAAAACCCACATTCCATTATAGAATGCAGGTTAATTGAAAAAATTTAAGATAGTATTAAGATTAAATACTATTCGCCGTCGGAAGTTTTGAGACCGAAAGCGCCAAACTTGTTCTTAAATTTGGACAACTGACCGCCGGTGTCAACCAGACGATAAACGCCGGTCCATGCCGGATGGGATTTCGGATCAATTTCCAAAGTCATCTTGTCTCCGGCTTTGCCCCAGGTGGATCTGGTGGTGGCTACGCTGCCGTCACTCATTACATAGGTAATTTCGTGATAATCCGGATGAATACCTTTTTTCATCTTATTTCTCCATATCGAATTTTCAGTTGTCGTTTTTATACATTAGAGTTTCAAATAAAGCAAGCATTAATTTAAAAAATTTTTAAGCTTTTTCCATTAATCCGCCTGTTCGAAAACTTCCACCGTGTTTTGCTTGCCGCGGTTGTCGGTATTGACGATTTTGATGCCGAAGTTTTTATAACCGCGGGTCATCAGATAAGAGCGGATTTCCACCGCCCGGTTCAAACTCAGACGCTTGTTTTTGAAATCGTTGCCGCCGTCGTTGAAGTTGTAGGCGTAGATGAGGATTTTGCTTTCGCCCGGCCGTTTGAAGCCGTCGGCAATTGCTGCCAGCCGCGCCGTATTTTCGGCCGAAAGCTCAAACACGCCGCCGGCAAAGGCAATAATGTCGGCGGCCGGTTCTTCTTCCGCCACCGGAATCAGCGGCTGCAAAGCCGGTTCTTTTTCCTTTGCAACGACCGGGGCGGAACTCGTTTTTTCAATTTTTACCGGAATTTTTTCCACCGGTTTGCCTTCCGCGACAGCGTTTTTTTCTCCCTCTTTCCTGCTCTCTGCGGCGGAAATCTGCGCTTTTGCCACCGGAATTTCCCGCGGCGCTTCCGCTTTCATCATCCGTTGCGTATCTTTTGCCCGTACCGCTTTTTCAGCTTTCACGGTTTGGTCCGCATCAGCCTTCACCGCTTTATCCGCCGCAGGTTCGGCAACGGCAGACGAAACCGGCTGCCGGGATACCGCCGGCATGTTCTTCTTTTCAATATCCGCTTTTATCGCCGGTTTTTCTTTTACCGCCGGTTTGGCCTCCGGCTTTTTTCTCTCTGCCGCCGGCTTTTTTGTTGCGGAAACGATCGTGTTTCCGGACACGTTTTCCTTAACTGCCGCAGGCTTGGTTTCCGCCGCCGCGGGCTTTGCCGGCAATGCCGCCTTTTTAACGGTTACTGCCTTATCTTCTGCCGGCCTCTTTTTTTGTGCCGCAACAGGTTCGGCCGCCGGTTCGGACTTAACCGGCAGCGGACGTATATTCGGTTTGCGTTCGGGAACGGGAATCGTTTTTACCGCCGGTTCGGTTTTTGCTTTTACCGCAACCGGAGTTTTCTCCGGTTTACCCTTTATCTCAGCCGGCGCCGGCCTGACCGCCCGGGGCTTGTCGCCGATAACCGGCTTAGGCAGCGGACGCAGGGACGAATCGTCAAATACGGGGAAAAGCGGCGCATCGACTCCGGCAGGCGCGGCGTCCAGACCGTCCAACACCGAAAGATCAACATAAACGTCGTCGGCCGCCGCCCGTCCCCACAACAGGCAGGAAACCGTTACCAACATCCAGACTTTGCGCATTCTCTTCCCCCGAAAGACAAAAACACTATCCCGCCAGTCTGACGATAAACGCCTCCAGCGAGGTGTTGGTCGCCGCCAACTCGTCGGAAACGATCACCTGTTCGATTTTTTCCGGCGCAAATTCTTCCCGTTTCAGGTTATAGACGTAACCGCCGGCTTCGCGCACCAGCAACAGACCGGCAACCGCCGAATTCAGATTGCTGCCGAGGCTGAGGCAGACATCCATTTTGCCGGCGGCAACGCCGGCCAGCGAGAGCGCAACGGAACCGAGCAGCCGAACGTTTTCGGTTTCGGCAAACAAATCGCGGTAAGCGGCGGTATATTCCGCGCTGCCGTGCTGAAAGCCGATCGAGGCCGCCACCAGAGCCGCGGTGCCGTCCTTGACGGCGGAAACACGCAGACGTTCGTGGTTGCGGAAGCCTTCCTTGTAGGCGCCGCTGCCCTTTTCGGCAAAATACAGCTCGTCACTGGCACGGTTATAGACGACCGAAGCCTTGACTTCACCGTTTTCGCAATAGGCGACGGTGGTGGCAAACACCGGAATGCCGCGGACAAAGTTGCCCATGCCGTCAATCGGATTGACCATAAAACAGCATCCGCGGGAAAGCGGCGGTTTGCCGTCGACGAAGACGGCGTCCGGCCGCACGCGGGAAAGTTCGCCTTTCAGAGTCTGCGCCACCCGCTCGAAAGAACGGGAAACGAAATTCTGATAACCGCGCACCGAAGACTGCAGCTTCTCAATCTCGTTGAAGTCGCGGTCAAGCGACGCCGTTGCCTTTTTGACGGCGCCGACCAAAAGCGTGAGAGTTGGGGAAAGATACGACATTATTTGGCTCTTTCGACATAGTTGGCTTCGGCCGTGCCGACCACGACCTTTTCACCCTGGTTGATAAACGGCGGAACCATGATGCGGACGCCGTTGTCCAAAATCGCCGGTTTGTAGGACGAAGCCGCGGTCTGTCCCTTGACCACCGGTTCGGTTTCGGCAATGGTGCAGACGACCTGCTGCGGCAGTTCGACCGCCACCGGACGACCGTCTATGAAATTGATGTAAACGGTCATGCCTTCGACCATAAACGGACGGGAATCGCCCAAAATGTCGGCAGGCATAACAAACTGTTCAAAAGTTTCCGAATCCATAAAGGTCAGACCGAGAGCGTCTTCATAGAGGAACTGGCAGTCTTTTTCTTCCACCATCAGTTTTTCGACCGTATCTTCGGAACGGAAACGCTCGTTGGTTTTGGTTCCTTCCTCAACCGACTTCATTTCGACCTGCATAAAGGCGCCGCCCTTGCCCGGCTTGATGTGGGTTGCCTTAACAACCGTCCAGGGTTTGCCCTTGTATTCGATTACCCAGCCGATTCTGATGGATACTGCTTGCTGCTTCATTTTCTTATTCACTCCTTAATTTTTGATTTTTTGAATTTTATCAAGATAATTACTCTAAACTTTATTTTTTCGCAACTAAAATCTTATAGTCTTCGGGGCTTAAAATCACCATGTCCGCGGGCCAGGCGGAAAAATCGACGGAACCGTCCATCGGCTCGACCGCCGTCTGCAGCAGAAAAAACTCCGCATACCAGTCGGCCAGCGCTTTGGTTTTCTCCGCCCCCTCACTCCAGATGCGGAAAACAACAAAGTCCGGTTCGTTTTCGCTTACGATCATCGCTTCATGACGGCGGCTGCGGCAGATAACGCCGAGAAAACGACGGCCGAGCTGCCGGCGCAGGGCCGCCATCTCCTTTTTGATTGCCGTCGAGGCGCTCAGATCGGCAACAATGCCGTCGGCGCCGAGTTTAACCGCCAGCGCGGCGGCGTCTTCGCCTTCAAGCAGCGCAATTTTTCCGGCCGCCTCAATCTTCCGGATTATCCTGCCGAGGCAGTCCTCCGGCAGGGAAGCAGACAGAATGAAACATTCGACGTTCTTTTCGTCGATGCAGTTTTCGGCGCTTTCGGCCGTAATTTTGAGAATAAATTTAGGCATATCCGTTTTTGCCGCTTGAAAAAATAGTTAATGACCGGTATTATCGGGAGATTATAAGCTAACGGCATCGATAAAGAAAGAAAAATTTTACCATGGAAACAGAAATTTCGCGTTTCAAGGAAACGGCGGAAGCCCTGAACGAAATCGACGCGGCGCTCAACGAGCTGCAGCGGGCATTTGAAAACAAGCGGGAAAACGTTTCCCGCCTTAAAGAAACCGCCGCCCGTTCGGTTGCCCGTATCGACGAACTGATCAACAAACTGAACACGGCACGGGAGCAAAATGGCACAAGTAACGGTAACGATTAATTCCCGCGAATATCCGATTGCCTGCGAAAGCGGTCAGGAAGCGCGGATCATGCAGCTGGCCGGCGTTTTGGAAGAAAAGGCGCGGCTATTGAAAGATATCAGCGGACAAATCAGCGAAAACATGCTGCTGGCAATGATCGGCATTCTGGTTGCCGACGATTTGCTTGAAGCGCGCAAAAACAACCCCGCGCCGGTTGCCCCCGCGGGGGAAGACGCCGCCCGGACCGCTGCCGCCGACCGCGAACTTTCCGCCCGGCTCAGGGTTGTGATAGAAAAAATAAAAGCTGTTGCAAAACAGATCGAATCATTATAATATCGGTTTATGGAGAGGTGACTGTCCGGTTCGTAATTCCGCAGATCTTCCGAGCCAACGTAATTTTATCGGGAATTGTCCCTGGCAGGATCGTGGTCCTGTTATATGATGCCCACCTATTGAGATGCGGTTCGAGACAGAATGTACCTATACGGCCCGACGGTTCTCTCTTTTTTTGTTACCTTTCAACTCCGGCCGCCGGAGTTTTTTTAATTAACGGAGAAAACTGTTGAAGATCATTTATTTGGGCGACGTGGTCGGCCGGGCGGGAAGAGATGCCGTCTTAAACAACCTGCCGCTGATGCGGGAAAAATACAAGGCCGACGTAATTATCGTCAATGTTGAAAACGCCGCCCACGGCTTCGGCGTCACGCCGGGAATCGCCCGCGAGTTTCTGGAACGCGGCGCCGACGTTCTGACTACCGGCAACCATGTCTGGCAGCAGCGTGACATCATCCCTTTCTTAGACGAGTGCAAACGCATTGTCCGGCCGCTGAACTATCCCGACAGCGCACCCGGCCGCGGAGCGGTCGAATTTGAACTGGCCAGCGGCAAAAAACTGCTTGTTGCCCAAGTGCTGGGACGGGTCTTCATGGACAGTGTCGACAACCCCGCGTTTGTCCTCGACCGGCTGTTAAAGAACTATGCGCTCGGCCGCAACATTGCCGCCGTGTTCGTTGACGTCCATGCCGAATCGACCTCGGAAAAGCTTTCTCTCGGACATTATCTCGACGGCCGGGTTTCCATCGTTGCCGGCACCCACACCCATATCCCCACCGCCGACGCCCATATCTTAAACGGCGGCACCGCCTACATCACCGACGTCGGCATGTGCGGCAATTACGACTCCGTGCTCGGCTTCGACAAACAGGCGCCGATCGACCGGCTGTGCCAGCGTTACAACGGCAACCGGCTGGAAGTCTGCCGCAGCGGCGGCATCGTATGGGGAATCGCGGTTCAAACCGACGACAAAACTGGTCTGGCCGAAACAATCGAACAATTCAGCTTAAAAGGAAACGAATGATGGCGGAAAAAGAATATATCAGCTACGAAGAAATCAACAGCGAATGCAAAAAACTGGCTTATATTCTTGCCGGCTGCGGTTTTAAACGCATTATCGCGGTAGCCCGCGGCGGGCTGGTGCCGGCCTGCGTTCTCGCCCAGTTTCTCGGCATCAGGGAAATCAGCAGCATCTCGCTGGCCAGCTATGAGGGCGAAGCCCGCAGCGAACTCAAATGTCTGGTGCCGCCCGACATCCGCATGGACGAGGAAACGCTGTTCGTGGATGACCTTTACGATTCCGGCAGCACTTACCGTTATTTGAAAGAAAAATATCCGCGGGCCAAAATCGCCGTTTTGTTCAGCAAAGACCCGGCAGCCGAGCTTGATTTTCCGGCCGCGCCGAAAGTTCCCGGCCGCTGGCTGGTATTCCCCTGGGAATTTGAACCGATTGAAAGCAACAGCGGCAAATAGTTTTCGTTTTTCCGGACACGGGCAGATTTTCCCGTTCTTTTTGCAAAAATTCCCCGCAGAAAAAACAACTTTCCGCTTGTCAAAAACCGGTGTTTTCTTTAATATCAGTTCTGCATCCGGGAGGCCGGATGCGGAGTGTCAGAGCTCCTTCATACAAAATAATATCCCCTGAAAGAGGGAGATGCTGAAATAAGCGCGCTTTCAAGCGTGACGAATAAGGTGTACTGTATTGTATGAACAGTTCTGAACTCCCTCACCTTGAATTTATCAAGGTGAGTTTTGTTTTAACCGAAGGTAAATAAGCAAAACGAGGAGTGGCTGGAGGAAAAAAGAAATCTCTTGCCAACGGGCGGCAATTTCTTTAATATCAGCCCTGCATCCGGGAGGCCGGATGCGGTGTCTCAAAAACATCTTCAACGTAAAAATCCTTCTTCGGAAGGAGTGCCGGTAATATGTTGAATAACGGCGACTGCATACGTTGACAGTTTTTGAGCTCCTTCCGCCTAAGGGTTTTCCCCGGGCGGTTTTGTTTTTTTACCATAAACAAAATCAAGGGAGTTTCAAACTATGTTTAACGATAAAAT
>ENA-UOOC01002600-UOOC01002600.1-human-gut-metagenome-genome-assembly--contig:-C48old-NODE-2600-length-13317-cov-5.248530_pt1 | contig 13317 bp, 16 predicted proteins | sample MGYA00242469_ERZ724016 | MGnify/ENA metagenome assembly ERZ724016 | reverse complement strand
ATATCAAGGGGGATATTACATATTTGACAGCATGTCTTTTACTTGACATATCCATATGACAGTGGTATAATATTATCACAGTAAAGCGGTGAAATAACCGCCTTGAAGGGATGGATTATATGAGAATATATAATAATATAACCGAGCTTGCCGGAAATACACCGCTTGTAAGGCTTTCGGAATTTTCTGCCAAGCGAAATCTGAACGCAGAGATTCTTGCAAAGCTTGAATATCTTAATCCGGCAGGAAGCGCAAAGGACAGGGTTGCAATTGCTATGATAAACGACGCCGAAAAAAGCGGCAGATTAAAACCTGGAGCCTGCATTATCGAGCCTACCAGCGGCAACACCGGAATAGGACTTGCTGCGGCAGCGGCTGTCAAGGGCTACAGGGTGATACTAACCATGCCCGAAACCATGAGCGTTGAGCGCAGAAAGCTTCTGGCGGCATACGGTGCCGAAATAGTGCTTACCGAAGGATCCCGCGGGATGAGCGGAGCTATAGAAAAGGCAAACGAGATAGCTTCAAGCACTACGGGAAGCTTCATTCCGGGGCAGTTTGAAAATCCTTCAAATCCGAAAGCTCATTTTGATACCACCGGTCCCGAAATTTGGAGAGATACCGACGGCGAGGTTGATATATTCGTTGCCGGAGTGGGAACAGGCGGAACAATAAGCGGAGTGGGGGAGTATCTTAAATCGCGCAAGCCTGAGGTAAAAATCGTGGCTGTAGAACCGGCGTCGTCCCCGCTTATTTCTAAGGGATATTCCGGCGCGCACGGCTTGCAGGGAATAGGCGCAAACTTTATCCCCAAAAACCTGAATTTGGATGTCGTTGACGAGGTGATAGCCGTAACCGACGAGCAGGCGTATGCCGCCGGCAGGGCAATTGCAAAAGAGGAGGGAATACTTGTTGGTATATCAGCAGGAGCGGCACTTCACGCCGCCGCCGAGCTTGCCAAGCGTCCCGAAAACAAGGGCAAGAAAATAGTAGTGCTTCTGCCTGATACAGGGGACAGATATCTTTCTACTCCGATGTTTGATTAAATCGCGATATGCTAAAAGCGGAGAGCCATTTTTGCATCCGTTCTTCGCTTTAGGCATTCGTTTAAAGAAAGGCTGGATAACGTGAATATATACTCAATAGGCGAAAACATCCGCAAACGCCGTCAGGAAAAGAAGCTTCGGCAGGAGGATTTGGCAGAGCTGTGCAATCTGAGCGCAAACTATATAGGAATGATAGAGCGCGGCGAAAAGCTGCCGTCCCTCAAAACCTTCATAGATATAGTAAACGCATTGGAGGTATCGGCGGACGAGATTCTCTGCGGAGCGGTAAAAACCGGCTACACCGTAAAGGAATCAAAGCTTGCGTCAAGACTCGAAAACGTCTCGGCAGAGGATAAAGCAAGGATATATGATGTTGTCGAAACGATGCTCCGCCACTCCAAAAAGAAGAAATAGCCGCAGTCGCCCAAAAAGCTGCTGCGGCTATTATTATGTCCTATTTACCGTAGTATTTTTGCGCAAACCTTACAGTATCCATGGCGTCCTTGGCATAGAAATCCGCGCCAATCATGTCGGCGTATTCCTGATTAAGTACCGCACCGCCAACAACCGTTGTGATTTGCGGGTCGTAATCCTTTAAAAGCTTTATGGTTGCCTCCATTGAGGGCACTGTAGTAGTCATAAGCGCGCTGAGTCCAACCAGCTTGCAGCCTGTTTCGATGACCTTGTCAAGAACCCTCTGCGGCTCGACGTCCCGCCCTAAATCGTAAACCGTAAAGCCGTAGCTTTCCAGCATTACTCGCACGATGTTTTTGCCGATGTCGTGGATGTCCCCCTTAACGGTTGCAATGATGAACCTGCCCGAATCGTCCGCCGACTCCTTTGGGATGACTGCTTTAACCTCCGCGAATGCGGCAGTTGCGGCGTCGGCACTCATTAAAAGCTGAGGCAGAAACGCCTTGTGACGCTCAAACTGTCCGCCGATGTCGTTGAGTGCGGGGATGATATGCTCGTTGATAACACTCAGCGGCTCAGCTGTTTTCAAAAGCTCACGCGCAAGCTCTGCCGATTTGTCTTTAAGACCTTTTACTATCGCCTGAGCAAGAGTAATATCAACGCTTACCGTTGTGCTTTGCGCAGGCGTATCGCCGCTTTGAGATGTGTGCGCAATGTAATCCGAGCAGGCGGTATCAAGATCGTGGAGTGCGCGGAAAGCGTAATAAACATCCATCATCGCCGCGGAGCGTGGATTCATAATAGCGCAGTTCAGACCGTTTTCAAGCGCACAGGCAAAGAAAGCGGTGTTTATTTTCTCCCTTTCGGGAAGCCCGAAGGAGATATTTGATACTCCAAGGCTGGTTTTAATTCCCATGCCATGCATAATCCGAACCGCCTCCAGCGTTACAAGCGCGCTTTTTGAATCGGATGAAACTGTCAGGCAGAGCGGGTCGACTATGATATCGCAGCTGTCAATTCCGTATTCCTTCGCCGTTTCGATAATACGCTTAGCGATATCCACCCGCCCCTGAGCGGTTGTCGGGATTCCTTGCTTGTCCATTGTCAGCGCGATTATTGCGCCGCCGTATTTTCTGGCAAGCGGAAAGACTTTAGCCATGCTCTCCGGCTCGCCGTTTACAGAATTGATCAGCGGCTTGCCGTTGTATATCCGCAAAGCCTGCTCCAATGCCGCAGGATTGGCAGTGTCGAGCTGTAAGGGAAGGTCAGTCACCGACTGCACCGCCACGACCGTGGATTTGAGCATTTTAACCTCGTCAATCTCCGGAAGACCAACGTTTACGTCCAGAATGTGCGCGCCGGCATCAGCCTGAGCCGCAGCCTCGCCGATGATGTAGCCCATATTTTCGCTTCTCAAAGCTTCCTTAAGCCTTGGCTTGCCGGTGGGGTTGATTCGCTCGCCGATAAGAATGGGCTGGTCGTCTATTCTTACGGCGTGGGTATATGAAGAAACCACCGTCAGATGCTTTTGCGATATCGGCTTAACCGGAATGTCCTTGGTCTTTTCAATGGTTTTTTTGATAAATTCGGGAGTAGTGCCGCAGCATCCGCCCAGAATCGACACTCCCTTTTTGGCGAGAGAAACCATATATTCGGAAAATTCCTCCGCCGAAACGTCGTAAACAGTGCTGCCGTTTTCGACCCTCGGCAGACCTGCGTTCGGCATGGCAATAATCGGGGTAGACGATACCGCCGCAAACTCATCGACAATTTCAAGCGCAACGTCCGGACCGAACGAGCAGTTAAGCCCGAATGCGTCCACCCTCAAGCCTTCAAGAATAGCGACCATAGCTGCAACCGAAGCACCTGTCATCAGCTTTCCTTGTCTGTCGTAGGCGTTGGAGACGATTACCGGCAGCTTGCAGCTTTCCTTAGCCGCGATAACAGCCGCCTTAGTCTCGTGGCAGTCGTTCATAGTCTCTATTATAATAAGGTCGGCTCCAAGCCGGGCGGCAAGACGGATGTTGTCGGAATAGATTGCAACCGCCTCTTCAAAATCAAGGTCGCCCAAAGGAGCCATCAGCCGCCCTGTTGGTCCGATATCAAAGGCGATATACCTGCCTTCAAACCCCGATACCGCCTTTTTCGCAATATCCATAGCAGCTTCTATCAGCTCGCGCCAGTTCTGCTGCTTCGAGCGGTTTATGCCAAAGGTGTTAGTTGTGATGATATCGCATCCGGCTTCAAGGTACTGCCTGTGTACGTCCATGACCTCCTGCGGATGGGATAAATTCCAGTCCTCAGGAGCTTCTCCTCCTGCAAGACCCTTCGCCTGAAGCATAGTGCCCAAGCCTCCGTCGAAATACAGCCTTTCGGATTTTATTCTTTGCAAAAGTGTGTTCATAAAAAAGCCTCCATTTTAGGGATATCTGCGCTTGAAAATATCCCGACTCGGTAGTATAATGTCAGTATATTCTTGAATTTAGGAGAACCACAAATGAAAATAACAATAGTCAATTTCAGCGGCAGAAAAAACGGCAACTGTCAAGAAATTTCAAAGGTTATAGCAGATGTTCATTCTGTCGACGATACGAACGTATACAATTTCTGCGATATCAATCCCGCACCATGCGGCAAATGTGAATATGAATGTTTCAGCCCTGACAAGCAGTGCCCGTATCAGTCAGATGATGTTTATAATATGTATGACAAGATAACATCAAGCGATCTTACATATTTTATAGTGCCGAACTACTGCGATTATCCCAACGCCAACTATTTTATCTTCAACGAGCGAAGCCAGTGCTTTTTCCAGCACCATGAGCAGCTTCTTAACAGATATTTGAGCGTAAAAAAGCGTTTTATTGTTGTAAGCAACACCCGAACGCAGAATTTCATCGCTGCGCTGAGCTATCAGATACCGGAAGGTGAAAGCCCGGATATTCTTTTTCTGCCGGCAAAAAAATATAAGAAAATAAGCATTGATGGTGACCTGATGACCTCATCCCAAGCTAAAAAAGCGGTAGAAGCGTTCTGTCAAAAATAATCAGCAATTAATCCCCATAACCGCCGTGATGGATTTTTTGGGAGTCATAAGCAAGGCGCTGCTAAGCGTTATCCCCAAAAGCCGTCCGGCGTTTACTGTCTCTAAAACCTTTGGCTGAAGCTCCAACGGGAAATCCCCATAGCCCGGGCTGAACCTTTTGCGGCAGTCAAGCCCTTTTGCAAGAATCTCATTCACCCTGTCGCAAGCTGCCTCGGCAAGAGCTGAAGCTATGCCGTCGGAGATAAAATGCTCAGCCGCCGAAAGGGAATAAAGCTTCATAAGATGTCGGTCTACACCCATGCCGATTGTCACCGCAAAGATAAAGGCTTCCTTTGCGCCGCCGAGGTTATTGTATAAATCAAGGCTTTTAAACTCCCCGAAGCCAAGGTCGATAACGCCCTCGCGGGGATAGCTTGTCTTAACTCTCGCAGCGGAATACCTGCACTGAACAACCTTTCTCAGCTCCGATTCGCATTTCGCGATGGTATCATCAGTGTAGCCCTTCTTGGTTTTCAGACGAGCTGCAAGCTCAAGCGAATCTATAATTATCTCGCTCTGCGGGATTTCGCCGTAAATAATACTGCCGGTCATGCTATTATCTCGGAAAGGTTTGCCTTTATCGCAGCCGCAACATCAGGCTTGTTCATGGAATAAACGTGAACAGCGTTGATTCCGTTGGCGTAAAGGTCTATAATCTGCTCGGTGGCATAGGCGATTCCTGCCTGCTTCATGGCGGCGGGATTGTCGCCGTATCGGTCAACGATTCTTACAAATCTTTGCGGCAGGGCAGAGCCGGATATCGACATCAGCCTTTTTATCTGAGACGCACTTGTAACCGGCATTATTCCCGCGACTACGGGAACATTCACCCCCGCACGATAGAGTCGATACAGAAAATTATACAGGATGTTGTTGTCGAAAAACATCTGAGTGGTAAGAAACTCGCAGCCGCAGTCCACCTTGATTTTTAAAGCCTCGATGTCCTTTGCTCCGCTTTCGCTTTCGGGGTGACCCTCGGGGTAGCACGCCCCACCGAAATCGCGGATTTCACTTATAAGCTCGCTGGCATGGTGATAGCTTATCTCAGAGCGGTTAAAGCCATCAGGAATATCCCCGCGCAGGGCAAGGACGTTTTCTATTCCAAGCTCGCGGAGCTGTGTCAGCCGCTCGTGTATAGTCTCCCTGTCGGATGAAACGCAGGTAAGGTGAGCAAGCGGAGTGACCTTTCTTTCCATCAGCTCTCGGCATATGTTGAAGGTGTATTTAGATGTTCCGCCTCCCGCGCCGTAGGTAACGCTCATGTAGCTTGGTTCAAGCTCGGCTATTTTTAAAGCCGCCGCTGTCACGGTTTCGTATGTGTCCTGCGTTTTGGGAGGGAACACCTCAAATGAAAGGCTCGGCTTGGAGTCGTTAATAATCTGTGAAATTGTCATGAAAAACTTCCTTTCATTGAATGAAATTGAGGGGCAGGGGATATCCCGCTAAATGTTATGCGCTGAAAAGTTCGCGCGCACAAGTATCCGCGATTCGCCGTCGGCAATCCAGACATGAATACCGGTGTCTCCGGTGTAAAAGATGTAATCCGAATCCAAGGGGAGTCTGAAAAACGCCCTGTAAAGCTGATTTATCATTCCGCCGTGAGTTACCACCGCTATAGTATCGTCCTCGCCGTTCTCGGAAAGAAGCTTTGAAAGCATATATTCCGCCCTTGCGCGAAATTCAACAGCGCTTTCCTGCTCGTATTTAGACATATGCAAAGGAACCTCAACATAAGGATACCTGCTGTCTGCTTCCTCGTGCGACAGTCCTGCCAAAAGACCGTTATTAAATTCCATAAGCTGCTTGCAGGGGATAAGCTCGGCTCCGGTTTTTTCGGCGAGATGCTGCGCTGTCTGCTTGGCGCGCTTTAGAGTGCTGTGATATATCCTGCTGATTTTGTAGGTTTCGGCAATGTATTCGCTCATGGCTGCTGCCTGCCTGTGTCCGTGCTCGGTGAGCGAAAAATCCGCACGCCCCTCGTGAACGTTGAGTATATCGGCTTCACTCTCTCCGTGCCTTATTATCAGAAGCTTCATGGAATCAAACCTTTCGTTTTAATTTTAGTTTTATGTCTTTGCGTCAATAAACAAAATCATTATAGCATATTAAAGTCAAAAAGTCTATAAAAATGCAAAAAAAGAATCCGTCCACAGGAAAATATCCCTGCGGACGGATTTGATTTTCAGATATTCTTTGCTCAGTTGTTGCCGGTAAGGTCGTCTTTAACGTCCTCAAAAGCTTCTTTGACATCCTCGGCTACGTCTTCGGCAGCGTCCTTGATGTCCTCGGCAGCGTCTTCAACCTTGTCGGCTAAAGGCTCAACCTCAGAAGCTTCGTCCTCATCCTCTTCGTCCCAGTCAAAGGAGACGGCAGAAGCTTTAGAATCCTTTCTTTCCTCCAGCTTTTCTGCAACAAAATCCGCAAGCTTGGTGGTAAGCTCACTTACCTTGTCGGCAGCTACGACTATTCCGCCCATAACGCCGTCAACAATGTTGTTTACAGCCGACTTGATATCGGGGTTAACGTGAACCTGGAAGCCGCTGTCGCTATCGTCGCACTCGTCGCAGCTGCAGCAATCATCCTCGCACTCACATTCGTCGCCGTTCCAAGCCTCGCAGTCCTCACAGCAGCACTCATCGCACTCGTCAAGACCTTCGGTTTCGTCGATATCGTCGTTGTCTGGGATATCAACATTTTCTGTTGCCTCGTTCTTTTTGGACAGGGAAACAGCTAAAGCCGCAGCAGCGGCAGCAGCGCCGACACCAAGAGCTATTTTGAGAATACTATTCATAATAACATCTCCTTATACTTTTATTAATTATAATATAGCATATTTCTTTTGAAAATGCAAGACCTGTGTTTATTTCTCGATAAAAAGTGTCTGAAAATATCTGAAAAACACATTGTTTCTATACTTTTATGAGAAATTCGTTCTACATATTGCCGCTCAGATGCATTATAATACTGATTGCAGATATCGGAGCGGTTTCACATCGAAGAATCCTTTCGCCGAGCCATATTTTTTTGATACCGTTCTGCTCGCAAAGTGCAATCTCTTCCTCTGAAAAGCCGCCCTCCGAGCCTATAAGCACTCCAACGCTGTCTCCCGGACTGTACCGAAATTTACCTAAGGATTTTCCACCCTTTTCATAGCAGACAAGCCCTAAATCCATTGCCCTCATTTTTTCAATACAGCATTCAAGGCTTATTATGTCCGAAACGGTGGGAACAATACCTCTGCCCGACTGCTTGGCTGCTTCAAGAGCGATTTTTGCAAGCCTTTCACGCTTTTTTGCAAATTGCTTTTGCTCCGGTCGGGAAACGCACCTCTGCGTTAAAACGGGGACTATCTCAACTGCGCCAAGCTCGGTTGCCTTCTGGACGATAAGCTCAAGCTTATCAAGCTTTGGAACAGCCATAAAAAGCGTTACCGAAACCGAAGGCTCTGGCGACGGCGATTGTGATATCACTTCAAGCTCTATTGCTTCGTCGCTGATCTTCAGGATTTTGCAGCTGTAGTCGGTTTTGTCGTGACAGACGGTTATAACGTCGCCCAGCCTCATTCGCAGCGACCTGCCGATGTGAACAGCGTCCTCTCCAAAAAGGCTTATAGCATTGCCGACAGGCGGTGAATTGCAGAAGAATTTTGGCATCATTTCGCCTCTTTTCGATGTGTTAATTACAGTATAATCCCACTTCGCAATAATTTCAAGGGATATTTACATTTTTCGCCTTTCTGTCACTAACATTTCACAAACACCTGAACTATTAAGATATTCTACTTTACAATGCAAGTAAAATGTGCTATAATACTTTTAAATAATGCCTTTATGAAAGGACTGGTAATAATGCAGCGCAGAGACAAAATCAACTACTACCTCGATATCGCCGATTCCGTTTCGGAAAGATGCACCTGCCTCAGAAGAAGATACGGCGCGGTAATCGTCAACAACGACCAGATAATATCCACAGGCTACGTTGGAGCGCCGAGGGGCAGAAAAAACTGCACCGACCTTGGCTATTGCGTCCGCAACCAGCTCAATATCCCTCGCGGAGAGAGATACGAGCTTTGCCGCAGCGTACACGCCGAAATGAACGCCATAATAAACGCTCCGCGTGAGCGTATGCTGGGTGCAACCCTGTACTTATGCGGCAGAGAGGTTGCAACAGGCGAATACATCAAAAACTCCTGCTGCTGCTCAATGTGCAAAAGGGTCATAATCAACTCTGGCATTGAAAGGGTAATCATCCGCGACGACGACGAAAATTACCGCGTGATTCCCGTGTTCGACTGGATTATCAACGATGAATCGGTAGCCGGAGAATCCGGATATTAATGGCTGGTGAATAATTTTGACAACTGAATTTGTTACCCACTCCGCCGCCGAGACGATAGAGGTCGGAAAAATTATAGGCTCGCGCCTTCGCGGTGGGGATATCATTGCCTTCAAGGGCGGATTGGGAGCGGGGAAAACCACTATCACCCATGGAATAGCTCTCGGAATGGGACTAAGGGATGATGTTTCAAGCCCCACCTTTGCAATCGTCAACGAATATATCGGCGATAAGCTCAGCCTTTGCCACTTTGATATGTACAGAATAAGCGCGGACGAGCTTGAATGCATTGGCTTTTACGACTATCTCACCAACGACAGGGTGCTGGCAATAGAGTGGAGCGAGAATATAGCCGACGAGCTGCCAGACGGCATTATTACTATTGAGATACTCCGCACCGGCGAGGATGACAGAAGAATTATAGTTACCGGAGATGAAAGATTTGACGATATTAGCAATTGATACTTCAGGAAAAACTGCCTCATGTGCAGTTCTGCGCGACGGCGTTGTGCTTGGCGAAACGTCGGTCTACACAAGGCTAACCCATTCTCAGGTGATACTGCCATTTGTAAAGCGACTCTTGGGAGACGTCAACCTCACCCTTGACGATGTTGATATCATCGCCGCCGCAAACGGTCCTGGGTCGTATACAGGACTCAGAATCGGAATTGCCATGGTAAAGGGACTATGCTTTACAGGCAAAAGCTGCCTTGGAGTTTCTACGCTTGAAGGACTTGCCGCAAACTGCCTTGCAGCAAAGGCAAGAATCTTTGCCGTTATGTCCGCACGCCCCGGAATAGTCTATTTCGGAGCATACGATTCCGACGGCGAACGCCTTACAAACACTGTTCCGGACGGCGTTATCAAGCTTGAAAAGCTCAGGGAATACGCCGATAGCTATAGCGGTGATATAATTCTTGTCGGCGACTGCGCAGAGTCTGTAAAGCAAACACTCTTTACAGACGATTTAAGAGTGAGACTTGCTCCCGCGGCTGACAGGCTTCAAAAGGCATCGGGAATAGCTCAGGCGGCTTTGTGGCATCTCGAAGAAGCAAAGCCCGCAGAAGCGCTGAATGCGCGATATCTGCAGATAACCAAAGCTGAAAAGGATATATTGGAGAAAAATAAATAGATTTTGAAAGGACGATATTTATGAAGATAGGAATAGGAAACGACCATGCGGGAACAGATTTAAAGCTTGCAATATGCCAGCATCTGGATGAAATAGGGGTGGAATACATAGATTACGGCATAGCCCCTGGCGAGAAAATCGACTACCCCGACGCTGCGGAGCGTGTCTGCCGCGAGGTTGTAAACGGCACTGTTGACAGAGCAATACTTATTTGCGGAACCGGAATAGGCATATCCATAGCGGCAAATAAGATTAAAGGAAACCGCGCCTGCGCCTGCTCTGACAGCTTCTCGGCAAAATACACCCGTCTGCACAACGACGCCAACGCCTTGTGCCTCGGCGGAAGAGTAGTGGGAGCCGGCTTGGCTTGCGAGCTTGTAGATTTGTTCCTTACCACCGAATTTGAGGGCGGCAGACATCAGAGAAGGGTAGACCTTATCACCAAGCTTGAAGAAAAGGGATAACGTCGACTGACGGAAATCAATATAAAAACAAAATCATCCTCTGCTTTTCAGCGGGGGATGATTTTTATGTAAAGAATATCAGCTTTACAGGCTGTCAGATTGCCGTAAACAGCGAATAAGGCTTATCACTTTCCCGGGAAATATACTCCGCCTGAGAAAGCCCCGAATCGCTATCCATAGCCGCCCGTATCAGGCTTTTAGAAAGCCCGGGGACGTCCTCCCGCGCAAGAGCCTCGGCGATATCCACCCAGATAACCTCGCTGTTTTCGTCGTTGTCGGGGCGGGGTGTGCCGTCAACATAGCTTACCTCAAAGCAGACGTACCAGTCGTGGACGTTGAAACGTATGCCAATAATCCGCTCCGGCTTAATCAGAACGCCGGTTTCCTCCATGTATTCCCGCACGATAGCTTGTTCCGGCGATTCGCCGATATTGATGTATCCTCCGGGGATAATCAGCTTGCCATTGCCGGAGCCGTATGTATGACGGGCTAAAAGCACCTTTCCATCCTTAATCAGCACGCCCGAAACGCTCTTGCCCCAATCCGTATTTTCACCGTTCATTTGCTCTGTGTCGTTCCTTTCTTTGAGATTTCTCCGCCGAAAAAGTAGTCTTCAAGCTCGCAAATCAGTATGCTTTTTTCGATTATAGGTGATTCGCCGCAGTGGCTTGGGACGAAATACTTTGTGTCAAGCCTTTTCATAGCCGTAATCATCTCCCGCGCGACGTCCTTGTTGCAGTCCTTGTTGGAATAGTAAAGGTCACCAATAAGGGTGTATTCCGAGCTGATTGTAAGCACCAGGCTGCCCTTTGCGTGAACCGATGGAAACCGCGCTATTTCAAGCTTTAAGCCGTCCTCAATAACAATTCTGTCGCTGACGATGATGCCCTTGCCAAGCTTTTCATATGTCTTTTTGCCCAGATATATCTCATCGCAGCTAATACGCTTCATATTGGCGGTATGGTCGGGATGGAAGTGTGAAAGTATCACCGCCTTTTCGCCCGCAACGCTTTCAATCTCATTAAAGGCTTGCTCGTTCGAGCCGACGTCGTAGATGTATGTCTTTTTATCGCCCTTGATAAAGAAAACATCTGCGGAAAGCGGCTCGTCGGACGACGGTATGAAATTGATGTATTCGCATATCGGTATCAAAAAATCACCCCACGCTCTAAGATTATTTCGTTACAAGTATACCACATCACGGCGATATGTGCAATACGAAATTCGTAAGCGGTGACATCTGTGCTATCAGTGATTTTTTCGGGATAGTCTCAAAGAAAACTGTGTTAAAATTTTTTCTTTTTCATAATGGATATGCTGATTCTGCATGATATAAGAACCACTAAGGCAGCTATCACCATTATAGCCAAAACCATGATTCCACTGCTTACAGTCGACAGGCGATTAAATATCAGGCTTAAATCTATCTTCAGCCAACGCACAATTCCAACTGCGATAAAGCCGATAATGCCTGCTATTCCGGCAATTCCGAAAATAACATATACTCTTTTCTCTCCGCCGAATTTAAGCTGAACAGGCAGCATAACGGCAAGAATAACCGCCAACAGCGCAAAATGCATCAAAGCGGCAATTACAATGTCGCTCACCGATAGCGAAGTTTTTACGAAGCTCATGGCAATCGCGATAATTACGGCAAACAGCCATGCTCCTCCGCCTATGAGAAATCCGAATACATATTTTTCAAGGACATATCCCTTCCGACTGATTGGAAGGGAAAACAGGAATGCATTTCCGTTGTCATATTCGTCGTAGCTTATGGTGTTTAAGACAGCCATGGAGCCGCAAATGGACATATATCCTATGATGAACGAAACACCTTCCATAAATGTCTGTATCCAGACGGCTGTTGCCATAAATATCAGAAAGAAATACCGCTGTGCCTTTAACAGCTTCAAATCCTTTACCAAAAGACCGGTCATAATTCGCTCCCCCTTATCATCAAAGATGGTCATATTCGCTTCCCATTATCATCATGGTAATAATTTCATCTATATTGCTTTTTTCGATAACCGCTTTAGGGTAATTGTCAATATAAAACTGCCTTTGATTTGTAAGACAGCTATTGCCGTATTTTTCTTCCTTGACGCGCAGTATATACTGCTTATCCAATGCGGCATATTGCTCCGGATCAATCTTTATCAGCGCATAATCGCTCAAAAGAACATCGGTATCCTCGTGCATGATGATTTTTCCGTCATGAATCATATAAATGTCGTCGCATAAAGATTCCAGATCGCCTGAAATGTGCGAGCTTATCAGGATGGAGCGATTCTCATCCTTTCCCATAAAATCTCTTAGCATTTCCAATATCTCAAACCTTGCCACAACGTCCAATCCCGCTGTGGGTTCATCGAGTATCAGAAGCTTGGCGTTATGCGAGATTGCCGCCAGAACCTTCAGTTTTGCCTTCATTCCGGTGGAAAACTCTTTTATTTTCTTGTCGCGGGGTAGCTTGAAGTGTTCGACCTGATTGATAAAAAACGCTCTGTCGAAATTTCTGTAAAGGCTTTCAAGCACGGGAATGATATCATCAATAGTAAGATATCCGCTGAATCCGGAATCCGACAGAACAACGCCGATATCCTGCTTGTCTAAAGGCGTAATCTCGCTTATGTCCTTGCCGAATATGCTTATGCTTCCGCCGTCAGGAGTAATAAGTCCCAGAATCGCCTTGAATGTTGTGCTTTTTCCTGCACCGTTCTGACCTATCTGCCCGGTTATGAATCCGCTTCTTATTTCAAGCGAGCAATCCAGCGTGAAATTTTTATAGTTCTTTTTCAAGTGTTCGGTTTTAATCATTGCTATTCCTCCAAAAGCAAT
>ENA-UOOC01002576-UOOC01002576.1-human-gut-metagenome-genome-assembly--contig:-C48old-NODE-2576-length-13410-cov-6.836241_pt1 | contig 13410 bp, 17 predicted proteins | sample MGYA00242469_ERZ724016 | MGnify/ENA metagenome assembly ERZ724016 | reverse complement strand
AAGACTTTTTAATAAATAATTATATATAAATCATTTAAAAGTATTAGGAGGATATTATGGTGGAAAATGTTAAGTTAATGAAAGTAAGTACCAATGGAGACCCAACACAAGTAGCAACTGCAATTTTGTTGGCACTTGAAACAAAACCTGTAGTAAAATTATGTGCTGTAGGTGAAGCTTTAAAAACACTAATGAAAGCAATATCTTATACATCTGTATTTAATAGTAATAAGATGGACCTAAAGTTTACACCAGGCTTAGAGTATACAACTGGTGATGTTACAAATACTTCATTAAATACCTTTACAATGACTGTTGAGAATTTAAGTATGTCAAAGCAAAGTACCTTCAAGCAAGAATGTGAAGTAAACCCTAATTCTAAGAAGATAGAATTGGTGAAGGTCTTAAATAATGAAGCATTAATAAAAGGAAGTTTAGAATGTTACACTAATCAAGGTTATAAATTATTAGATTTTACTCCTGTTTATAAGCAAGGTAAGACTTCATATTTTTATGCAATATTTGAAAGGTAGGTAATTAAATTGAGTATTTTATGGAAAGGTAAGAAACTTATTTGTGGTAAACCTATAACATTTACTGAGTATAGTTGTGATGAAACAACATTATATGTAAGAGAAGGTGTACTATCAAAAAGAGAGGAACAAGTTGCACTTTATAGAATAATAGATATATCAATGCAACAAAGTTTTCTAGACAGATTATTTAATCAAGGGACAATTATACTAAATACAACAGATGTAAATAATAGGATATTTGAGATTAAAAGTGTAGCAAATCCAAGTAAGGTAAGAAATTTTATTAACAAAAGAGTTGAAGCTGTCAGAAGTGAAAGAGTTGTTAGGACTCATGAATATTATAATCCTAGTGACTACAATAGAAATGATTATGAAAATGATGGCTTTTCAGAAGATGAATATTATTAGATGTTAAAGATAAGTAATACTCCATTTGTAAAGAATTTAAAGTCTTGGATATCACCTATTTTAACAACATTAATTATTGTCAAATTACTTAACACATTTGTCTTTATCATAGCATACATACCTAGTGGTTCTATGATGAATACATTAGTAAAAGGTGATAAAGTACTTTGTGTTAATCCATTCTTTTTAAATGAGCTTGAAAGAGGTGACATAGTAGTTTTTGAACCAAAAGAAACAGATGCACAAGTTGCAAACTCTAATAACTTTTGGATTAAAAGAATTATAGGATTGCCTGGAGATAAAGTAAGAATTGAGAATGGTGTAGTTTCAATAAATAATGAAGTACAAAAAGAGCCTTATGTTGAATTCAATGAAAGATACACAGGTAGCTTTGTTGTACCTAAAGGAAAGTATTTAGTATTAGGAGATAATAGGGCAGATTCATTTGATGGTAGAAAGTGGAATAATCCATTTATAGAACAAAGTCAAGTGAAGTTTAAAGCAATGCTAAAAATCTATCCATTTGATGAGATAGAAAAGCTATATTAGTTAAATATCTTATATTTTCTAAACACACTGTTAAAAAGATTTATAAGTATATTTACTTAATTATAAAATATGGGAGGTATGAAAGTGGAATTATCAGAAATGAATTTATTTGAGGAAAATGAGATTGCAGTAACTGCAGAATCTAGTGATGAGTTATTAAAAGATTATGCTATAGAGAAAAAGGTTTTATCTATAGACAAGAAACATGAAGAAGTACCAGTTATGAGATTAAACATAAGTGGAAAGGTTTTAAAAGAAGAATTAGCTGAATATATAGAAAATACTTATCCAAATGAAAACATCAACACAACAGGTAAGAAAATAGAAATTCCTGAGAATCTTTTTGATGAGATTTGTGAGAATTTCAGAAAACATGTATTTGACAAATATCCTTTACCAAGATATTTATTTAAAGACGTATTAAAAAGAGTATGTAATTAATACTTTATATCTTATACAGACTTCATGAATTCTAATAATTTTAAATTATTAAATGAATTTTAGTAAATTAATGCAATAAGAGGATATCTATATGGTATCCTCTATAGTACATTAATAGGGGTTATAAAATAAAATAATAAGAAGGGATTGAGTAATAATGAATTTACTTTGCAAATCATCAATAGATGAAAGTCAGCTAAATGCTAGAGAGAATTTAATGCATAATGGAATAGAATTACAACTTTTAGCAGACTTCTCTGAACTACCTAACATGGCAATAGTTAATTCTTTGGGTAAAAATCTAAAACAGATAAAAGCAGTACATGCTCCTTTAAAATTAAATGCAAAAGAGCAAGATGCATGTTTAGATTTAGCTTGCATAGCAGATGAAGATTATGTCTTATTTAATAAGACTTGTGATTTAGCAAATAGAATTGGATGTAAGAGTGGTAAAATAATTCCAATAATCATTCATGCATCTACAGATATATCTAAAGATAAAATTACGGAAATAGCTGTAGTGTTATCACTTACTTTAGACAAATATTCACATATAGAGATACTTGTAGAAAATGTACCAGGTGATAATGATAAACCTTTAGAGATAGGTTCAGCATATGCTTTACCTGTTATAATAAAGTTTCTAAAGAATTATATAAGCAATGATAGATTAGGATTAGTCTTAGACACATGTCATTTATTGATGCGACAAAGAATTTATAAAGAACTTGGTTTTAAATATGATTCTATTGAAGACTACTTTAAAGCCTATAGTGATAATTTAAGAATTATACATCTAGCAAATATAAGAAACTTCGGTAGAGATAATGACCATGCAGTTGCATTTACAAAAGACGACAGAGCATTACTTGCAGAGATTATGCATATGCTAATCAAGTATACAGATGATAACATACTAGTAACAATTGAAACTAGAGAACAGGATTATTTAGAATGTACTAACTATAAGACAACTAGAAAAGAGATTGATTTATATATGAATACTAATCTAAAGAAATTAGCAATATGGTAATTATTACGATTTTACAATAAAGGAAGGTTATATAAGAGTAGTAAAATAAATTTACCACAGGAGGTTACATGTATAAAAATATTATTAAATGTATAAGAGATTTAAATTCTATTTTTGAGTTAGAAGAGTTAGATTTTGTGAAACATGTATTTATTTTTGGTAGTGTAGCTAAAGGTTGTGTTCACAGTGAAAGTGATATTGATTTACTTGTTATAGGCACTAAAGATAAATCTATAGAATTGATTAGCTATATAAATAAAATACTTGACAATCACAATAGTACAGAGATTGAAATAGATTTAAAGTATTATGAAATAGAAGTATTCAGAAGTTTAAAGAAATCCAATATATTTCTAAAATCTATAGAAAAAGATTGTATAAGATTGGAGAATGCAGAAAATGAATTATTACGATTTTGCAATTAAGAATTTAAAAACTGCACAATTACATGTGGAACATAATGGAGATACAGATGAAATAGCAGTTGCTTGTCAACAATATTTTGAAAAAGCTTTTAGACAACTATTACTTCTTAGAGATGGTACTATTTATAAAACACATAAATTATCTATCTTAGTTAATAAATTATCTATTCCAGAATTCTCTGTAAATGAAAATTTATTAAGAATGATAGGAGAATATTATTTTGATAAAAGATATCCTAATGAAGCTTATATAGAAACAAGTAAAGATGAAGCTTTGAGGGTTTATAATTTAGCTATTGAGCTTAAGCCCGTTATAGAATATTATCTGAAAGAATTCAATAAGTCTAAAGCTACCTCATCTAAAAGACTTAATGCTTTTGATGATATTTAATAATCATATAAATTTATAACAATAGGAGAGAGAAAAATGAGAGACATTTTAAGAAAATTAGCAATATCACTTCCGGAAGGATATGAAATTATATCTGTTGAACTTAACAGTGAAACAGATACTTATAATTGTAAATGTAAAGGAAGAGGAGAAACATGTACATGGCAGTTTGATTTCTTATCAAATAATTGGGAGAAGAAAGATTCTAATTCAGACCTAAAGACCCTTGACATGTTTGGTGAATCTTCAGAACCTAAAAAACACAAGACTTCTGTATTCAGTAAATTAGAAACACCACCATTAAATCCAGACTATGTATATGAAGATAAATTACTTTTTGTTTATCCACCTATGTTTGCTAAAAAGACAGAGGTTGGTTATGCAACAGTTATAAAGGATTTCAAGTTAACATTAAACCTGGACATAGAAGGTGAAGGTGATGATGTTTACTATAAGGTTGGAGATAAGTTTAAGTTATTTGAATGTAAAGGTAAATACTATGTACAAATAGTAAAGAGAACCTTAAAGGAAACTTATGTTACCCTTAGCAAAGAACATTTCAGATAATCAATAAAGGAGGAATACTATGAAAGCGTTAAATGTATTTGATGAATACAGAAACAATCTTTCATTTAATGTGATAAAGTCTTCATTAGGTTATTTTTCATTACCACCAAATATGTAAGATTTCTTTAGGTCCTTTATATTCCTAATGGACTCTAATCAAGATTATTACTTTTATGGAGAACATCATTTATGTTCTAAATTTATAGTAAAGTTCGATAATAATGAAATGAGAACTGTTAAACTTAAAGACTTTAAAGACGTAAAAGTTCAAAGAAGTATTGTTGGTTCTTATACTGTAACAAACGGAAAGCAAATCAGAATTAATTATGATTTAGATGAAAAGTTCCTAGTAGAAAAGTTAGAAAGACTATTAGAAATAAATGCTAAACTATTTGAACGTTGTTTAGAAATGAAGGAACTAATAATCTATTGCGATAATATAGAAGCAATTCCTAGTAATCCAGTTAATATGATAATAGCAAATGAAATAGAAATATTTACTGGATATACAGTTAAGATTTTAACATGTCCAAACTTTAATGTGACATTAACTCCTAGTCATGAGCATGTAGTTAATAATGGAAGTTTTGTAGTTAATAGTGATTCAATACATGATAACTTATTTAACTACGAAGTATTTAGATAGTTGATAATATTATTATCCGATTTGATAATAATTTTTCAAATTTAGATTCAGCACTTCAACTTAACTCACGCCTATAAGTACATGATTGAAAAGAAGAAAGAATCACACACTAATGACGAATACTATATAGAACAATAAACCTCTATATAAGTAAGAAGAGTATTTTTGTAAAATCATTAAAACATATTATTAACAAATCATAAAAAATTATCATTAACAGGGGGTTTTTTGAAATGAAAACAAACAAATTAAAGAAATTAGTAGCAATTGGAGTATTATTAGCAATGTCAACAGGAGCAGTAGCTTGTAACAAGAAAACAGATGCTGTGGATGAACCAAAGACTGAGCCAAATAAGGACAACCAATCTACACCAAACACAGATGCAAACCAAGAAGGTTTCACAGAAGAAAAAGGGGAACAAGAAGCTATCAATAATGGTAGTGCAACAAATGTAACTGGAAAATATTGTTCTTACTTATTAGTATCGTATGATGAAGCTAAGGATGGAACTGTTTCAGACTTAGGTGGTAGTGTATTAAATGTTAGAGTAGAACCTTCATTAACTGCTAAGGTAGTTGACAGAATATATGAAGGTGCTAAGGTTAAAGTTATTGGTAAAGCAGGTGACTGGTATCAAATAGCTGTAGAAGGAACAGATGAAACTCGTTTTGTTCACTCAAATTATGTTAAGGTTGCAGGTTTACCTTATAATCACACACATAGTATAGAAGTAGAACACAATGATGCTGTTGTAGACAAGAAACCAAGTAATGGTGGATATATTCAATCTAAACCTACAACAAGTGGTGGTAACAAACCTTCTACTCCAAGTAAGCCAAGCAAACCAAGTCAACCAAGTAAGCCATCTCAACCATCTCAACCTAGCAAACCAGTTAAGCCAGTAGAACCAAGTAAGCCAGTTAAACCATCAACACCTGCTGAAACTATTAATGCAGTTCCAGTAATAACAGGTAACGATTTAGTAATCACTGGATTAAACACTGAGTTTGATTTAGCTATGTTAGAATTAAAAGCAATGGATACTGAAGATGGAAACTTAACAGAAGCTATCAGAGTTATATCTAATAACGTTGATACTTCAAAAGCAGGTAATTATGAAGTAAAAGTAGAAGTTGCAGATTCAAAGGGAGCAAAGACAACTTTAGTTCTAAAGGTTGAAGTTAGAGCTGAAGAAAAACCACAAGTTCCTGCTGAAGGTCTTAATGCAGTTCCTACTATAACAGGTATAAATGTTTCAATGGTTCAAGGTGGTATATTTGATATATCTTCTTTAGGAATTATAGCTAAGGACTTTGAAGATGGTGACCTTGAATATGAAGTAATCAAAAATGAAGTTAATGTAGCTAAAGCTGGAAATTATAAAGTAATAGTTAAGGCTACAGACAAACAAGGTGCTTCATGCACTAAGACTTTCACTGTTACAGTATTACCAAAAGACCCTGTAGTTAAACCAGGTCAAACAATTAATGCTGTTCCAGTAATCAATGTTAAAAATCATCAAGTAAATTTAAAGGTTAATGAAAAGTGGTCTTTAGATATGCATGGTGTAACTGCTACAGATAATGAAGATGGAAATATCAAAGACATTAAAGTGAATGGAACTGTAGATACTTCTACTCCAGGAACTAAGTTTGTTGAAATATCTGTAACTGACTCTAAGGGTGCTACAGCTAAAACAACTTTAACAGTTGTAGTATCAATGGTAAGCCCTGAGATGAATCTTGCCCCTAAGATGACAGTTGAACACGAAGAAGTAACTGTTGTTCAAGGTAAGTCATGGAATATAGATATGCACGGTGTATCTGTATTTGATGGAGAAGAAGGATTCTTAAAAGTTAATGTAAAAGGTTCAGTTGACACAAGCAAATTAGGTACTCAACACGTTGTAGTATATGCAACAGATTCTAAGGGTGCAAAGGTAGAAAGACAACTAACAATTAAGGTAGTTGAACCTAAGAACTCAGCACCAATTATAACAGCAGATAGAGTTGTTATTAAGCAAGGTCAAAAGTATGATGTATCTATGCACAATGCAAAAGCTACAGATGCTGAAGAAGGAACTCTTACTGATAGAATCACTTACACAACTAATGTAGATACTTCAATGTCAGGTATTTATCAAACTACATTCACAGTTAAAGATTCACAAGGATTATCTGCTTCAATAACTGTAGAAGTTCAAGTATTAGCAGTTGCTCCAACTATAGTTTCTAAGGACGTAGTTGAAGTAAAACAATATACTGAAGGATTTACATTTAAAGATTTAGGAATTACAGCACATGATGCTAGTGGAAGAGATTTAACAAGTCGTATTGAAGTAACTGGATTTGATAAGATAGACTTCAAGGTAGCTAAGGATTATCCATTAGAATTAAGAGTAACTGACTTCCAAGGAATGTTAAGTACTAAGACTATTATCGTTAGAGTAACACCAGTTGAAGGAGCAATGTCACCAATGTCAGCTGAATTCAACAAGGTAGTTGTAGATGAAGTTAATAGACTTATGAATGAATATAGAGTTTCTAAGGGAAGAAAAGCAATTCCAGTAAGAGATATAGCTGTTGAATGTGCTGAAGTTAAGATTAACCATATGGTTGAGAATCAGTATTTCTCACATACTTATGAAGATAAGTTCATTTGGGAGATCTATGAAAAGTACATGGATGCCAATATATTTAGAGAAAATTTACAATATACGAATATAAGGGTAAATAGGGAATATACTATTGAAGACGCTAAGAATTGTGCTCTAACTTTATTTAACAACTGGAAAGACTCATCTGTACACAATGCAGCTATGCTATCTGATTGGAATACAGGATTTGGTTTCGCATTTAGAGTATTTGAGAATGGAGAAGTTTTAGCTGTTCAAGAGTTTATAGCTGAATAATAGAATTTTGATTGAGGGTAGATTAATTTCTACCCTTTATTGAGAATTCTAGTAAAACAAGAAAGGAGAAATTAAATGGTAGATTTAAAATGTGAATCTAATTTCCACAATGAATTAAAGATGGTATTAGATTATTATGTAAGAAAGAATTATAAATTAGAAGGTAAGTTTGGAGATAAAATTATTAAAGTACTCATAGATGAAAAAATATTGTTTACACTAGAACGTTTACCAGGAGCAGATATTAATTATGGTATAACATTTACACATAAATCCGAAGAGAGTTTTCTAATGGAATTATTGGGGTATTCCTGGTATAGTTGATGTGTATCGGAGATAATTATTAATAGGACTAATCTTTATGGTTAGTCTTATTTACTTATATGCTATCACAACATGTAATCTATGGTCTTACTGATTATAACTTATATTAAATGATTTTGCTTTAAATTTGAAAGGAGATGAAAGATACTAGAGAAATAAACTGAGGTTTTGGTAAGCCTTAATATCTAAGCATATGAATTTAATGATAAAGTTATTTTAGTGGATTAAATATAGATAATAAATTTATAATTCTACTAAAGATAAATCTCGAAAGAGACTATGGTATAACATTTAATTTTTATTTATGAGGAGAGGATTTTTATGAATTTAAGAAAATTATTAATGGCAGGATTATTATCGTCAGGAATTTTATTAGGAACTGGAACTGTAGCATCTGCAGCAAATTTTGGCTCAGAACTTCAAATTGATGTAAAGGCTACTACAATTAATGTAACAGTACCATCTACAGCACCTATGGTATTTAATGAGGATGGTACGAACACTTTACCATCTAACTTTACAGTAAATAATAACAGTAAGTTAGGTGGAGTATATCTAAAGCAAATATCTTTAAACTCAGGAGCAGGCGGATGGACTTTATTAGACACAGGAGATGATTTAAAGACATTACCAAAAGACCAAAAGAAAATAAAGTTATCAATTGGTAAGCAAGGTAGTGAAAAGTTAATAAAACCAGCTTCAAGCGGTACTACAGGTTCTGCAACTTTTAGTGCAGGAGAAGTAGACATTCCTGCATCTGGCTCAGAAACTTTAAACTTTAAAGTTGAACGTGGTACTTTCACACAAGCTGTTCCAAATAGCACAGCATTTAACATGACTTTAACATTTGATTTCAAATAGTAGGAGGCAATCATGTTAAACAAATCAAAAGCAATAGTAGGAGGAATTATAGCCGTTTTACTTTGTGCTTTATTAGGTGTAGGATATCTTTGGTATAAAGAATATAATAAAGACACAGAATATGAACAAGCGGTTAATGCTATAACAGAAATAGATTATGGGGAAAGACAAAAGGAACTAGACAGAATAGTAGAAGAAGGAATGATAAATATTCAATATTCTGCTTCAGCTAGTTTCGATGGTAAGGTAAGTACAAGATTTAATGTGAAGAATATAGATAATAATAAGCAACCAATCCAATTCACCCTAATGGATGAAAATGGAGATGTAATCTACAAATCTAAACAAATCGAAAGAGGTTATGAGATTAATACTATTGAGTTAGAAAAAGAACTACCGAAAGGAACTCATAATGGTAAGATTAGTATAGGTTATGTAGAAGAAGGAAATGTTGCTTCAATATTTCCAATAACTTTAGAAGTGAGATAGTAAGTGAAAAGATTAGTCTTACTGTTTGCGATTGTATTCTTTACATTTATCAAATTCCCTATCATAGCCAATGCTGATGAAATTACTATTTTAGCTGATGAAGCAACAGTAGGTAATATCTATTGGGAAATAAAAGATGAGAATAGAATTACAATACCCGATGGAACTAAAGTAGACGTAGTTGATGCTGAAGGTAACATCATTAAAAGTACTGTAGTCGAGGATGGTTATATCTTTATTAAGAATATTCCTTTTGGTGATTATTCAGTTGTTATAGATAATGATAAATCAAAAATAATACCTGTAACATTGAATAAAGAAAGTCTAGATAACCAACATATAAAACAAATTAAAATAATAGGTGATGTGAAAGAAGATTTAGAAAGTGATTCTGTTAAGACAGGTGATTCTAATAAAACATTTCCTATTATAGTTTGGTTAATAGCATCAGGATTTATTCTTCTGTTCTTTAAGTCCTCATTTAGAAAGGAGGTTTAGCATGAAGAAGTTTTTAATTTCTTTTATTCTAGCTGTCCTTATAATAATAGTACCGGGATTAATATTTCATAAATATGCAGAAGCAAGTTCATCTAATGTAAATGTTACTGTACCTGCAACAACTAATGTAGTATTTAACAGCGATGGCACAAATACTATAAGTGAATTTAAAATAACTAATGATTCACTGGTACCAATAAAAGTTACAGATGTAACACCAACTGCAAGTAATGGTTGGCAACTTGTTTCAGATACAAGTACACTAACTAAGAATACTAAAAAGTTAAAACTTACGTTAGCTAATAAGGTGATTGTAAATGGAGCAAATACTTTAAACATAGATATAGCAGAAAGTTCAAAGTACACACTACCAATACAGATTGATAGAGGTGTTTGGACTACAGCTGTAAATGAGTCTGCATTTAGACTTGAGTTTAATTATAAGTTAGGTAGAAAACAATTTAATCTTTCATTCAATACTGATGGTGGAGACACTCTTTCACCTCAATCAGTTTATAATGGAGATAAAGTAATTTTACCTTCAACAACTAAAACAGGTTACACTCTAACAGGTTGGGTAGACTCTAGTGGAGTAGTTTATAAGCCTGGTGCTGAATATATTATGCCTATAGGAAATACCGTTTTGACAGCACAATGGTCAGTTAATAGCTACACCTATAATGTAAATTATAAGTCATCAACTGGAAAACTATTAGGTACAACAACAGTAAGTGGAACATTTGGAAGTAGTAAAAGCGTAACTGCTCCAACAAAAGTTGGTTACACAACTCCTAGTGCACAGACTGTAAAGTTTGACAGCACAACAGCTAAAACTATAACATTCACCTATCCAATAATTAATTATAAGATAACCTATAATTTAGATGGAGGTACAGCAAGTGGTAATCCAACAAGCTATAATATAGAATCATCCACTATAACTTTAAAAACACCAACTAAGTCAGGTTATAACTTTAAAGGATGGACAGGTTCTAATGGAACTACTCCACAAGCTATAGTTACAATCCCTAGTAGCTCAATAGGTGATAAAACATATACAGCTACATGGGCATTAGCAAATAACATTAAGGTTACATTTAGACATAACCTTATGAATGAAGATTACAGTGAAAATTATACTGTAAAGGAAACATCGACCACAACTGGAACCGCAAATGCTAGTATCACTTTAGCAAACTACAAGAAAACCTATAAAGGGTTCACATATGTAAATGCTAAAGTTAATGGTTCAGTTCAAACAACTACAACCATTTTAGCAGATGGTTCAAGAGTTGTTGACTTATACTATAAAAGAGAAAAAGCTTATTTACTATCAGGTTCTCAAGTTAATGGTATTTTAAATAGCCTATCACCACAAAATAAGTTAGTAGTAACTGACAAAGCCATACCTGATAATAAGATAGCAAGTGCCAAACTCATCAGTATATCTAACAGTCCTGTAAAAGTATATGCTTACAATGATGTTGTAGATGGAGTAACTAATACTTATATATCTGCTGAAGCTGATGGAATAAGTATTGTCACAGGTTCAGATTGTTCTTCAATGTTTTCATCTATCGGTGGTGTTCAGTATATAGACGCTTCAAAGTTAGATACTAGTGATGCTACAGCTATGAATAACATGTTCTCTGATAACTATGCTTTAAAAGAGATTAGAATAAATGGACCAAAGTTTAACACAAGAAATGTAACATCAATGAGTTCTATGTTTATCAATAACTCAGCACTTGTTACATTAGACCATAATATAGACACAACTAATGTTATGGATGTTTCAACTATGTTCTATGGATGTTATAATTTATCCTCACACATAGTTATAAGAAATCCTAATATGATGTCAACCTACTCTATGGTGAGTGAAACAGCTACAGTTGCAGGTGCTGTATTTGATTTATATTTTACACCTGAAACAGAAGCTGTAACAACTAGAATTTATAGGGACTGTGTTGCTTATGGTAATGTAAACTTAAAACCATATAATGGTTAAACAGAGGGAGAATATTCTCCCTCTGTTTATGTAATTGAGTCATTAAATATCTGTGTTTCCTGTGAACCAGACTACACTATAAAAGTTTATCAATCAGAAAAGGATATGAAAAATCTAGAAGTATTTTAGGAGGATAAAATTGTGAATCCAGGTAAGATTTTTATAAAGCCAGTAGAAGTAGGTAAGTGTCCTTTATGTGGAGGTAAGACTTATTCAGAAGATAATCCAAGTGATGATGTAACTTTAGCTGAAGCATGTTCAGAATGTAATTGGTGGCAAAATCAATTCCTAACTTGGGAAGAAATTAAATCAAGTGATACTGATAAACTAGAAGTATTTTAGGTGATATTATGGATTATGAAAAAGTAAAAGAATTATCTAATGGAGTAGTCTTATTTGGAGTTCGTAATTTTGGACTTAAAGAAACACTTGATAATGGTTCTACTTTTAGATGGACTATAAGAAACAATATAGCAGAAGGTATTGTTAGAAATAAACCTATATTTTTAAAGTACCATGATAAAACAACTTTATTAATAGCAAATATAACTTTAAAAGAATTTTATGATTTTTATGAAAACTACTTTGATTTAAAAACAGAATATCAACCAATAATAGATTTTATATTAGACAACAATAAAGAACTAACAACACTAATACCAAGAAATACAAAACTTAGATTAGTGAAACAAGATTACTTAGAAAGCATTATTTCTGCCATGATATCACAAAACAATAATATAAATAGAATTAAACAAATTATAAATAGATTATGTTATTATCATGGTAGTAAAGTTGAATATAAAAATAAAATATATCATCTATTTCCTACATTAGAACAATTAAGTGAAATGAATATAGACGACTTTAATAAACTAGGGTGTGGTTATAGGTCACAAGGTTTAATAGAAGTTATAACAATATTAAATAACTTAATTGAGTATGCAGGCTCTTTATCAAATTATTATAACAAATTTAATCATGAGGAACTTGTAAGGATATTAACAAAGTATAGACAGGTAGGAAATAAAGTAGCAAACTTTATTATAACAATGACAGGAAGTTGTAAAGACTTTAACAAGTCATTTGTTATAGATACTTGGATTATAAAAGCAATGCAAGACATCTTTAACGTTTATCCAAGTAATTCAAAAGAGTTTAGCTTATGGTTGAATAAGCACTTTGGAGATTATCAAGCTATAGCACAACAAAACATTTTCTATTATTATAGAAATAAAAATATAATAAAAGGGGAGAATAATATGGCTTTAAATACTTTGAATTATAAATGTAATGGCTGTAAGAATAAAGGTATTTAT
>ENA-UOOC01002573-UOOC01002573.1-human-gut-metagenome-genome-assembly--contig:-C48old-NODE-2573-length-13435-cov-5.603363_pt1 | contig 13435 bp, 12 predicted proteins | sample MGYA00242469_ERZ724016 | MGnify/ENA metagenome assembly ERZ724016 | reverse complement strand
CCAAGACCCTGCCAAAGTTTCGCGATAGCGATACTTATTGCCTTCTCGAGAAAGGCTGGACCGAAAGCTTTTAGTTTTACGCTATTAATACTTTGATAAATTTATAACGGTACCGACCCCGAAAGTCAGTACCGTTTTTTCTTATATGAGATGTTCCGCCGTGGTGGGATTATGAGCTTGTGCCAGAACCGCCTCTTTATCCTGAATATACCTCTTAGCCTGAGTTGAGAACAGCTCGTAATACTTGCCGCGCTTATCCATCAGCTCGGAGTGGGTTCCCGTTTCGGCGACCCTGCCGTTTTCAAGCACCACTATCAGGCTGGCAACCGTTGCGCTTGACAGACGGTGCGACACAAATATCGTGGTCTTATCCGTCCTTAGTCTGTCAAACTGGTTGAATATCTCCTGCTCGGCAATAGGGTCGAGCGAAGCTGTGGGTTCGTCCAATATCAGCACGTCCGACTGCGAATAAAACGCGCGGGAAATCGCCAGCTTCTGCCACTGACCTATTGAAAGCTCCAAGCCGTCCGGCTCGAATATCCTCATCAGCGGGGTATCGTAGCCCAGCGGGAGCTGTTCTATATAGCCCGAAGCGTTGCTCTCGCGCGCGGCGGCGGCAATCTCTTCGGGGTTATAGGGCTTATGGATTCCGCCAAAGTGGATATTTTCGCCCGCGGTTACGGCGTACTTGCCGAAGTCCTGGAAGATGATTCCGAACATCGAGTATAAATCCTTTACGTCATAATCCCGCAAATCCACTCCGTCGAGATAGATTTCGCCCTCGGTGGGGTCGTAAAGTCTTGTCAGAAGCTTTAAAAGAGTGGTCTTGCCCGCTCCGTTAAGACCCACCAGAACCATTGTTTCGCCCGGGGTGAGTTTAAGATTAATATCATGCAAAACGTCCCTGTCCGTTCCGGGATACCGAAACGACACGTGCGAAAACTCGATGGTGTGCGGCTTGCCGTGGCTTACACGCTTGGGCTCAGCTATTCGCGGCACGACAGTAGGCTTTTCGTTCATAAAGGCTATAAGGTTGTCGATAAACAGCGTGCCCTCATAAATCGTCGCCGAATTTGCTATCAGCGAGCTTATGCAGCCGGATATGCTTATTATCGCGCCGGTGTAAAGGGCATAGTCGCCTAAAAGAATATCCCCCACAAACACCTTAACCGCGATTATCAGATACAGTGCAAGGTGCGAAACCGAGGTTACAAGCGCAATTACGGTGTGCCACACGCTTTCGTTGCGAATAAGCTTTACAAGACCTTTATAGTAGCCCGCAAACACCTTTTGGAACCGCCCGATAAGGGTGTCGCTCAGATCAAACAGGCGCACCTCTTTGACAAGATCCTTATTAACAAGCAGGTCGGAATAGTAGTTCATCTGCCGCCTGTCCTTTGAGCGGCGGCGGACATAATCGAAGTTCTTTCTTCTATAGATAAAGGTGATTATTGTGGACGGTATCGAAACCGCCGCTATCAGAAATACCGACCACCACAGCCCTGGCGCGGAGACCATGATTATAATATAGCTGACAAGCTGAATCACCGTGCTGATGATAAAGAACAGCTGCGAAAGTATCTGAATCGGTCTGTTTCCGGCTTCGCGGTTGGCGTTTTCTAACTTCTCGTAAAAGGCGGGCTGATCGAAGGAGGCAAGGTCTATCTCGCGGGATTTTTCCATTATCTGTGTTTTTACCTGGCGGACTACCTTTTCCCCTGCGATTCGGTTGATCGCGCTGCTGACAGTTCCTATAACCCTGATAAGTGCCTGCACCACAAAGAAGAAGACCAAAAGGTAGAATACCTCCGACCCCCAGAATGACTCTTTAGTCTGCCCAAAGGCGGACATCTGCAGGGCGTTAAGAATATTTCTTGATATAACCGAGCTTATAACCGGCGTTACGCCCTGCAAAAGTGCTATAAGTGCCATCGAAAACAGTATCCACCAGCCTGTTTTCCATACAAGCGCTATGATATAGGCAAATCTTGAAAAGAAGCCGGATAAAAGCTCTTTAAGATACCTCGGAACATCCTTGATATTCTTCGGCGGCTGAACTTTGGCGTAATTCGGTCCGAATCCCCATCCTCCTGGCGGCATAAACATCACTCCTAAAAAATCATTAATTATTTAACTATTTCATTATAGCACATCACTTTTCATAATGCAATACCCCTGCGATATTTTATCAAGTGAAAAAGATTATAGCCAAATTTATAAATTAATCTGTCAAATACGTCTTGAAATATATCAAAAACAGTGGTATACTGTTGATAAGCAAAAGGAGCTGATGATAATGCCGAATGAATCCGATTTTATATATGAAGACTACAGCGAAGCAACCGTTACATATGGGGTGCTTGCATATTCATCCCCCAACGTTGCACAGCAAATGCACCTGCACAGTCAGGTTGAATTTATGATGGTTGAAAAGGGCGAAGCGAGCCTTATAATCAACGGCAAGGATCATGTTGTAAAAGAAGGCTGCGGAATACTTATAAGCCCTCACGTTATCCACCGAATGCGCCTTAAAACGCCCGAAAGCAGAATGTGTTCCTTTATTTTCAGCACCGATTTTATTTCCGATTTCAAGGGCTTTTTTGAAAGTGCAAACGTCCCCTATGTCCGGTTCGACAAGGACAAGTCGCCGGAATTTGCAACCGCACAGGCAAAATTTTTAATAGAGTTTGCCCACAACTACAGCTTTGGCAAAACGGTTGTTAAGGGTATGCTTACCATTCTCCTTTCGGGAATAATGCCGGCATACACCGGCGTTGAGTTCGAGCGCAACGGCACGCGCTCATCAAACTTTGAAATCTGCCGTCAGATGCTTTCATATATCGACAGCAACATATCGCAGGATTTATCGCTTGAACGGATATCCAAGGCGTTAAACATTGTCCCTTCATATGTTTCAACGGTATTTTCACGCAACTTCAACACCTCGCTTAATACCTACATCAACAAAAAGCGGATATCTGTTTCCAAGGCGATGCTTCAGAACACCTCTAAAAGCATAACCGAAATTGCCTTTGAATCGGGATTTTCCAGCATCCGAAGCTTCAACCGCCGCTTTAAGGAAAGCGAAGGTTTAACGCCGAGCGAGTTCCGCGATTCGTTTATGAACACTCACAGCTAATTAAATAAACAAATATACAAAAGAAAAACAGCCCCATTATTCAGGAGCTGTTTTTCTTATAGGGAAAATACCAATATAAATTGGAGAAGCTGTCTACTACTGCTGTTCGGGAACGCCGTTTGTGTTGTAATCATCCATCATGGTGTTCAGCTCTTCGAGGTAGTACTCCAATGATTCGGAGTTCTGTTCCTTAAACTGTGCCCATGTTGAAGGAGTTGCACTGCGGCAGGGACCGTACTGGCAGTTGGCTATAATGTTGTTAAGACCCTCGGTAAGGTCGCCGGTGACTATCGCTCTGGGATGAGCATTTGCGATATCGTTGCAGGTATCATACATAGCAAGCATCTCATCGGTCCACAAGTACTTTTCCTTAAGCTGCTTGCGGTCGATATCAACAACGGTGGGGTCAACAATCTTAAAGCGCTCGCAGGCGGTAAGAAGAGCCACGCCGTCGGGGTTCTTGGCGCCGGTGCAAAGCATATAGCCGTTTATCTGGGTGAGGAGGTAATAGTTGCCGTCGCCGTTGTCGTCTCTGGGAAGAGGAGCAAACATAAGCTCGCCGGCGGTAACGTCGCCGAAGGTTGCGGAAATTTCCTCAACGGTTCCGGTGAAGTAAGAGGTTTCGCAGATGTAGAACAGGCACTTGCCGTCTTTAACGCCTGCGCCGTAGGTTCCGTTATCTCTTATAGCCCAGTAGTTGTTGCCCTCGTGGTGAGTGCAGTCGTTCTTGGTAAGGTCATAAAGCATAGCCTCTGCGCGTTCGATTTCGGGAGAGTCGAAGTTGGAGAAGTATCTGCCGGTTTCGTCGCGGTGAACAAAGTTCTGACCGGTTGCCTGAACCAGGCAGTTGGTGTAGGACTGACCGTCAAGCGCAAATCTGTCCTCATCAGGGTCGGAGAAGTCCATGCACATCTCGTAGAACTTGCTCCATGTCCATTCGTCGTTGGCGTAAAGCTCGGCGGGATCGTCGAAGCCCCATTCTTCGATAACTCTGCGGTTGTAGGGTACAACATCGCGGAAGGTGGTGTTGGTAACTATTGTAAAGTGCTTGCCGGAGAACGAGAAGTTGTCTGCAATCTCCTTAACGCCGTTCCACAGCGGGTCGTCGTAATTGATATAATCGTCAACCTGCTGGAACATACCCTTTATACACTTCATGGGATATGTAGCGGTGGAACTGGTTCCCGCGGGATAGAAGTCGGGAGCGTCGCCGGACAGAACAAGGTTTGCCAGATCGTCAAATCTTGTAGACCATGAGGTTTCTATCCATTCAACCTCTCCGCCGTATTTTTCGGTGAAGGTGAAGTAACCGGTGTTTACTATTTCCGATTCGTCGTAGTTGTGGAAGCCGTCGTACCAGCTGAGATATTTAACCGACGAGTTTGCGCCGGCAGCTGTTTCAACCGGCGGCAGCTTTATTCCGGCAGCAGCCAGAATAGCTTCAGCGTCTTCGGTTGAAAGGGTTACACGTACTATCTGGCGGGTTTTTTTGCCGCAGCCCACAAGGGCGAATATCAAAACGAGTGCCAAAACAAGTGCCAATACTCTTTTCATATATATAACCTCCTGATAAATTTTTAAGAATGCGTTATATAACACAATCTATTTTCATGATACCATCATTGCAAACGGCTAACAAGCCATTTCTTTAAATTATAAGGACACTTGCACATCTTGCGCAAACAAATATCTGCCAAAAATCCGTTTTCCAAGGACATTTGCTTTGAAATTCGGTCAGGGGTCTTGACAAAGACTGATAAACATTTTATTATGATAGTAATAGCTTATCATAGATTTTTGATAAGCTGATATATCTAAAATACATCTCAGAAAGGACGTTTTAAAATGGAAGAATTTTTAAACCATCTTCTTCAGCTGGCAACCACTGTCGGCTCGAAAATCATTCTGGCACTAGTAGTTTACATAGTAGGCAGCCTGCTTATCAAGACGCTTATTAAAGCCTTGAACAAAAACAACAAGCTAACCGAAAAGGTTGAGGGCGCTGTTAAAAGCTTTGCTTTAAGCTTTATCAAAGCCGGACTTTATGTTCTGCTTGTCATCTCGATAATCGGAATACTCGGCGTTCCGATGGCTTCGGTCATCACGGTTCTGGCTTCTGCCGGCGTTGCTGTTGGACTTGCTTTGCAGGGCGCTTTGGGCAACCTTGCAGGCGGCATTATGATAATCGCCTTCAAGCCTTTTAAAAAGGGCGACTATGTAGACGCTGCGGGTGCTTCGGGCATCGTCGACGAGGTTACTCTGTTCTACACCACCTTCCTCACATGGGACAACCAGAAGATTATCGTCCCCAACGGAAACCTTATGAACTCCAACGTTACCAACTACTCCTCCGAGGAGCTGCGCCGCGTTGATTTAAGCTTCTCCTGCGCAAAGAGCGAGGCTCCTGCCAAGATTCAGGAAATCATGATGAAGGCTATGAGTGCAAACGCAAAGGTTCTCACCGACCCCGCTCCCTTTGCAAGACTCTGCGGTGCCACCAACGAATCCATGGACTTCACCGTTCGTGCATGGGTTAAAAGCGCTGACTACTGGGATGTTTACTTCGACCTAACCCAGAGCATTACCGAAGCTATGGCTGCTAACGGCGTTCAGGCTCCTGCTGTAAGAGTCCTCACCGAGAGCAAGTAAGCAGCGTTAACAAGTAAACGCAAGCTTTAATGAAAAAACGAATTACAATCGCCGTCGGAGCCGTCTGCCTTTTGGGATTGGCGGCTTTGGCGGCGGTGCTGCTTATAATAAACGGAGTATATCTCCCCAACGCCGCAAAAGCCGATAAATACGAGGTTATGGGCGTGGACGTTTCCCACTATCAGGGAGAGATTAACTGGAAAGTCCTCTCAGGCGAGGGCATAGACTTCGCCTTTATCAAGGCAACCGAGGGGTCTTCATACGTTGACCCGACTTATGAATATAACTCTTGCGAAGCCGCAAAGACCGATTTGAAAATCGGAGCCTATCACTTTTTCAGCTTTGACAGCGCGGGTTCTGCTCAGGCGGAAAACTTTATTGCGGCTGTCGGCAAGGGCGAGGGCATGCTCCCGCCGACGGTGGATTTAGAGCCATACGGCGGCTACAAGCGCAGTCTCCCGCCAAAGGAGACGGTCAAGCCGGAGCTCGACACGCTTTTGGTCGCTCTGGAGGAATACTACGGCAAAAAGCCGATAATTTACACCACCGAGCTGGCGTATAAAAAGTATCTTTCGGGCGGCTATGAGGAGTACGACATCTGGATAAGGAATGTTCTCACCTCGCCCAAGCTTTCGGATTCGCGGGAGTGGAGGTTCTGGCAGTACTCCGACAGAGGGCGCTTAAAGGGGTATTCCGGTGAGGAAAGGTTTATAGATTTAAACGTCTTTCGCGGCACGCGGGATGAATTTGAAAGGTATGGCGAATGATTCTATGGCAGAACAAAACTACCCGCAGAGCATATCAATAAGGGAGATTACCGAATACAACTTCGACGCTGTTATCAGCATGAGACGACCGGATGGCGAGAAATTTGTAGCACCGAACAGCTACTCACTTGCTCAAGCATGGGTGTATCGTAACAACAACGATGTTTTTCCATATGCCATATACTGCGGCGAAAATCCGGTGGGCTTTTTACTGCTGGAAGCGGATTATGAAGAGCGAAAGCTGTGCATATGGCGAATCATGTTCCCAGAGGAATATGTATGCAAAGGCTACGGAACAGCTGCCATTCAGATCGTTCTGACCGGAGCTAAGAAGCTGACCGAAAAATTCGATATCGTTGCCCTTGACTGCGACCCTGCCAATGTTCGTGCAAGGCACGTTTACGAAAAGCTCGGCTTTGTCGAAACCGGAGAGGTCAATCACGGTTCAAAGGAAATGATTTTCAGACTTAATTAACCACAAACAAATACAATTGGCGGCTGAGCTAATACTAATTTTCCGTAAAAGTGTAAAGGGGTTGCTATGGCAACCCCTTTACACTTTTTAACGGAAAATAAGTATAAAACCAGCTTCGCCGCCTTGTTATATTCTATTCCTTATCCGCCTTATCAAGCTTTATACTATCGTATGTATTCGCCTTAAGTCCGAACGCTATCGCCTTAGTGGGGCATTTCTCCATGCATTCCCCGCAGTTTATGCACTCGTTGTCGCCGACGTTTTTGACGTCCATTTTGCACTCGCGGACGCATTTGCTGCAGCCGACGCACTTATTCTTATCAAGCTTGATTCCGAAAAGTGAAACCTTGTTGAAAAAACCGTATATCGCGCCAAGCGGACAGATAAACCGGCAGAATCCGCGATAGACAAACACCACGCCCACTATCACCGCCGCTAAAACAAGTGTCTTCCACGAAAACAGCCAGCCTATCATTTTGCGCAGGCTTTCGTTCATGATAACAAGCGGGATTCCGCCTTCCAGCGTTCCGGCAGGACATATAAACTTGCAGAACCCGGGCATTGCAAGCGACAGCGGGATTATAACAACGAACACCGCTAAAATCACGTATTTAAGATATGACAGCCTGCGGGTGACAGAGCTCTTTTTAAGCTTCGGCGTGGGGATCTTATACAAAAGCTCCTGCAAAAGCCCGAACGGACACAAAAATCCGCAGATCACCCTGCCCAGCAGCAGTCCGAAGATTATAAGAATCCCCAGAACGTAATACGGCAGCTTGTACTTTGATGAGACAAGCGCAGATTGCAGGCTTCCCAACGGGCACGCCCCCACCGCCCCGGGGCAGGAGTAGCAGTTAAGCCCGGGGACGCATATGCCCTTTGTGTCTCCCTTGTAGATAGTACCCTTTGCAAAGCCGGTGATATTGCAGTTATACAGCACTGCGCATATCACCTGAACCAATTTTCTTCTTTTCATCAGCCGATTCCTACACATTCAAAGTCTGAATAATCATCCGATTCCTATACATTCGTAGCAGATGCGGGCGGCTTTGTTTTTAACGTCCTTAAAGCCGTTTTGAGATGCTCCCGCAGCTATCAGCGCGCAGGCTGTTATAAGGATAAGTATGCGCGCAGTCAGCCTTAATGCCGCCGGTTTTTTCATGAGTTCTCCCCCATTACCGCGTCTATTGCCGATTTGTACTCTTGGTACTGCGTTTCGGCGTCGTACGCTCCGACATAAATTTTTGCAACCTTGCCGTCGGTGCCGATGATGACGGTATACGGGATTCCGTCGGAGGGATATTTTTTGCAGATGTCGCCCTCAACATCATATGCTATCGGGAAGGTGTAGCCGTTGTCGGACGCAAATTTGTCGACAGATTCCTTGTCCTCCATGCAGTTAACCGCAAGCACGGCAAGCTTTTCGCCGTATTCGTCATAAAGCCGCTGGAAGGCTGGCATTTCGCCAACGCAGGGCTTGCACCACGTCGCCCAGAAGTTAAGAATTACCACCCTGTCCGACTTGTCGGAGAGCTTAAATTCTCCGCCGCCGATGGTTTCGGCAGTAAAATCGGGTGCAGAGTCGCCCTCGCTGAGAGCCTCGTAAACCTCCTGCTCGCCCGATTCGGAATCATCAGACGGATTTTTTGCGCATCCCGCCGCCATAACCGCAAACAAAGCTAATATCAACGCGAAAATCGCCGCTTTTTTTAATGCTTTCATATTCAAATCTCCTTTTTTGTTAAAAACTTATTGATGATATTATATCCGTTCCGCGGCGAAATGTCAATCGAAAAGTATAATATCCTGCTCAGCGGGAAAGCTAAATAAAACAAAGAAAGGAAGCGTTAATATGATAGAAAGCGATACAATAAAGCTACTGCGCGAGTGCGACGCGGGTGTTAAGATGGGAGTGTCCTCGATAACCGAGGTTGTGGATCACGTTAAAAACGAGGATTTCAGGCAGTATCTGACCAAGTGCAAGGCTGAGCACGACAAGCTCTCGGACGAGATACAAAGCCTTTTGGACGACTATCACGACGACGGCAAGTCGCCCAACCCGATAGCCAAGGGGATGTCGTGGATGAAAACCAACATGACCCTTATAGCGGACGATTCCGATTCCTCTATTGCCGACATCATGACAGATGGGTGTAATATGGGGGTTAAGTCGCTGGCAAGGTATCTCAACCAATACGAGGCGGCGAACGAGTTTTCCAAGGACATTGCAAAGCGGCTTATCAGCCTTGAAGAGCAGCTTGGAGCGGATATACGAAGGTATCTGTAAACAGCTGACTGCATTTTCAACAATACCCTTCATAATTACGAAAGTCCGACCCCGATATAACTCGGAGTCGGACTTTCAGCGTTATATTGTATGAGATAGAATAGCAAATATTACTTTGACTGTATACCCATTTCCATTATCTTTTTGGCGCGCTCGACTGCTTCCTTATACCTTGGCTCTTCCCTTACGGAATCGAACCATTCCCAGCCGTGCTCGGCGGTCAGCGGAATATATATGTCGTCTGCGCGCATTGAAAGCCAGCCCCAGCCGCGCGGAAGGGTTCGCCTTGTACCGTCCTTAAGCTCGATGACATCACGACGCATGCCGGAATTCTTGATATAGCGTATATCGCTGAAAACAAGCGGATTGCCCACAGAAAGCTTTTCGCCCTCGGGTATCTTTACCCATTTTTCGAGATAGTCCAGCGCCTTGTCGAGATACTCATAGCCCTCTTCCTTTCTGCCGCCGCCAAAAAGCGCAACGCTTGCCCAAAGGCAGACTCTGGAATAGTAGCCGACAAGTCCTTCGGGAACGCCCGAATCGCCGCCTGCGGCTTCGCAAAGACGAAGCTTGTGCTTTCTCCACTCTGCCACAAGTATAGCGTCATAACCATGAGCGAACCTTGAAAGCTCGTGATACATAACCATAAAGTTGTTGTAGCCGCCGAGGTCGTTGGCTTCGTTGGGCTTGCTGCTTTGTGCAAGCTTATCCTCCCTGACCTCGTTATAAATACCTCTGTAGACGGTTGTTGTGGGAGTGATATCCCGAACGCCTGTTTTGTCCTCGAAGACGATTATATCCCCGCTTGCGTCGTCCTTGACATAGGTATACTCCGCCGCCGCGATGTAGCCGTCGGTGAGGTTGGTGGCGTCGTACCGCCTTACCATGCCGTCCTCAAACGGCATATAGCCTTTGCCGCCACCTTTGCAGACGGTAAGCTCGTAGGCAGCAGGACTTGTGTCGAAGTCGCCATAAACCTCAAATCTCACAAGACCAACCGACGGCGCGAAGTAATACGCCTTTTTGCCGTTGCAGTATGCCATTCCTTCGCTGTAGCCGGTGCAGTCAACCGTCAGCTTAATGCAATTTTTAAATCTTCCGGCGGGGCAGGTTATCTCGCCGACATCCTCACAGACAATGCTTGATTCAATATCGTCGCCGTAGAATTTCAGCTTTTTAACCTCGCTGTAGCCGGGCTTCCATTCGTCCGACCACACTGCGCCGGTTGTCTCAAACAGAATCTCGTAAATATCGTTGCACAAAACAGGCATTTCGGCGGCGGCACCGGTATTGACTTTATATTCAAAGCTCCAGCGGAAGCCGGAATCTATATAGCTTAAAGCTCCGCCGTTTCTTCTTACGGCTTGTTTTGAAAAGAAGTTCCAAACACCCCTGACATTGGTTTCGGGGTTGAAGCCCTCATCTGTCTCCATGATTCTTCTTACAACCGAAGCCGCAGCCTTGGCATGAGCCTTTTCCATAGGGGTTTTTGCCAGAAGCATGGCGCGATCCGCTGTGTCGCGCATATCAACAACCTTGTCGTTTTCGTCAAGGTATTCACTGCGTATCTTCAAGACCATATCAAGCCACGAGTTTTCGTCGTACTTATGCCGCTTCATATAGGTGTGCTGAGTGAGAATAGCTTTCTCCGAGTCGGCGAACGCAACCTCTAACCTTGTTGTATGCTCGATAAATTCGGGGCTTACATTCAGGCTGTACTCCCAAAAGTTTCCGCGCCTCATCGGGATAAGGCTGTCGGCGCCGCCGTCCACATTATAGGCGCAAAGGCTTCTTGCCTCGGTGATGCCGTCGTCGGTTATTTCCTGTCTGACTATTCCTGTTCCGCGCTTGTAATAGGTCTTTATCAGCTTATGCCCCGATATATTTTCAGCCTGCCAGAGCTCGCAGCCGGTAAAGTCTCCTACAAGTGTTTTGACAGTCTCACAATCCGAGACAAAGCTTAAAACCGAGCCGTCCGAGGCGGTATGGCTTTCGCCCGGCTTGATGTATGCGCAGAGCCTGCGGTCGCAGTAAAAGGCGTTTTTTATTATTTCTATCGCGTCGTAGTTAATGGAATACAGATCGCCGTTTGCGAAAGCATAGCTGTCGGTCAGACGAAGCTCTCCGCCCGCCGAGCGTATCTCATAGGCGTTAGTTTCGTCATTGCGGCACCTTGCGTCCGAAACAAACTCCTTTGAGCAGACCATATCAACATTGTCCTTTGCGCGGGCGGCAAAGTGATAGTACATATTGTCGGTGCCAAGAAGCGAGATTGCATTGTCGTATGCCTTGCGCGCTTCGTCGGCATTAGCTGTCCATTCATAACAGCCGGAAACATTTATCCATCCCTTTGCGGCGGCGATTTTTAAGCCAAGCTCTAAAAGCTTGGGTATCTGAACATCGCGGATAAGCTCTGCACGCTGCTCGCCCCAGTACTTCGAGTTTTCCTTTTCCATGACAAAGAACATAACGTCCTCGTTTTTGCCAAGCTCCGCCGCTTCCTTGATTCTTGCAAACAGGTTGTCGTTGACCTCGCCGGGGAGCCACCAGTAGCCGCGCATTAGAACATCTGCCAGTGCGTGATACTTTCCGCTCGATTCGGACAGCTCGTCGATATCCTTTAGTATACTGCGATAATCCGCTTCAAAGCCCGCTTTGGAGTTTTTCAAATCCCAAAGTTTAAGCTCTGCAACCTTTTTCATGACCTTTTGCAATAAGGTGTCGTTTAAGTTTTCATCCATAGCACTAAGCTCCTTCCTCATTCTCTTTCTGCCGTCGTGAAGCTGCCATTTTACCGTTCCCTCGGATATGCCGAGCGCGAAGGAAATCTCGCGGGCGTCCATATCCTTATAATAGTGCAGGTAAACCACCTGCTTGGCGCGGTCGGGCAGTCTTTCAAGACTCTTTTGCACTAAATCCGATTCTTCCTTAGACAAAAGCATTTCCTCGGGGTCGAAAGACGTATCCCTTCTTTCGGGAAGATATTCGATATCCTCTAAGCTCAGATAGTTGCGAAAACGCCCTGCCATATTCGCCGCGCAGTTTCGCGCAATGCGTCCTACCCACGCGCCGAATTTTTCCGGCTCGCGGAGCATATTAAGCCGTATCCAGGCTGCGCAGAAGGCGTCCTGAGTGGCGTCCTCGGCGATATGCGGGTTGCGTATTACCGCATAAGCAGCTGCTCGGACGGACTTTTCGTGCCTCCTGACAAGTGCTTCGTAAGCCGAGTCGTTTCCGGCAAGCGTTAAGAGCACCAGGGTTTCGTCCGACATATCCATGTATGCCATTGTCGTCATCCTTTCTGTTTGAAAGCTTTCACTTATATGACAGTCTGAGAGGGAAAAAGGTTGGGTGATTTTTAAAATTTTTTTGGATTATTTAAAAAAGTTTTCGGGCTATCAATCAAATAATTCAAGACACTCGTCAATGATTTTTTCAATGATATTCCTTTGCTCAGGAGTAAGCCTGCGCAGCTTGTCCGACATCAGAAGCATATCCTTATCGATAATATCTCCGCTCAAAAGAAAATCCGCGCTGACGCCCAGCGTCGACGAAAGCTTGAGCAGGTTTTCGGGACGCATAGCTCTTTTACCTGATTCGGCATAGGAGACAAACTGAGGTGTAAGGTCGCCTCTGTCCGCAAGCTCCTCCTGAGTCCAGCCGAGGCTTTTTCTTCTGTCGGTTATTCTTTTACCGATTTCTAATAGTCTTTTGTCGTTTTCATTCATAATAACATCTCCTTTTGTTAAATTATATCCACAAAAGAAGATAATTTTAATCGCTTATTGCTGACTTTTATCCACAATATATGATAAAATGAGCTTGCAGCAAAGTTTTATTTATGTCTGAAGCGATTCAAAAAAACATACCAATACACTAACGAAAATTCGAGCTTTTAGTACAGACATTCGGACAAACAATGCTGTATAATTCAGTCATCAAATATGCAAGGAGGTGAAATCTATGAAAAGGGTTATTTGTTTTGTTCTGACGCTTATAATGATATTTTCGCTGACTGCGGTTTCAAGCTTCACAGTGCTTGCAGTTGAGGATATCGAGGTGCAGGAAGACGAAAGCAGCTTTGCTATCCACTTTATAGACGTCGGGCAGGCTGACGC
>ENA-UOOC01002571-UOOC01002571.1-human-gut-metagenome-genome-assembly--contig:-C48old-NODE-2571-length-13438-cov-5.218187_pt1 | contig 13438 bp, 13 predicted proteins | sample MGYA00242469_ERZ724016 | MGnify/ENA metagenome assembly ERZ724016 | reverse complement strand
TCGTATATCTTATTTAGGGGATTTTTTGACTGCATATTTCTTGACAAGTTCAGCGCAAACCAACTACCAATGTACATTGATAATGTGAATCCATATCCCAGCAAATTCACAGCAACTTGTGATGACGCAAAAACTATGCGGGCGAATCCCTGTTTATCAGGAATCCGCCCGCATTTTTGTGCGGTTGCTAATAATTTTATACTATACCCTCATGAACTGCTCGTTCTCTTAACCTTAAGCCTGTTGAGTGCTCTTGAAAGATTTCCTCTTGCAAGCTTGCATTCCAGAACACTGCGCTTCTGCAAAAGCTCTTCCTTGGCTTCCTCGGCTTCTCGGATGGCTCTGTTTGCGTCGATTTCCTCCGGTCTTTCTGCGGAGTCCACCAAGACAAGAACCTCGTTGTTTTCAACCTTCAAAAGCCCCTCGGAAACAGCGGCATATTGATTTTCTTGCCCGGGAATCCTGAAAATCAGCTTTCCGGGGACTATTGCCGAAATGATGTTTGAGTGATTTGCCAAAATTCCGAAGAGTCCATTTGTAGTTGGCACGTCCAGCGATTCACAGGGTCCCTCATAAAAAACATGGTCTGCCGCAAGAATGCGTATGTTGAACTGCTTCATCAGCGGACTTCCTTTCTCATCTCTTCCGCCTTTTTGATGACGTCGTCGATGGTGCCGACGTTGTAAAACGCCGCTTCGGGATATTCGTCCGCCTCGCCGTTGATAATCGCCTTAAATCCGCGTATCGTTTCAGATAATGGGACATATACCCCTGGAATGCCGGTAAATTTCTCTGCAACGTGAGTGGGCTGGGAAAGGAACTTCTGTATTTTTCTTGCGCGGGTGACCGTAAGCTTGTCGTCGTCGCTCAGCTCGTCCATGCCAAGGATAGCGATAATATCCTGCAATTCGTTGTACTTTTGCAGGATTTCCTGAACGCTGCGCGCAGTGTCGTAATGCTCCTTGCCGACAATGCTTGCTTCCAAAATCCTCGAAGTCGATTCAAGAGGATCAACCGCAGGGTATATGCCTTGCTCAACTATTTTTCTCGAGAGAACGGTTGTGGCGTCAAGATGCGTAAACGTTGTGGCAGAAGCGGGGTCGGTAAGGTCGTCCGCCGGTACATATACCGCCTGAACCGAGGTGACCGAGCCGTTTTTGGTGGACGCTATGCGCTCCTGCAGCGCTCCCATTTCGTTGGCGAGGGTGGGCTGATATCCAACGGCAGAGGGCATTCTGCCAAGCAGGGTGGAAACTTCCGAGCCTGCCTGAACAAATCGGAAGATATTGTCTATGAATAAAAGAACGTCCTTGTGTTCCTCGTCTCTGAAATATTCAGCCATTGTAAGACCGGTGAGAGCAACCCTCATTCGCACTCCCGGAGGCTCGTTCATCTGACCGAATACAAGGGCGGTTTTGTCTATAACTCCGCTTTGCTGCATTTCGTTCCAAAGGTCGTTGCCCTCGCGGCTTCTTTCTCCAACGCCCGTGAATATCGAATAGCCTCCGTGTTCTGTGGCAATGTTGCGGATAAATTCCTGAATCAAAACGGTTTTTCCGACTCCTGCGCCACCGAACAGACCTATTTTACCGCCTTTTGGGTAAGGCTCCAAAAGGTCGATTACCTTTATTCCGGTTTCGAGAATTTCCGCGACCGGCTGTTGCTCCTCAAAGGACGGAGGCTTTCTGTGAATTTCATGCCGTTTTTCGGATGGAGGAATAGGCTCTCCGCCGTCGATAGGCTGACCCAAGACGTTAAACATTCTGCCCAAGGTGCATTCACCGACCGGAACCTTGACCGCTCCACCCATGGACACAACTTCAAGCCCGCGCGAAAGCTTCTCACTCTGCGAAAGCATAATGCAGCGAACGGTGTTTCTGCCTATCTGCTGGGCAACCTCCATAACGCGCTTTTCGCCGTCGATTTCAACCATAAGCGCCTCTTTAATTTTAGGTAGATGTCCCGATTCAAACTCGCAGTCAACGCAGGGACCTGATATTTCAACGATTTTGCCCTTATTCACTTTGTTCCTCCTCTCTCAGTCTTTTCATGCGCTTAAGCTTCTGAGCCTTTGCGCCGGAAGTGATTTCCGTGATCTCCTGAGTTATAGCCGCCTGACGGTTTCGGTTATATTCAACCTTAAGCTCGGAAAGTATCTTTTCAGCATTCCGGTTGGCAGAATCCATAGCCGTCATTCGAGCATTCTGCTCACTGCAAAAGCTGTCTATCAGCGCGCTGTAGATAAATCCCGCAAGATATCCCGCAACCATGTTTTCAAGCACGACCTCAACCGAAGGATAAAACTCAAACGGCTCATCAACAGGCTTTTCGCCTTCGTTGAAGAACTGACCGCGATGGAAGGGGAGAAGCCTTGTTGAAACAACCTGTTCGTTCATGCTGTTTTTGATGTCGGTATATATGATGAATATTTTGTCTACCTGATCGGTGTTGTAAAGCTCCAATAGCTCTGCACTGATTTTTCTTGCGCTGCGCATTGTAGGGTTCTGCGCTGTGTATAAAAAGCTTTTAACTATCGGAATTTTGTGCATTGAAAAATATTCTCTTCCACATTCGCCAACAACAAAAAGCTTGGTGTCGGGATGCTCGGCAACCATTTTCTCAGCAGCCTTAAAAACATTGTGGTTATATGCTCCAGCAAGACCCTTGTCGGCGGTTATAACCAGACATGCATAGGTTCCGTTCAGCGGTATGCCGAAGTTCTCAGGATAAAAATACCGGCTGTTCACCTCGTCCGCAGTGCGGAAAACACGCTTTATTTCCGCCTGAGAAGCCGAAAAATACGGGCGCGTTCTTTCAAGACTTTCCTTTGCTCTTCTCATTTTTGCGGAAGCGATAAGATACATGGCGTTGGTGATCTTTTGAATGTCCTGAACGCTCTTCATGTGAGCCTTTATTTCCTTCATGTTTTCCATGTACCGTCGCCTCCTTAAAAAGTATTAGTTATTAATGAAAATGTCGAGGTATTTCTTTGAGCAGTCAATTATCCTTGCTCTTTGCTCGTCTGAAAGTCTTCCTGTTTTCTCGATATCATCGCAGATGCCAGAAATTTCATTTGAGCAGAAATCAATAAGTCCCAAGGAAAATTCGCGTATCTGCCTTGCCGGAACATCCTGCATGATATGCTCCATCGCAGCAGTAAGCAGTATAACCTGCTCGTACTGCTTGTATGGATGGTACTGCTCCTGCCTTAGAAGTGCCATAAGCCCTTCTCCGTATGAAAGCTGACGCTTTGTTGCTTCGTCAAGGTCGCTTGAAAACTGAGTGAATACCTCCATCTCGCGGTACTGCGCAAGTTCAAGCCGTATCGCTCCGGCGGCATTTTTCATTGCTTTTGTCTGAGCATCTCCACCTACTCGTGAGACCGAAAGACCGACGTTCACCGCCGGACGCTGACCTGCAAAAAACAAATCGCTTTCAAGGAATATCTGACCGTCTGTAATCGAAATTATATTTGTCGGGATGTATGCCGAAACATCTCCCGCCTGAGTTTCAACTATTGGCAGAGCAGTCATGCTTCCTCCGCCAAGCCGCTCGCACAGATGAGCCGAGCGCTCTAAAAGCCTTGAATGGAGATAAAATACGTCGCCAGGATACGCTTCACGCCCGGGAGAACGCTCCAAAAGAAGGCTTAACGCCCTGTATGCAACTGCGTGCTTCGACAAATCGTCGTATATTATAAGCACGTCCGAGCCGTTTTCCATGAAGTATTCGCCTATGGCACAGCCTACATATGGCGCAATGTACTGCATTGGAGCAGGCTCGCTTGCGGTTGCGCTGACGACTATCGAATAGTCCATAGCACCGTTTTTTCTCAGAGTCTCAACAAGCTGAGCAACGGATGATGCCTTTTGCCCAATTGCCACATATATGCAGATAATGTTTTTGCCCTTCTGGTTAAGAATAGCGTCAAGGGCGATGGCGGTTTTGCCGGTCTGCCTGTCTCCGATAATAAGCTCTCTTTGTCCTCTGCCTATCGGGAACATAGAATCGATTGTTAAAATACCGGTTTCAAGCGGCTTGTTTACCGGCTGACGGTCGATTATTCCGGGGGCAGGGGATTCAATCTGACGGTAGCCGCTTTCAACAATTCTGCCCTTACCGTCTATAGGGTTTCCCAAAGCGTCGACAACCCTGCCTATAAAGCCCTCACCGACTGGAACGCCAGCGGTTTTTCCGGTGCGCTTTACCGGACTTCCTTCGCATATCTCGGAATCGTTTCCGAATATAACGCATCCGACCTCTTTGCGCCGCAGCTCCAGAACCATTCCACGTATTCCGCGTGAAAAGATAACGATTTCGCCGTAAGCCACACTGTCCAGTCCTGAAACGTTTACAATTCCGTCGCCGACCGAAAGTACAGTTCCGTCGCCGTCTTCGTCCTCTTTCGGATTCCATTCGTCCACCGCTTTTCGCATAAGTGGGATGATGTCGCCATCCACTGCCGGAATATCTCTTAAAAGGCTTTTAAGCTCGTTTAAGCGTTCGTCAATCTCTTCGTTGTCAGACTTTTCGGGATTCCAATTTTCCACAGCCTTATGCATCTGCGGGAAAATATCGCCGTTCTTAACAGGCTGAGCCGACAAATTTTCTTTCAGTCTTCGCAGCTTTTCCTTGATATCGGGACTGTCCATTCAAATCACCATCCTTTTTCCAAAAAGCCGATGGTCAGTTCTTAGATTTTAAAACCTTCTCAGCCATCTGTGCCGCAAGCTCAATGATTTCCTGCTTGGATTCTTCCAAGACCTTTTCTTTCTGACGCTGTGCGGCTGCTTTGGCGTCGGAAATTATTTTTTCCTTCTGCTTTTCGGCGTCCTTAAGTTTTGCGTCAGCCGCCGACTGCGCCTGTTCCGAAGCCTTAGACTTAATATCCTGCGCTTCCTTGTCAGCATCTTCAAGACGATTTTCGTATTCAAGCTTTAATGCCTGAGCTTCGTTGAATTTGGATTTTGCTTCCTCTGCTTGCTTTTCTATAGCTTCAGCCCGCTTGTCCATAAAGCTTTTGACCGGCTTGTACAAAAGAAGATAAAGTCCCAAAGAAAGAAGAGCGAAGTTGCCGAGGTGCAGAAGTATCTGCTGCCAGTCTATATTCAATGGTAAATTCATATCTATGTCCGTTCCTTTCCTGCATTCTTATGATTTGTAATGTAATTCAGAGCACGGCTTTGTTACAGTACAAAGATAATAAGAATAGCAACGATAAGCGCATAGATAATGGCGGTTTCAATGAATACAAGACCCAGCATAAGGCTTGTCCTCAAAGCGCTCTGAGCTTCGGGCTGCCTTGAAATGCCGTCGTTGGTTTTCGAGATGGTTATACCCATGCTGACAGCACCGGCGGTGGCGGCAATGCCAACGCACATAGCGGCGGCAATAGCTTTAGTAGATGTTGAGTTGTCCTTTTCCGATTCCTGCGTCTGCGCAGAAGCAGACTGAGCATTTTCGTGGTTTTCTGCGGCAAATACCGGAACCGATACAGCCATAATCAGGATAAAAGCGAACAATATCGCAAAAAATCTTTTGGTGAGTGTTTTCATAATTGACCATTCCTTTCTTATTGTCATTTGGCTTTTTTATTCTTTAGCTTTTTTGTGATGAGGCTCGCTGACCTCACCGTAAAACAGCGCGGTAAGCATAATTAAAACGTATGTCTGAATAAGCGCATGAAGCAGTGTAAACAGCACTCCCACAGCTATCGGAAGCACAAAGCTTAGTCCGAGGTAGTAATATACAAGCTCTGTAACCAGCAATCCCGAAAGAAGAGCGCCGAAAAGGCGGAAGCTCATGGAAATCGGAAGCGAAAAGTCTTTAAGAGTGTTTCCGACACCTCTTAAGCCGTTTGAGGCTATTCCTCCCGAAAGGATAATCAGGTAGGAAAGAACACCCATAGCAATTGCGCCGTTTATATCGGAAAGGGGAGCAGGCATGGCGATTGACCGCCCCTGTGTTGTAACCGCCTGAATCCCGATAAGTTCAAACACCGTTCCGACAAAGATATAAGTTCCTGCGCTGAATATATAAGCGCTTAAGAATTTGTTTCTGTGAGGACTGTTAGACTTTGCAATGCCGTCGAATAATCCCACCAGCGATTCAAGCATAAGCTGGAATCTGCCTGGAATCATTTTGAATCGCGGCACAGCGAATATCCTTACAGCCGCCGCAAATATCAAAAGAATCGCGGTAACCGTAAATGCGGAAACAACTGTCGGATTGACGTCCATGATTCCGAAGAAACTTACTTTGTTGGATTCATGCAAAACTGCGTCCTTCATAACTTCCTTGATAAGTTCCTTCTCACCAGAGCTCGGACCTATCAGGATTGCCGAAGCAAACAGGGCAATGATAGCTGCTACCCATATAATGATAATAATAGTCCGTTTTTTGCTTTTCATTTATCTTCTCCTTTCCGCTGCCGCCGTAATAAAGCTCAGACGTGCGGCGAACCAATTAAAGCATAGCCCGGAGCAGTATATCTGCTTACCGGGCGACGTTGTCCTATACATATTATAACCTTATATTTTAAAAAATCAAGGGGTTGCCACATATATTGGTAAATTTAAGCTATAAAAATGACTTTTTCATTTAAAATTATACAAAATGCTGAAAAATCAGTCGGAAATTTTATCTAAAAGATTAGACACAAATTCTTGACATTCTCTTAAATGTGATGTACCATATATATGTTAATGCTATTGTACTGAAGTATCAACAGCATAACTAAGCGCGGATATTTCCGCAAAAACTGAAAGGATTGATAACTATGGAAAAAGTTTTCAAGCTCAAGCAAAACGGCACCACCATTAGAACCGAAATCCTTGCAGGCTTAACGACGTTTATGACAATGGCTTACATCATTATCTTAAACCCGAACCTGCTGACCGGCTTCGGCTCAAGTGGTACACCCGCCCTTTGGAACGGCGTATTCCTTGCAACCTGCTTAGCTTCCGGCGTCGGAACTATATGCATGGCATTTTTGGCAAATAAACCATTCGCAATGGCTCCAGGCATGGGTCTTAACAGCTTCTTCGCGGTAGTTGTTGCAAATATTGCAGCCATCGCAGGTTGCAGCTACGACAATGCCTTCCAGGCAGCTCTGTGCATTATACTTATCGAGGGCGTTGTTTTCCTCTTCCTCTCCATCTTTAAGATAAGAGAGAAAATCGTTCAGGCGATCCCCTTCGGCATAAGAACAGCAATTGCTCCCGCTATCGGACTTATGCTTTTAAACATAGGCTTCGGCTCCAACATCGGTATTTATGATGACAACAACAATTGCTACTATGTTTTCCAGCACTTCTTCGGTTCGCTCACTCCTTCCGTACTTAAGAACAACATGGCTGGCGACACTGCTTACACTCAGATGGTTCTGGTAGTAGTAACCATATTCCTCGGTCTGTTTGCAATGATTATTCTCAAGCACTTCAAGATCAAGGCTAACGTTCTTCTTGGTATGCTCTTTGCATCTGTTGTTTACTGGATAGGACAGGCTGCTTTCCTCCATCAGAATCCCTTCGCTGTTCTGCAGGGTGCTTCCTTTGTTCCCGCTTTCGGCGATATGGCTTCCACAACACTGTTCAAGTTTGACTTTGCTACCTTATTCTCAATCGGCTGGTTTACTGCTATTACCCTTGTCATCACCTTCTGCATGATCGATATGTTCGACACCATCGGAACCCTTGTGGGTACCGCTTCCAAGGCTGGCATGATTGATAAGGAAGGCAATATGCCCAATATGAGAGAGGCTCTTCTTTCCGACGCTATCGGTACTGTTGCAGGTTCCGTAACCGGTACTTCAACCGTTACCACCTTCATCGAGTCCGCTTCCGGCGTTGAAGCAGGCGGCAGAACAGGTCTTACCGCACTTACAACCGGTATCCTCTTTGTTCTGTGCATATTCATTGCTCCTCTTACAAAGCTTATCCCCGGTGCTGCTACCTCTGCGGCTCTTATCTATGTCGGAATCCTCATGCTCTCCGGACTTAAGAATCTCGACTTTGATGATTTCTCGCAGCTCGCTCCTGCGGCTATCATGCTTATAGGTATGCCTATAACCGGCTCTATCGGACACGCTTTGGGCTTAGGTCTTATCACCTACACCGTAATCAAGCTCTGCACCGGCAAGGCAAAGGAAGTTTCTTGGCTTACAATTGTTATATCCCTGATCTTCCTTGTTAAGTTCTTTGTTGTAGCATAAGCTTTTTTCGGAAAAAAGATAATAACAAATACCGGCTGGATGTATTTCCAACCGGTATTTTTCTGCCTGTTAGTTAAGAATCAGTGATGACAGCTTCCACCGCAGCCGTGCTTGTCCTCACCGCAGGAACTGCCGCAGCTGTGACCCCCGCTATGCTCGTGTGAGTGATGATTGCACATGACATTGGGGTTGTAGTCGAGCTTGCCGGACAGCAAAGCATTAACAGCGTCGTCTGCTTTTCCTGAGGCACCGCCGTAGAGCTTGATTCCTGCCTGCGCCAGCGCATTCTGCGCTCCTGCGCCGATTCCTCCGCAGATAACAGTGTCGACGTTAAGACCGGACAAAAATCCCGCAAGCGCGCCATGACCGCTTCCGACCGAGCTTACAATTTGCGAGTCGGTTATGTCGCTGCCGTCGACATCATAGATTTTAAACTGCTCGGTGTGACCGAAGTGCTGAAAAATGTTTTCGTTTTCATAGGTTACCGCTATTCTCATTCTTACTTTGTCCTTTCAAAAGATAATATACTTGATATTATACTATATTTCTTTGCAAAAATCTATATCAAAAATTATTTTTTTACACGGTGATAATAGTTGCATACTGCCATCATATCTGCTATAATTGCATACAGTAAATATTGGGATGTGAAATAACGCTATGAATATAGAAGCATACATGGCAAAAACAAAAAACGCCGAGCTCATACTCGCCTGTGGAGGAAGAAGCGTCCGCATGGGCAGCAATAAGCTGCTTATGGATATATGCGGAAAGCCCTGTATTCTGCGCACCTGCGAAGCCTTCGATTCCTGCAAGTATATAAAAAGAATAATCATTGCTGCACCGTCTGAGCTTCATGATGTCTACCGCAAAACGCTTGAACCGATAAAAACGCCAATAACGTTCGTAAATGGGGGAGACACCCGCCAGCAGTCGGTAATGAACGCTGTAAAAGAGGCAAAAGAGGATATAATAGTCATACACGACGGTGCAAGACCGCTTATAACCTTGTCTGTTATAGAAAAGTCGGTCGAGGAAGCCTTCAGCTTCGGAAGCTCGATAGTATGCGTTCCGTCCAAGGATACAATCAGACTTGACAACGGCGAAAGCTCTTATTCTCCGCCAAGAAGCAGCGCATACATTGTTCAGACGCCGCAGAGCTTTTTGCGAAGTCTCTATCTCAAAGCGTGCGAAACGGCTGATGGTGACTATACCGACGACGCTCAGCTTCTGGACGCCGCAGGAATCAAACCTCATATAACCTTAGGCGAATATTCAAATATTAAAATAACAACAGTGGAGGATATTGATATGGCACGCTCACTTATCGGCGATATGCCAATCGGCAGCACTCCAAGAATCGGTCATGGATATGATGTTCACAGGCTGGTTGAGGGCAGAGCGCTTATTCTTGGCGGCGTGAATATTCCATATGAAAAAGGTCTTTTGGGACATTCCGACGCTGATGTTCTCACACATGCATTGATGGACGCTCTTTTAGGAGCAGCCGCACTCGGCGATATAGGCAAGCTGTTCCCGGACAGCGACGACAGGTATAAAGGTGCTGACAGCATCGAGCTTCTTAAAAATGTCGTAAAGCTGCTCGCAGAAAAAGGCTTTGGCATAGTGAACGTTGATGTGACTGTAATAGCGCAGTCGCCCAAGCTATCTCTGTATATAGAGGATATGAGAGCGCGGATTAGTTGTGCCATGAACATTCCAATAAGCGCGGTATCGGTAAAAGCTACCACCGAGGAACGCCTTGGCTTCACCGGCTCAGGCGAGGGTATCGCGGCGCACGCAGTTGCTATGATTCGGGGATAAACCAATAGCACCAATGGCTTGTATCTCATATAATGTATTGTAATACTGTAATTATTATTTTGAGGTGCAAGCAGAAATGAAATATACACTTATTGCGGTTTCCTCTATAACCTATGCCATGAAAGCCAAAAGACTCCTGAACGGCATGGGCTATTACTGCGAAATTGAAAAAACTCCTAAAAATCTTTCCTCCGGCTGCGGATATTCCATACGTGTCAAGGATAGCTCGGAGGTCATTATCGGAATACTCAAAAACAACGGAATTGAATATAAGGCTCTTATGTCTGTAAACAGGTAGCGGTGAGCATTATGAGAACGGTCAATAATGTCAATGCCGCAGCGACTAAAGCGGTTTATTTTGATAATGCCGCAACGTCTTATCCCAAGCCGCCTTCGGTCAGAACGGCAGTTTCTGAGGCTGTCGATAAATACGGCGGCAATCCCGGACGGGGTGGACACAGCTATTCCATAAACGCCGCAAAAATAGTTTTTGAGACAAGAAGCACAGCTGCTCAGATGTTCGGTGCAAGTGTGGAAAACGTCGTGTTCACGCTAAACTGCACCCATGCACTTAATTACGCAATAAAGGGCGTGCTAAAGCCGGGCGACCGGATGGTTATATCATCCATGGAGCATAATTCGGTTGCAAGACCATCGTATGCGCTCTCAAAAAGAGGGGTGCGCGTTGATGTTGCAACCATAGGTAGAACAGACGAAGAAACACTGAAATCTTTTTCTTCGCTGATAACAAGCTCAACCAAATGCGTTGTCTGCACGGCAGCAAGCAACGTGACAGGAAGAATAATGCCAATCCGCGAGATAGCTCAGCTCTGCCGCAAAAGGGGAGTGTGCTTCATTGTAGACGCTGCTCAGGCGGCGGGAATAATCCCGATATCCTTAGCCGATGGCATGAATTTCATATGCACGGCGGGACACAAAGGTCTTTACGGCACAACCGGAACAGGTCTTCTGATTTCAGACGGGAAGTTTACTCCGTCAACCATCATAGAGGGAGGAACCGGCGCTACCTCGGCAGAGCTTAACCAGACCGGATTTATGCCGGAGCTTTTGGAAAGCGGAACGGTGAATACCGTCGGGATAGCTTCGCTGAACGCCGGAATGAAGTTTGTTAAGCAGACCGGTCTTGAAAGCATATATAACCACGAGGATGCTTTGTGTGAGCTTCTTTTGGAACGCATATCGCCGATCGACGAGGTAACGGTTTACCGCCGAGGAGACAAATTTGTTCCTATAGTTTCGTTTAACGTAGAAGGCATACCGGCAGACGCTCTTGCTTCTGCACTTTCGGATAAGGGCTACGCTCTGCGAGGAGGACTTCACTGCGCTCCGCTGGCACATAAAACCATAAGAACTCTGTCGGATGGGACGGTAAGATTTTCGCCTTCCGTCTTCAGCTCGGAAAAGGATGTTAAAGAACTTGCAGAATTAATAAAAAAATTTGCAAAACATGGTCTGTAGCTATTGTATTTTTGATTGATAGCTGTTAAAATATAATGTGGAACGAAAGTAAAGGCAGCACCAAAAAATGAATTGCAGTCGTCAAGGATTTTGGTGTTGCCTTAAACGCTGATTGCCTGCATATTCAAACGGTCAGCTTCGCAAAACGCTCAGTCGGAAGGGGAAATGAAATTGGAATACATAAGTATTTTTTGGTCAAGGATGTTAAGCATACTCGGATCTATAAATTGGCGAGATATAATTGATATTATTCTTCTGACCTATTTCCTGTACAAAGGAATAAAGCTTGTAAGGGAAACAAAGGCTCAGCAGCTTATAACCGGTATTGCAATCGTGCTTGTGGTATACTTTATTTCAAACGCCCTTAAGCTTAAGGTTATGTCTTACCTTCTCGAAAACTTCTTGCAGGTTGGAATCATTGCAATAGTAATAGTTTTCCAGCCTGAGCTGCGAAGGCTTCTTGAAAAGGTCGGACGGACGAACGTTAAATCCCTGAATGTTTTCAGTGACGCAAGATCGGAGAATCTTGTCCAGAGCTGGTCGAGGACTATTGACGTTATAGGCGAGGCTGTAAGCCAGCTTTCCGAAACTGCAACCGGCGCTCTTATAGTAATCGAGCGCAAAATCCATCTCGGAGAGCAGATAGATACAGGTACGGTTTTAGACTGTCTGCCAAGCGTTGCAAGCTTTGGAACGATATTTTTCCCCAAAACTCCGCTTCACGACGGCGCAGTAATAATCAGAGACGCGCGCATAATAGCTGCAGGATGCTTTTTGCCCACTCCGCAGAAGGAAGAAAGAATTAATAAGCTTCTGGGCTCAAGACACCGCGCGGCAATAGGCATGAGCGAAAATTCAGACGCTATAATAATTGTAGTTTCGGAGGAAACCGGAACAATTTCAATAGCCGAAAACGGTGAGCTGACAAGGGGCTACACCAAGGACAGGCTTATAAAGTACCTCAAGTCACAGATAATTCCCGAAAAGCCCCAGAACGAAAACGGATTCTTTGCAAAGCTGAAACAAAGAAGGGAGAATAACAATGCCGGAAAAATTGAAGAAAAGAAATAGTTCCGTTAATAGAAGCAGTATCATCACTTTTGTTGTGTCGGCTGTTCTTGCAGTTATAATATGGCTTGTCCTTTCATTAACGGCTTTTCCGGAGATGACTCTGTCGCTGAAAGAGGTTCCCATCGACTTTTCTATCACAAACAGCTATGCCGATAATTCCGGCTTGTCGATAATGAGCCGGTCGGATGAAGCAGCCAACGTTAGAATCAAAGGTCTGCGCTATCAGATAGGCGAGTACACAAGCGAAGATATTCATATAGGGCTTAATTTAGACTCTGTAAGAGCACCGGGAAAATATGACCTTGCCCTTGTTGTCACCAGCGTGAATGGCGACGAAATCGAGGTTGAAATCGAGCCTAAGACCGTCAATGTCGAGTTTGACAAAATGACCACCAAAACCTTCTCGGTTGAGGACGGCACCCTTACAGCAGATATCTCCAACCTCACTGCCGCAGACGGATATATGATAGCTACTGATGAAATAACAATAGAACCGTCCTCGGTTGAGCTCTACGGTCCGCAGGACTATATCGAGCAGATAACCTCATGCTCGGTATCGGTCAACAACGCATATACTGCTATAAAAACAATCAATACCGATAAGACATCATTAAATGTCTATAACGGCACTACTGTCATGACAACCGATAGGGTTGCTTCGGAGCCTATAAGCTTTACACTTAACGTCCCTGTTTATATGGTTAAAGAGCTGCCGCTTGCCATTGATATTGATCCGCCTTTTGAAAGCTTCAACCTTTCGTCGTTGGATGGGGCTGTAAGAATCGAGCCTGAGAGCATTATTGTCAAGAGTATGGACGAATCGCCGGATATTCATCACATTTTCCCTGAAGC
>ENA-UOOC01002559-UOOC01002559.1-human-gut-metagenome-genome-assembly--contig:-C48old-NODE-2559-length-13485-cov-5.400074_pt1 | contig 13485 bp, 15 predicted proteins | sample MGYA00242469_ERZ724016 | MGnify/ENA metagenome assembly ERZ724016 | reverse complement strand
CGCGCTTTTCGACCTGCGCCTTGAAGCGCTCGTACTGATCCATCGGGTCGTTGAGTTCAGTGAAAGCGTTGCCCATCTCGCAGCCGCAGACGAACATCTCGTAGCGCTCGGTGAGGTACGGGTCAGACGGGCTGCGCTTGGCAAGCGGGCTCACTTCGACGGGGTACATGGTGATGAACGTCGGCTGGACGAGGGTCTCCTCGACCTTCTGGTCGAAGGTCTCGTACAGGGCGTTGCCCCAGGTCTTGTCCACGCCGTCCATGTCGACGCCGACGCTCTTGGCGAGCGCGACGGCGGCCTCGGCGTCGCCCTCGATCGCCATAAAGTCCGCGCCGGTCACTTCCTTGACGGCGTCAGCCATCGTGACGCGCTTCCACGACGGGGTCAGGTCAATGTCTTTGCCGAGCCACTGGATCTGATAGGTGCCGAGGATCTCCTTCGCGGCGCCGGAGAGGATGGCCTCGAGGATGTCCATCATGCCGTCGAGGTTCGTGTAGGCCTGATAGAGCTCGCAGGTGGTGAACTCGGGGTTATGCTTGGTGTCCATACCCTCGTTGCGGAAGATGCGGCCGACCTCGTACACGCGCTCCATGCCGCCGACGATCAGGCGCTTTAAGTGCAGCTCGGTGGCGATGCGCATGTACATGTCGATATCGAGGGTATTGTGGTGCGTAATGAAGGGGCGCGCATTCGCGCCGCCCGCGATGGGGCTCAAAACCGGCGTCTCGACCTCCATAAAGCCGATGGAGTCGAGATAGCGGCGCAGATACGCGACAAACCTCGAACGAATTTCGAAGTTGCGCTTGGACTCGGGGTTGATGATCAGGTCCACATAGCGCTGACGGTAGCGCGCTTCCTTATCGGTCAGGCCGTGGTACTTCTCCGGCAGGGGACGCAGAGACTTACTGAGCAGCGTGATCTTCTTGGCGCGCACGCTCATCTCGCCGCGCTGGGTGCGGAACACCTCGCCCTCGACGCCGACGATATCGCCGATGTCGTACTTTTTGAAGCGGTTGTACTCCTCCTCATCCATCTCGTCCTTGCGGGCGTAGAGCTGGATGCGGCCGGACTTGTCCTGCAGATCGCAAAAGCTGACCTTGCCCATGCCGCGCTTGCTCATGAGGCGGCCCGCGACGCGAACCTCGCTGCCCTCAAGCGCGTCAAAGTTGTCCTTGATGTCCTGAGCGTGGTGCGTCACGTCGAAGCGCGTCTCCTTGAAGGGATCGCGGCCCTCGGCGCGCAGCGCTGCGAGCTTTTCACGACGGACCTTCAGGATCTCGCTGAGGTCCTGCTCGGGAGCGTTGGTCTGGATATTTTCTTCAGCCATGATATTTCTTTACTCCTACTCTATATAATACAGCTTAACGTTCGATCTTGACGATGCGGTAGACGATGGTGCCGACAGGGGCCTCCACCATGACCTCGTCGCCCTCTTTTGCGCCCATGAGCGCCTTGCCGAAGGGGGAATCCTCGGAGATGGCGCGGTGCATGGGGTCGGCCTCCTGCGAGCCGACGACCTTATACTCGGGCAGCTCGCGGCCGGACTTCACATCCTGCACGGTCACACGGCAACCGATGCTGATGCCGTTCGTGCCCGCGTCGTTTTCGTCGACGATGACGGTGTGCAGCAGGATCTCCTCGACCTCAGCAATACGGGAGTACAGCTAGCCCTGCTCGTTTTTCGCTTCATCATATTCGCTGTTTTCGCTCAGGTCGCCGAAGCCGCGCGCCTCTTTGATGAGGTCCGCCACTTCCTTTTCACGCACGGTCTTGAGGTAAGTGAGCTCCTTTTGCAGCTCTTCCTTGCGCTCCGCGCTCATCTTGTACTCTTTTTTCATGTTCGCCATATTGAGATCGTTCCTTTCTTTCGCGCCCGCAAAATTGCGCGGCGCGCACACGAATACCATTTTAGCGAAATAATTATAGTGATTTTGCCCCGTGTTGTCAAGGTAAGTTTGCGTTTTCTCCCCCATTGGGCGGCATTTTCACATCTTTTACCCAAATTTCGTCCGCGCGGCGCGCAAGCGAGGCGTAGAGTGCGCAGATGAGCTGATCTTCATTCCAGATCATCGCTGCATCGCCCAGGTTTTCCGTCCCATAGGCGACAGAAACCGCACCGCTCCCCAGCGGCAGCACAAGGCCGTCGGGCAGCGGGAAATCGTCGAAGCAAACGCTCAGATCGGCGGCGATCCTCTCGTCCGTCTGCAATGTATGGACACTCGCGCCGCAGTCCCAGCGCAGCGTGCGCGCAAGGCGCTCGCCATTCGGCGCGCAGAGTGCAAGATAGCGCACATCTTTAGAGAGCTCGCGCGCCGCCGCTTCGAGCGCCGCACTCTGCGAGGGTGCGCACAGCGCGATACGTGCCCGCTCCGGCGCAAGGCCGAGCCGCGCCATCGCGCGGCGGATGATCTCCGCCGCCTTTGCCATGCGCAGCGGCTGCTCGGGCGGCGGCAGGACACCACAGCGCGCAAATACCTCCGCATATGGATAATCCTTGGGAAACACGGCATAACTCACACGGCGCTTTTGCAGGTATTTTGCTGCGCGCTTGGCCGAAAGTGCAGCAAGCATTCCCTCGCCGCGCGATGCGTAGGCCGCGTCAAAGCGCACGCCGCAGAGCATGCGCGCGCCGTTTTTCTCCCCCGTGTCCCGATAGCAGACCAATCCCTGCAAAATGACCCCTCCCCGCAAAAAAGCTCCCCGCCAGTATATGGCGGGGAGCTTGTGCGTTATGCGGTTTACCAACCCTTGATATAGTCCGTGAGGTACTTGAGCGGGTTGATGATCTTTCCATTCTCGGTGATCTCAAAGTGCAGGTGCGGGCCGCTGCTCACGCCGGTCGTACCGGTGATGCCGACGACCTGACCCTGCGCGACATACGTGCCCACGCTGACCGAACGGGATGACAAATGCTGATACGTCGTCGTGTTGCCGCTGCCGTGGCTGACGACCACATAGTTGCCGCGGTACTTATTGTAAGCCGAGATGATGACCGTGCCCGCCTTGGCGGCGACGGCCTGCGTCGTGTAGCCCACGCGGCCGATGTCAATGCCCGCGTGATTCCTCGACGCGCCAGCGATGCCCGTGTAGCGCGCGCCGAGCGGCGAGGTGATATACTTGCTCGAGCACGGCCAGATGTAGCCGCCATAGGTCACGGTGGTGTTGCCGTTCTTTTCGGCAAGCTCACGGGAAAGGCGCACGATCTCCGCCTGCTGGCGCTCCATCGCGGCGTCCTTTTCCGAAAGGACCTGCTTGTACTGCGCTTCGTTGGCCTTGAGCTCGGCAAGCACCTTTTCCGCCTCAGTGCGCTGGGTGTTCAGCTCGCTCTTTTTGGCGACGAGCGTCTCCTTGGCGCTCTGCTGCTCAGCAAGGGACGTTTCGAGCGAGGCCTTCTTCTGCTCGATCTGCTCGCGCAGGGCACGCAGATCGTCGATGACCTTCTGGTCGCTGTCCATGATCTCGCTGATGAAGTCCATGGCGCTCAGCAAGTCGGAAAAGCTCGCCGAGTCGAACAGCACCGACCAGTACGACACCGTACCGCGTTCTTCCATCGAGCGCACACGCTCGCAGAACTTTTCGTACTGGCGCGCCTCTTCCTCTTCGTTCTCGCGGATCTCCTGCTCGGTCTGCGTGATCAGCGTCTCATACTCGCTGATGAGCGACTCAACGCCCTTGATCTCCGACTGAAGCAAGTTGATCTGCTTGTCGATATTCTCTTTCTGCGCAAGCGCGGCGCTCTTGTCGTTCTGGATGGACTTGAGCTCCTTTTCAAGCTGCGACTTTTCCGAGTTCATGCCGCTGAGCTCGTCCTTGAGCTTGTCGATATCCGCCTGCGTGACGGCGGAGGCGTCCTGCACCATGGAAAGCGGCGTCAGCTCCGTCAGCGTCAGCGACGCGAAGACGGCCAGCACCAGGAGGATGCGTGCGATCTTTTTTCTGCTCATCGTCCGTCTCCCTCACACGTGCAGGAACTTGCGGATAGCCGTCAGGCTGCCACCCACACCGATCAGGATACCGGCGGCGGCAAAGATCGCAGCCACGGGCCGCCAGATCGACGAAAAGTCGACGATCGTCAACAGCTGCAGCCGGTCGGACATCGCAAGGCTCTTTGCGACCGATTCATACAGCAGCCACTGCAAGCCAAAGCCAAGCACCGCGCTGAGAAGGCCGATCATAAAGCCCTCGTACACGAACGGCCAGCGGATGAAGCCGTTCGTCGCGCCGACCATCTTCATAATGGCGATCTCGTCGCGGCGGTCGAATGTCGTGAGCTTGATGGTATTCGAGATGATGAAGACCGACACGAGCAGCAAAATGGCAATGAGCGCGATGCACACTACGCTCGCAACATTTCGCAGCGTGATAAAGCCGCCCGCGATGTCTTCGTCCACGCGGACATTGGCAACGCCTTCGACATTGTCGAAGATATCCTGCGCAGTCTTGCCGGAAATGCTCAGATCGTCAACATAGACAGCGTAGCGGTCGCGCAAAATCTCGGGGTCAAGGTTCTGGAACATGTTGTCCCCCTCGTAACGCGCCTCAAAGGACTTCATCGCCTCTTCCTTGCTGATGAAGACACATTCTTTCACATTGTCACGCTGCTCAATGGCGCGGCCCACGGCCTTGGTCTGCGCATCGTCGCAGCTCTCGTCCACGAAGGCGAGAATTTCATACTCGCTCTCGAGCTGCTGGAGCTGCACCTGCGCATTGTACGCCACGAGCGAAAATGTACCCATGACGACAAGGCAGGCGACCGTGATGCCCACGGCCGCAAAGGACATGAATCCGTGCGAGAACATGTTGCGCATGCCCTCGCCGAAAAAGTAAGAAAAATCGTGTTTGCGCATAGCTTACCTCGCATTATAGCCGACGCCGTCGCCATCGCTCGTGATGACGCCCTGTTCGAGCGTGACGACGCGTTTTTTGAACTGATTGACAAGATCTTTCTCGTGCGTGACGACGACCATCGTCGTGCCGAGCTGGTTGATACGCTCGAGCAGGCGCATGATCTCCAGCGAGCGCGCGGGGTCCAGGTTGCCCGTCGGCTCGTCGGCGATGATGGTGCTGGGGTTGTTGATGAGCGCACGCGCAATGGCCACGCGCTGCTGTTCGCCGCCGGAGAGCTCGTTGGGATAACGGTCGGTCTTTTCCTCAAGTCCGACGAGCTCAAGCACATAGGGGATGCGCTTTTTGATCTCGCGCGGCGAAGAACCGACGGCGCGCATGGCGAAGCCCAGGTTCTCGTAGACCGTTTTCTTCTCGATCAGGCGGAAGTCCTGGAAGATGACGCCGACGGAGCGGCGCAGCAGCGGGATCTGCCGCTCGGCAATGTTCGTCAGGCTGAAGCCGTTGACGGCGATCTGACCGGATGTCGGCACGATCTCGCCGGTGAGCAGCTTGATGATCGTCGACTTGCCGCTGCCGCTCGGGCCGACCAAAAAGACGAACTCCCCATCCTCGATGCGAAGCGAAATGCCCTTTAAGGCCGTCGTGCCGCTCTCGTATTCCTTTACTACATCGTTCAGGCGTATCATGCTCTTCCCTCAGTTTCCAGCAGGTTTTGACTCGATCCCGCAAATTTTCAGTCTTTATTATAGCGCGGCAAGTCCGCGATGGCAACAGGTAATTATGTAAACTTTCAACTTTTTTGCCGCAAAATGGCGAAAAAACAAGGGCTGTCTGAAGACAGCCCTTGTCAAATTCTTTCTTTACGCTTCGATGCCGCGGGAGGCAAGGTACTTTTTGACCATGAGCGCGACCTTGAAGGTGATGGCGTCGTCGAACTCGCGCAGGTCGAGGCCCGTGAGCTTCTTGATCTTCTCGAGACGGTAGACGAGCGTATTTCTGTGGACGAACAGCTTTCTCGCCGTTTCGGAGAGGATGAGGTTGTTCTCGAAGAACTTGTTGATCGTAAAGAGCGTCTCCTTGTCGAGCGCGTCGATGGGGTTCTTCTTGAAGACCTCCTGCAGGAACATTTCGCACAGTGTCGTCGGCAGCTGATAAATGAGGCGGCCGATGCCGAGGTTTTCATAGCTGATGATGTACTTCTCGGTGTCGAAGACCTTGCCGACCTCGATCGCCATCTGCGCTTCCTTATAGGACTTCGCGAGGTCGCGCAGGTGCGTCGCCACCGTGCCGATACCGACGACCACGGTGCTCTCACCGTTCACGCGCAGCGTCTCTTCGATCTGCGCGGCGGTCTTTTCAAGGTCGCTCATCTCAACATTGTCGCCAAGCTGCTGCACGAGAACCACATCGTCCTCGCCCATGGAAAGGACAAAGCTCGTCTGCCGGTCGGGGAAGATGTTCTGCACGGTCTCGACGGGGATAGCGTCGGCCTTTTCGTCCGTGCGGCGGACGACGAACACGCCGCGGTTGAGCTCGGCCTCGACGTGCAGCTCCTTGGCGCGGACGTAGATATCGCTTAAAAGAATGTTATCGGAGAGGATGCTCTTGACAAACGACGTCTTGTCGTGCTTTTCCTCGTAATAGCTCTTGGCGGTGTTGAGCGCGACGGTCGCCATGCTGCAGACGGTCGAGCTGAGCGCGTCCTCGCCGCGGGTGAAGGCCGCAAAGTCGAACTGACCGCCCCAGCCCTCGAGCGCCTTGAAGGTCTTGCCCTCGAGCGCAGTGCAGGCGCCCTCGGCCTCATTGATGGGCTGCACCAGATGCGGCCAGCGCTGGCCGATCTCCGGCAGGTCGGTGCAGGCGATGACCGTGCCCTCGGAGTCGATCACGCCAATGACCGTATCGGTCGTTTCCTTAAACTGTAAAACGATGTTCTGAAAAATCCTACCGGACATATTCCGTGCCTCCTTGATTTATTAGGGAGTTTGTGCATTCTGCCAACTTGATGGGACTATTATACTTTCTCCGTCTGACGATTGCAAGAACTTTTTTCTCTTTTCAACAATTTTTTTCTTCTTTTTTAGGCATTCCGTAAAAGAAGGACAAACGCTTACTTGTCCGCGCCCGCTTTTCCTTGGGCAAATTGCCCACTTTCCCGCAGGTTTTTGATCTCTTCCGCCGTGAGCAGGCGGTATTCGCCCTTGGAAAGCCCCTCGTCAAGCGTGAGTGAGCCCATGCTCAGCCGCTTTAAGTAAACGACCGGCTTTCCGCGCGAGGCCAGCATCCGCTTGATCTGGTGGAACTTGCCCTCGCGGATGGTGATGAGCGCCTCGCTCTGCACGTCGCTCTTTAAAATCTCAAGCTTTGCCGGAAGGCATTCGAGCCCGTCGCCGAGCGTGATGCCCTGCTCGAAGGCTTTACTGTCGGCGTCGTCGAGCGCGCCGTCGGTACGGACAAAGTAGACCTTGTCGACGTGCTTTTTCGGCGCGAGCAGGTCGTGCGCGAGCGCGCCGTCGTCGGTCAGAAGCAGCAGCCCCTCCGTGTCCTTGTCGAGCCGCCCGACGGGAAACAGGCCGATCTTTCGATACTCGGGCGCAAGCAGGTCGAGCACCGTCTCCCCGCGTCCGTCCTCGGTCGCCGAGAGCACGCCCGCAGGCTTGTGGAGCATCACATACGTGTGCTCGCGATAAAAAATCTCTTCGCCGTTCACGCTGATGCGCGCGGTCAAGGGGTCGCACTTGTCCTCCGCGCTGGCCGCGATGCGCCCGTCGACGAGCACGCGACCCTCGCGCACGAGGGTCTTGACCTCGCGGCGCGAATAGCGCCCGGTCGAGGCGATGATCTTGTCAAGTCTCTGCTGTGCCATGGTGGTTCCCGCCTTTCTGCATTCTGAAGTATCAGTGTAGCATACTTTTTCTTTCGGTGGAATAGCTTTTATCGAAAGGGTGTGGTCGCTTCATGTTCATCATCACCGCCAAGTGCTCCAAACGCCGCGTTGTAAAAATTCTGCTCATCTTCGCGCTGCTGCTCTCGCTCTTTCTGGCGCTGCGCGCGTGCCGGCATTCGTCTCCGCCGCCCGTCATCGCCGCCGGAACAAATGAAGAGCGCATTGCGTATCTTGCCTCCCTCGGCTGGGAGGTGAACGACCAGCCGATCGAAACGCTGAGCGTCACGCTGGGCGAAACGCTCGAAGAGCCGTATTTGAGCTACAACGACCTCCAGCTCTCGCAGGGCTTTGACCTCACACGCTATTGCGGGCAGACGCTCTCGCGTTACACCTATGTTGTGACCAACTATCCTGACGCCTCGCTCCCCTGCCAGGCCGACCTGTACGTCTGCGGCGGCGTGCTCGCCGCGGGCGACATCGTCTGCACGGGTGAAAACGGCTTCATGGCGGGACTCTCCTTTCCCGCCAATTGACCGCGCTTCTCTCTCCCTCTCAGGGCCCCCCGTGCGGGGGCTTTTTCTTTTTGACTATTGCGCGCGGCTGTGGTATGATTTCGGTGAATTGATATAAAGGAATCATCCCATGGAATTTTACACCCTCGCCAGTTCGAGCGCTGGCAACGCCGCGCTCGTCTGTCACAACGATACCCACCTTCTCATCGACGCGGGCATCTCCTGCCGCCGCATCACGCAGTCGCTCGCAGCGCTGAACCTTACACTTGATGATCTCGACGGCATCCTCATCACACACGAGCACATCGACCATGTCCGAGGACTTGTGACGCTCGCCAAAAAATGCCCCGCCCCGCTGTATGCGACGTTCGGCACCGCGGCGGCGATCCAATACCCCGAGCCGCGCCTGCGCGCCTTTGCCACGGGCAAAGAGTTTACGATCAAGGACCTGCACGTCCGCTCGTTCCGCACGTCGCACGACGCGAAAGAGAGCGTCGGCTACCGCATCGAGAGCGACGCAGGCTCACTCGCTGTGCTGACGGATACGGGCTTTGTCACCGACGAGGCGCACGATGCCGCCCTCGGCGCGGACATGCTGCTGCTCGAATCGAATCACGACGTCGTGATGCTCAAAAACGGCGGCTACCCCTATTATCTCAAGCAGCGCATCCTGAGCGAGTACGGGCACCTGTCGAACGACGCCGCGGCGGAATTCGCCATCGAATGCGTCCGCGCGGGCACGAGCGACATTCTGCTCGCGCACTTGAGCGACGAGAACAACTCCCCCGAGCTTGCCGAATACACCGTCGGCCGCGCGCTGCAATCGAGCGGGCTGAGCGTCCGCCTTGCCGCCGCGCCGCGCGACACCATCAGCGAGGTACACGTATGCAGAAGATCACCGTCCTTTGCGTCGGAAAACTGAAGGAGGCCTTCTACGAGCAGGCCGTCAAGGAATATGAAAAGCGCCTTTCGCGCTGCTGCAAGTTAGAGCTTTTGGAGCTGCCCGAGCAGCGCCTCGGCGACGAGCCGAGCGAGGCGGAGATCCGCCAGGCCCTCAAAAAAGAGGCTGCGCTCGTCGAGCAGAAGCTGCCCAAGGGCGGCGCGCTCATCGCCATGTGCATTGAGGGGCAGGAGATGAGCAGCGTGGCGCTTTCGCAGAAAATGCAGCAGCTCGCCGCGCGCGGCGCGTCGCAGCTGACGTTCCTCATCGGGTCGAGCTTCGGCCTTGACGAGGACTTAAAGAAAAAAGCCGACCTGCGGCTCTCGATGTCGCCGATGACATTTCCGCACCACTTAGCGCGCGTGATGCTGCTCGAGCAAATCTACCGCGCCTACCAGATCGAGGCCGGGACCAAATACCACAAATGACCCATCATCAACATAAAGGAGGACACCGCCCATGTCGGATGAAGTGAAGCTCACCTGGGGCAAGACAGAAAACGACCTTTTGCAGCGCTGGCCCAAATCCGCCGACGGCACGCCGGAGGAGCCCGCGCTTTTGACCGTCGCAATGGACACGAACGCCGAGACGGACATGCTCTGCGCCATGCTCCGCTCGTATGACATCCCCGTGCTGCGCAAATACGAGGGCGAGGGCTCGTTCGGCAAGATCGTGCTCGGCATGCCCGGCAGCGGCACGTGGCTCTATGTGCCGTCCTCGATGCTTGAGGACGCAAAAAATCTGATCCGCCCCATTGATGAAATTCCGGAACAGGAGGACATGCAATGAATTACCGTCAGGAATATGAAAAGTGGCTCGCCTCCCCCGCGCTGAGCGAGGACGAGAGAAACGAGCTCAAGGCCATCGCAAACGACGAAAAGGAGATTGAAAACCGCTTCTACGGCCCGCTCGAATTCGGCACGGCGGGCCTGCGCGGCACGATGTACGTTGGCCTTCACAACATGAACCGCCACGTCATCCGCTGGGCGACGCAGGGCTTTGCCAACGTCATCCGCGCTGAGGGTGAAGAGGCCATGAAAAAGGGCGTCGCCATCTGCATGGACTGCCGCAACCACTCGATGGAGTTTGCGCGCGCCGCGGCCTGCGTCATGGCGGGCAACGGCATCACCGTCAAGCTCTTTGAGTCCCTGCGCCCGACGCCTGAGCTCTCGTTCGCCGTGCGCGAATACGGTTGCGAGGCGGGCATCAACGTCACCGCGTCGCACAATCCCAAGGAGTACAACGGCTACAAGGTCTACTGGTCCGACGGCGCGCAGCTGCCGCCCCAGCACGCCGCCGCGATCGCCAGGGAGCTTGAGCACATCGACATCTTCACCGGCGTCACGTCGATGGACTTCGATGAAGCCGTCAACAAGGGTCTCATCACGATGCTCGGTGAGGACTGTGACAAGCGCTTCATGGCAAATGTCATGAGCATGGTCAACGACTATGAGACCGTCAAAAAGGTCGCCGACGACTTCAAGCTCGTCTACACGCCCTTCCATGGCTGCGGCCACAAGCTCGTGCCCGAGGCGCTGACGCGTCTTGGCATCAAGCACCTTTTATGCGTGCCCGAGCAGATGGTCATCGACGGCAATTTCCCGACCGTCGTGTCCCCGAACCCCGAGAATCCCGAGGGCTTCTACCTCGCCATCGACCTTGCCAAGAAGAACGACGTCGACTTCATCCTCGGCACCGACCCCGACAGCGACCGCGTCGGTCTCATGGTGCGCAACAAGCAGGGCGAGTTCGAGCCCGTCACCGGCAACCAGACGGGCGTGCTGCTGCTCGACTATCTGATCGGTGCGATGAAGCGCGCGGGCAAGCTGCCCGCGAATGCCGCCGCGCTCAAAACTATCGTCACGACCGAGATGGCGCGCGCCGTGGCGGAGGCGAACGGTCTCGACTGCTACGACACGTTCACGGGCTTTAAGTTCATGGCCGAGAAGATGAATGAGCTTGAGGGCGCGGGCAAAAACACCGTCATCTTCTCCTACGAGGAGAGCTACGGCTACATGATCGGCCACTACGTGCGCGACAAGGACGCAGTCACGGCCTCGCTGCTGCTCACCGAAATGGCCGCGTGGTACTACTCCCAGGGCATGACGCTCTTCGACGCGCTCAACGCGCTCTTTGAAAAGTACGGCTGGTACGGTGAAAAGACGCACAACCTTGTCATGCCGGGCCTCGACGGCGCGGAGAAGATGGCAAACCTCATGAAGTTCCTGCGCGAGACGCCGCCGAGCGAGATCGGGGGCGTCAAGGTCGCGACGTACAAGGATTATTCGGATGGCACCGCGCGCGACGCCGCAAGCGGCGAGGTCACGAAGATCGCGCTCTCGGGCTCGAACGTGCTGCGCTTCGAGCTCTGCGACGGCACGCACATCGTCGTGCGCCCGAGCGGCACCGAGCCGAAGATCAAGGTCTACATCCTCACCAAGGGCTCGGATGCGCAAGAGCGCGACGCAAACCTTGCCAAATACTCCGCCTGGGTCAACACCCTCGCCTGATATTCCCCAATTCTACCAAAGCAGCAGAGGGCGGCGCGGATCATGCGCCGCCCTCATTCAATTTTAGCCGCACCGCGGCGAAAGGATGGTCCCCTCTCATGGCAATGCTCGCACTCTACTGGTCCATTATGATCGCCTGCTACCTCCTGGCCTCGCGCCTGCGAAAGTACGCAGAAAAATTCAAATTCGTGGACAAGCTCATGTCGCTTTCCGTTTATGCGCTGGTGCTTTTGATGGGCCTGCGCATGGGCGCAGACGAGGAGGTCACGTCGAGCCTCGGCAGCATCGGCATTCAGGCGCTTTTTGTCACGGTGCTGACTGCTGCGGGCAGCATGCTCGGCGCGTTCGCCGTGCGAAAGCTGCTGCACATCGACCGCCACGCCCACCCCGCCGGTGCAGTCGTCAACGAAGCGGAGGCTGTGCACGAAAAGGCCGACGTCTCGGGCGCGAAAATGTCTTTTATCATCCTGCTGATGGTCGTTGTCGGGATGCTGCTCGGTGATCTTGTCATCCGCCGCGTGTGCACCGACCTACCCGCCTTTCAGTCCCGCTCGGGCGACTATCTTGTAGTCGGTCTGTGTATCATGCTGGGGCTCATCGGCTTTTCCATGGGGCTGGACGGCAGCATTGCCCGCATTCTGCGCAACGCGGGGCTCGGCGTCATTTTAGTCCCCATCTTCGCCGTGCTCGGCACGTTGCTCGGCGGCGCGGTCTATGCCGCGCTCTCACCCATGACGCTGCGCGAGGGACTGGCCATCAGCGCAGGCTTCGGCTGGTACACGATGGCCCCGAGCGTCATCGCAAGCGCGGGGCACACGATGGCGAGCGCGGTCTCGTTTCTGCACAATGTGCTGCGCGAGATGCTCGGTATCATTCTGCTGCCCGTCATCGCGGGCAAGATCGGCTATATCGAGGCCATCACCATCCCTGGCACCGCCTCGACTGACGTGTGCCTGCCGATCGTCGAGCAGGTGTGCAACTCGGAAACGGTCGCCTACTCGTTCTGTACCGGCATGCTGATGTGCATCACCTCCGCAGCGCTGGTGCCGATCATCATCGGCGCGTAAAAAATCACCCCGCAATGCACGGAAGAAATCATAAAGGGGAGTTCTCTTGTGATAGAGGGCTCCCCTTTTCGCGTCTTTACACACGGTCAAGCAAGTGCGGTATCGGACGCTCACTGCACTGCCGGGCACTGCCGGCCTTCGTGGTCGATGGTATAGTCACAGGTGAGCAAGATCTTCGAAATCGGTACGATCTTATACCCCTCGGCGAGCAGGTAGTCGAGGATATCCGGCAGCGCCTCGGGCGTATGCTCGCCCGCATTGTGGAACAACACGATCGACCCGCTCTGCACCTTGCCCGTCACACGCTTCGTGATCTCACCCGCCGAGATGCCCTTCCAGTCGAGGGAATCCCCACTGGCAGCACTTGGAAACGCCTGCGGCGGCTTGTTTTTCGATCTCTGATGTCTGCCTTTCTCCCAGCTATCATAACCCGCTGCCAGACTGGTTCAGGCCTTCCGCCCTTCAGGCTGTGCATTCACCGGACATACAATAGGAGCTGCCGCAAAACTGCATATCGGCAATAGCAAGGCTTACCAGCCCAGAACGGACATAGCAGTCAAAAGAATCGCCAGAAACGCAAAGCTGATCCCAGAAAACAGGAGAAAAAAACTCTTTCCGCCATCGGGAACGCGGCGCGTATATTCCCGAAACGTAATGAGGCTTGCAAGAGACGCCACCAGCGTCCCCGCACCGCCCACATTGACGCCGACCAGAAGAGCGC
>ENA-UOOC01002557-UOOC01002557.1-human-gut-metagenome-genome-assembly--contig:-C48old-NODE-2557-length-13487-cov-4.195354_pt1 | contig 13487 bp, 25 predicted proteins | sample MGYA00242469_ERZ724016 | MGnify/ENA metagenome assembly ERZ724016 | reverse complement strand
TTGCTAAATATATTAAGAAATTTTATAAAAAAACTTATCATAAAAAAATTTTTTAGGAGGTAATAATTATGGATCAAAAAATATTAAAAGAATTAGAAGACATAAAAAAGCAAGTAAAGGACTTTGAAGATAAGTATTTATTTTCAAATAATAATTTAATACTAACAGCAATATTAAATAAATTAGATGTTGATAATTTAGTGATTTCATATAAAGAACTAGAAAAGTTTAAATTTAAAAGTTATGTAGCTTGTTATGACAATGATAGTAAAATCGTAGTAATAAGAAAATATCGCGAACACCAGGAGGAGGTTTTATGAAAGAAAAATTTAAACAATATGAGCTTTTAGATAAAGAATATAGTGTTATTAGAAATAAAAGAAATAAAGCTAAAAGACAAATTGATAAAGAAATGAAAAAAGCTTATAAACACGCTAAAGAATATTTTAGTATGTATCTCGAATTAGGATCAAGTGGAGTTTTAGGAGCTAGAGTTATATCTCAATTACTACAAAGATATGAACGTGGCGAAAAAACCTATAACTTATATAAAGAAATGATAAATATAGAATAATTGCTATATTTTAAAAAATTACTAGCAATTTTACATAATGAAAAGTTGTAAATTCGATAAAAAACTAACGTCTTCCCATTATAGGGAAAATGCTTATATTTTCTAGGTAAAACTACCCTAGTAGGTAGTGGCTCGTGAATTTAACAGAATTAAGTCATTATGTAAAATTCGTAATAGTAAGAAATGAGGTGTCGAAATGACTAAAATTACGAGAAAAATAAAACAATTTATAACTAAAAGCTACAATATCGAAAAAGATAATTATTGCTGGTACAACACGCAAGTTAAATTATCGCCAGAAGATTTGTACGATTTAGTAAATTATTTTAATAAAAGTAATTATAATTTTATGCTTATTATCAATGGTTGTAGTCAATTAAGACCACAGAGGACATGGGGATCTTTGCCTACTTTCCTAAAAGGTATAGACGGTTGTCATTTAATATTTAAAAGTCTAAGCAATTCATTTATTTTATGTAGCTGGTTAGAAGACTACAAAGATTATAAAAAAGATATGGAAGAATTATTATTACTTCCAGAAGATTTAGAAGTTTATAAATTTAAGAAATGAGGTGTTAAAGTGAAATTATTTAAAAATGTAATAGAAGATACATACGACTATAACGCTATGATAAAAAAATATAATTCAAAAAATCAATTAGTCGATATACAACAAATTGAAATAGCTAAAGTAATTACTATTCCTTTAGAGGAATATGCGGACTTATTAGTTTATAAGGGTAAATATCTAGGCTTAAAAAATCTCCTAGAAATACCAGAAGAAAAATTGAAGAAAGGTGTTAAGTAATGTTATCAGATTTTGAAATAAAACTTTATGAGAGTGTGTATAACAACGGTTTAGGTAGATCACATTTATTGAAATTTAAAGAAGGAAAAAACTACAATGTATATTTATTCTATGTGGAAAATAACGGCGAGCATTTTGTAGTCTGTAATGCTTTGTACGGAGAAAAAGAGTCTTGTAGCTTTGGCTATAATCAATACTTTTCTACAATAGAGTCAGCATTAAAATATTTTAACGCGGAGGCTAAACAATGAATTTGATAGAAACTAAAAAATATTATAATGCTTTATCAGAAATAAGAGTTAAATGTCCATGTAGTCATACAATGTTTTTCCCTTCTTATGGTCCAGATATACAGATTTGTTCTCACTGCGGACATAAGGTCTATAGAAACGACAAAGTAAAGTTTATGGATCTATTAAGTAAAGAGTTAAAAGTTAGGAGGTGCTAAAATGGAAGAAACAAAAGAACTACATTGTTCTGAGTGTGGAGCTAAAATTGAAGATAATTACTATAAATGTTTAGATAATTGTTTACAAGTTAATTTCTTTGATACTGAGGAGGAAAATTGTTTTTGCTCTGAGGAGTGTTTTTGTAAATATATGTCTTTGGAGCAGCTAGATGTTGAAGACGACGAAGACGAAATTTAAAGATAAATGCGACGAGTGCGGAAAATTTGATTTTCTAAAAGGCTTTAATAATAAATGCCTTTGTGAAAATTGTAGAAAAAAATATAATTTACCTGTTGAAGAAAAACAATTAAGTATTTTTGATATGGAGGTGTTAGATAATGGAAAACAACGCAGAAATACTGGATCTACTAAATGAGCTTTACGAAAATATCAGCGAAGCTATTAAACCAATATTAGACGCTATAGAAAGACTTGGTAAATCTTTAGCTAATACTTTCTTAGAAGCATGGGAAGAAGTAAAATACAATATGAACTTTTTTGACAAAAATATTTCTCGTAAAAGATTTATTAAACTTCTTATGTCTGTTGGTTATCAAAGAAACACCGCTAATAAAATAGCCTGGAAATATCACAAAGAAAAAGGAGAATATACTTTACTCGACTTTTTAATCGAAAATCAAAAAAAGGAGGACCTTAAAAATGATATGGTTAGGAATTAGTATTATAATTTCTTCTCTATTGCTAGACGCTGGTATGTGTTTAGCTGTAGAAAAGTATTTTGAAGAAAAAAAGAATAGAAAGTAAAAAAGGAGGATCTAAAAATGGCTGATAATGTAGAAACAGCCAACACAGAAAAATCACAAGTCGATTTTAAGGAAATCACAAGTTACATTTTTGAGGAATTATCTAAGCGAAATTTATTACGTAAAGGAACTTCGACATATCAAAATACAGAGTCGCTTTTATACAAGTATAACGACTTAAAAAAATCAATAGAAGATCGCGAAGACGAAATCGAAGAAATTAAGACTTCTGGACTACGCGCAAAATCTAAAAGTATTTTAAAAATGCCAGAAGGAAGTCATAGCGATCATGATACTATCGAAGAAAGCATAATTGAAGGTCTTATTGAGGACATCAAAAAAACGCAGCTTGTAATAAATCGTATAGACAGAATAATTAAGAAATTTAAGACTGATAAATACATAGATATTATTAAGCTAAAATATTTCGAAAATAAAACGCAGCAAGAAATAGCTGAAACACTTGATAAAGACACATCTACAATATGGCGAAATAACAAGAGACTTATTAACGAAATTAAGGTTTATTTATTCCCTAACGACGTTGTGAAAGAATTAACCTCTTGACAAAATGCAATAACCCGCGCAATACTCGCGCCATTGACATAGCAATTTTTATACTTTATAATGTGTATAATATGAAATAATTGGAAATGAAAAATCACGTCTTTTTACAGGCGTGTTTTTTTGTGTGTTGCGAGGTGGTATTATGGCTAGAGATTTCGCTAAAGAGTTCTATCGCTCTAATGCGTGGCGCAAGACAAGAGCCTATATCTTCAATAAAGAGCATGGTATCTGTCAGCGTTGCCATGGTGCTAATGGACCAGGCGAAATAGTACACCATAAGATATACCTTACTCCTTCCAATATTCATAACCCAGCTATCACACTGGGAGAGGACAACCTAGAGCTATTGTGTAGAGTATGCCATGCTTTAGAGCATGAGTCAGAACTGCCAACAGATAAGTGCCTTATGTTCGACGAGGAAGGTAACCTAGTAGAGAGGAGTGTTGACAATGACTATCACAGTCTATACTAACTATTTAATTATGTCTTATGATGTAGTCTTTCATGGTACTACTACAGAGCTAGCTAAAGCTTTGGACGAAGGACCTGTACTACTAAGCATTAAAGGCGGTGGCGAGGTGTTAATAAATTCTATCAACGCTGCTCTAATAGAAATAAAAGACTCCCCCCTAACTTAAAAAATATTTGCTTCTCAGTGAACCGCGCTTGAGTCCTTTCTCGAACCGCTTCGGTCGTGTGAGGGGGGTGTAGTCAAAGGTGGTGGAAAAATGGAAAATGAAGACGTTAATTCTAAAGAATTAAAAGAAGTGCCAGACTATAACAAAGAGTTAAAAAAACTAAACAAAATCTTTAAAAATATCTCAAAAGATAAAAAAGATTTGGTACAAAAACTTATAAAAAGTGCTGCTTTTATGACAGTAGAATTGACTAAGTTAGAAAATCATATAAGCATACATGGAGTATCTGAGACATACCAAAACGGAGAAAATCAAAGTGGGAAAAAAATGTCTACAGAAGCCAGCGCTTATAACACCATGATTAAAAATTATACGTCGATCATAAAGCAATTAACTGAACTATTGCCAGAAGGTTTACCAAACACAAAAGAAGGTAACGCCTTAATGAATTTTGCTACTAAACCTAAAGGACGATAGCTAATGAATTATATTCGAGAGTATAATTCAAAAATACAGTCTGGCGAAATTAAGACAAGTCGCAGAGTTAAAGCTGTTTATGCTCGATTAGTTAAAGAAATGGACGACGAAAAATCGTCTTTTTATTTTGACGAAACGGCCGCTATGAGACCTATCGAATTTACTGAGACCTTTTGTAAACAGTCTCAGGGAGAACTTGGAGCAGATTTAAAGTTAGAACTATTCCAGAAGGCTTATATACAAGCTTTGTTCGGTTTCTTAGAAAAAGATACAGGTTATCGAAGATTTAACGAGACTATGTTCTTAGTCGGCCGTAAAAATGGTAAGACTACACTTTTATCTTCCATAGCGCTTTATATGTTAATTGCTGACTACGAAGGCGCAGCAGAAATATACTCAGTAGCAACAAAGAAAGACCAGGCTAAGAAATGTTTAACAGAAGCTATAAACATGGTTAAGCAAAGTCCAGAGTTAAGAGCTGTTTTAAAGAAGCGAAGAAATGACTTATATTTTAGTGCCACTTCTTCTATCTTTGAGGCGTTAGCTTCTGACTCTAATACGTTAGACGGTCTTAATAGCCACGCGGTTATTATAGACGAACTACACGCTATTAAGGATCGTAACTTATACGAAGTTATGAAACAGTCTATGTCAGCACGTAGACAACCATTACTTGTAATGATTACTACAGCTGGTACAGTACGCGAGTGTATCTTTGACGATAAGTACGATTATGCTTGTAGAATAGCTGACGGAGAAATAACAGACGATCATTTCTTACCTATTCTTTACGAACTAGATAATCGTAACGAGTGGACGGATCCGTCTTGTTGGGTAAAAGCTAACCCTGGACTTGGAACAATTAAGAGTTATAACACTTTATCTCGTTTCGTCGAAACGGCTAAAAATGACTCTAAAGAATTACCAGGAGTTTTATGTAAAGATTTCAATATTCGTGAAAACGATAGTAACGCTTGGCTAACTTTCACAGAAATAAATAATACTGAAACTTTTGATATGGAAGATTTAAAGGACACTTACGCTATCGGAGGCTGCGACTTATCAGCTACTACCGACCTTACTTGTTCTTCTCTACTTATTCGAAAGCCTAACGACGAGAAAATATATGTTATTCAACATTATTTCTTACCACAGGCTAAAATTGATAAGTTAGACGAAAAAAATACACAAGAAGCGCCGTACAAAATATGGCGTGATCGAGGTTTACTTACTGTATGTGAAGGAAATCGTGTTAATTATTCACAAGTTACGGAGTGGTTTGTAGAAATGCAGCAGAAATACGGAATAGATCCTATTTACGTTGGTTACGATAGAGCTTTAGCTGGTTATTGGGTGGACGAAATGACATCTAACGGCTTTCAAATGGAGTCTGTCGCACAAGGACCATTTACTTGGTCTCAGCCAATGCGTGAAATGGGCGCAGCTTTTGCGGATCATAAAGTAAATTACAATAATAACCCTATTCTTAAGTGGTGTTTATCTAATACCGCTGTTAAGAAAAGTGGTTTAAATAATATACAACATGTAAAAATAAATTAACGTCGTAGAATTGACGGAGCCGTTTCTTTATTAAATGCTTGGGTTTTATACGTTAAGCATTATGAAGACTTTATGTATAATGTGGGGTGATCTAATGAAACAAAGAGGCTTATTTAAAACTATATTCGGTGGTACTCCTAAAACTACCATGTCCGACGCAACAAGTTACAATATTTATAGTTTATTAAATTCTTTCCAGTCTACTTTTTATAGTAATACTGGTAACGCTTGGGACATGGACGTTGTTAGAAGTGCTGAAGACGCATACTGTAGAAACTTTGCTAAATTAAAAGCAAAACATACGCGCGCTGGTAAAACTGGTAAATCAAAAATAGAAAGATTATTAAATTATAGACCAAACTCACAAATGGAAGCTTATAGCTTTTATTATAAAGTGGCTGCTAATTTAAAACTTACTAATAACGCGTTTATTTACCCAGAGTTCTCTCCTAGTGGAGAACTATTAAACTTCTGGCCGTTAATGTCTAATAAAATTGGACTGTTAGAGAAAAACGGACAATTATATCTTAAATTTATGTTTAAGACTGGAAAAGTAAAAGTCGTTCCTTATGAGAGCATTATTCACATGAGAGGTCAGTTCTTCGATCATGATATTTTTGGTAGTAAAAATACAGCTTTACTTCCAGCTTTGGAAACAGCAGGAGCTATTAACAATGGTGTTTCTAACTTCGCTAAAATGATAAATAGTATAAGAGGTATTTTATCAGCTAAAGTTACGTCTAAAGACGAAGACTTAGCAAAAGCAAGAGATAAATTCGTAGAGAATAACTTTAAAATTTCTTCTAATGGTAGTGGAATAATCGTTACTGATAATAAAATGGACTATACGTCTATTAACGAAAAATCTACTCCTATCTCTGCCGATCAATTATCTTATGTAAAAAATGCTATATATGATTATTTCGGTGTTAATGAGAATATCGTACAAAATAAATTTGACGAAAACCAATGGAACGCCTTTTATGAGGGAGCTATAGAGCCTGTATCTATACAGATGTCTCAATGCTTTACTAATATCTTATTTACTGAAAATGAGCGTAATTATGGAAATGAGATTACGTTTGAAGCTAATAGATTACAATATGCGTCTAATAGTACAAAAATAAATATTGTAAAAGAATTAGCACCTTTAGGGGTTTTAAGGAAAAACGCTATATTAGAAATATTTAATATGGCCCCACTTCCAGACGAAGAAGGAGAAAAAGTTATACAGTCTTTAAACTGGATCAATGCTGAAAAAGCAGACGAATACCAAACTAAAGACAAAGACACTACTCCTCCACCAAAAGAGGACGAAGTAGATCCACCAGACGAAACAAACGAAGAAAATGACGACGAGGGAGGTGTTAAAAATGGCGACGAACAATAATCAAAGTCAAGAAAACAAAGATATTAAAGTTGTAAAACTTAATAATTTTATTAGCTATGAGCTTTTAAAAAAAATGAAAGAAAAAGAGCCTAATACAAAGTTTATTTTGCCTAATGGAAAGGAGGCTGTCCTAAATGACAAAAAACAACCTAATAAATAAGACTGGCCGTGAATTTAGAGCGTTTTGTTCTTTTGAACTAAAGGAACAAAGAAGCGACGACGGCGAAAGTCAAGATTACGTACACGGTGTTCCAGTAGTATTTAATACTCCTACTTGCCTTTATGAATATGAAGGCGTTAAATTCTACGAACAGATAGATCGACACGCTTTTGATAGCTGCGATATGTCAGATGTTATATTTAACTATAATCATAGTGGCCGTGTTGCTGCTCGTCTTAGAAATAATACCTTAAAATTAACTATAAATGATGTCGGTATGGAAATGGACGCATTTTTAGGAGGTACACAATTTGGTAGAGACCTTTTAGAAGATATAAGAGGTGGCTATATAGATAAAATGAGTTTTGCTTTTGTAGTAGCTGCTGACGGAGACGAATACGATCCGTTAACACATACAAGAACAATAACTAAAATTAAGAAGCTATACGACGTATCGGCCGTTGATATACCAGCTTACGATACAACAAGTATCTCAGCACGTGATCTCTTTTCGGAGGAGTACGAAAAAGAGATAAGAGCTTTGGAGGAAGCCAAACTACGCGAGATATGTATAGCAAAAAGTAAAATCTAAATTAGTTCGATAAGGAGGAAATAAAAATGAACGAAAAAAGATTAAAAGAAATTGAAGCTAGAAAAGCTGAAATTAAATCAGCCTTAGAAAACCCAGACGAAAAAGTTGATTTAAAATCAATTAACGAGGAATTAGATAGCTTAAATGCTGAAAAGGAAGCTATCGAAGAAAGAGCAGCTCTTGCTCGCAGCTTAGAGACTGGCGCAGAAGTACCAGACAAAGAAGAAAAAGCACCTACTGTTGAAGACACAAAAGAAGAAAGAAACGAGGTTAAGAATATGAATAAAGAATATCGTAGTGCTTACTTAAAAAATTTAAGAGGCTTAGAATTAACTGACGCTGAAAAAAGAGCATTTACTGTAAGTGGTGCTGGCGCTGTTATTCCAGTTGAAACTGCTGACGAAATCATGAAGAAAATTAAAGATCAAGCTCCATTATTAAATGAAATCACGTTACTTAATGTTAAAGGAAATGTTAAGTTTGCTGTTGAAGGTGTTAAAACAGACGCAGCAGGTCATACTGAAAATGCTACTATCTCAGCTGACGGCGATACACTTGTAACAGTATCATTAAACGGTTACGAAATCACTAAGAAAATTCAAGTATCAGATAGCGTTATGACAATGAGTAACGACGCTTTCGAAGGTTGGTTAACAACTATGATCGCTGAAATGTTAGCTGATAAAATCTGTTACTTAATTATTAAAGGTAGTGGATCTAATGAGGCTACTGGTGTTGATAGTGCTAACACTTGGGGAACTACTAACTCTGTTACAGTTGGTAAAGCTGCTAGCTTAACAGAAGCTAACGTACAAGCTTTAATCGGTAAGTTAAAAGCTGGTTATGGTAAAAACGCTAAATTCTTAATGAATAACGAAACATTATTTAATGATTTCATGCCATTACAAAATTTAGCTAAAAACTCTATCGTTACAGAAAAAGACGGTACTTACTATGTATATGGTAAAGAAGTTATGCTTTCTGACGACGTAGCAGCACATGAGGCTTATCTTGGTAACTTTAAAAAATATGTTGGTAACCTAGCAGAAGAAGTTACTATCGTTAGTGGTTTCGATATTGATACTAACTCTTATAAATATCTTGGAAAAGCTATCTTCGACGGTAAAGTTGCTATTGGAGAAGCTTTCGTAAAATTAGTTAAAGCTACAGCCTAACTAATAAAAAATAAAGGAGTGATATTATGAGCGAATTAAAAAAAATAAGTCCAGAGTTTTTAGTTAAAGCTAAAGGCGTCTTACGTATTACTACTAATGATAATGTTATCAATAGTGAAATCGAGACTCTTATTAGAGCTTGTCAAAGAGATTTAATAAGAAACGGTATTACTCCTAGTTTAGTTTATGATTTGGAGGACAGTCTAATTGAAATGGCTGTCCTTACTTATCTTAAAGCTGAGTTTGGACTTGATAATAAAAATTATGATAAGTTTAGATCTTCTTACGAACAATTAAGAGCTGATCTTTCTTTAACAGACGATTACGTTACCGAAAAGAAGGTGTCGTAAATGTGGAGCGAAGTTTTATATTTATTAGAAGAAGTAGAAACTTTTGATAAACTTAATCGTCCTCACACTTCTTTTAAAGAAAATAAAGTATATGCTAATAAGAAGTCAGTAAAAAGAACTGAATTTTATCAGGCGCAGGCTGCTGGTTTTAAACCAGAAAAATGTTTTGAAATAAGAACTATAGAATTTGACGAAGATAGATATACTCACGCTAAATATAATGACGTTATCTATAAAATATTACGCTCTTATGAAGTTGATAGCGAAAAAACAGAAATTACTTTGACAGGACTTTCTAATAAACATGAGTAATAATGATATTAAGTTTATAGATACATCTAAAGACGTTAAAAACACTATGGTAAAGCTTTCGAAATCTGCTCTACGCGCTTCTGCTAAAGTAGCTGGTAAAGCTATTAGAGAAAATACACAAAAATATACTGGTAAACTTTCTAAACAAGTTGGTTATTGGGCGAGAATAAATCGAGATACAGGACAACCAGAATTACAGATCGGTTATTATTCTAAAGGACAAGCTAAGAAAAAAGGAAAATCTCCGTCTCATGCTAACCCAGCGTGGAGCGAGTTCGGAGTTAGTCCTCATGTAATAAGCATTAAAAAAGCTAATACTTTAAGTAATGGTAAAATCAATTTCGGTAAATCGGTCAGCCACCCAGGACTTAGAGGTCAAAGTATATTAAGAAATAGTGTTTTCAATAATATAGACGCAATTAAAGACGCACAAAAAGAATTTTTATCAGCGCTAAATAAAACGATAGAAGCCGCTGGAGGTAAAGTCGTAGAAAGTGAGGAGATAGAAGATGCCTAATTCAAAAGATGTTTTTGTAGCAATACAAGAATATGTTAATTCAAAAGATGTTATAAAACTCTATTATGAAGAAGCTAGCAAAAAAGCTACTTTCCCCTATGGTGTAATAACGGATCCTGTTGAGACAAGTTTACGTTATGGTAATTTAGTTTATTTTGATATAAATATATGGTCCAAAGAGCCTACTACTGGCGACGATTTGGAAGATATAGTCAGAAAGCTAATTAAATTATTAGATAGTAAACTTTTTTCTAAGCAAAGAGCTGTAGTATATTTTGAAACACAAAAGCCAGTATCTGATCCAGAATTTGAACTCATAAAAAAACAAGTAACATTTAGTATTAAAGTATTTTAAAAGGAGGAAAAACAAATGTTAAGAGTATTTACTGAAAATGACGTCAAGAAAATTCAAATAGACGAAGGTATTGTCGTTTTTAACTTAGGTCAAACAGACGAGTTAATCGTAGGCCCTACTCGTGGTGGTGCCGAAATGACTATAACTCCAGAAATTAGAGACATTGAGTTTGACGGTCGCCGTGGTAAAACTGCTGGTATGCAGGTTATTGACGGAGAAGACGCAACTATTAAAGTAGTTTCTTTATGTTGTAGTCAAGAACTATTACAAAGAGGTTTACCTAACTCTGTATTAAACCCAGAAACAAAGGTTATTACACAAGGAAACTTTGGAGTAATAGATAAAAATAAATATCTTAAAACTATCGACATCATTACACAGATGTTAGACGGTACTTATAAGATATTAACATTTAACTATGGTTTACACGAAGGAGCCTTTACTTATAAAGCAGCTCCTAAAGCTGAAAACGAACATAATCTTGAAATTATACCTCATTATACTATTGACGATAGTAGCAAGCTATATAAAATTACTGATAGTGCTACTTGCCCTATAACAACAGGAAACGGAGAATAATAATTATAAATTTATTCTCCTTTTTGTTTTCTATTTGAGCGATAACAAAAGGGAGAATAATAGAAAAAGGAAATTATGAAAACAGAATATTTACTAATGTTAAGTGAAATCTTAGATAAAATGGAAATCACAGAAGAACTAAAATCTTTAGAAGTAAACACAGGCGACGAAAAGAAAGATCAAGAAGAACTAGGAAAGCAACTTATAGCTTTATTAGTTACACGTATTTATAAATGTAAAACCGAAGTTTATAAGTTTATTGCTACTTATAAAGGTTATTACCCAGAAGAATTAGAATTTAATAGCGAAGATACAGAAGAAATCAAGAAAGAAAAAACTAATAAATATGAACTTGCTTGTAAGGAAGCTATTAAAAAAGCTAAAAATGAAGATGTAATCGCTATTCTTAAAGAAGTATCTAAACTTCCTGGTTTATCGGATTTTTTATCTATAGCGTAAGTATCGGTACTGCGGAGGTCTTACGAATATTATATAAGCATTATGGCGGCTTAGACTGGTTTGAGGGAAGGCCGTCTTTTTTGTTAGGCCAATGTTTAGATAACGCGGTTAAAAAAGAGACTGAATTACCTAAGCTTATTAACGAAATTGTTAAAAAGTTATCTAATAAAAGCTCTTTTGTTCCACAGTTAGAACATAAACCTAAAAAGAAAATGCGAAGCGCAGAAGAAATTATGAAAGATTACGGTTTAGGAGGTGTTAAACTTGGCTAGTATATTTAGTTTATATGGATCTATATTTATTGATAATGAAAAAGCTAATAAGGCTATTGACGGTACTACAAAAAAAGGCGAAAGCTTCGCTTCTAAACTTGGAGGTGTTTTTTCCAAAGTAGGAAAAGGTGCTCTTGTTTTAGGTGGAACTCTTGCTACTGCTGCTACCACTATCGGAGGTTTAGCAATCAATACTCAAAAGAATATGGATCAAGCTATGAACTCATTTATAGCACAAACAGGAATTGCTAAAAATGAGTCTGCGGAGTGGAAAAAAGCTCTCGAAGATATATACAAAGGTAACTACGGCGAAAGCTTCGAAGATATAGCCAACTCTATGGCTTTAGCTTCACAAGAGTTATACGAGTTTGACTCCTCACAGATAAAAGCTGTAACCGAGAACGCTTTAGCTCTGCGTGATACTTTTGGTGTCGAAGTTAATGAGTCTATTCGAGCCTCTAAGGCTTTGATTACTCAATTTGGAATATCAGCAGACGAAGCTTATAACTTAATGGCTCAGGGAGCACAAAACGGCCTCGACTTCTCAGGCGAGCTAGTAGATAATATTAACGAATATTCCGTACAATTCGGGAAGTTAGGTTTATCTGCCGAAGATATGTTTAATATCTTTCAAAGTGGTGCTGACGCTGGAGCTTGGAACTTAGACAAGATCGGCGACGCCGTTAAAGAGTTTTCTATTAGAGCAATAGACGGATCTAATACTACTATTGAAGGCTTTACAAAGTTAGGTCTTAATTCAGACGAAATGGCTAAAAAGTTCGCAGCTGGAGGAGATACTGCTAAGAAAGCCTTTTATGAAACCATTGACGCTATTAAAGCTATGGACGATCCAGTACAACAGTCTATTGTAGGTGTTGATTTATTCGGTACTATGTGGGAAGATCTAGGACCAGAAGTCGTTACACAGTTAGGATCTATACGAGATATGTACGACGGAACAGCTGACTCCATGAATAAAATTAAAGAAGTAAAATACGACGATATAGGTAGTATGTTCGAGGGGTTGAAGCGTAATGTAGAAATGCTTTTACTTCCTTTAGGAAATGCCCTAATGCCTCTTATTGTTTCTATCATGAATTTAATTTTAAATAATATGCCTTTGATCGAGGGGTTGATTGACCAGTTAACCCCAGTCATTACTCAATTATTTACAGCACTTATTCCGCCAATACAGACTTTTATAGAGACTGCTTTACCTATGTTAGCTAATCTTATAGACCAGATTTTACCTATTTTTATAGAATTGTTAACAACTTTACTACCTCCTATTATGGAAATAGTACAAGCATTACTTCCTGTATTTATAGAATTGATACAGATGTTGTTACCTCCAATTTTGCAAATTGTAGAAATGATCTTGCCTTTATTACTTAGTTTGATACAACCACTTTTACCATTACTACAGCCTATACTACAGTTACTACAACCACTTATTGATGTTCTTATGGCTTTACTAACCCCACTTATT
>ENA-UOOC01002551-UOOC01002551.1-human-gut-metagenome-genome-assembly--contig:-C48old-NODE-2551-length-13503-cov-15.041419_pt1 | contig 13503 bp, 11 predicted proteins | sample MGYA00242469_ERZ724016 | MGnify/ENA metagenome assembly ERZ724016 | reverse complement strand
TATTCGCCAGCTTATGATGTAAAGACTTATAATCAACATTGATTTCTTTATATACCAAGACCTCTTTTTTAACTTCAACAGGCACCTCAACAGGTACTTTAACTTCCTTTTTAACCTCTACGACCTTTTCAATAGTCTTAATCTGTGGTGGCTGCTTCTTAAGCTGATCATATTTACGCTGCAGCTCCTCTATTTGTTTCTGTATCGCTGGGAGCTGCACGTGCTTATCATCTGCCATAAGAAGAGTAAAGTCGCTCATCAGAGCGATAGATTTATCCCCTTTATAGAAAGCTATCTGCTCTAACACGTCATTTAGCTCTTTTTCAGCCGTATCTTTTTGTTGCTTATATTTATCCTTTTTCTCTTTTATATCATTTATTTCGCCTTGTAACACCTTTATATGGTTTGTTTTGTCATTTATATTTCTATCCAAATCAAGTTGCCGCATCTCAAGCATACACACTTCATTTACCACGCTATTCAGTCTATCCATTTTTACATTATATTCTTTCTTAGCTTCTTCTTGTTTTCTTGTATAAAAATCCAGTCTTTTTTCCTGATATTTTATTTGCTCATCTATTTCTTTCAAATCACAAGTTCTATTTACAACCTTTTTTTCAACTTCGATTTTTATCTTACTTAAAGCTTCAGCTTCTTCTTTTGCTTTTTTTCTAAAAAACCTTATATCTTCGTGAGAACGTTTATCATTTAGTATTTCTCTTTCTTCGCCATAGATCCGTTCCAACTTAGGTGTCATTATATTATCCTTAACATCCTCTACCCAACGATTAATTGCATAATCCCCACGATTATTAGAACGTTCAAACCCATCTTGCTCTAATGCTTTAGATATGCTTATTTGCTTATTTAAGCCCTGCTTATAGCCTTCACCAGTAAATTGTACCAATATGTGCATATGTGGCGTTCCCTGCGGCTCATCAGCGTGATAAGTGGCAAGTAATACTTCCACATGCGGATATTTTTTTTCAATTTCTTCAAGAACTTCTCTACAATACTGCTTATTTTTTTCTACATCAGCTGTAAGAGTAGAATTAGTATCTTTATTACCTATCTGCAATACATATTCATGCGCAAGCTGTGTGGGCTTTCGTACAGACGATTTTATTCCTTTTTTCTTATTATCCTCTGCCTTATTTATCAACTTTTTATTTTCTTCCTCAATCATTTCGACATAGGATCTTGTTTTTCGTCTTTCAGGACGTGATTGTTTTGAGTTATATTCATCAATGAATTTTTGAAATTTATCGTTTGTAAAAGCTTTAAGATCATAGTTATATTTCTTCAATTTATCAATAAAGATTTCATTACGTGTTATAAGTGTTTGATCCACATTAGCAGATATTTCCTTCCGGATGTCATGCAGAATGGCAACTCTGCCAACTGACATTGATACTGTTTGTGACATTATTCTTGGTCCTCCATTTTTCTTTTATTAGTTAGGACTACGTCCTTTAATACAAGGGCTGAATTTTCTGGAAAATAATGATTCTACAAAGTAGTATATTGGTTTCGTCCACCTTTGTCAAAGGTGGCTTAAATCCATACCTGGTGTACCAAGTATAATTTGAGCTCTGCGAGGCTAAAAAGTATGCAGGCTGCATACAAAAAACTCCAGGCAAATTGCCTAGAGTTTTTTACTATTATCCTACTTTCTCCGTCATGATCCTTAACGCATCCTGTTCCTCACCATCCTCATATACTTTCCAGGACTTCAAGTTCGGATATAACCAGGATTGTTTATCAAATCTAGCAGATAAGATCAGAAGTGTACCTACCGTACTTTCATTTTCTGGGAGTTCATATTCACAAATCCCTGTTTTAACAAATCTAGTATTCATACAAATATCATCCAATAACTCCGTTAACAACTCAACGCTTAGATCAGAATTATTCTCCAATTTTTCTTCATCAAACTTAAACTTCATTTTTAGCATGCTCTTATCATTTACCTCTCTTCCCAATACTCCACCAATGTTTTTTCTCCGATTCCTGTGTTTTTTCTTCACCTTTTGCCACTTTTTCTTGCTGCTCTATCTGATAAAGCTTACTTTCAGCCTGAGCCTGAAAAAGTTGAGAAGCCTTAAGACTTTCCTGGCTAGCTTTTAATGCTTCTGTTGTACTCTCTAACGATTTCTGAAGTGTAACTATTTGTTCATCTTTCGATTCAAGCTGTTTTTTACAAAAATCCAACTCTTTTTGAAGAATTTCAATGAGAAACATAGTTTCGCACTTGCTTTCGCTACTGCTTTCGTTTGCTTTCGCAGCTTTCGCATTTATTGCCCCATAATGCAGTAAAATAGCGGTTTCCGTAGTTTCGTTAATTGCGAAACCATTTCCTTTCGCAGCTTTCGGCACTTTGTTTTTCCTGCACCAACCTCTAATAGCCTGCTCTGATACTCCACATGCCTTTGACAATTCCTTAATTGTCATCTTCTGTTTCCCCCTTATTCTCCGTTTTTGCAATATCTTTAATCATATTTGTAACAAATTCCGCCCCCATCATTTTAACCATATTATTTAAGAAATCCTCTGTATTTTTTAACTCCTTAAGATCAGTATCAGACCACTTTCCTTTTACTGGATTAAGCTCTATTCCTTTCTTTTTAACTGATACTTTTCTAACTGCTGATGCAGCTTCTCCATCCCACCACTTATATACTGTCTTCTTATCTAAGCCTGTATCACGAACACAGTCAGCTTTCTTTCCATCTGGGTGTACTTTTCTCCATTCTTCTACAACTTTTGCCTTATCTGGTCTGCCTTGTAATACTTCTCCATTATCCTCATTCATAATAGAAAGTGTATTTCTTGCAATTTTCAAATGTGTAGCTTGTTTTCTTCCGTTCCTCTTATTTGGTGGTACTGATATACCGCTGACACGCTCCACCTCGGCTCTGCTGTATGTGACATAGTTTTCTTGATACATATTCATTGCGTCCAGTACATCACGCTTGGTAAAGCGGTTGTGTTCATCATCACTGATATTGTCAAACATCGGTAACAGCTCCATAGCGTCCGTCAATACCTCATCTTCTGGAATATCGCACTTGATACCATAGGACGCAAGCACCGACAGACACCAGTATCTATGCCCTACGGACACCTCTCCGCTCTGTATCTTCCTAAGCCACCAGTCGTACAAATCCCTCTTGATATGCCACCTACCCTTTTTCTCGCCCCTCACAACCCTCTTTTCATACCATTCTGGGTACTTCTTCTTGGCTTCGGCAAGGCTCAAATCAGACTTATACTTGAAATCTGTCACAGCCTTGCTATCGTCCATAAGAAAGTCGTTCAGATACTCTACTGTGACACGCTCCCCAGTTTCAAAAGCTGTCACTGGATACCGCTTTCCCAGTTTCGACTGGGTGCCGACCATGCGGAAGCCTTGGAAGATACCTTGATACTGTACTTGCTCACGCTCTGTATAGGTGCTTGTATACCTGTTCCATATCTTTCTGATTAACTCATACTTAAACTCCCTTAACTGGTCTTGCAGATGTCTGTATAGCGGTACTGGCTTCTCAAAGAGATAATACAAATGCAGTCCATGACCGCTGTTCACACAGTAGGTACATTGTGGAAGAAAATCGTGATTCATCTGGTGGAACACATCTCTTAACTGCTCCATTTCCACTCCGTCAAGGTCTACAGCTATCCCATACAGCCACCTTGCGTTTTTTGCTGTTCTATTGCGTCCAGAATAGCCGACTGGGGACATGATAGCGAACTCTGCCCCCTTGACCTCATCAACCATGTTCAACTCGTCAAAGACTATATAATTCCTTGCCTTTTCCCCCTCTATCACAGTGAGAACTCCATTGCACTTCTCATCTTCTGGGTGTCCTTCCCTCTCAAAGCTCCCCTCTGGAAACACAGCTCTGTAAAAATCCTTGGGCTTCACTTCCTCATAGAACTGCCCCAACCATTCATTTTTCATCTTAAACAACTGCTTATCAGTCGGCTTCCTTGCCATGTATAAACACCTCTTTTCTGGCATATACTTATACTATATCCGCTACCCTATGACTGTTAGCCCTAAAGGGCTATAGGGGGCTTATATTATCAATGAAGTTTTTCCACCTTTTTTATTAAAATATAACACCCCAGTTAAGGGGTGTCAATTTAATAGTATCCTCTCGACCTCATACACCCTTTTACATACCACCTTATCAGCACATAAACGATATGTACCAGTATCAGCAGTAAAAGAAGATTGATAGGGATTACCGCCCTTATAAACTCTGCAAAGTACACCGATACTGCAAGGCTTATGAGGAATACGGCAAGGCTCATGGTGTCCGCATAGTCCTCTGTGTAGAACTCAAACACCTTGCTTGCTCCAAGGAAGATAAGAAAGCCCACACCGATAGCAATACCGCCCACAAAGACGATTAAGAGAAGATAATGCACTATGGTAGCCACTACTGGCTGTGGTATCTTATCTCCCAGTTGTGAAGCCCACTGACCGCCTTTAAGAAGCAACTGGAACGCATTCACAATGAACTGCCATATAACCATGAAAAAGGTCTTAAAATCGCTTACAAAGGCTTCTGAACGTACTGCTGTGAATACTGTGGTAAGCACTCCATACAGTAGCAGACCTAACAGAAAGCTGTCATAGCTCGCTGTCTGGGCTTTGAACTTCCTGTCAAGCTCTTTCTTCTGGTCCAGATACTTCGCTGTTGCTCTCTGCTCTATATCTTCGCTTATGCTCTGCCTTTCGGATTTAAGGCTTGCCGACTGCTTGGCAGCTTCTCCGATTCTGCGGTCAAGCTCTCTGCCCTTGGCTTCATATTCCCTTTTAACGCTCGATACCGTAGCTTCGGCTTCTTGCTCTGCGTTGAGCTTGTCTTGCTTCAGCTTCTCGTTTTGCTTCTTCAGCTCTGCGTTGAGCTTCAGCACGTTGTCTGCTTCGTTCAGCTTCTCTATCTGCTCGGTCTGCTCCGCTATTCTCTTCCCTTGTTCGGCTACTGTTGATACCAGCTCTTGCTTCTCGGATAAGAGTTTCTGTATCTGTATCTCCGATTTCTCGGCTTGGTTCTTCCATTCCTCGGCTTGGCTTATGGCTTCGGAGGCTTGCAAGCCTTTCTTCTGCAAGGTCTTTTTGAGGTTCAGTTGTTCTTCCAGTAGTTTCCGTTCCTGGTCTTTTGCCCTGGTCTGTTCCTGGTCTGCCCTGGCTTTCCATTCCTCGGCTTGGCTGATAGCTTCGGAGATTTGAGAGTCTTTCTTCTGTGACTGCTGTGTTATCTGGCTGATATGCCTTTCCAGTTCTGCTATCTTCTGCGACTGCTGTTCTATCAAGTAACTGTCTTGCTCTTGCTCTTTCATCAGCTCCGCTATTCTCTGCGACTGCTGTTCTATCAAGCTGTTGTCTTGCACGCTCTGTTGTGGCTGTTCGCTCTGCTTCTCTGCGTGCATTGATTTCAAACCCATGTTCTAAACTCTCCTTTCCAAAGTCCACCGCATAATACTTTTCCAGTTTATTGTTGCGGACTTTACATTGTTTTTCCCCTTGGCTCTGCCTTTCAAGGTCTGTGAATGTGATGTATTTATGGCTGTCTTGCCAGTCTACACCATAGCCCCTTGCTTTCATCTGGTCTATGAAGTCCTCTCGGCTTGTGGCTGTTTCTCGGCAATCCATGACCGCAAGGGCTGTATCTTGCACATAACTTTTCACTTCTCCCTTTTCGGCTTGCTTCAAGAGGTTGTATGTTTCTTTGTTCCACGCAACAGTTTCTTCCCTTTCCTCTCCGGAAAATGTCTTTCCTTTCTCCGGAACATGAAGCCCTTGTTGCCGGCTCTGCTCATTGCACCGGTCTTTCAAGTTCTGCAGATCCGCTTTGCTCCACTGCAACTTGTGTCCGTCCTCAAAGTTCACACTGTTTACGATAAAGTGGGTGTGTATGTGTCCTCGGTCTATATGGGTGGCAATGAGTACCTCATGCCCTTTCCATGCTTCCGTACCCTTGGCAAGCTCGATTGCGTTCTTATGTGCTTGCTCTGGTGTGATATGCTCGTCCTCATGGTAGCTGTGTACGAAGTGCTTATAGGTTCTTCCCCCAGTCTTTCCCCACAGCTCCTTGGTGGCTTGCATTTCGTCCTTTACTGTATCTGGTTCACAGTGCAGACCGCTGACAAGCTTATCTTCCGTCTTTTCCTCTTTCGTCACATAGTCCAGTGCTTGCCCTATGCCTGCTTTTGAAGAAACTGCTTTAATGACTGCCATACCTTATCCAACTCCTTTTGGTTGTCGGTAATAAGATTGTACTGATAGTATCTTCCGCCATTTAGTGCATGTGCTATCTGGTTCAAATTATTACCCACCCTCTTTAACTCTGGTATAAGTTCTTTTATTCCGTCTGTATTGGTTATGGGTTTATTCAGAACGCATGAAAGAATGTACTCTTGTTGGCTCATTCCCGACTGCTCTACTTTTTTTCTTAACTGTTCAGCTTCGGCTTCTGAAATCCTAATGTTTATCTGAACATTTCTCTTTCTGCCCTTAGCTTCTTGCTTCTCTATTTCTGACATTCTCTTACTTCCCCGTTCTTATATTCTACATACATGACACCGCCAACAGTGTCCATAACCTTTGCTGTGTCCTTTCCTGTGTACTCCAACCTTGCACAGCCCATTATAAAATTGTCATCTAACCATTGCTTGATATGATACTGTGCTATTGTCTGCGGTCTCATATTCTCAATAATTCTCTTGGAGTTTTCTTCAAGCTCCCTTATCTCTTTACTCATTGATAAAGTCCTCTCTTTCCTTTACCCACTTCTTAATGAGTTCGATTTCCTCGTCCATGTTCGGCTCTTTCTCTGGTTTCCAGTCTTCTCTCATATCATTCAGTTCTTCCAGTGCTTCTTCTAAGTCTGCCTTATAGCTTTCTAAATCTTCTTTTTCGCTTGCTATATACTCATCAACACTATTGTAACAAGGCACACACTCATAGCTTGTTCTATCATCATTGTACTTGTGGTATACAATGTCTTTCCATTCATCACTCGGCTCTGCTATATTCTGTTTAGTGATTTCAATGTCGGATTTTATTGTTTCTACGTTTTCCAACATATCCAGATAATGCTCTGGTTCATACCCAAAATTCAATAAGTGATTCAGCAGTGTAGGCTCTGGGAACATTCCGAACCAACAACGCTCGAACCACTGGTCAGCATAATCTCTTTCATCACTTCCGTTTGAGTAAGTACCGCCCACCAAATCTCCGACAAAATTCTCTATCAGCTCTCCTATTGTCAGACCATGCTCCCCACACTTTCTCGCCAGTCGGTCACAATCTGCATCCGACAATTTCACTGTGATTTTTCTCTCTCTGATTGTCTCAATTTCTTTCTTCTGTTCTTCGCCCCAACTCATGCTTTACCTCTCTTTCTTCTCGACATCATTCCAACAAATTTCCGCATATCTGCGGTCATTTCAAGGGGGATTGAAGGGGGGCTTGCCACCCTCACAAGTTCTAAATGGCTAGCCATTTAGGGAACTTGCAATATATCCGCTACACATAATATAGCATGTGGCTAGCCACTTGTCAAGCGGATATATTCGTGCGTGGATTTCGCCAGAAATACAGTGGAGCTTACTTCCTCTTGGGTGACTTTGGGAATGGAAAAATGAGATAGTCAAGGGCTTGTTTTTTTCTATGCTTCCATGAGCTTCCGCTTGCGGATCAGCGATTGGCAGCATAGAAAAAAATTGTCGCAGACAACCCTTTACTTTCTCATTTTGGAATGGACAATCGAACCCATGAGGGAGTAACGGAACGGACGGACAAGCATTTTCCCCTCGGACATTGTAGCCAACAAAAAAGAGTATCAAGGGTAAACTGCACAGTCTTACGACTGCCCTTGACACTCTTTTTCTTATGGCTCTTGGATAATTAAGGGGAAATGCCTTAGAGGGCTTCGCCCACGCTCCACCATTTGTACACTGTCTTTTTATCCAGTCCAGTATCACGAATGCAATCGGCTTTTCTGCCCTCTGGGTGGCTTTTTCGCCATTCTTCGACAATCTTCTGCTTGTCTGGTCTGCCGTCTTTGTTTCTCCATGCTCCGTCTGGGTGTTCAATCTCTCGAATAGCATTCATAATCTTTATGTGTTGCTCTTGCTTTCTTCCGTTCCGCTTGTTTGGCGGTACGGATATACCGCTGACACGCTCCACCTCGGCTCTGCTGTATGTGACATAGTTTTCTTGATACATATTCATTGCGTCCAGTACATCACGCTTGGTAAAGCGGTTGTGTTCATCATCACTGATATTGTCAAACATCGGTAACAGCTCCATAGCGTCCGTCAATACCTCATCTTCTGGAATATCGCACTTGATACCATAGGACGCAAGCACCGACAGACACCAGTATCTATGCCCTACGGACACCTCTCCGCTCTGTATCTTCCTAAGCCACCAGTCGTACAAATCCCTCTTGATATGCCACCTACCCTTTTTCTCGCCCCTCACAACCCTCTTTTCATACCATTCTGGGTACTTCTTCTTGGCTTCGGCAAGGCTCAAATCAGACTTATACTTGAAATCTGTCACAGCCTTGCTATCGTCCATAAGAAAGTCGTTCAGATACTCTACTGTGACACGCTCCCCAGTTTCAAAAGCTGTCACTGGATACCGCTTTCCCAGTTTCGACTGGGTGCCGACCATGCGGAAGCCTTGGAAGATACCTTGATACTGTACTTGCTCACGCTCTGTATAGGTGCTTGTATACCTGTTCCATATCTTTCTGATTAACTCATACTTAAACTCCCTTAACTGGTCTTGCAGATGTCTGTATAGCGGTACTGGCTTCTCAAAGAGATAATACAAATGCAGTCCATGACCGCTGTTCACACAGTAGGTACATTGTGGAAGAAAATCGTGATTCATCTGGTGGAACACATCTCTTAACTGCTCCATTTCCACTCCGTCAAGGTCTACAGCTATCCCATACAGCCACCTTGCGTTTTTTGCTGTTCTATTGCGTCCAGAATAGCCGACTGGGGACATGATAGCGAACTCTGCCCCCTTGACCTCATCAACCATGTTCAACTCGTCAAAGACTATATAATTCCTTGCCTTTTCCCCCTCTATCACAGTGAGAACTCCATTGCACTTCTCATCTTCTGGGTGTCCTTCCCTCTCAAAGCTCCCCTCTGGAAACACAGCTCTGTAAAAATCCTTGGGCTTCACTTCCTCGTAGAACTGCCCCAACCATTCATTTTTCATCTTAAACAACTGTTTATCTGTCGGCTTCCTTGCCATGCATAAACACCTCTTTTCTGCCATATAATATATCTATATCCGCAACCCTCTGACTGTTAGCCTTTTAGGCTATGGGGGGCTTATATTATCAATAGATTTTTCCACCTTTTTTCATTAAAAATATAGCAGATTTTTTTCTGCTTTTCAAGCTACCCAAATTCACCTATTATAACCCCTTTTTATATCGGGGGGCGTATATTAACAATATGTTTTTTTTACCTTTTTCATTAAAAATTATAGCAGCTCTTTGGCTGCTTTTTTTATGTCGAAAAAACAATTTATTTTTCTGTCATATATTTACTATCTCCCATCTAAATCACCTCAATTTCACCTCATTTTTTATATAGGGGACGTATATTAACAATAGATTTTTTTACCTTTTTTTATGCCGAAAAAACGTTTTGTTTTTCTGTTATATATATATATCGCATGTAATTTTTAAAAAAAATTCATATTTTTCAATATATTGTTATTTTTTCTTAATTTTTTTTAGAGTTACTTACACTATTAAAATATCCTCTTTTTTCAAAAATAAAAAGGGAATATCTATATGACCGGTCAATTAAGAAAATTCAAAAGGAGATACATATATGAAAAAATTCATAATACACATCTTATTATTTACAATGATAAATTATAAATTGCAGCTTTTAGGATTATCAGACAATGAAATTGACTTTATAGATCAGCTATTAGATTACGCATTTGACTATTTATATGACATTTTTGAACATTACTTATATCCTAAAATTATAAAGCACCTAAAAAAATGGACCACAATGGTTAAAGAATACATAATAGACGTAAAGTCAAGACTATGGTGAAGTAGTCTTATATAATAGCTTACAATTAAAGAAAAATCTGATATAATTTACAGCGTTGTCGCACCCAATCTGGCAACAGAAAGGTGGTGCATGGTTTGGAATTGATAATCTCTTTCTTGATTTCCGTTGTGGCTGGTATAGTTAGCTACTATATCTGCAAATGGCTAGACGGAAACGACAGCGACAATTAGCCTAACGGATGCTCAACCGTCTAAAACTGAGAAGAACCCCCGAGGAGCGGCTACTCCTCGGGGGTTCGTTTTGTGCATCGCTTGGATACAATCTCTTTCTTAGCTACCGCCATTATAGCATATGCAAATAGCCTTTTCAAGTATTCCCTACTTCCATCAACGATATACAATCTGCTTTCTTTCTATCCTTATCGGCTTTTTGCATTTCTTTTTATCTGTTGATCAATACCTCTAATAATATCATCTGATTCGGTTGCAGCTATTGCTATATCATTGTACTCTACATCATCTTTTATCCTGACAGAATTAAATGCAGCGTGAAGATCATCATGCTGTAATAACTTATCATATATTCTCCACATAATATTCGCCAGCTTATGATGTAAAGACTTATAATCAACATTGATTTCTTTATATACTAGAACCTCTTTTTTGACTTCAACAGGCACCTCTACCTCCTTAGGCACTTCTACAATACGTTCCACATCGATATAACGTGTTTTAGGTGGCTGACTCTTCATCAGCTCATATTCACTCCGCAATTTATTAACCTGCTCTAACACGTCATTTAACTCTTTATCAGCCCTATCTTTTTGTTGCTTATATTTATCCCTTTGAGCTCTTATATCATCTATTTCGCCTTGTAACGCCTTTATACTGTCTGTTTTGTCATTTATATTTCTATCCAAATCAAGTTGCCGCATCTCAAGCATACACACTTCATTTACCACGCTATTCAGTCTATCCATTTTTACATTATATTCTTTCTTAGCTTCTTCTTGTTTTCTTGTATAAAAATCCAGTCTTTTTTCCTGATATTTTATTTGCTCATCTATTTCTTTCAAATCACAAGTTCTATTTACAACCTTTTTTTCAACTTCGATTTTTATCTTACTTAAAGCTTCAGCTTCTTCTTTTGCTTTTTTTCTAAAAAACCTTATATCTTCGTGAGAACGTTTATCATTTAGTATTTCTCTTTCTTCGCCATAGATCCGTTCCAACTTAGGTGTCATTATATTATCCTTAACATCCTCTACCCAACGATTAATTGCATAATCCCCACGATTATTAGAACGTTCAAACCCATCTTGCTCTAATGCTTTAGATATGCTTATTTGCTTATTTAAGCCCTGCTTATAGCCTTCACCAGTAAATTGTACCAATATGTGCATATGTGGCGTTCCCTGCGGCTCATCAGCGTGATAAGTGGCAAGTAATACTTCCACATGCGGATATTTTTTTTCAATTTCTTCAAGAACTTCTCTACAATACTGCTTATTTTTTTCTACATCAGCTGTAAGAGTAGAATTAGTATCTTTATTACCTATCTGCAATACATATTCATGCGCAAGCTGTGTGGGCTTTCGTACAGACGATTTTATTCCTTTTTTCTTATTATCCTCTGCCTTATTTATCAACTTTTTATTTTCTTCCTCAATCATTTCGACATAGGATCTTGTTTTTCGTCTTTCAGGACGTGATTGTTTTGAGTTATATTCATCAATGAATTTTTGAAATTTATCGTTTGTAAAAGCTTTAAGATCATAGTTATATTTCTTCAATTTATCAATAAAGATTTCATTACGTGTTATAAGTGTTTGATCCACATTAGCAGATATTTCCTTCCGGATGTCATGCAGAATGGCAACTCTGCCAACTGACATTGATACTGTTTGTGACATTATTCTTGGTCCTCCATTTTTCTTTTATTAGTTAGGACTACGTCCTTTAATACAAGGGCTGAATTTTCTGGAAAATAATGATTCTACAAAGTAGTATATTGGTTTCGTCCACCTTTGTCAAAGGTGGCTTAAATCCATACCTGGTGTACCAAGTATAATTTGAGCTCTGCGAGGCTAAAAAGTATGCAGGCTGCATACAAAAAACTCCAGGCAAATTGCCTAGAGTTTTTTACTATTATCCTACTTTCTCCGTCATGATCCTTAACGCATCCTGTTCCTCACCATCCTCATATACTTTCCAGGACTTCAAGTTCGGATATAACCAGGATTGTTTATCAAATCTAGCAGATAAGATCAGAAGTGTACCTACCGTACTTTCATTTTCTGGGAGTTCATATTCACAAATCCCTGTTTTAACAAATCTAGTATTCATACAAATATCATCCAATAACTCCGTTAACAACTCAACGCTTAGATCAGAATTATTCTCCAATTTTTCTTCATCAAACTTAAACTTCATTTTTAGCATGCTCTTATCATTTACCTCTCTTCCCAATACTCCACCAATGTTTTTTCTCCGATTCCTGTGTTTTTTCTTCACCTTTTGCCACTTTTTCTTGCTGCTCTATCTGATAAAGCTTACTTTCAGCCTGAGCCTGAAAAAGTTGAGAAGCCTTAAGACTTTCCTGGCTAGCTTTTAATGCTTCTGTTGTACTCTCTAACGATTTCTGAAGTGTAACTATTTGTTCATCTTTCGATTCAAGCTGTTTTTTACAAAAATCCAACTCTTTTTGAAGAATTTCAATGAGAAACATAGTTTCGCACTTGCTTTCGCTACTGCTTTCGTTTGCTTTCGCAGCTTTCGCATTTATTGCCCCATAATGCAGTAAAATAGCGGTTTCCGTAGTTTCGTTAATTGCGAAACCATTTCCTTTCGCAGCTTTCGGCACTTTGTTTTTCCTGCACCAACCTCTAATAGCCTGCTCTGATACTCCACATGCCTTTGACAATTCCTTAATTGTCATCTTCTGTTTCCCCCTTATTCTCCGTTTTTGCAATATCTTTAATCATATTTGTAACAAATTCCGCCCCCATCATTTTAACCATATTATTTAAGAAATCCTCTGTATTTTTTAACTCCTTAAGATCAGTATCAGACCACTTTCCTTTTACTGGATTAAGCTCTATTCCTTTCTTTTTAACTGATACTTTTCTAACTGCTGATGCAGCTTCTCCATCCCACCACTTATATACTGTCTTCTTATCTAAGCCTGTATCACGAACACAGTCAGCTTTCTTTCCATCTGGGTGTACTTTTCTCCATTCTTCTACAACTTTTGCCTTATCTGGTCTGCCTTGTAATACTTCTCCATTATCCTCATTCATAATAGAAAGTGTATTTCTTGCAATTTTCAAATGTGTAGCTTGTTTTCTTCCGTTCCTCTTATTTGGTGGTACTGATATACCGCTGACACGCTCCACCTCGGCTCTGCTGTATGTGACATAGTTTTCTT
>ENA-UOOC01002537-UOOC01002537.1-human-gut-metagenome-genome-assembly--contig:-C48old-NODE-2537-length-13547-cov-6.532686_pt1 | contig 13547 bp, 10 predicted proteins | sample MGYA00242469_ERZ724016 | MGnify/ENA metagenome assembly ERZ724016 | reverse complement strand
GAGATGAGGAGTCGGCTTGTGCCGACGGATTTAAAAGCGGCTTAGCCGCAAGTCGCGAAGCGACGGCTATGCGCTTCGCGCGATACGTCGCCAACGGCGATTCCACATCTTTTCTCTTTTCTCTCTTATCTCTTATCTGCGGCGGAAACCGCACAATCATTCCGAAGCACTAAATGAAAAACTTCCGCCGCAACGCTTCTCTCATCGGCTTGCAAGCTCCGATAACAATCAGCAGCATGCCAATCGCCACACAGCATATCAGCGGGTAAAGCGACCAGAACACAAACCTCACCTTAAAGGTTATCCACAAAAACATCTCGATAAGCACGGTGTATCCGCCCACGGCTATCACCGCTCCGCCGGAGATAAAGAAGTACCCCGCGCGGACGTATTTGCATAGCGCCACCACCGCCGTTACTATCACTCCGGCTATCGCCGTTACAGGAAAGCCAAAGCTTAAAAACCAGCCGCCGTTAGTCGTTAGGGATATCAGCAGAAGATACAGCGCTATCGCCGCAAAGGTGCAAGGCACAAATATTACGGGATTCGGGCGCTTGAACCAAAACGGCAGTATCATCGCGATATACACAAGCGCGATTCCCCCAAGCACATAGCCCGACCACGACACTCCGCCGCCAAGGCGCAAATCTATTATCAGCGGAAGCCCCGCTCCTAAGCCGCACAAAACCGTTACCACAAGCATTACTATCCGTCTGACCTGCTTTTTGTCGGCAGCGTAAAATTCGGGATACGGCTTTTCGCCCTCCCCCTGCTTTATGTCAGGATGAAATACAGGGGTGGAGCACAGCGGACAGCACTTTTCACTGTCGCGCAGCTCAACTCCGCAGTTAACACAATACATAATTACCTTCCTTTCCCTTCATACGCTCGGTTCATTACCGCTCGCGAAGCGAGCAATCCCTAAAATCCGTCGCGAAGCGACTCCGCAACACGCCTCAGGCGTACATCACAGCGAGCGCAAGCGAAGCGATATCACTTCATCACTACGAGCAAAGCGAGTGCATCACTTATAATCATTCCGTTCTCTGATTGCTCTCTATAGTAACCTTAAGTCCCAGCTTTACAAGATTCGTAAAGAACTCATGCTCCAGCTCAGGCTCGACCGAGCGGCGGATGATGTTGATTCGCAGCTCGTTGCCGTATGAGCATACCCCGCAGTTGTAAGGAGCCTGCGCCTGCGGTCCTATAATAAAGTCGAAGCACCTCAGATACGGCTTCATCTCCTCGGGGATGTCAACCAGCCCTAAATTGGATATCGAAAGCGCGGCGGCAGCCTCTCCCACCGAGTCGAACACCGCCTTCATGATGATGTTTTTGAGGAACAGCGGCACCATGCGTATTGCAAGCACGTTTTCCGACTTTACATTCGGCGTGAATATCGCCTGCATGTTCTTTTTGGTAACTCCCAAAGCCAGCTGATGGCTGACCAACCCCGCGATCTCGGCAAAATCATAGTCCCCCATCCGCGGGTCAACGCCGATGTTTACCACCATTACAAAGTTTCGCATGGTGTGCCCGCCAAAGAGCCTTCTAAGATTTACAGGTATCTGCACCTTAACAGGCTTGCGGTTTTTTATTTTCGGGATTTTCCTGTGCTGGATATCCACAATCGATTTCAGCATTACCGCACCCAAAAAGCCGGTAAGCGTTACGCCGTAAGACTTTGCCATTGCGTGCGCCTTGTCAAGCTCGAGCACTCCCAACGTAAGGTGCAGAAAGCCGTCCTTTTCGGGAACTCCCAAAAGGTGGTAAGACTCGCCGTCTTTTCGCGGAGCCGAAACCTCGCCAATGTTTTTCTGAAAGCTGTCTTCAAGCTCGCCTGGGTCGGGGTAGGCAAGCCTGTCAAGCACTCCCTTTTCGTTGGCTACGGCAACGCCGTATTTCTGCTGGATATACTCGGCAACAAGGGTCTTTAAGAAAATCAAGCCGCCTGTGCCGTCGGTTACGGCGTGGAAGAACTCCACTGCTATGCGGTTTTTGTAGTACAGCACCCTTATCGCGCACTTGCGCACGTCGTCGAACGGTCTGCGCATAAGGGGCTGATAGCCGTCCTCCATCACCTGCGGAGGAGAAGCAACCTCCTGCAGATAATACCAGAACACGCCTGTTTTAAGCGTTGCCGCAATCATCGGAAACCGCCGTATGGTGATGTTTAAAGCAAGCTGCAAAACGTCCTTGTCAACAGGCTCGGCAAGGGTCGCCGAAAGCCTGAACATATTGTACCACCCGCGCCTGCGCGAGGCGGGAAAGATTTTTGCGGCGTTGTCAAGCCGCGCCCATCTTGGCGACGTGGTGGGAATAACGCTTTGTATGAACCTGCCCATGTCGTTGTAGTGGCTTTTGTACTCTTTTAAATCGTAGAGGATGTATGCGTGCCACATTCGGGGCGCGATTATCAGCTTTGATTTCGAGCCGCTCTTGATAAGCTTTTCGTGCATAAGGCGGGAATCGTCCAGCATTATTTCGTTGTCGCCGACAAATATCATCGACGGCGGAAACTTAACGTTGTCGAAAAACAGCGGGGAGACAAGCGGATTCTGCTTGTCGGTGCGGCTGTCGGTGTAGCAGTCGGCAAAGAACTGCAACCGCTCTTTCGTCATAGATGGGTCAACCTCGGCGTTGTCCTCGTAAGACTTGCCGGAGGAGGTTAAATCCGTCCACGGCGATATGGCAATTATTCCCGCGGGAAGCTTAAGACCAAGCTGACTCAGCTTTATGCAAAGGCTGTAGCAAAGTCCCCCGCCGGCAGACTCTCCGCAGAGAATTATGCGTTCAGGCGGAAAGCCGCTTGATATAAGGTAGTTGTAGGCTTCTATGGCGTCGTCTAAGGCGCAGGGAAATGGGTTTTCGGGTGCCAGGCGATAAACGCAGCAAAGCACCTTCATCCGAAATTTATATGCAAGCTTTGAGCCAAAGCCCTTGGTATAGTCAAGTCCGCCGCAGGTGTAGCCCCCGCCGTGGAGATAAAGTATAACCCCGCTGTTGTTGTCGCCTTCGGGCAGCACCCACTCGGCGGTGAAATTCTCAAAGCTGCGCTCGTTGTAGCTCACCGACGATTTATTAGAAAGAGCCATAAGCTCCCCGACAAGGTCCTGATACTTCCTTGCCGATTCAAGCGAGCTTCCCGCGATTATGGGCTTAAGTATTCCAAGCTGCGCTCTGACGAATTTCTCAGTCACTTCTCTCACTCCTTTTTATGGTTTTCTTTTAAGTGTAGCACAAAAATGATTATTTAGCAAGTTTATTTTTTTTGAGGGATTGTATTGTATTGCCGTCTACATAGCTATGCACAAACTATAAAATCCACGAATCAAAAGTCCGGCGTTTCCGTCCACATTATACAGACCTACAGTGCGGTATATGCAGATACTTGCCTGCCCTGCAAACCTATAATCAAAGACGGAGGAAACGCGGCTGACGGCAAAACAAACGGGCGGAGATTGCAAAGTCCGAGCCGTCAGCTTCCCATCTCACGTACCACTTCCTTCATCAGCGCCACCGGCTGCTCCTTGGGCGCAAGCTTAACCGATATATACCCATTGTCCGAGCCGTTTACAAGGATTCTGCCCTTGTATTTTTTTGTAAGATTCATAATGCCGTTGACCGATGAATTGTTGTTGAGATAGAAAAGTATATTCTGCCCGCGCTGGGTTATCTCCTTAACTCCCAGGCGCGAAGCGCTGTTTCGCAGCAGAGCAACGTCAACAAGTCCCACCACCGACTTTGGCGGCTCGCCGTAGCGGTCTATAAGCTCGTCTAAAACGTCCTCCGAGTCCTCCGGCGTGATTATGCCCGCTATCCGGCGGTAAGCCTCTATCCTCGACTGCAAGTCTTCGATATAAGTCTCCGGAATGAACGCGTTGATGGTTACGTCAATCAGGCAGTCCTCGGCGGCGCGCGGCTTGGCTTCGCCCTTGTTTTCCGCGATAGCCTCCTCTAAAAGCTTTAAATACATATCATATCCGACAGCCTCCATGTGCCCGTGCTGCTTGGCTGAAAGGATTGAGCCTACTCCCCTGATTTCAAGGTCGCGCATTGCTATCTTAAAGCCGGAGCCGAACTGCGTAAGCTCGCGGATGGCTTCAAGCCGCTTGGCTGCAACCTCCGAAAGCACCTTGCCCCTCCTGAACGTAAAGTATGCATACGCGCGTCGGGACGACCGCCCCACTCTGCCCCGCAACTGATAAAGCTGGGAAAGTCCGAAGCGGTCGGCGTCCTCTATAATAAGTGTGTTGACGTTTGAAACGTCCACGCCGGTTTCTATTATCGTGGTGCAGACAAGTATGTCTATCTCCCTGTCTAAAAGCTGCCGCCAGATTTCCGAAAGCTCGTTTTCGGGCATCTGACCGTGTGCGATTCCTATTCTTATCCCCGGTATGCTCTGGGATATCTTGTAAGCACAGGCTTGCAAAGTCTCAATCCTGTTGTGGATGTAGTATACCTGTCCCCCGCGGCGAAGCTCCTTTTGTATCGCCTGAATCAGTATGCCGTGCTGATGCTCGATAACGTAGGTCTGCACAGGGTATCTGTCCGAAGGCGGCTCCTCTATTACCGACATATCGCGTATGCCGCTCATAGCCATGTTGAGCGTTCGCGGGATGGGTGTTGCCGAAAGGGTGAGTATATCCACCGAGGGATACTGCTCCTTTAAATGCTCCTTGTGGGCAACGCCAAAGCGCTGCTCCTCGTCGATAATCAGCAGTCCGAGGTCGCGGAACTTGATATCGCTCTGAACAAGACGGTGGGTGCCTATTATAAGGTCGATTTCGCCGCGCTCCAGCTTTTTGACAATCTCGCGCTGCTGCTTGGGGTTGCGGAATCGCGAAAGAAGCTCTATATTAATCGGGAAATGCTCAAACCGGCGCAGGGCTGTCTGATAATGCTGCCATGCAAGCACAGTTGTCGGCACTAAAATCGCGCACTGCTTGTTGTCTAAAATGCACTTCATAGCCGCACGCAGAGCAACCTCGGTCTTGCCAAAGCCTACGTCTCCGCACAGAAGCCTATCCATCGGCACAGGCTTTTGCATATCCTGCTTGATTTCCTCGATAGAGGTAAGCTGGTCGTCGGTCTCCTGATACTCAAACCGCTCCTCAAACTCGGTCTGAAAGGTGGAGTCGGGCGAAAACGCATACCCCTTGGCAAGCTGCCGCTTGGCGTATAGCGCGACAAGCTCGTCTGCCATGTCCTTACAGGCTTTCTTAACGCGCGCGCGGGTCTTAACCCACTCCTGCGAGCCGAGCTTGTTCAGCTTTACCGCCTCGTCGTCCTTGGGACCGATGTATTTCGAGACTATATCCAGCTGTGTAACCGGCACGTAAAGCACGTCCGCGCCGGCGTATTTTATGGTGATGTAGTCCTTGGTGACTCCGTTTGTGGTGATGTTGGAAATTCCTGCAAACTTGCCGATACCGTGCAGAGCGTGAACCACAAGGTCGCCGGTGTGGATGTCGGCAAGGCTGTTGATTTTTTCCGAGTTCTTCGGCTTTTTCTTGGATTTCCTTGCGGACACCACCGCCTTCTGCTGGGTGATAACCGCAAATTTCGCCGTGGGGTACTCAAATCCGCCCGACAGGCACCCCGCCCCGACATATACAAGCTCGGGGTAAGGCTCGGATTTATCCGTCAGTCTCTGTACCTTTAAGCCCATAGCCTCGATGTCACGCATGACGATTCCAACTGCTTTCTGACTGCCGACCAGAACAACCGTGCAGAAGCCGCGCTCGGTGTAGCTTTCAAGCTCTTCGCGCAGGGTGGCAGAATCGCCGCTCCAGCTTGAAGACTGGTAAGCCTCGGCAGAAATCAGCTTTTTCAGCCGCACATCCGCGCCGTGCATAAACATATCAAGATAGACGATTCCCAGCTTATCCGCCTTTTGCACAAGCTGCGGCATTTCGATGTAGAAATTGCCCATCTCCTTAAAAAGTATGCCGTCCTCGTATAGGATTTTTATGTCCTCCGCAAGCTGAGCCGAAAAGGTCTTAGCCTTTTCGCAGCAAGCCGAATACTCGCTAATAACGCAGATACCGTCTGAAAAATAGTCAAAAAGGGTGTAAGGCTCGCCGTAAATCTGGGCGTAGTATTTGTCAAGACTCGCAGGCATAAGCCCCGAATTTATAAGGTCGATGTCGGAGTTAAGATTCTTTTTAATCAATTCTCCGTGCTTGCCCGAGGCGCGCTCTGAAAGAGCTTCGATGTCCTCTGAAAGCTCATCTTTGGATATCAAAAGTTCCTTTGCGGGGGCAATCGTCACCGACTTTACCGTGTCGAACCGCCGCTGGGATTCAACGTCGAAGGTGGAAACGGTGTCAATCTCGTCGCCCCACAGCTCGATTCTTATGGGCATGGCTTCGCCCACAGGGAAGATGTCTATAATAGACCCGCGGATAGAAAACTGCGCCTGTCCCTCGGTTAAAGAAGCCCGCGAATAGCCCATCCCGATAAGCCTGCCGGTCAGCTCGGAGACGTTCAGCGTGTCGCCCGGGGCAAGGGAAAACGTCAAGTCTTCAAGCTTGTCAGGCGGCATTGTGGACTGCATACAAGCCTCCACCGAGCAGCACAAAACCCGCGATTTGCCCTTACTTATGCGTTCAAGAGCCATAATTCGTTTGTGCTCGTATTCGAGCGAGGCTGTTTCAATATTTGCAAAGGTAAAGTCCTTTACAGGAAACAGACAGGCGATATCGTCGGCTGCGATGGTGTTGTTGTATGAATCTATCCTTTGCGCTTCGGCTTCGTCGTCGCAGATGCATAAAACCTTCTGCTTAAGCGACATCAAAAGCAGGGTGTGTGCCTTGTGGACGGCAGAAAGTCCGGTGACGCAGGCAGGAAGCGTATGCTTTTCTATCGCCGAAACAAGCTCGCGGCAGTGGGCAAGCTTAGCTGCGGCTTCGTAATAAATGTTCATAGTTACCTCTTAATAAAGTGACGCGTTAATTGTATTTGTTCATTGCTTCATCTGTTTTTTCGTCAATAATCAGCTCGACAGCTGAGACGGCGTTGTCGAACGCAGAATCCATCAATTTAAGCTCGCTCGGAGTGAGCTTCGACAGAACCCAGTCGGCAAGGTCGTAGTCGGGGTTGGGCTTTGCTCCCACACCTATTTTAATCCGCGGGAAATTGTCCTTGCCGGTTAAGTATATGATGCTCCGCAGCCCTTTTTGACCGCCGTCAGAGCCTTTGCGCTTGATTCTGACCTTTGCAAGGTCGAGCGAAACGTCGTCGCAGATGACCAGCACCCGCTCAATCGGTATCTTGTAGAAGTTCATAGCCTCAACAACCGCTTCGCCGCTGGCGTTCATAAAGGTCGTTGGCTTCATGATAAGACACTTCCTGCCGCTGATGCGCGCCTCCGCGCAGAGCGACTTGAATTTTACGCGGTTGACTTTCAGATCGTACTTTGCGGCAAGCTTGTCAATAGCCATCCAGCCGCAGTTGTGGCGGGTTGTAGCGTATTGCGTTCCTGGGTTTCCAAGACCTACTATCAGCCATTCTATATTTGGAGCGAACTCCTTTTTTGTAAACAGTCCCATTTTGTGACCATACCTTTCATCAAAATTTTTGTTTTCACTCAGACACTCATCGGGTGAAGAATATATTTCTGGTTCGGGTATCCAAAGGCTTCGATAAGCTCGTCTTCGACAAATCCGTATTTTTCATAGAGAGCTCTCGGTGCGATACCCTTAACATCGTCCGCACGGAAAGTGCTGACCGAAATATCCTTAGTTCTGTCCAGATTCCGAAGAGCTTCATCCATTAGCATAGAAGCAACGCCCTGACGCCTGTAATCAGGAGAAACGCCCAAACAGCAAATCATATTGTGTCCTCTGGAAAAAGCATAACGCCAACAATATCGCCGCCGGTCTTTATGCAAATAGCCTGCCGCTTGCCCATGAATTTAAGAACGGTGGCTTTGTAATCGTCCAACCCTGCCTGTGTCTCAAGACCGGGAAAATTCACTCTGATACAATTTACAAGCCCCATCCAGTTTTCAATATCTTCAGGCATACCATAAGATAATATCATACTATCCCCTTCTGCACAATAACAAGCCTTGCCCCCAACCTTGCAGTCAGGGGCGTCAGCATATTAATCTCTATCAAAATTAATTGAATTTCTTTCCTTTTTCCAGATGCCTTGCAAGCTTTCTTGCGGCGTATCCGTCCTTGATGACCTCCTGCCCGCGCTCGATAGCTAAAGCACCGTCCGGCACGTCCTTGGTGATGGTGCTTCCGGCGGCAGTGTAGGCGGCATTTCCGACCTTTACCGGAGCTACAAGGTTGGTGTGACAGCCGATAAAGGCGTTGTCGCCAATGGTGCAGCGCGCCTTGTTGGTGCCGTCGTAGTTGGCGGTTGCCGTTCCGCAGCCGAAGTTGACGTTCTTGCCGATGTCGCTGTCACCTAAATATGTCAGGTGGGATACCGAAGTACCCTCGCCTATCACGGAGTTTTTGATCTCAACAAAGTCACCCGCGTGCGAATAGTCCTTCATGACCGTTCCCGGGCGGAGCTGCACGAACGGACCCACCTTAACGTGGTTTCCAACCTGCGAATCACACGCTACCACGTTGTCCATAACCGAATCGTTACCCACCTTGACATCTGTCAGCCGCGAGTTGGGACCGATAACGCAGTTTTCGCCGATTTCGGTTTTGCCCATGAGGATAGTCGAGGGCAGAATTTTGGTTCCCCTGCCGATTTTAACGTCCGGCGAGATTATAATGCCGTCTGAGGTGATAAACTCAACACCCGCATTCAGGTGCTTTTCAATTATCCTCTGCCGCGCGATTTCGTTGAGCTTAAGTAAGCCCTTGCGGTCGTTCGCGCCTAAAACTGCGTCGACGTTGTCGGTTTTAAAGGCAGTCGCCTTTTTACCGCTCTTTAAAAGGATTTCAATGGTGTCGGTGAGATAATACTCGCCCTGAGCGTTGTTGCGGTCGAGCTTGGGCAGAGCCTCCAAAAGCGCGCTTGTTTTGAACCAGTAGCAGCCCGAGGATATCTCGCGGATAGCCCTCTGCTTGTCGGTGCAGTCCTTTTCCTCGACTATTCCGGATATACCCGTTTTGGTGCGGATAATCCTGCCGTAGCCCTTTGGCTCCGCGATCTCAGCCGTCACAACCGTAACCGCACTGTCTGACATCTTGTGATACTCATATGCCGCGCGAATCGTCTTGAAATCGGTGAACGGCGCGTCTCCGCAGGCTATAAAGGTGTGACTGTCGGGATTCGCTTTCAGAAACTCCTCCGCACACATAACCGCGTGACCTGTTCCTAAACGCTCCGGCTGGTAGGCAGTCTCAAACCGACCTGCAACAAAGTCGTCTATCATCTCAGCACCGTAGCCCTTAACCACGCAGATCCGCTCGATACCGGCGTTAACGCAGGCGTCGGTCACCCACGAAAGCATCGGCTTTCCAAGCACCTCTAAAAGCACCTTGGGCTTTTCGGAGTTCATCCGCTTTCCGAGTCCTCCTGCTAATATAACAGCGTTTTCCATATATGTAACCTCCATTTATGATGCGAAGCGTTTACACAGCGCCTACGCATACTTCCGCATAATAGTCTTATACTATTATACAACATCATTTCAAATCTTTCAAGCGGATTGAGGTACCCTTTTTGCACAATATTGCACAAATATTTTGCTGAGAATTTGTGAGAATTTTTATACAAAATATATGGAAAAAAGTTTGGATTTCTGCTATAATGATATCAACTCCGTTTATGCAAAATAGGGTGAATAATCGGATAAAATATTGGAGGTAAAAACTATGAGCAAAAAGTATTGTTACCTTTTCACCGAAGGCAACGCTTCAATGCGTAATCTTCTCGGCGGAAAGGGCGCAAATCTCGCAGAAATGACCAACATCGGTCTTCCTGTTCCTCAGGGCTTCACTATTTCCACTGAAGCTTGCACACAGTATTATGAAGACGGTCGTCAGATCAATCCCGAAATCAGAGCCGAAATCATGGAGTACATCGAAAAGATGGAAAACATAACCGGCAAGAAGTTCGGCGATATGGAAAATCCTCTTCTCGTTTCGGTACGTTCAGGTGCAAGAGCTTCTATGCCCGGTATGATGGATACTATCCTCAACCTCGGTCTTAACGAAACCGTTGTAAACGTTATCGCCGAAAAGTCCGGCAACCCTCGTTGGGCTTGGGACTGCTACAGAAGATTCATCCAGATGTTCTCGGACGTCGTTATGGAAGTCGGCAAAAAGTATTTTGAAAAGCTTATCGACAAGATGAAGGAAGAAAAGGGGGTTACTCAGGACGTTGAGCTCAGCGCAGAGGATCTTAAGACCCTTGCAAACCAGTTCAAGGCTGAATACAAGGCTCAGATCGGCAAGGACTTCCCCGACGATCCTAAGGAGCAGCTCTTTGAAGCTATCAAGGCTGTTTTCCGTTCGTGGGACAACCCCAGAGCAAACGTTTACCGTATGGACCACGATATCCCCTACTCTTGGGGTACTGCCGTTAACGTTCAGATGATGGCGTTCGGCAACATGGGCGACAACTGCGGTACCGGCGTTGCCTTTACACGTAATCCCGCCACCGGCGAAAAGGGTCTTATGGGCGAGTTCTTAACCAACGCTCAGGGCGAAGACGTTGTTGCCGGCGTTCGTACTCCTATGCCCATCGCAAAGATGGCAGAGGTATTCCCCGAGGTTTACAAGCAGTTCCAGGAGGTCTGCAAGATCCTCGAAAACCACTACCGCGACATGCAGGATATGGAGTTCACCGTTGAAAACGAGAAGCTTTATATGCTTCAGACCAGAAACGGTAAGAGAACCGCTGCCGCCGCTATCAAGATCGCCTGCGACCTTATCGACGAAGGCATGATCACCGAAGAAGAAGCTCTCATGCAGATCGACGCTAAGAGCTTAGATATGCTTCTGCACCCCACCTTCGACCCCGCTGCTCTTAAAAAGGCAGTTCCGGTTGGCAAGGGTATTGCAGCTTCTCCCGGAGCAGCTGCCGGTACTATTGTGTTCACCGCTGAGGACGCTGTTGTCCACGGCAAGAACAAGGAAAAGGTAGTTTTAGTTCGTCTCGAGACTTCGCCCGAGGACATCGAGGGTATGAAGTACTCTCAGGGCATCCTCACCGTAAGAGGCGGACAGACCTCTCACGCTGCCGTTGTTGCACGTGGTATGGGTACCTGCTGCGTTTCCGGCTGCGGCGACATCAAGATGGACGAAGAGAACAAGTGCTTTACCCTTGCCGGTAAGACCTACCACGAAGGCGACGCTATCTCGCTGGACGGCTCCACCGGTAACATCTACGGCGAGCTTATTCCCACCGTTCCCGCCGACCCCAACTCCGGCTACTTCGGAAGAATCATGGAGCTGGCTGACAAGTATAAGAGACTCGGCGTAAGAACCAACGCAGATACTCCTAAGGACGCTAAGCAGGCTGCTGCCTTCGGCGCACAGGGTATCGGTCTTTGCCGTACCGAGCACATGTTCTTCGATCCTGACAGAATCGGCGCATTCAGAGAGATGATCTGCTCCGAAACCGTTGAAGAGCGCGAGGCTGCTCTTGCCAAGATCGAGCCTATGCAGCAGGCTGACTTTGAGGGTCTGTTTGAGGCTTTGGGCGGATATCCCGTAACCATCAGATTCCTGGATCCCCCGCTCCACGAGTTCGTTCCCACCGAAGAGGCTGACATCGAAGCTTTGGCTAAGACTCAGGGCAAGTCGGTTGCATATATCAAGCAGGTTATAAACGACCTCCACGAGTTCAACCCGATGATGGGTCACCGCGGATGCCGTCTGACCGTCACCTACCCCGAAATCGCAGTTATGCAGACCAAGGCTGTTATCAAGGCTGCTATCGCTGTTAAGAACCGCCATGCCGACTGGAACATCGTTCCCGAAATCATGATCCCGCTGGTTGGCGAGGCTAAGGAGCTTAAGTTCGTTAAGGACGTTGTTGTTAAGACCGCTGACGAGGTTATCGCAGCTGCTAAGTCCGACCTTAAGTACGAGGTTGGTACCATGATTGAGATTCCGAGAGCAGCTCTTACTGCCGACGATATCGCAACTGAGGCTGAGTTCTTCTGCTTCGGCACCAACGACTTAACTCAGATGACCTTCGGCTTCAGCCGCGACGATGCCGGCAAGTTCCTGCCTGCATACTACGCTAACAAGATTTACGAGTCCGATCCGTTTGCTCGTCTTGACACCACCGGTGTCGGCAAGCTGATGGATATGGCTGTTACCCTTGGTAAGAAGGTAAGACCCGAGCTTCACTGCGGTATCTGCGGCGAGCACGGCGGCGATCCTTCCTCCATCGAGTTCTGCCACAAGATCGGTCTTGACTATGTTTCCTGCTCACCGTTCAGAGTTCCGATTGCAAGACTGGCTGCTGCTCAGGCTGCTATCGCTGAGAAGAAGAGCAAGTAATACTTCGCTTAAGGCAAATTGATATGAAAAGACCTTGCAGAGTTTTTTTCTGCAAGGTCTTTTTTGTACTGTCTTCATGAATTGGGAAGGTTCATGTTCCCTCTCGTGGGTTTATCTTTGAGGACTTTTAGCAGCCCTTGTTCTAATTCTCTGCGGAAGCAACACCGTTCCAAATGCATCCTTTTATAAACTCGTTCAGAGTTTCGTGCCTTGATTCAGCAACGATAATAGCTTGCTTGTGAAGCTCTGGGTCAAGTCTTATGCTGATTGCACCTTTGTAGTATTTTTCAGGCTCCACACCGTCTGCCTCGCACATTTCAAGATAGCTGTCAACTGCTTCTTCAAAATCTGTCCGTAGTTCATCAATGCTGCTGCCTTCGTATGATATAAGTCCTCTCACGCCAATGACCGAGCCGAACAGAATATTATCCTCGGCAGAATAATCAACTGAACCATAATAACCTTTGTATTCTATAATGTTGTTTTTCATATCAATCCCTCCTTGGACAATACGCTCACAATCTGCTTTACCTGGTATTCCAAAAGCTCTTTACGAGGATGAGGCTTGTGCAAAATAATCGGAATACTGTCCTTGCGGAACATTACTCTCGAACCACTTGTTTTTCCTTTATTAAAGCGGACAAATCCAAGTGCAGTAAGTAATGTTTCCATTTCCTCAAAGGTAAAATCTTTTGGATTTGATTTTAACTTTGCAATTAGTTTTTCTTTCTTACCCATTATTATATCCTATCCTGTAGTATATGCAATATTCTGTCGCTGTTTTTTGGCGACAATTATATTATATGCTGCAATTTCATTTTTGTCAAGTGTATTCAGACAATAATATACGATATTACATTTCCATATTAACGTATTCACCCCAAATCTAACAATTAGGGCATCAAATTAATATTCAAAATGGTAAAATGTAATGTTCTCAGCAATTACTCTGCTTTCATTAATCGTAGCTCAGGCGGCTATCGCTGAGAAGAAGAGCAAGTAATACTTCGCTTAAGGCAAATTGATATGAAATTGACCTTGCAGAGTTTTTTCTGCAAGGTCTCAGTTCGTAGAAAAACCCCTGACTCCCACAAAGCCAGGGGTTAAAATCATATA
>ENA-UOOC01002533-UOOC01002533.1-human-gut-metagenome-genome-assembly--contig:-C48old-NODE-2533-length-13559-cov-8.074348_pt1 | contig 13559 bp, 9 predicted proteins | sample MGYA00242469_ERZ724016 | MGnify/ENA metagenome assembly ERZ724016 | reverse complement strand
CGAATGTTCGGCATAGATAGCACCTCTCTTTCATACAGAAATTATATCATAATTTGTGTATGAAAACAAGTAGGAGTTTTAGTTGAATGTGACAGTCCAGTAGGTATACTGCCCCTCGGCGGTGGAGCAGAACCAACAGCCGACACCCATGCTCGTAAAGCTGGCGTTGGTGATGTTGGCATAGTGGGCAGGACTGTTCTGCCAATAGCTGCATACGCTGCTGGCCGAGCCGATAGGACCGGCTGCGCAGATTTCGCTGCGGGTGGTCATGCCGCTGTGGTCGAACGCACCGCCCGCGACAAAACTTTCGCAGCGGGCATCTGCCGCCGCGCTCAATCCGCCGTCCATTGCCAGAGGGGAAAGTCCCGCCGCCGCACGGATGGCGTTGATGTTCTCCTGCACGGCCCAGTATGCGCTGTCGCTGCTGTCGATGCTCCACCATTGCTCCGTACCGGCTGCAAGGTCGAACGGCACCGCACCATAACTCATACTAACCTGTGCCGGAGTGGCGGCTACGGTTTCCTCCACCGGGGCTTGCGTGGGTTCTGCGGTGGGGACTGCCGTAGGCTCTGCTGTCGGCGCGGGCGTGGGGGCCTGTGTCGGTTCGGGTGTCGGCTCAGGGGTTGCTGTCTGCGCAGGTTCGGCAGTTGCAGCAGCTTCCACCGGCTGCGCAGTTTCTTCGGTGGCCGGTGAGATTTCAACCAGTGCAGCCGGTTCAGCCGCAAGAGTTTCATCCGCTGCCGCTGCACACCCGGACAGCGTCAATACTATGCCCAATGCAACAATAGATTTTTTCATAAAAACTACTCCTTTCATCCTTGGGGTGGTCGCGTATACGATTGGTCTTTCTGCCTTTAATCATAAAATTTATCGTTCCTCCTGTCCACGCTGTCGATTGTCGGCCTGACACTGTTGTTCCGGCTCGGTGTCGGTCACAATGTCTTTGTCGTTCATGTTCAGCAGCCCCTCCAGCACCGCAAGACGCTTACTCTTTTCAGTCAGTTCTGTTGCCTGTGGAAATGGCCGCTTGACTTCTTCCTCGGCGCTGGCAAGCTGCTGTTCCAACTGGATTTGCATATTGCGGGTCTTTTCAATGCTCGGTTCAATACCATTTGCCAAATTGGAAAGGCGTGTCAGATTGCCCAGCACATCAGCTCCCAGCTGAGTGCTATATGTACCAGAGCCAACCAATCTTGCATGGTACTCGTTGCCAAAAGGCAGATGTTGGATTTGCAGTTCCATACCCTTGAAATACCCGATAGGTACGGGCTTTTCGCTATTCAGTGCCAAGCCCAGCAGACCTAACAGGGCTTTCCCCGCAGGTTCTTTTTCGTAGTAAACTTCCTTTTCCAACTGGATACAGAAAACATCTTTGCCGTCCGCATCCACTACGGAGTGTTCCTTTACGGTGGCGGCGTCTACCGTGGCATTTTCAATCTGTTCTTTGCATTTTCGGATTTCAGCCGGGAAACCGATGGCAATTTTGTTCTCCAGTTCATAACGCTGGCTGTCATGGGCAGCTTTCAGTGTTTTAAGACGGGTCAACTGCACGTCCAAGTCCATCTTTTCCTTGATAAGCGGATTGCCTGCCGCTAATGCCTTTACCTCGGCGTAGGACAGTGCAGCCTCGTCCATATCATCGCAGCTGCGAGCCGGAGATTTTGAGGTCATAATCTGCCCGATGAATTTTTGCTTATTTTCGATAAGCTGCCATGAGTAGGCATCAAATGTACCTTCGGTGACATAACGGAAAACATAGACCTCCTTATTTTCATTGCCCTGTCGTAATATTCTGCCCTCACGCTGCTCAATATCAGATGGCCGCCACGGTACATCCAGATGGTGCAGCGCCACAAGACGCTGTTGCACATTGGTGCCCGCTCCCATTTTGGCGGTGCTGCCCATCAGCACGCGAACTGCACCGCTGCGAACTTTTCCGAAAAGTTCCGTCTTGCGGGCATCGGTGTTCGCTTCATGGATGAAGGCAATTTCTGTTTCGGGGATTCCGCGTTCGATCAGCTTTGCTTTCATGTCATCGTAGACATTGAAAACGCCCGCCTTGGGCGTGGACAGATCGCAGAAAACAAGCTGCGCACTGCGTTGAGGCATGGTCTGCTCCCATATCTCAAAAATTTTGCCCACACAGATATTGACCTTGCTGTCAGGATCATCGGGCAAGTCGGGGTCGATCAAGCGCTGATCCAGCGCCAATTTGCGTCCGTCGTTGGTGATTTTCAGCATATTGTCCTCATAGGGCTTTACCATTTTATTGCGGATTTTGTCGGCCCGTTCGCCCAATTCCGCTACCATCTGTTTTTGTATTTCAGAGGGTTTGAGCTGGATGTTGGTCGGCTTGCCGCCCACAAGGGCAGGGACAGGTAATTTCAGCATATCTGCTGTTTGAATGTCAGCGCATTCTTTGAACATTGCCATAAGTTCCGGCAGATTGAAAAAACGAGCAAAGCGTGTTTTTGTGCGGTAGCCGGTTCCCTCCGGCGCAAGTTCGATGGCTGTGACGGTTTCGCCAAAGGTGGCCGCCCAACTATCAAAGTTTGCAAGGCCGTTGCGTTCCAAGGTGTACTGCTGCAAATAGCGCTGCATGGTATACAGCTCGGTCATGCTGTTGGAAATGGGGGTGCCCGTGGCAAACGTTACGCCCCGCGCCCCGGTGATTTCATCAAGGTACTGGCACTTCATAAACAGGTCACTGGCCTTCTGGCTCTCGGTAGTGCTGATACCCGCGATGTTGTGCATCTTTGTAACGGTCATGAGGTTCTTGAAATTGTGTGCTTCATCGACCATGAGGGAGTCTGCACCCAGTTCCTCAAAAGTCACCACATCATCCCGTTTCGGGGCGTCCAGTAAATTTGACAGCTTGGTTTTCAACTGCTTTTTCTTACTTTCCAACTGCTTGACGGTCAGACGGCTGTCGCTGTTGTCCATGCTCTCCAACTGCATCTCCAGTTCGTCAATTTGCTTGCGGATAAACTCGGCTTTTCTGGCATCGGAAAGTGGAATCTTTTCAAACTGGCTGTGACCGATTACCACAATGTCATAGTTGCCGGTGGCGATTTTGGCACAAAACCGTTTACGGTTTGACTTTTCAAAATCGCGCTGCGTTGTCACCAAAATGTTTGCATTGGGGTATAGCTTCAGCGCTTCACTGGCAAATTGGCCTGTCAGATGATTTGGCACGGCAACAAGCGTTTTACTGCACAGGCCCAGCCGCTTTTTTTCCATTGCGGCGGCAACCATTTCGTAAGTTTTACCCGCGCCAACCACATGGGCCAGCAAGGTGTTGTGGCCGTACAGGATGTGGGCAATGGCATTGCGCTGGTGGGGCCGCAGTGCGATTTCCGGGTTCATACCGAAAAACTGGATGTGGCTGCCGTCGTACTCACGGGGGCGGATGCAGTTGAACTTTTCATTGTACAACGCCACCAAGCTTTCCCGGCGTTCACGGTCCTTGAAAATCCAGTCTTTAAAAGCATCTTCTATCATCCGCTGCTTGGCCTGTGCTTCTTCGGTGGCAGGACCATTGAGTTTATGCTGCTCCTTGCCGTTTTCGTCATAGATTGTATCGTAAATTTTGGTGGCCCGCAGGTTGAGTGCGTTTTCCAACAAATGATAGCCGTTGATACGTTTTGTGCCGTAGGTGTTCGTGACGCGGATATTATCGTTGCCCTGGCTCTTGTTGGAAATATACCAGTTATTCAGGTATTCATTGTAACTGACAGCTATTTTTTGTTCGCGGTAGGTTGACTGAAAAAGTTCATCGGCAAACTGCTTGATGATTTCCGGCCCAATCCATGTGACACCCAACCGGACCGTTATCTCGCCTGCCGTCAAGTCCTTGGGCTGCACCTGCTCCAGCGCTTCTACATTGATGCGGAACGCCGGGTCTTGGTCGGCTGCAACATGAGCAATGCGCAGCTTTTCGCGTACATTGCCGGATAAATACTCGTCCGCCATAAGGTAAACAGGGCTGCCGTCCTCCTGTTTGCGGAAAGGCTCTACAAAAATAACGCCCGCCAGTTCCTTGGCAAGCGTCGCTTCATCTTTCCCGGTAAGGTGCATCATGTAGGGCATATCGACCTTGGCACGTTCCCCGATGCTCAGTGCCAGTGCATCCGATGCCGTGTCGGTGTGGTCGGGTATCTGTGCAGAGCGGATAGTCCTTTTGGTGAACATATCCGACTTGCTGATAAAGTTTCCTTTTTCATCGACATTTTCCAGTGAACACAGCAAATAGTAGCTGCTGTCATCCCGGAAAGACAACTCCGCGCTGCGGCTGTTGATCAGGCCGTGCTTGGCGCGGAAGGCATCATACTGGCGGTTAAGCTGGCCTTGCAGACGGTGGATTTCCTCGTCCGACAAGTCCTGCAACTGCGCGTCGATCAATGCGCGGGTGGTGTCGCGCAGTTCCACCAGTTTGCGGATACGCTCGGCAGAGGCTGCGTTGGGATTACATTCCCGCATGACTGCGCCTTCGCGGTAATAGATTTTATCGTCCTTTACCGTGTAGCTGAAATTACGCACAAAGGGATCGGCATCAATGTACTTGGTGTCCTCGCCGCTTTCCTCCTGTATGGGAATTTCGGCTTTTGTCAGCGTGGCGGTCAGATGCTGCATGGCAGTGTCGATTTGCGTTTCCAGCAACGGCTTTCCGAAACGGTCCACCGCATCGGGGTCTATCGGCTGACAGGTGGAAGTCGGGCCATACGGACCGGAGACTATCTCCATTCTGCCGCAAATCATTTCAGGGTGCTCCACAAAGTAGCGGTTCATGGTGATGCCGTTGGCATCTTCTGCAAGGTGCAGCCAAGGCTCGTCCTGCTGGCGCAGTGTGTAACGCTTTTGCAGGAAAATTACATCCGTCATGATTTTAGTGCCGCTGCCCTTGAACGCATTGTTGGGCAAGCGCACCGCACCAATCAGGTCGCAGCGCTCAGCAATGTACTTGCGGGCGCGGTCATCTTTTTTGTCCAATGTGCCGCTGGAGGTGATGAACGCCATGATGCCGCCGGTGCGCAGCTTGTCGATGCTCTTGGCAAAGAAATAGTCGTGAATGGGAAAATGCAGCCGGTTATACTGCGGGTCATTGACTTGAAAATTACCGAAAGGGACATTGCCAATAACGCAGTCAAAATAGTTGTCGGGAAGAAGCGCATTTTCATAGCCGGTCACTTGGATATTGGCCTTTTGATAAAGTTGCTTTGAGATGCGGCCTGTGATGCTGTCCAATTCTACGCCGTAGAATTTGGCATCACTGCTGCCAAAATGTCCGTGTGCGAGAAATGCGCCTGTGCCCATGCTGGGTTCTAGGATTTTGCCGCCCTTTACGCCGAAGCGCTCCAGTGCACGGTAGATGGGGTGGATAACGGTGGCGGGGGTATAAAACGCCGTCAGAGTGCTGCTGCGGGCAGCTTCGTACTCAGATTCAGACAATGCTGCTTTCAGCTGGCTGTACTCGTTCGACCATGTACTTTTGTTCGGATCGAATGCATCCGAAAGCCCGCCCCAGCCCGTGTACTGCGCTAAAATTTTCTGCTCATCCTCAAAAGCAGGGCTGCCGCCGTTCGCTACGCGCTGCTCAATTTCTTTCAGCTTTTGGATGGCGGCAATGTTGGCTGCAAACTTTTCGCGCGGTGCTGTCGGCAGGTTGTCCAGATAAGGGGCTTCATAGGTAATGGGTTCGCGGTGGTAAGGTTCATCTTCTGCTGAAAGCCGTTCTGCATCCGCCATAACCTGTGCCACAAAGGGGCTGGGTTCCTCAACGAGTTCACCCACGATGGGTTCAGCAGTTTCTTCCGGCTGCTCTTGGCGGCTTGGAACTTTCGGGGCGGATAGTGCTACATTTTTGGGGTTGGCAGCAAGCAGCCGCGCAAATTCTTCATGGCTGACGGCACGGCCTACCAGCGGGAAACTTTCATCCCGCAGATGAATGTTTTCTCTGCCGATTTCCTCCACGGTAAAGGGTCTGTTATCTTCCAGATAAACCGTGCTGCCGATAGTTACAGGTGATTTTTCGACTTTTCTTGTAGTCGGATGATGCTTTTCAAACTCTGCTTCGGCGGTATTGATAAAATCCGAGAAAGCGCTGTTTTCAATACCCTGCGCGGCAAGCTCGTGGTTATCGTGAAAGTAGTCGATATGGACAATGTTACCGTCAACCTCATAGCGGATTTCGTTCCGCAGAAGATTGGCATACACTTGGATTTCGTGCTCATCGTCCTCGGTGGTAGAGTAAGCAAACTCCACGCGGGTCAAGTCGGAGAAATTCGGCTCGTTTAGCCCCTCATTCTCACAGAAATCCGTGATGGCGTGTTTTGCATGATCGAGGGCGGCATCGTTCGCTGCGCGGGCGGCTTGCTGTTCTGCTGCCCATGCCTGATAGGGGGCTTTTTCGGCATCGGTCAGATACTGGTCGTTGTAAACCAAAAGCCGCAGGCGCTGGGCAACCTCTTTCCACTTCAAAACGCGGCGATACTCGCCGTCCTCTGTACGTCGGGTGATTTCAAGATTTTTGCCCATGTGGTCAAGAAAGCTGTGCCCACCATCACGGAAGATCCATGTGCCGCCGCCGATGCCGTATTCCTTTTTCAGCCAGCGGGCTTGATCTTCCTCGATAGGAAGTACCTGTGCAGAGAGATATTGCTGAATGCGAAATTTGCTATCTTCAAACCCGCCGCCTTTGCACAGTGCATCGGTAATGTCCTGCTCCGTAATGTACTTGCCGGATGCGTCAATGATGGGCTTGTTCCACTTTTTGACTTCCGCCGCAAGGTCGATGCTTTTTGCTTGCTGCTCATGGCTCGGCAGCCCTGCCACTTCAGAATCTTCGGGGGTAAGGGTAAGCTGCTCCATCTGCTGCGGCACGGGTGCTGCCTTGATTGGAACGATCAGACGCCCTTGCCCGATAAGGTCAGCAATCTTTGCGGCAACAGCATCCCATGTCAGATTGATCTGTGCTGTTTTGGTAAGATAGTTGCCCTCCCAAAGTTCAAGGTACATATCATGCCGGATAAAACCAACGGTATGGTCATCCACGAACAAATATGTATAAATTTGCTTGTAACAGTGCTTGCAAAAGGCGCTGCGCTCGGCAAGGTCGGGATGCTCATTGAAATATTCCAGAATAGCCGCATTGTCGGCACGGCTGGAGGATTCTTTCGCCAGTAAGCCTAGAATCAGTTCATCGCTCAGCGGCGGCAAATCAGAAATGGGTACAGAAAAAGCGGAGGGCGTGGTATCGCTCTCCGCTTGGGGTTCTTGTGTTACAGGCTGTAAATCTGCTGCATCGCCAGTTCCTCGGCTTGGCTCTGCAAGGCGTTCATCCACTGCGTCCAGCCCATCGGGTCTGTCTGCCGGTTCGGGGCGGTGCTCTGCTGCATCAGCGTCTGCATCGTCTGTTCGATTTGCCGATGTACTGCGTTGTCCATCTCCACCAGATGCGGGTACAGCGTTCCCTCCAGCATCATCTCGTCGAACATCATCGGGGCGTTCTCCAGCAGGAATTTCCGCCGCAGGCTGCCGTACTTCCCGATTTCCGGCATCGGCGGCTCGTTCAACGTCAGCGCTGGGATTTGGTAGCCGTTCACCATCATGTACTCCATTGTTGACCTCCTTGGTGTTATTGGTTTCTTCCTGTTTGTCACCATAATAGCGGACTTTTTCGGCGCGTGCAACACTGTCGATTTCTCTCGTGATGCTGCCGATCTGCTGCATGAGAGGCCGTGCCGCCTGTTGGCAAGCGCTGCCCAAACACAGAGCAATGCGGTTTGTATCAAACTGGTTCACAGACTCAAGGGCAGACAGGTCCAGCCGCGCAGTATCCACGCCGCACCGCAGCGCGGCCATATACAGACAGCTTTGGGTGATAAGCTGTATAAATAGCTGCCGCTGTTCGTCCGGCTTGGCCCACTGTAAGCTGCTGCCGTCTATGGCTTTTCCCAGTGCGGTTGTGAACATGGCGCTGCGCTGGGCAACGCAGGATGTAGAGAGCATGAGGAGGGCGCTCTGGATGCTGTCAGCGTGATTATCCGCTACGATTTTATCCCAAACAGGCCGCCAGTTCTGGTCTGTAATGACCCACGGCAGCGCTTCGGGAATCTCTGCACGGGGGATGGTATCGGAAATGTCAAACAGATACCGCAGCCGGGAAGAATTGGCGCGAGTGTCAAATACCGCGATACCGTGTGCGCCGCGCTTGACCCAGCGACCCGCATTATTATTCCAGTAAGCTATGTCGGCCACGGCTGTGGCGGTGGGGCTTTGCTCGTGAATCAAAAGCTGGTTTGGGAAACTATAATTATAAGCAATGGCCGCTGTCCGCAAAAATGCTTTCCATCGGTCACTGCTCTCCGTGACGGCTTGCAGTTGCTTTTTGGCAAGCGCACGGATATTTTCGTATTTTGCCATTTGCTACTCCTCATCGTTCATAAGGTTCCGGTTCTGCTTGTTTCATATTTTCTAACTCCGGCAATAGATAATCAACCTGACGATAACCATATTCATCTACATAGAAAGCCTGTGTTTTGCTCCTATTGTGGATCACAATAATATCGCTGATAGAAACAGAACGCATCTTTTGAGCATTGGGACGGTTGCTTTGGTTATGCGCTATATAAATATCTTCAGGCTCATCCCAGCGTTCCATCTGTCCACTATAAACGAGTTTATAATCCGCAGCCTTCATACGGGTTTTCGCATAAGCATAGTTTCTGAAAACGAAATTACGGTTATTGGTTTGGTAAATCTCATAAGGGTAAGTCTGTCTCTTTTCTTTACGAAAGCCGCCCGGCCAATAGATGTCCCGCGGCAATCCCAATGGCTTGTCCATCTTATCCGGGAACACAACCGGGGTAATCGGCATACCAACCTCAGCTGCTTCCAAGATTTCCTTTCTAAATTTGTCTACATCCGTAAAGGGAGTAACATATCCGATTATTTTTCCATCATCACTAAGATATTCGATATAGCCAATTACGTTATCAGAATTTCCCATTTGGTTTACCTCAATAAAAAAGACCCTGTACAAATTTGTACAGAGCCTTGTGTGAATACTAATTCGGTTTTATGCGGGACGATTATTGCTGCGTTCGCTGCGCTTGATGCCCATGAACGGAGGAACCGAGGAACGGGTCAAGCCTTGTTCACGCGCCTTTTGCAGTTGGTATTCATGCAGTGCAATCGTATCCAAGAGATCCCGCATTTCCTGCGTCGCACGATAGTAATTGATGCCGTATCGCTTGCATACAGCACTTAAATTGTTCAGCATTTCGATGCTTTCTTTGGACATACGCTTCACTTCAATGTCAATATGCTCGTTCATACGTGACCTCCTTTTATGAAAGATAAGTGTTAAATATTGTAAGTGCGGCATTATCCGCGATCATCAACATAATAGGACCGCCAGACTGCTTTGAGAAAATGCGGACCGCACCAAAATCACTTATATAATGTCTGGCCAATTCATCAGTTTTTGCTTCAAAGATTACAACGCCATTTTTTCCACTGTCGATAGAAAGCTGAATGCCAAAAGCAATCATCATCCGCCCAATATCGACATATTTTCGATGCGAAACCAGTGTGGGATTGCTGTCGGGGTGGCTTTCAATATATTCGATATAAACAAACATGCTCTCCGGCGTTTCACGATATGCACCCAAAGCAACGATTTCTCCATCCTCGGTTTTGGCTGCGTATTTCTCTAAATCCGGGTCACCGATAAATTCGCTTGTCCAATCCGTTTGCCAGCAGGATTTTGTACCGGCAAGGTCAGCGTCTGTGGCACGATCTATTTCAATGGGGATTTTTCGTTCGGTTGCTGTTTCTGTAACAAAATATTGCAGTATCATTTTCTCACCCCTGATTGTATTATATCGAATTGTCATGGAAAAATCAATAAATGATTATTGCCCACTCTTTTCCAAACAGCTAATTATCTCCATCATTTTGTATTCTGACGGAGATTTTAAGATAAATGATGGAGATGATCATCATCGTTCAAGTCTTTCCCAAAAAGACAATTTACCTCCATAGCGCTCGTCCTGTGGTCGCACTTTGGCAGCGGGCAGTTCACCGCTTGCCATATCCGCGACTTGCGGGAGAAAAAGTAGTCGGCTGTATCGGTCTGCCTGATCCTTGGATAGCCCTATGACCTTATCGCCATTTAGTCCGCAAACGAGAAAGCGCCCACGAACAGTCACGCCTTCATCATTGACCTGCCTGTTATATTTCAGCTGGCTTTGCGATTTACTACATATCAGCCCGATGCGTGGAGTCCCGAACGGTTTTAGGATTTGGCTCTCGCCCTCAACAACTTCGGAAGCAGCCGCCATCGCGCTGGGAAAACCCGCTTGATAAGGGCAGTAGCCGGGTTCAACAACTAATAATCTTGTCATCGGTGCCCCCTCATCTGCTGCCGTGCTGGTGGGCGCGGGCGTAGTTTTCCAGCAGTTTTACGATAACCTGCTGCATCTGGTCGCTTGTAAAGCCTTTCGGAAAGTATCGTTCAACTTTTGCAACGGGAATCATAAGCTGCGGGTCACGCGGCTTTACACTTGGCGGCTTAGCGGCCATAATATGCTGGATTTTTTCTGGTGTCAGTACGCTTTCCTTGCTGGCCTCCTTGAGTTTTTGTGCTTGTGACAGCGAGGGAGTACAGCCCTCGGATTCCATATAGGACAGGAAGTCCTCTTGTTCTTCTGGAGTAAGGTAGCTAAGTTCCACGGCGGGTGTGGTTTTTAGCTTGCCATCATCCACCATTTTCATAAGTTCGGGGGTGAGTTTGTTCAGACGGATAAAGCGCTGGACTTGCTTAACACTTTCACCGGCTTCATCCGCGACAATTTGGTTTGAACGACGCTCATCAAAATTCGGGCCAAGTTGGCCCGAATTTATTTTTGACGGTCTGCCGCTCTTTCGCTTTATAGCTTCCAGCTTCATCTGATACGCTTTCGCCTTTTCACTCGGTAGAATATGCTCTCGCTGGCAGTTGGAATCTACCATCAGAATAATAGCAGTATCATCGTCCATATCCCGCACGATGCAGGGCATAGTCTCCACGCCAGCCCGCTGGCTGGCATGGCAGCGGCGGTGGCCCGCTACAATTTCATACCCACCATCTTTCCGGGGGCGGACAATGGCAGGGGTCATAACGCCGTATTCTTTTATACTGTCCACCATTTTGTCCATCTCGTCATCGTCACGGACTTGATAAGGGTGATTTCGAAAGGGATGTAGTTCCGCCAGCGGCAAAATTTGGATTTTCTCTAATTTTGCGTCCTGCCGCTCCTGCTCACTCGAAAAGAGATTATCGAGTGAGGGCAGATTGATGTTGCTGCCGTACTCTCTCATTCTCCGTCACCTCCTTGGCAAGCGCTTTGTATGCCAAACTGGCCGGGCCGTTGGCATCGTAAGTCAGCACGCTATGTGTACTGGCAGCGCTTTCTGCTGTGCGCGTACTGACCGGGATTTCTGCACGGTAAATTTTCAGCGCGTGACCGTAGGCGCTGCGCAAGGCAGCACATACATCTTTGGATAGGTTGGTGCGCTTGTCCACCATCGTCAGCACAATGCCGTCAATATCCAGCCGGGGATTGATACGGCGCTTCACTTGGTTGACAGATTTGAACAGGGATACCAGACCTTTGAGGGCGAAATGCTGCGCCTGCACAGGAATCAGCACTCGATCCGCCGCAACAAGCGATGCCACGGTGATGATGCCCAGCGAGGGCATACAGTCGATCAAGCAGTAGTCGTATTTATCCTTGAACGGCTCCAATGCCTGTTCCATGATTTTCTCGTGCGCCATAACGTTTACAAGGCTCACTTCCATATCGGACAGACCGATGTCGGAAGGAATGAAATCCACCTTTTCTTCATGGTGAATTACCACTTCTGGCGGCTTTTCGTCCTTGATAACAGATTCCATTAGGTCGCTGATTGTTGCGCCGTTTTCGGTGCCCTCATAGCCGAGATAGCTGCTCAAATCGCCCTGCGGGTCGGCGTCCACCAACAGCACCTTGTAGCCCATAGCCGCCAGTGCTGTGCCGAGGTTTACTGTGGTGGTCGTTTTGCCAACACCGCCTTTTTGGTTTGCAACTGCAATAGTTTTCATGTTCCGCTCCTTTACCGTTCCATGCTGATAAGTCTACGAGCCGCCAGCAGATAGTCGTTATAATCCTTGCCTATGGCCGGGGGCGCGTCCTGTACGATATATCCGCGTTCTGCAAGCTGTTTCGCAACAATTTTTGTGAAGTTTCGTCCGGGGTCGTCACGGTCAAAGCAAAGCGACACGCGCTTTACTTCGGGATGCTGCTGCAAAAAGTAGTCAATCGGCTGATGGTTCAACCCGCCCAGCGCCAAGTAGTGGACGCTGCGCCACGGGGAATCGTGTTTGTACTGCCGCAGCGTTGCGCCGGACATGGCATCAATGGGGGCTTCGTAGATTTCCACGGTATCGCAGTTTTCTGATTCGGCGGGAATCAGAAAGCCATACTGTTTTTGGCTGCCCGCGACATCTCCGCGAAAGCTGCCTTGACAGCCGCGCTGAAAAGCAGAGCGCGGTACGCCGTTTTCATCTTTGCCCACAAAAACGCAGTTGCGGTAGTTGCCGCGCGTAGTTTGGTATAGGATTCCACTACCCACACAGTAGCGCAGCACTTTCGGGCTGATACCGCGCCGCATCAGATAGGCCGTTGCAGCTTCGGCGTTCCTGTCCGCAGGCGGCAGCACAAAGGGGCGGGATGTCTGCTGCTGCACAGGTGCTGCCTTAGCCGTCTGAACAGAGACCGGCATCGGTGTCATTTCGTTCAGCAACCGTACCGCTGAGACAAAATCCATGCCCTCGACCTTTACCAGATAGTCGAGTGCATTGTTGCCACCCTTGCTCTGCGAAAACCAGTGAAACAGCCCATTTGCGGGCGTGATAACAAGGCTGCTGTGCGTCTTGGTGCAATACTCCTTGTCCGTTTTGCGAACCAGTTCGCCGGGGTGATAGGTTTGAAGATACTGCATCACGCTGATACGCCGCGCAGCCTCGATGTTCTTTTGATATTTGCCCATGATGACCTCCGATTTTTGAAATTAAAAAAGCACCTTGCCTGTGGACAGGTAAGATGCTTATAAGAGCCGATATTCTCTTTTTCAGTTGGCTGTTTCTTCAGCCAGCTGGAGAGGGGGTGTGGGGGAGAGGAACGCGCCGCAGCCCATTCCTATAAAAAGATACAGTTTCCCCTTGGATAGTTTTGACAAGTGTAACAAAGTGGCAGAATGACAGTTTTTGAATAATAGCGGGTCGCCAAACCGTTAGATAGTAGAAAAATGTCCGCTATTGGGTACTGCCGTTTTTTATGTGCCTCTACTTTCCGAATGCGGTGGTTTTTAGTCTGCCATTTTTGAAAGATTGCCCACAAAGCGAGAATGATTTCTCAACTACGTTGGTCTGCCAGATTTCCAATCGTAAGTACGTCCGAAAATCAAAAATTGTATCGTGGATAGGTGCTTTTTCACTAAAAAAGGGCAGGAAATAAGTTCCTTGAAATTCCTAAAAA
>ENA-UOOC01002528-UOOC01002528.1-human-gut-metagenome-genome-assembly--contig:-C48old-NODE-2528-length-13598-cov-4.369859_pt1 | contig 13598 bp, 15 predicted proteins | sample MGYA00242469_ERZ724016 | MGnify/ENA metagenome assembly ERZ724016 | reverse complement strand
GAAGATTTTTACCAAAACTCATATTTTTAATCCTTTCAAATTGATATTGTAAGCTTACAAGCAAATTATAACACGGCACATGTGGCTTTTCAACCAATGCATGCTTGATTTTTTCAGTTTTTTCGCAACCTAAAGTTGCTGGAAGTGCTGCATTAGTTGCATAAATACAAAAATAAAGCTATAAAAGCAAGTATGTCTGTACTTTTGCAAATAATTTACATAAGTGCAATTAAAGCATAAAGAACTCGTAACCTTACCAACTATTAAATACGAGTTGTAATCTTATTTGCCAAATTTTAAGCAGACATCTTTTTACGTAATGTTGTAAATTACCATCAACTTTATGCACAAATCATATTTTTCATTTAATTCAAATTCTTGATAGCTGACTTCCAATTTCTTAGTGCTATCGTCTCAAGTTCTTTACTTCGTTGTAATAGCCATTTAAATCCTTGACGAATACAATTAGCATTATCAGCTTCTTTTGCATCTTCATCTAACCAATCATGCATTGCTTTTTCGCATAGATCGATAATTTCCTCATACTTTAATACAGCTTTTTGAAGAGAATCCTTGTCAATTCCATCAACACTACACAAACATATTTCCAAGAACTGTTTCAACCGCATTTTATTTTCATAGTGAATAAATATATGAGGATAAATACATTCTACTTTTTTTAGATTATGTTTTTCTTCATTTTTTAGCTCATTGTACCAATTATCATATATGACCAATCCATACCCTATTAAAGGATAAGCAAATTGATGAATATTATTGCATAATAATTGATATCCTTCCTGCAGCGCCTCTTTACAAGCATCCGAAACTCTAACCTTACCTTCTGCAGGACAAATTAAAATAAGTGAGAAATCTTTTTTATACCAATCTGAAAAGTTTTGCAATTCTTTAAAAGACATAACAGCATTTTTATTATCATCACCATTTAAAAAAGGAATTCCTTTTAACACTTTTCCATTATTTGAAAAACCTGTTGCTAGAACAATATCTTCATATTCTTCAGGTTCAATTACTACAGGATATCCATTAAGTATATTGTCAGAGGCCATACGTATTAACTCTTGTTCAGTGTAATCCTTATTATTATATACTTTGCAGGTAAGCCCATATATAGATAAACTTTTTTCACATATTCCACGCCCCCATGAATATCCAAAACAACAATATGTTAAAGCTGATTGTAAAATATATTCTGAATCATCATTTATTTGACGTTCTTTAGAATCCCTATGTGCTTCTAATCCCATAAACAGCTTTATTGCAGCTAAAACAGCAGGCTCAGCCATGCTTCTTGGCCATGCCATGCCAGAAAAATCAGCAATACCCGCATATGGCAATAGAATATATTCAAAGTTTGAAGTATTAAATTTTATTCTTTGTGGTAAAAGTATTTCATCAACAGAAACATTCAAGATATTTGCAAGTTCTACCAACATTGAAATTTCCGGCATTGAATGTCCATTCTCCCATTTACTTATAGCCTGTGGACTTACGGATAATCTTTCTGCCAATTCTTCTTGAGTTATCCCTAATCTCTTTCTTAATTGAGCAATTTGTTTACCAGAATTATTAATATCAAACATATACATCATCTCCTTTAAGTAGCATTATACCATACAAAAATGAGTAATCCCATACATTCGTCGTTAACTACATCTGTTATAACTCAACTTTTAGTTTATATAATCACAAAACAGGCACACGGAACAAAAATCACGTTTGCCTAATATTTACTTATCTTTCTTTTTGGTTTTATAAAGTATGATTAAAATGATAGATTCGACACATGCTCCAATGACGACAAGTACTATACCGCCAATTCTTGTTTTTTCAATCTGTTCCGGCGTCGGAAAAGCTTACAAAGAACCATTTATTATCATAAATAATCCAACCACTATCAACATAACTGACAAAATAGAACTACCAATTTTAATAAGTTTCATGTTTTTTTCCTCAAAAATTTCAATTTCACATACATAGCATAATGAGTATTATTTTTTATTGCCCAATTCAACCAACTTGAAATAATGCTCAATATCTTTTTTCAAAGGATGAATTTTAAACGGTGCACCGCAGCAACCGCAGTGCCACTTTTCCTCGTTTTCAAGCATATATTTAACGCCGTATTTACAAGTACCGTTTATTCTGTTCTGACACCCTTGGTCAGTATGACGGAACATTTCATTTATTTCAGCGGAACATTCAGCAATATAATCAAGACATTTTTCAGCGTTACGTATTCTCAATTCAAGAACAAGCTCACCCTTGTCAGAGGATAACGCAAAATCGTATGCCGCTTTTGTTCTGAAATAGCGTACAGACGGTCCTTCATTAGGGTCAGCTTTTCTTCTTGTAAAACCGTTCTGTATCAGACAGCGGTCTATCTCCGCAATAACATCTCTATCAGCTTCATTGTGCATTTTATCCGAAACATAATCAAAGCTGCTGCCAATACTGCAAACGTTCATAGGCTCGGAAAACAGCCTACTGTTCCAAGATATAAACGCATTGCTGAACACAGACATATTTGAAAAATGATTTTTTACATCTTCAAGCTGTGTACTCATAACCTTATTTGCAGCAAGATACAGTACCTCAAGCACGTTTCTGTTATCTGGGTAATCAATCTCCATTTGCGTTGCGGAAGACAAATTATAATTCTTTACTCCGCTGAAAACAAACCCGTAATTTTCCAGTGCCTTTAAAAGCAGATTTGTTTTCTTTATTTTCTTTTCAGAACGCACTTTTACGGTATCAGTAATATAAACTCCATTTCTTGGCTCGCTATATTCAAACAGATACATCAGCAAGAAAAACGGTGTCCACGGGAGCATTCGGGTTTCTCTTGCTTCTTTAGAGAAATAATCCGCCTCATTGCTGTCATACAGCGGAAATCCAAATATTTCGGGATTTTCAGCCATATCAGTATAAATCAAATAAAACATTTCATATATCTGACGATATGCACTTTCAAATTCGTCATAGGAAAGATTATGTGAAAAATCAGGATGAATATCAAGCTTATCGGGATTATACGCCAATTCATTTCTGCGTATAAATGCCCATTCGGTAATAAGACGGTTGTGCATTGTATTATTCCTCCTTCAATATGTTTATTGAATTATATCACAAAATTCAATAAAGTTCAACATGTACATATATAGGTTATCAAAATACTGATAGTCTGCAACTTTTTATTCATCTTCATATTGCATAGGAACATACGGCAATATAATCTAGACATTTTTCAGCGTTACGTATTCTCAATTCAAGAACAAGCTCACAAAGCAAAGCTTTGCCATAGTCGAAAACTATCATTTCAGGTTTTGTTATTTTCATATTAGTTTTCTCCATAAGCAATCCACTCAACTTCATCAAAGCCATTTTCAATAAGTGCCGCATTGCACATTCCAACGTGACACATAATATGACGTATCTGTGCTGAAATCACACTCAAGTATGTAAAACTGTGACCTTCCCAAGTGTTTTTATTAAGTATATCATCATTTACAACATTCCAAAATCCTTCAAGCTTTTCATCAAGATAATCTAAACACCTTTGCATCTCTGCCTTTGTTAAAAATCCGTCTGAGATATTGACCCAATCGTTATTGATTATTTTTTCGCCAAGCTCTTTTGGAAAAGGAAAGCCACATTGAAATTCATCGTTGTAATTTTCACGAAGCCAAAATGCACTTCCCATTAGAGTATGGATAATGTGATTCCAGACAGGTAAACCGTGATTCTCCGAATACCATAATTCATCAGGGCATATTCTGACAATTTCTTTAAGCATATTATAACTATCGTAAAACTGTATCTTTAACATTTCTGTTGTAGCCATTTTGGAATTACCTCCTTGTACATTGTACCTATTAATATAATCGTATTTCGCTTAATCGCCTTGCTGTCTGCTTTTGATTAAAACATTCCAAATTACATTGTATCATATAATTTGGTTAAATTCAACAAATTAATTACAGGTTTTTACTTTAAATTCGAGACTTTAAACATCAATAAAAGTTAGCACAATTTAGCAATAATCCTGCACCATTTTCTTTTTCTTAAGAATAGTGTAAGCGTCACCCATAGCTTTTTTCAATTTCATCAAACCACCCGTTTACAAACAAATCATCCCACCAACCGCCAAAATCAGGATGGTTATTTCCTATAAAGCGCATTACGAGAATGCTATCTTTAGCTGTTTTGGTGCATAACTAGCTCCATTCTTTCAGTATTATAATCGCAACTAAATTTTTGTTATATCTTCCTGAATGTCCATTACAAATCCATATGCAACTTTCATATTAGTAATAAGCTGCTCGCACTCTTCGAGACTTTCTCCTTCGGCGAGTTCCTCTCTGAACAGCCAAATGACAGTTTCAATATACAGACACTTCAATAAAATCTCACACGGAATACCTACACTGTCACCAAGCTTTTGTACAAAATCGATTATTACATCCTTTGGCTCCGAGGTCAAATCATCTCTGAACTCATCAAGTATAAATCTCGATAAATCAAATACAGGGTCGCCTATTACACCTTTAGGGTCAATAACCGTATAACCACCTTTTTCGTTTTTAAGTATATTCTCATGGTGTAAATCACCGTGCAGCAGAAGATTGCGAGAATACTTTTTGCATATATCTGTAAGCATTCGCTCTGCGCTGTCAAGATACTGATACAAATCTTCACAATCCTCACGATTTTTTGTACCTTCTTTGCCAGCTTCAAACCATTCGGTGTATGTAGGGAATGTACTATCGGGCAAGTCTGTCTTGTGCAGTCCTTTATATATTTCGCCTGCAATTTTAATACGTTCGTTGCGGGGAGCACTTTCATATAAAGTATCGGCAGGCACAATTCGTTCCATTATGTATACCCTATCTTCTAATGTCGGTATTTCTTTGTCAAAATTATTAGGAAGAAGAATTTTGAGAATAACCTTACCATATTGTTTTGAAACAGCATAGAAAATCAGGCTGTTAGTGGAAAACTCTGACTTAAATTCTATTTCAGACAGCTCCCATTGTTTTCTGTATTTTTCCACAATACTGATTCGTTCTTTATAGCTTTCTGCACCGAACTTTCTTAAAAATCGTTCCGCTTGAATATCAGTCAGCAATTTAAACCCTCCCTACCTATTAATTTGTGCAAGTGCTTCTTGCATAATTAGCTTCAATCGTTTATATTTTTCTTGCCTTTATCACAAAAGTCACAGGATACATTCTTGCTTTTCTTGCAAAGTCGCTGTTATCCTGTGGAGCTATCATCTGCTCGTCTGTTTCCTCAATCATATTTTCAATACAAAAACCAGCATTAGCTAAAGCATTTATATATGTTGAGATTTTACGATTTGCGAGTTTAAGTTCACCGCCACAGAAATCTGCTGCAACAGAGTGCCACTTCTCATCAAAATAACTGTTGTTAAAGACCAGCTTGCCATTTTCACTTATAACGCACTTATGTATAGGATGAGTCCAACTGAAAATAAATACGCCGTCTTTCTTTAAATAAGATGCAATTCGTTTGAAAGTTTCTTCAAGATTAACAGTCCAGCCAATTGCATAAATAGAATACACAATATCAAAGTAATTTTGAGGTATACCGCATTCCTCATCCATAGATGAACATATCAGCTTTGCTGAAAATCCACTTTCAGTTAAATTCTGTTTGGCGTTTGCCAACTGATTTTCTGAAATATCAATACCCCATAATTCTGCCGCATTACGTTCAGCGTTATATATCAGGGATTTACCGTTGCCACATCCGATTTCAAGCATTGTTTTTCCTGTAACATCGCCAAAAAGATTATGCTTTTCGTCTGTAATAAACGCCCCGAGGTTGGGCAAAGTAACTGCTCCGAGAAAATCATTGCCTTTATCGTTCCAATATGCTTTATTAGTGTCATAAATATTGTTTTTATCCATAGGTTCCTCCAACGGTATTTTAATCCTCAGGTGTCCAATCATCAGCAGGTTTATGCTGAGGTAAAGACAAAAACCACTTTACCCCGAAGCAATCTGTTACTATTGCCGCACAGGGACTCCACGGCAATTCGCATATATCTAATTCAACTTTACCGCCGTCTGATAAAATTGCAAATGCCTGTTCAAGTTCGTCACGATTATTGAAAGTAACGCCAAGTTCAATGGGATTTCTGTCTGTATATGTATCTTGCTTTGCTTCAACAATACAGCAAAATCCCTCGCCGTTTTTCATCAGCTCCGAATGATAATATGTACCGTCATTATTTAAAACGTGATATCCAAGCTCTAAACCAAAAGCTGCTTTATACATTTCAATAGCCTTTGGACTGTTTTTAACATAAATTCCTATTCCTATCATTTTGAAATTGCCTCCTGACGCATTAATTTCTCACATTTATATCAATATTTTTATAAAATTCCCATTTACATCAAATCAATTACTCTTTTAGGAACACTACCTACCTCGCCACTTTCAGTTATACACCAGCAGTATTCACCGTATTCAGCATAAATCCAAATCAATTCTCCTTTTTTCACACTTGGAAAAGAATTTAGATTTGCCCACACATGCCAATCGCCATCCCAGTAACCACTCATACATTCAGGTATGACACCTTCAGCATTAGTTCCGTTGTTTCTTGCCTTGATAAAACCTGTTGGTGTATCTTTATCAGGTAATAATAAGGAAAATACTTGCTTACGGTCTGCATAATACCAAGTTCTGCTTTCAGAGTAATCCGATATAACTGTTTTCGCCTCTCCGATGGGAGAGTATTTCACTTGATAATTATACTCATCATCATTTTTATCAATAATCAAAGCGTTGACCTGCGAGGCAAGTGTTACACCTGCACCGCCGTCAATATCAATTATTCGCCGTTTAAAATCAAATATAGGTAAATTGCTGTTTTGTCTGCCTGCGTTATAGCAAGGAAAATGTCCGCATATTACAGTCTTATCACTTTCGTGATTAAGGTTTATAAAACGATGCAGATTTTTCGCTGTTTTAGTAGTCATATTATGCCAGTCGTTTCCCTCTATACCTGCATGAATAAAAATATGCTGCTGTGTTTCTATTGCGTCAGGAAGATTCATTATAAAGTTAATTTCTGTTTCGAATGCCTCGTAAACCATTTTGCGTTTTTTCATCGGCTTGTTCTGAAAATCAGTTATGCCTATCGATTCTGCCATTTCTACAAAACAACGGTTTGGCTTTTTATTAAAGTATCCGCAAAACTTCTCTTGATTATATCCTACAGCAAAATCGTGTACAAACATATCGTTATTTCCGCTGATAACAATAACTCGTTTGTTTTCAGCCAGCTTCATAACATAACGTAAAGCATTGATATTATCATCGCCACGTTCCAAAATATCGCCAAGTATAAACAGATAGTCCTCATCAGGCTTGTAATTGCAGTGTTCAAGTAGCTTTTTTGTTTCTTGCCAGTGTGTATGAAGGTCACTTATGCAAATTATACGACAGCGACTTGGAAGTGATACATTTACTATATTAAGCATATTGCCTCCATTTTTAACTGCAAATACATACCTTAGTTATATTCTTCTTAACCAAGCATAATGTGATTTGAAATTATATCCCCAAATAGGTAATGAATTGTTCTTTGTACCATAAGTATAACTCCTTTATAAATGCGGCTATACTTACTATTTGATTGCAAAAACATATTAATTTTTTATCATTTTCTCGCTAACTGCAAATCCATAGTGTCATAAATCGTTATTTTGCCGCCGTAATTATTTATTGCATTTTCTATTGCGGAAAAGAATTTCGTTCTTATGGTTTCTTCAATCGCAATATGATCTGAATATGTACCGAGCAGTTCTATATATTCCTTTACTGTAAATACACGCTCACGATAAAACAAAGCGTAGCGGATATCTGAAAAGCCGTACTTTTCAGCAATCATTGCTCTGTCTGCCGCTTGTTTTTCGCTGTATTCGGTTAGTAATTCACGTTTTTTGTTGTGATATTTATTATAATATTTATCATAAATTTCATCTATTGCTGCTGAAAGTGCAGGGTTGCCCTTGTCACGATAGGGATGATTTGCAAAACGTACAAATGTTCCGCCTTTTTTCAGCATAGCAAAAACCTTTTTGTAACCTATTTCTTCAGGTATCCAATGAAACGCTGAAGCTGAATAGACCAAATCGTAAGCATCGTTTTCAAAATCAACATTTTCAAACTTGTTAGTAATTACATTGAAATCAGGATAGTCCTTGAACTTATCTTTGCACAAAGCTGAAAATTGCTCGCCGTATTCAACAGCAGTAAGCTTACAGCCTGTTTTTAAAACAGGTAATGTTGCTTGTCCGCCGCCAATACCGATTTCAACTACATTGCTTGATTTGTCGATAGGGATATAATCAAAAAGCGTTTTATACAGCTCGTCATTATATCCCGGACGTAATTTCTCGTATATTGTAGCAACAGTATCAAATGTCCATTCAAGCCCTTTAATTATTCCCATATCGCACCTCCGATTTTTGATGTGTTGTTTCCGATTATAACATAAAATTCAATAAAGTTCAATGAAAAGCATAGCCGCAAACGGATTTTTCCAAATGCGGCTGTTTTTCATACATTTATTCCTTGTAGTATTGTGCCTGTGCTGCAAACATTTCTGCATAAATGCCGCCGCTGAGTACAGCTAATTCATCGTGTGTGCCGTACTCTTTTATCCTGCCTTCTGAGAATACAGCTATCCTGTCGCAGAATTTGCAGCTTGAAAGCCTGTGGGAAATGTAAATAGCGGTTTTGCCGCCTACAAGCGTGTCGAACTGACGGTAAATATCATATTCCGCCACAGGGTCAAGTGCCGCCGTAGGCTCGTCCAGAATGACCACAGGAGTTTTCTTGTAAAGCGCTCGTGCAATGGCGATTTTCTGCTGTTCACCGCCCGAAGGCTCAATTCCGTTTTCGTCAAATTCCTTGAATAAATTTGTGGCAGTACCGTTTTCAAGTGAAGCAATTTTTTCAGACAAACCGACTTGCCCAATAAGCTTATCAAGCTCATCATCGGAACAATCCTCATTCAGTGCAATGTTTTCCTTTATCGTAAAGCTGAACAGCTTGAAGTCCTGAAAAACAGGAGAGAACAACGACATATATTCTGCATAATCATATTCCTTTATGTTTACGCCGTCAAGCAGAATTTCACCCTCTGTGGGGTCGTAAAGCCTGCACAAAAGCTTTATGAATGTGGTTTTGCCTGCACCGTTAAGTCCCACTACTGATAAATGCTCACCCTGTTTTATGGTGATGTTTACATTTTCAAGCACCTTGACATCGGTATTCGGATAGGTAAAGCCTACGTTCCTGAATTCAATGGTGTGAGGTGCGTTTTCTGTGTGGCGTTCACCCTAACACGCTTGCTCATAAGCTCGCTGAAAAGGTTCTGATATTTCTCATCGTATTTTTCAATTACGATGCCTATAAGCGATGCGGCAAGCATACCGAAAGCTTCCGCCAGAACAACAGCCGCCGCATATAAAGCAAGCCTCTGAATATTACGCTCACCCATAAGCTCATCAATTATCATGGGCGAAACTATAATGCCCACAAATGGAGTAAGGGCAGTCACGATCACGCCCAAAGCACCGAAGAAGAAAAATCCCTTGTGTGCTTTCCAGGCGATGGGAAAGAAATATTTTATGGTTTTTATTGCAATGTCAAAGGTGCTTTTCTTTTCAGCAGATTTCTTCATGTTCCTTTTCCCCCTCCTTGTAGTATTGTGCCTGAATGTTGAACATTTCCGAGTAAGCTCCGCCCTTTGCAAGCAGTTCTTCGTGTGTTCCGTATTCCACCATTTCGCCTGCCTTGAACATTGCTATGCAGTCACAGAAGCGTGTGGAGGAAAGACGATGGGAAATGTAAATCGCAGATTTATCTCCGATGATTTCATCAAAGTTCTTGTATAAGCTGTATTCCGCCAGTGCGTCAAGTGCGGCGGTAGGCTCGTCAAGAACGATAACAGGTGCGTTCTTGTATAACGCTCTTGCAAGTGCAAGCTTCTGCTTTTCACCGCCCGAAAGGTCTACACCGTCATCGTGGATAACCTTTAAAAGCTCGGTTGCAATGCCGTCGGATAAGCTTTCTAATTTATCGCCCATACCTGCCTTGACGGCACAATCCTTCGCTAAGCTTACATCAGTTTCAGCGGGCGGTTTCATAGAAATATTTTCGCTCATAGGGAATGCAAAAATCTCTACATTCTGAAATACAGGCGCAAAAAGAGTGTAATATTCGTTACGTTTAAACTTCCGTATATCAATGCCGTTAAGAAGAATTTCACCCTCTGTAACATCATACAGACGAAGCATAAGCTTGATGAATGTTGTCTTTCCTGCACCGTTAAGACCTACAACGGCAAGTCTTTTTCCTGCTTCAAAAGTGAGGTTAAGATTTTTCAGAGCGTAGTCCTCTGCGCCTTTATATTTATACGAAACATTTTTGAATTCAAAGGTGTACTTGTCAGTTTTCGGAAGCGTAACTGTGTCATTTTCAGGTTCGTTTTTGTAATCTAAGAAACTGCGGAAATCGTCCGTCTGCATAGACTGCTCCTTGAACTGACCGAGGGAATTCAGAAACCCCGTAAGTGTTGAAGAAAAGGTTGAAGAAAGACCAAGGAAAAGCGTAAAATTACCGATACTCATATCAGTGTCAATTACGGAATAAATAAGTATAGCGTAAACTGCACCTTTTGACACTATACCGATAAGGTTTGAAAACGCCGAGTTTTTCATCCAGAGATTTCGGCTGTGCAACATCTTATTTTGCTTCTCATTCAGTATCTCGTGCTGTTTATCAAGAAGCCAGCCCTTCATACCGAAAAGGCGTACATCCTTTGCGTAATCAAAATCCTGCGTTGCACGCTCCATATAATTGATTTTTCTCCATGTAGGTGCAAGCATATCCCACACTTCTTTTTTATCACGTTTTACAGTATGTCTGAAAAACAGAAACTGCAGAAACGACACAACAGAAAGAATTATGATAAGCTTCCAGTCAAGAGTTACAATCGTAGTAAGCGTTACAGCCATAAGCACAATGTTTGTTCCTATGTTGTAAACAGAGTGCATCATGCCTTCAACACCGTTGTTGTTTCCGCCCGTAGCCTGTGCCGCTTTTTCAGCCATATTCAGCATATCGGGGTTTTCCAAGGTCTGATATTCCATTGAAAGCACCTTGCGGATACGCTCGCTTATCATCTTCATACGCACGTTGACCATATTGAACCATATTCTGTTATTTGCAAGATTGTTAAGTGCCATAGCAGCAAGCTCGATAATTGTTGTTACAATAAGCAACGAGAGCAGCGGAGAGAAATCTTTTTCCGCTGTTGAAGCCTGCTGCTCAATAATATCAATAACAAATTTACCGATAAACGTCCATAGGTACTGCATAAGCGAGCCTGTGAACACACCCAGCAGCATAAGCCACGGCAGAAAAGGCTTGTACTGACGAATCTTACCCAGTATGTAAACCGAGTTTTTAAGTATGCCGTATTCAGTATGCAAAGAATTATCTTCATTTTCTTTTTTCTTAAACAAGTTAATTCCCCCTTTTACATATATAGTGCGTTACTCTTTGTTTTGGTTGGTATCATTTTTGTATGTATCATTCTTAAAAAACGGTTTTTCACGCCACATGGTATTATAGTTAAAGCTGTTGGGACGGTTTAAAAGAGTCCGTGCAAAGGTAAGGAACGGTATCAAAGTATAATCTGCAAGGTACTGATAAATTTTCTCGCTTTCCTTTGTACCGTCGTCAAGAGTTGCTTCCCATATAAAATTAAATTTAAGAAGATTATCAATAATTTCTTTTGCGTTGTCACGGGAAATACCCAACTCTTTGACAAGCGTTTCAAGCTTAAAGAAAATTGTTGTACTCCGTCCTGCAAGGAAATACATAACACGCAGAGCGTTCGGCATACCGAGAAAGGCGAATAATTCTACTGCACGCTTATCATAAGCCAGTACGTCGTCATACCCCTTTTCTGGTTCAGGCATTACAAGCATAAACGGTAGATTTGCATTCAGCCTGCCAAAAATAAAACCTGCGTCACGAAGGTATAACGAGTAATTGCTGTATTCCGAGGCTCGTACATTATCGGGAATGTCACCGAAAACATTAAAACCGCAGCAACCCATAACAGAAGCCCGTACCAGTTCATAAACGTACTCCAAGCGTTTTTTAGGACTTTCTTCGGTTTGAGGCAAATCATAAAGCTCGTTCATAGCTCGAACGTGAACACTCATTTCCTTTTCTGGGGCACGTCCGAAAAGCTCATCTATTGTAACGCCGAGATAGTCCGCAATCGCAGGCAGGAGCTGAGGGTCAGGGTAGCTTGAAAGCTCCCATTTAGACACAGCCTGCGGAGATACTCCCACCTTGTCTGCAAGCTGTTCCTGTGTTATGGCTTTTTCCTTGCGGATACGTTTCAAGCTGCTGTTGAAGCTGTTTTCCATAACGTTTATCCCTCCGTTGTTTTATGTTGTTATCAGTATATCACAATCAACAGTTGAATTCAAGATAAACACAGTTCATAAACGCAAGTACGGGTTGAGATTTCGCAAAAAATCATCTGCTGGTTAAGTTGCACTTATATATTCTATAATTACGAAAATAAAACAACCTGCAGCGTTTGTCTTTTGAGAATGCAGCAGGTTAATTATTAAGATGACTGACAGATTTAAACTGACCAAACTGTTATGTGATACACAAAATCATACATCTGCTTGGGTTAACTGCTTCAAGAAATTACATCAACGGCTTTGCAGGCTCGGAGTGATATGTAGGTGTACCAATAATTATAGCTGAATAATTATCAACGGAAAAATCGTCGGGTAAGTTTTCTACCAAATAAATTTCTGTAGGTATTTTATTGGTATAGCTTTTTATCTGCTCTGCAACTGCTTTTGTATTGCCGACACCCGAAAAATATATTATAAGAAATGGTTTCATTATATTTTCTCCATCATAAATAAGTCTTTTTGTAAGACTCCATCTTTACATAAATAAAACTTCCCATTGCAATCATCAAAATAGAATTCTGACAAATCTGTATTTGCACCGTACAGGAGCAAGTCAGGGAAATTCTTGCTCAGATTGTCAGTTGAAAAATCAGAGGATAGCAAATTATAAAGTCTTTTGCAACGTTCAAGCCATAAGACTGAATACAGTTCGTTTGAAATAATCCTGCTTTCAAAATCACTCACGCTGTGCATTCCGTGTTTATTGCACCACTCAATATCTGTTTTATAAAGTTGTTGTCCTAAATCGCAGGTTATCATTTCATCTAAATCAAGCTGCACCCGTACATCATGTATTCCATTTTTAAGCATTGTATAAGCACGAGTATGTCCGTTGGTCAGAGTATATCTGCCATTACCAAAATCATATACGGGTAAAGGCTCATACTCATTAACTCTGCTAACATCAAACCATTTGGCAACCCCATTAAGTTTTTCTCTGTTTATGTAAAGCTGACTTATGCCGAGGTCAGCTATTTTTATTGCAAATATTTTATTTTCCATATAGCAACCTCCATAAAATCA
>ENA-UOOC01002518-UOOC01002518.1-human-gut-metagenome-genome-assembly--contig:-C48old-NODE-2518-length-13631-cov-5.103344_pt1 | contig 13631 bp, 10 predicted proteins | sample MGYA00242469_ERZ724016 | MGnify/ENA metagenome assembly ERZ724016 | reverse complement strand
CGCATGCCGAGTTTGTGTCAAGTGCGCGCAGACACAAATCTCGCGATTGAAAAATCTTATTTTTCAATCTTCTCCTCTGATGTCTCCTTATTCTTTTATCTTTAGATTTATTTTTAAAGACATCTTTAAACGGGATTTCCTTTTCCGTTGTAATTCCGTTTCATGACATCTATACTATCACACTTCCCTTAAAAATCAAGTATAAATTTTCACAAAATATTCACTTTTTTACCTCTTTCTTGTATAAATATTCACATGTATGTATATTATTCGCCGATATACATTCTATATGTATATTTATGTGTATTACACCTCGAAGCGCTCCACAGGCATCCGGGTCAGGGCTTTTGACTCCGACATCATTTTACACAACCTTTACCCATTCCTAACCGGATCGTGATATCTTGCATTGCTCAAATGACTTATCATAAGTCTCGCAATGAGGCAGACGGCATATGGCTTCAGGCATTCACTATATTTCATTCATCAGCCCGGAACAGGATACTTCCGGCATCAAGGAGGAGAAACATTATGAAAAACAAACTGATCGCACTTCTTACAATGAGCGCACTGGCAGTTGGCACTCTGGCAGGCTGCGGCAATACTGCTGCAACAGATACTGCAGCAAGTGCAGCTGACACAGTTGCAGAAACCCCCGTCGAGGCTGTCAGCACAGCAGCTGCTGAGGCTACTGAAGCTGCTGACACAGCCGCAGACAGTGCAGACAAATATGCAGATCTTTCCGGTTCCGTCAGCATGTCCGGTTCCACTTCCATGGAAAAGCTGGCAAATGCAGTTGCAGAAAGCTTCATGGAAAAATATCCCAACGTGACCGTAACTGCTGAGTTTACCGGTTCTTCCGCAGGTATCGAAAGTGTCCTGGCAGGCAGCGTTGACATCGGTAACTCTTCCAGAAACTTAAAGGACGATGAAAAGAGCGCAGGCGCCGCAGAAAACATCGTTGCAATTGACGGTATCGCAGTAGTTGCAGATCCTGCAAACAAGGTAGAAGATCTCACAAAGGATCAGCTGGTTTCCATCTACACCGGTGAAACAAAGAACTGGAGTGAGGTTGGCGGAGACGATCAGGCGATCGTTGTTGTTGGTCGTGAGGCAGGCTCCGGTACAAGAGGTGCATTTGAAGAGCTGCTGGACATCGCAGATGCCTGCGTTTACGCAAACGAACTGGATTCCACCGGTGCCGTTATGGCAAAGATTGCTTCCACCCCCGGTGCGATCGGTTATGTTTCTCTCGATGTTGTAGATGATTCCGTAAAAGCTTTGAAACTCGATGGCGTAGACGCAACGGAAGAAAATATTAAGGCCGGTAACTACGCACTGTCCAGACCCTTCGTAATGGCAACGAAAGGTGAAATCTCCGAGCAGAAGACCGAAGTACAGGCACTGTTTGATTACCTCAGCTCCGATGAGGGCAAGGCTCTGATCAAATCCGTTGGCCTGATCACGGTTGACTGACAACATTTCTTTTCCAAAACACTCCCTGCTGGATGCAGGCCCGGCAATGTCGGACCTGCATTTTCCGGTATTCTGTGCTTAACCGCATGGGAGATAACCTTTGATGAAAGGCAGTCTTCTGCAGGCTGCCTGCGGAATGGAGATTTTTATGAATTCTATTATCGGCAATAAAAAAGCAAGATCCGCGGTAGAACAAACTGCTGAGATCATTTTTACCATCTGCGCATTTTTCGCCGTTCTTGCAGTCATTTCCATTACAGTTTATATGTTTTTAAACGGTACTCCCGCCCTTACAAAGGTGGGACTTACAGAGATTCTGTTCAGCACAGTATGGAAGCCAACCGCTGCAGATCCCAGTTACGGCATTTTATACGTCATTCTGACCTCCATCGTCGGCACAACCCTTGCGATCCTGCTGGGCGTTCCCATCGGCGTCCTGACTGCTGTTTTTCTTGCAGAAACAGCTCCGGAGCCCCTCTCTAAAATCGTCCGCCCCGCCATTGAGCTGCTCGCCGGTATCCCTTCCGTTATCTACGGTCTGCTCGGTATCCTGTTGCTGTGCCCTGCAATGTATAAACTCGAGCAGAAAATCTTTGCAGGCTCTGCGACCCATCAGTTTACCGGCGGTGCAAACCTCATTTCCGCCGTGCTTGTCCTTGCGATCATGATCTTGCCTACTGTTATCAACATCAGCGAATCCGCCCTCCGCAGCGTTCCTGCCAGCTTAAAGGCGGCCTCCCTGGGTCTGGGTGCTTCCAGGATCCAGACAATTTTCCGTGTAACGATCCCGGCAGCCAAATCCGGTATCGCAACCGCCATCGTCCTCGGTGTCGGCCGTGCGATCGGTGAAGCAATGGCAATCAGCCTTGTATCCGGAAGCAGCGTCAACGCCCCTCTGCCCTTTCACTCTGTCCGCTTCCTGACAACCGCCATCGTTGCTGAAATGGGCTATGCAGCAGATTTACACCGTCAGGTACTATTCACCATTGGCCTTGTCCTCTTCGTATTCATTATGATCATTAACATGACCCTGAACAAAATTCTGAAAGGAGAAAAAGAGTAATGAGCACAGAGCTTACGGCTCCCGGTTCCTCCAGTATTTTAATTAAAAAAATCCGGCCTTCCGATCTCATTCTCACCGTTCTGATCGATCTGGCTGCGATATTTTCCATCCTTTTACTGATCGCGATTATGGGCTATGTCTTTTTCAGAGGCCTGCCCCAGATCAGTCTTTCCTTCCTGACCTCTGTTCCCAGCACCATCAAGGGAACCTTTGGTATCGCCGGAAATATCGTCAATACGCTTTACATCATTATCCTTACCCTGCTGATCGCAACTCCCATCGGTGTCGGCAGCGCAATCTACTTAAACGAATACGCAAAGCCCGGAAAAATCGTCCGGCTGATCGAATTTACGACAGAAACCCTTTCCGGTATTCCTTCTATCATTTTCGGTCTGTTTGGTATGGTATTTTTCGGAACCACCCTGGGACTTGGCTATTCCATCCTGACCGGCGCCCTGACCCTGACCCTTATGGTTCTTCCCCTGATCACGCGAAACACACAGGAAGCCTTAAAAACAGTTCCTGCGACCTACCGCAGCGGCGCACTCGGCATCGGCGCAACCAAATGGTACATGATCCGCACGATCCTGCTCCCCTCCGCAATGCCCGGCATTATCACCGGTATCATTCTTGCGATCGGACGTATCGTCGGAGAATCCGCCGCCCTTTTATTCACCGCCGGAAGCGGCTATCTTCTGCCCAAGACCTTTGCAGGATTTTTCAAAAAAATCTTCGAATCCGGCGGAACCCTTACGATCCAGCTGTACTTGAGCATGTCCAAGGCACAATATGACGCAGCCTTCGGAATTGCCGCTGTCCTGCTGATCATCGTCCTTTTTATCAACCTTCTGACCAAAATACTCGCAAAGAAATTCGATGTTTCCAAACTCGATTAACCGGAGGATAACGCAGACGCAGCAGCGCCTGCAGAATGGAGAATTCATGAGCAATATCAAAATCAGCACGAAGAACCTCGATCTGTATTACGGCGAAAATCACGCCCTTAAAAACATCAATATGAATATCAAGGCCGGAGCGATCACTGCCTTTATCGGTCCCTCCGGCTGCGGTAAATCCACCTTTTTAAAAACCTTAAATCGTATGAATGACCTCGTGGACAATGTAAAGATCACCGGTGAGGTCAAAATTGACGGCGAGGACATCTACGATCCCCACGTAGATGTCACTCTGCTGCGTAAAAAAGCCGGTATGGTATTCCAGCAGCCCAATCCTTTTCCCATGAGCATTTACGACAATATCGCTTACGGTCCCAGGATCCACGGTATCAAAAACAAGGCTCAGCTGGACGAAATCGTTGAAACCAGTCTGAAAAACGCTGCGATCTTCGATGAAGTCAAGGATCGCCTGAAAAAATCTGCCCTCGGTCTTTCCGGCGGTCAGCAGCAGCGTCTCTGCATTGCCCGTGCCCTTGCTGTTTCACCGGAAATCCTGTTGATGGATGAACCCACCTCCGCCCTTGATCCGATCTCTACAATGAAAATCGAGGACCTGATGGCAGACCTGCGGGAAAAATACACGGTTGTCATTGTCACTCACAATATGCAGCAGGCTGCCCGTATTTCTGACGATCTCGCTTTTTTCCTTGTGGGAGAAATGGTGGAATTCGGCGATACGAAGCAGATCTTTTCCCATCCGCAGGATAAACGCACAGAGGATTATATCAGCGGACGGTTCGGCTGATCCTGACAGACCCTACCCGTTTTTCTCTTTCCCAGCATAGTAAACAGGCATTACATTGCGATTTTTCATTTTAAATGGAGGTATCTATGACAACAAGAAAATTATACAGTGAAGAGCTGGTACAGCTTTCCGAAAGCCTGGAGGAAATGGGAAACCTCGTTGAAGCTTCCCTGAAAAATTTATTTTTTTCCATCGAAAACAAGGATATGCAGCTGGCAGAGCGGATCGTGGCCGATGACCGCAATGTCAACAACCTGGAGCGCAGCATCGAAGCTCAGTGCCTGATGCTCATTACAACCCAGCAGCCCATCGCACAGGATCTGCGCACGGTTTCTTCTATTCTGAAGGTCGTTACGGATATCGAACGCATTGGAGACCACGCCTCTGATATCGCAGAGCTGATTCAGCAGATGGATCACAAGCAGCTGGAACGCTATTCCGGACATCTGCAGCCAATGATCGCAGCTTCCCGGGAGATGGTACACGAGGCAGTCAGCGCCTTTGTCGCCCGGGATCAGAAAAAAGCGAATGATGTCATCGCTTCCGATGATATCATCGACAAGCTTTTTGATAAGGTAAAGAATGATATCGTTATCCACATAAAAGAAGATCGTTCCGATGCGATAGAGAGCCTCGATGCCCTGATGCTGGCCAAATACCTCGAACGCATCGGAGATCATGCGGTCAATATCTGCGAATGGGAAATTTTCCGGGAAACCGGAACCATTCAGAATACAAAAGTATTCTGAAGCTCCATCCGGCTGTCAACAGCTATTTTCACAATTCCTTCGCAATTTTTCCTCATAATCCTCACACTTTTCCAACACATTCCTCACAAATCCTTTTTATACTGTTTCTCAGATAAAGAGAAAGACCAATGGTTCAGCATAAGTCTTTTCGCTGAACCGTTTTTCCCGGCAGACTGATACCGATCAGGCAGCTTACCGGCAGAATAAGAAAAGGAGTGACAGTTATGTACGAAAATGAAAACCAGAGCTTCGACAACAGAGAGCAGGATTATCATTATACCAATACCCCGGAACAGCAGGCACCGACTCGTCCCCGCAAAAAAAATACGAGTGCAGCACGCATTGCCAAAAAAGCCGGTGCAATTGCACTGAGCGCTGTTTTGTTTGGCGGCGTTGCATCCGGTACCTTTCTGGGTGTCAACTACGCGGCAGGCTATCGGAACAATGCTTCAACAGCTGCATCCTCGGAAAGTGCTTCCGCTTCTTCCCAGACAACAAGCTCTTCCAGCAGCCTGTTAAAGGCTACCACACCGGTCAGCACAGGCAGCACAGCATCCTCCGGAAGTCTGGACGTCTCCAGCGTTGCGGAATCCGTTATGCCTTCTATCGTATCCATCACAAATAAATCTGTACAGGAGGTACAGAACTATTTCAGCATGTTCGGCTACGGCGGTCAGGCTCAGGAGGTAGAAAGCACCAGCGTTGGTTCCGGTATTATCATTGGGAAAAACGATACAGAGCTGCTGATTGTCACCAATAATCACGTTGTAGAAGGCGCGGATACCCTTTCTGCAAGCTTCATTGACAACTCCGTTTATGAAGCAACTATCAAGGGTACAGATTCCGACAACGACCTGGCAGTCATCGCCGTTCCGCTTTCCAGCATTTCCGATGATACAATGTCCCAGATCGCAGTGGCTGCAGTGGGCGATTCCGATTCCTTAAAGGTCGGTGAACAGGTTGTTGCCATCGGCAACGCACTCGGCTATGGTCAGTCCGTTACAACCGGCATTGTCAGCGCCACAGACCGTACCCTTTCCTCTTCGGATTCCGATGACAGCAATGCCCTCATTTCCAGCACTGTTACCACAAAAGAGACACCTACCTACATCCAGACAGATGCGGCCATCAACCCCGGCAACAGCGGCGGCGCACTGGTCAATATGAAGGGTGAGGTTATTGGTATCAACTCTGCAAAGCTTGCCAGCACAGAGGTGGAAGGCATGGGCTATGCAATCCCCATCACCAGAGTATCCAGCATCATCGAAGAGCTGATGAATGAGACGACCAGAACCAAGGTTGCTGACAGCCAGAAATCCAGCATCGGTATCGCAGGCATCACCGTGGATTCCAACATCAACGCAGCCTATGGCATCCCCGCAGGTGTTTATGTAGCAAGCGTTACTCCGGGCAGCGGTGCAGAAGCGGCCGGCATCCGCAAGGGTGACGTCATCACAAAATTCGATGGTAAGACCGTCAGCACCATTCAGGAGCTGAAAGAAAAGCTACAGTACTACGCAGCCGGAGAAGCGGTTTCTATTACGGTACAGTCTCCCGGCGAGGGCGGCATTTATACAGAAAAGGAGCTGACCATCACCCTTTCCTCCGCACAGAGTTCTGAAGAAAGCCAGTCTACTGACAACACACAGGCCGCTCCTGAAAAAGGAAACGGAACCCACAAAGCAATGGGATATCAGAACTGAAGCTGACAATAGCTTATCTGAAAAAGCCGATCGGCATGGAAGAAAATTCTTCTGTGCCGACCGGCTTTTTATGTTCGTTACAGCTCACTCTTCCTCTTCTTTCTCCGGCAGGATCTTGCTGACCAGTGCAGATTCCACTCTCTGATCCTCCATTTTTTCCACATGAATATTCAGTCCGTTGACCTGCACATCAAACTGGCTGCCGTCCGCAGGAATGATCCGCAAGCAGCTGAAGATCATGCCGCCCAGCGTGTCATAATCGATATCCTCCGGCAGATCCAGATCCAGTGCTTCCGCAATGTCCTCAACATATGCGCCGCCTGAGATCCTCCACAAATTATCCTCCAGCTGAACGATTTCCGGCGGCTCCTCGGAATCGAACTCATCGTAAATATTTCCGACGATCTCCTCCAGAAGGTCCTCCATTGTAATAACCCCCGCCGTCTGTCCGTATTCGTCGATAACGATGGCCATATGGATTTTTCCTTTTTGCATATCCCGGAACAGGTCATCTGCATGAATCGTATCCGGTACAAAATAAGGCTCTCGCAAAAGCTCCTTTAACCCTGACGGGCTGTCATTTTTACGATCCAGGAGATAATCCCTGGCATTCAGAATGCCTATAATATCGTTAATATCTTCATCGTAAACCGGATATCTGGATAAACCGCTTTCCCGGATCGTCGAAATGATGTCCTCGTCCGCCTCATCCAGCGAAAAACAGACCATATCTGCTTCTCTCGTCATCGCATCCCGCACCGAAATGTCGTCAAACCGGAACACGTTTTGAATCCACTCCTGCTCATCGTGGTCTATCGTTCCTTTTTCCCCGCCAAGGTCAACCAGCCGCCGGATCTCTTCCTCCGTAACGCTGCGTTCTACGGATTCCGTTTTAAAGTGAAGCAGCTTTAAGATCAGCTTTGCAGACCTCGACAACAGCCATACCGCCGGATGCAGTACCACCGTCAGCACACCGACTACACTGCAGGTCATTCTTTCTGCAGCTTCAGGCCGCTGCATCGCGATCCGACGCGGCACCAGCTCGCCAAACAACAATGCAAAATAGGAAAGCACGACTGTCACCAGCACAACTGCCAGCACATGACAGACAGAAAGGCTTATGCCGCTTGTTCCCAACCGTTCATACAACCATGCCATCAATCCGCCTGCAAATCCGTCCGCCGCAGCTGCACTGGCCAGAAATCCTGCCAGTGTAATCCCGACCTGAATCGTAGATAGAAAAATATTCGGCTCCTCTGCAAACTTCAACAGCCGCTGTGCTTTCCGATCGCCGTCCTCTGCCAGCTCCCGCAGCCTGTTTTTATTCAGCGATACAACGGAAACCTCGGACGCCGCCAAAAAGGCATTGACCAGAATCAGAATGATCAGTAACAAAAGTAGTTTTACCATGAATTTAAAATCTCTCCTTTTTCTACGACAAAGAGACATAACCCATTGGGAACTCCCAACAGGCTATGCCTCCTATAGCTTTCTCCAACAGAGCACAGACTCTGTCCATTTTGTATTGTGATTGGAATTCAGAAAATTCGTTTCCCCGTCAGGGTCCGCGTTATCCATGAAATTCGGTTCCTTCCCTGTCTGAAATAAATCCTGTGCGAAGCGAACTTTATACAAAGCCGTTTTCTCTGCTTTATTTCAGGCAATCCGCTTTTGACATGTTTACTTTACCCATTATACAGAATCAGGAAAGGAGCTGTCAAGATTTTATTCTATCCCCTTCACTTCGTAGCCGGCATCTACGATTGCTGCAGTCAACGCTTCATCGGTTGCTGTGCCTTCTACAACTGCCTGCTTATCCTCCAGGCTTACGGTTACAGCGGTCACGCCCGCTACGCCCTCCAGCGCTTTTGTTGCTGCCTTTACGCAGTGTTGGCACATCATGCCTTCGATTTTGATTGTTTTTTTCATGGTAGTCTCTCCTTTTGATTCATCATTTTGGGCTATTCTATCCGCAATTTCCGCGGCTGCCGTGCTTTGCTCCATCATACCGCCATTTCCGGTTGTCTGCAAATCTGCAGTACCGCTCTCATGCTTCCACTTCGGCGTAAAGAACCGGAGACGGAGCGCATTCGATACGACGGATACAGAAGAGAAGCTCATCGCCGCCGCACCGATCATCGGGTTTAATAAAATATGGAACGCCGGATACAGCACGCCTGCTGCCACCGGAATGCCGATCGCATTGTAGAAAAATGCCCAGAACAGGTTCTGTTTGATGTTGCGCATCACCGCACGGCTTAAGCTTACCGCAGATGCTGCGTCCATCAGATCGCTCTTCATCAGTACGATATCCGCTGATTCGATCGCCACATCTGTTCCTGCGCCGATCGCAATTCCGACATCCGCCCTCGCCAGTGCCGGCGCGTCGTTGATACCGTCTCCCACCATTGCAACCTTGTGCCCCTGCTCCTGCAGCCGACGAACTTTTTCCTCTTTATCCTGCGGAAGCACGTCCGCAATAACCGTCTTGATGCCAACCTGTTTTTTGATTGCCTCTGCCGTTCTTGCATTGTCGCCGGTCAGCATAATGACGTCCATTCCCATCTCCTGCAGTCTGGCGATTGCCTCCCTGCTGGTGGGTTTTACAACGTCCGCAGCAGCAATCACGCCGAGGAACTTTCCTCCCTGTGCAAAATACAACGGCGTCTTGCCTTCATCCGCCAGTTTCTCCTGCAATCCTGCCGCTACGGAAATGTCGATCCGGTTGGTTTCCATCAGTTTTCGGTTTCCCGCAAGGCATCGTGCCTTGTCGATCGTTCCGGCAATGCCCTGTCCCGGGATCATCTCATAATCCGAAACCTCCTGGAACGCTGCTGAGCATGCTTCCGCTTTTTTGACAATCGCCTCTGCAAGCGGATGGCTGGACATTTTTTCCAGAGAAAAGGCCAGCTGCAAAAGCTCTGTATACGCCTGCGTGTTTTCACCTGCTGCTTTTCCGTCTGCTTCCAGCGCGATCACGTCTGTCACAACCGGCTTGCCCTGGGTTACCGTGCCGGTTTTATCCAGAACAACCGTATCGATGCTATGTGTAATCTCCAACGCTTCCGCAGATTTAATCAAAATACCCTTCGCCGCACCCCGTCCGGTTCCCACCATGATCGCCGTAGGCGTTGCCAGTCCGAGGGCACAGGGACAGGAAATTACCAGCACAGAAATCGCAACAGAAAGTGCAAACTCAAAGCTCTGACCGGCAAGCAGCCAGAGGATTGCCGCCAACAGCGCTATTGTAATGACAACCGGAACAAACACACTGCTGACCCTGTCCGCCAGCTTTGCAATCGGCGCTTTGGAGGATGTCGCATCATCTACCAGCTGAATAATCTTTGACAGTGTCGTATGTTCTCCAACCGCAGTTGCTTCCATCTGAAAATATCCGGTTCGGTTGATCGTACCTCCGGTCACAGGATCTCCGGTCTGCTTGTCCACCGGAAGGCTTTCGCCGGTGATCGCAGATTCATCCACAGAAGCAAAGCCTTCTGTAATTTTTCCATCCACCGGAACCGTATCACCATCCCGGACAACCAGAATATCTCCATTCTGTACATCATCTACGGAAATTTCTTCTTCCTGTCCATTCCTTAATACCTTCGCGGTCTTCGGTGCCAGATCCATCAGCTTCGTGATCGCCTCGGACGTCTTGGATTTTGCCCGGGCCTCCATGAATTTTCCCAGAGTGATCAGTGTCAGGATCATCGCCGAGGATTCAAAATACAAATTCATGCCAAAGGTCTCGACCATATCCATATCTTCGATGGAAAAGCCCCAGGCGATTTTGTAAATCGCATAGATGCCATACACAAACGCCGCGCCGGAGCCCAATGCGATCAGCGAATCCATATTCGGAGAGCGATGCCACAGATTTTTCAATCCGTTTTTAAAATAATGTCCGCCTGCAATCAAAACCGGCAGCACCAGCAAAAACTGGGTAAATGCAAAAATCATATGATTTCTTGCTCCCAGCAGCCACGACGGCAGCGGCCAGCCAGCCATATGTCCCATCGAAATGTAAAACAGCGGGATCGTAAAGACTAACGAAACGATCAGTCTCTGCTTCATCTGCTTTGCTGCCGCCGCAGCCGCATCTGTTGCACCGTTTTTTCCTCTGCCTGATGCTCCTGTCGTTTTGCTGCCCTGTGTCTGGTGAAGCGAAGCGCCATAGCCGATGTCTTCTACCTGATGAATAATTTTCCCGGAATCCAGTTCGGCTTCATCATAGGAAACCGTCATGCTGTTTTTCAGCAGATTGACGCTGCATTGCTGCATGCCCTCCATTCCGGAAATTCCTTTTTCAATTCGCGCTGAGCATGCCGCGCATGACATGCCGGTAATATCATAGGTTTCTTTTTTCATATATCTCCATTCTGCAGCCGTCCTGTATAGTCTTTCCTGCTTTACAGCTTTTAAAGGCTGCCCTTAAAGAACTCATCTTGTCTTTTTTTCCATCCTCTGCTACCATTATAACAATTAGGATAGAAAAATAAAGAATGCACTATTTTGTAATATACTACCCAAAAGGATAGTGTTCACCTCACAACAATAGAATGCACGCTCTGCGAGCATTCTATTGTCATGAATAAGAATGGAGAAATCGCTATGGCTTCAAAAGAAAATCCCTCGGTCAATAAAAATTGCCCCGTTTCCGCTACAATCCGCTTAATCGGCGGCAAATATAAAGCGCTGCTGCTCTGGCACCTGACCGGTCAGACGCTGCGCTTCAACCAGCTGCACCGTCTCGTCCCCGAAGCGACGCCTAAAATGCTGACCCAGCAGCTCCGTGAACTGGAAGAAGACGGTCTGATTTCCCGCACAGTTTATCCGGTCGTTCCGCCCCGCGTCGATTACTCGCTGACGGCGCTCGGTGAAAGCCTTTTCCCGATTCTCGAAGCGATGTATCGTTGGGGCAGCGCCCTGATGCAGGACGAAGGGCTTACGCCGGCATGTACGATGACCGACAGCCATGCTATGGCTGCATCCTCTACAGCTTCTGCACCAAATGCCGTGTTGCAGAACACTCCGTCCGCGGCATGCTGCGAAAGCGACAACGTTTTGTCCCGCCGCAGCACGACAAAAAAAGAACAGGAGAGCTGTCCCTCCTGTTCCTGTCATGCACGTTTAAAATCCTGAGCTACACCTTGGCATGCCGGACAATTCCAATCCCGATGGGATACGGTCCGGTATGCACTCCAATTGTTGCACCGATCTGATAAATGCCGATTTCTTCAATTCCAAGCCGTTCCCGGATCAGGTCCTTCAACATCTCCCGGAAGCCGACAGCCTCTTCATAGTCATAGCCATAGCCGATACAAAAGCTGTATTCTCCCGGCTTTGCCTGTACCTCATCCAGGTATTTTTCCGTCATCTCCACAACCTTCTGCATCGATTTCTGACGGCTTCTGGTAATGCCGGAATTGAAAATTTCTCCCTCTTTCAGTGTGATGAGAGGTTTGATTTTCAACGCACTGGCCGCAATTCCCGCAAGCTTTCCAATGCGTCCGCCATGCTTTAAGTAATCAATGCTGCCGATCGTAAAAAAGATCCTGCCGCTCTCCCGGATCGAAAGCAGAGCTTCTGTAATCTGCTCATATTCCAGTCCGAGATCCCGCAGTCTGCACGCTTCCAGCACAAACAGTCCCTGCAGTACCGTATCAAATGTCGAATCAATGACCGCAATCTTTGCCTCCGGATACTCCTCCAGGATCATATCCTTTGCTGTAGTTGCCGACTGCAAAGAGCCACTGAACTTCGCCGTGATGCAAATGCAGATCACCGGAATATTTTCTTTTACAGATTTTTCAAACACCTCATAAAAATCCTGTACAGACGGCATGGATGTCTTCGGGAACACATCCGGATGATCCACCATCTGCTGATAAAAATCGCGTACTGTGATCTCTTCTATTTCTTTATAATAGTGTTCCCCGTCAAACGAAACATAAAAGGGAACAACCTCAATATCCTTTTCTTTGGATAGCTCCGGCGATAAATCCTGAGAACCGTCACTGATGATCTGTACCTTTTTCTGCATAAGTGCCTCACACAACATATAGTTTTGAAAACTACTTTTTGTAACTGTATGATTATATCACACTCTTCAGGAAAGATACAAGTCATTTTCAGTGGTTGCTTCCTCTTTTCATGGCAGATGGTGTTGCTGCGCCACGCGTACCATTTTCAAAACCAAAACTTTACTTTAATATTTCTTCCATCTCATATTTCTTTGTCATCGCTTCCATCACCTCTTTTTCCGACAAACGGACAATAAATTCTGCATCTCCACCTGCCGCCATCCTGGAAATCAGCTCCAGCAAACTCGCTCTTCCCTCATTTCTACACTCCTCTGCCCAGTCTTCCATAGCCTTACACATATCATATTCCTCGCTTTCTTCCTTTAAATATTTCGTTTTCTTTTCCAATAAATCTTCCCTGTTTAACATAATACAGATCATATCGTATGCGGACGCGTCCATCCGACTGATCCGTTCTTCATTGTCTTTGCAATATTTCCGAAGCTCTTCCTTGTTTTTCTGTCGTTTCATCAGTCCGATCAGTTCCCGCAGATTTGTATGGAAATACTCTTCCTGCAGGTCTTTTAAACAAAATACATGGATCGGGTAATCTGTGATCAGGCTCTTTAGCTTTTCATCAATCCCCTGCAGCTTGAGCATATCACTTAGCCTCTTTGGCGCATTCCACTCCTCCTCTCCATGGTAAATCACAAGCGTAACGACCGGAATCAACCGATCCGTCCGCCTTAGGCGGCTTAAATATTCTGTGCTGTCTGTCAGCATCCCGCTGTTCTCCTCGTACAGTTTCTTTAGTTGCCTGCTGTATTCCTCCGTGTCGTATTCCATACACCGAAACGGCATCGCAAGGTGCAGATTGTTCTGTGCTTCCGCTGCCAACAGCACCATCATTTTC
>ENA-UOOC01002515-UOOC01002515.1-human-gut-metagenome-genome-assembly--contig:-C48old-NODE-2515-length-13634-cov-5.496944_pt1 | contig 13634 bp, 7 predicted proteins | sample MGYA00242469_ERZ724016 | MGnify/ENA metagenome assembly ERZ724016 | reverse complement strand
CCTCCTTGATGGGCATGGCGAGCTTTCTGAGCTCGTCCTCGGCCTGCGCGATGACCTCGTCATCCGTGGCGTCGGAGTCGATCTTTGCCGCCGTCTCGGTCATCACGACCGGATGGGGCGCGACCGCGCCCGCAGCCAGACGCGCGGGGCGCTTGCCGCCGCAGCGGAGCGCGAAGTTGATGATCGGGAAATCGATCGTCGTGCGCATGGCGTCCTTATAAAAGCCGCTGCGCTCGCCCTCTTCCGCCGCGGGGACGAAAAAGCGCGTGACGAGGATGGGCAGGTGCTCGTGGCAGGCAAGGCCGTTGGCCACGCTGTGGCGCTCGATGAGGGACTTTAGGTCGGTGCGGTGCGTCTCGCCGTCTTCGATGTACTCTACTTCCGCCTCGTAAGCGATGAGCGCGGTGGCGACGTCGGAATAGTAGATCGCGCGGCAGACCGGCGAGTTCGGGATCTGGTGGCAAATGCTGCCGCCGGTCTTGAAGCAGTACGGAAGGCCGCTGCGCCACAGGTGCGGCTGGTTGAAGTAAATGCAGCGGCGGTCCTGCATGATGTTGCCGCCGACGGTGGCGATGTTTCTGATCTGCGGGGACGCCGTCAGCGACGCCGCCTGCGCGATGGCCGCGTAGCGGCTGTTCAAAAGCTCGCTCTCAGCGAGCTCGGTGAGCGTCATCGCCGCGCCGATGATGAACTCGCCGTCCTTTTCCTCCAAAACGTGCAGCTCCGGAATTTTCTTCAGGAAGACGAAATCCTTGTCGTCGCGCACCTCGTTTTTCAGCAGCGGCATGATGTCCGTGCCGCCGCCGATGTAGGTCGGGTGCTCGGCGGAGACGACGTCGTGTAAGCTCTCTAAAACCTGTCCGCTCATTTCACATTCCCCCTCTCGGTCGGCAGGATGGCAAATTTGTCGCACAGCGGCAGGCTGTTGATCTCAATGCCGCTTGCACGGCGCACCGCGTTCACGATGGCCGGCGCCACGGGCACCGTGGCAAGCTCGCCGACGCTCTTCGCGCCGTGCGGGCCGTAGGGGTCGTGGCTGTTGACCATGTCGACATACGTGCGCGGCATGTCGCCCATCTGCGGGATGCGATAGTGCAGGAATTCAGTCGACAGCGTGCGGCGCGAGCGCGGGTTGATCTCCATGCGCTCATAGAGCGCGTAGCCCACGCCCTGCGCGATGCCGCCCTCGAGCTGACCGGCGACGGTCAGGCGGTTGATGGGCGTGCCGACGTCCACGACCTGAATGACATCCAAAAGGCGGATGGCGTTGAGTTTCTTGTGGTATTCCGCCTTGACAAAGCAGACGGAGAACGGGTTGGGGCAGGCCAGAGCCTTGTAGGTGCCCGCGCCGATGGGCACGCTGCCCTTGGGGTCGAACAGGATCTTGCGCGCGGCGTCCTCAAAGCTCAGCTCAAGCTCCTCGCCGCCGCTGATATAGTAGCGGTGGTTCTTTTCCTTGACCGTGCAGCCGTCGTAGATGACCTTGAGCTGCTCGACCATCTTCTTTTTCAGATCGTCGCAGGCGAGCTTGACGGCGTTGCCGCAGATAAACGTCTGGCTCGAACCGAACGTGCCGGTGTTATACGGCGTCAGGCTCGTGTCCGCCGCGGTGATCTGCACGCTGGAGAGGGGGATACCGAGGCATTCCGCCGCGATCTGGCTCTCCATCGTCTCGCTGCCCTGACCGATATCGGCAGAGCCGACGAGCAGATGCACGGACGCGTCGGCGTTGAGCATGACGACCGCGCCGCTCAGGCCCTCCTTTGAGGACGGGCCGGAGCCGTGGCAGCTGAACGAGATGCCCCAGGCCTGACGGATGTTTTCGTCGTCGATCAGGGGTTCTTTCTCGTCGATCTCCTTCTGGATCTGCTGGCAGCGGCGCGCGCAGTCCTCAATGCCGTTGCTGCTGACTGGGATGCTCGCGCAGGGGAAGCACTCGCCCACCTGCACGTGGTTCATCAGGCGGAATTCGACAGGGTCCATATCGAGCTTCTGCGCGAGGCGGTCCATCAGAATTTCGCGGCCGAACGTGAGCTGCGTGTTGCCGTAGCCGCGGAACGCGCCGCCCGTCACATGGTTCGTGAAGACGCTCAGGCCGATGAACGAGTAGTTCGGCACGTTGTACTGCAATTTACGCGCGGCGGCGGCCACGACCGTCGGCGTGTGCGTGGTGTAGGGGCCGGCGTTCAGGCGGAACGTCGTATCAAAGAGCTGCAGCTTGCCGTTTTTGTCCGCGCCGATGCGAAGGTCAACGTCGGAGGCGTGACGCACGACGGAGTAGAAGTCCTCCTCGCGCGAATAGAGCAGCTTCACGGGGCGCTTGATCTTGCGCGAGATGAGCGCTGCGGCGTGCTGGGCGTGCAGCTGCTGGCGCGCGCCGAAGCCCGCGCCGACAAGCGGCTTGATGATGTGCACATCGACTTCCTTGAGGCCGAAAAGCTCGGCCAGAATGCGGCGCTCCTGGAACACCGTCTGCGAGCAGCTGTAGATCGTCATGTGCTCGCCGTCGCTGAAGTCGCAGATGCAGCAGGTCAGCTCGATCATCGTGTGCTGCATCGGCGGCGTGACGAAGTGGTCTTCGAGAATGATGTCGGACTTTTCCTCGCCCACAGCGATGTCGCCCTGCGACACCTCGCGCCGCTGGACGACGTTCGTGTCGGAAAGATGCGGCTGCATCGCGGGCGCGTTGTCGGCGAGCGCGGCCTTGACGTCAAGGATCGGCGCAAGGTTCTCATATTCGACCTTCACCGCCTCGGCGGCGGCGCGGGCCGCCTCCTCCGTCTCCGCGGCGACGACGGCCACGCGGTCGCCGATGGTCAGCGGCTCGGTCGTCAGCACCTTTTCATCCGCCATCAGAAGCGGAGAGGGCGGGTTGCCCGAGCAGTTGAAGTAGGCCTGCGGAGCCTCCTCCGGCAGGGCGCAGCCGAGGTATCCGGGAACCTTTTCCGCCTCGCTCACATCGATGCTCAGCACCTTGGCGTGGGAATACGGGCAGCGCACGAGCGCGGCGTAGGCCATGTTGGGAAGCTCTAAGTCGTCGGTGTACTTGCCGCGGCCCAGCGCCTTATCCATGGACTCAAGGCGCGGCGTGGCGTGGTTGACAATGTCGAAATGATGCTGTTCCATCACTGCTGCGCCCCCTTTCCGTTCGCGTACTGTTCAATGACCTTGGAAGCCGCGACGATGGCCTCCTCGATCTTCGTGTAGCCCGTGCAGCGGCAGAGGTTGCCGGACATGGCGGCGTGGATCTCCTCGCGCGTGGGATGGGGGTTGCGGTCGAGCAGCGCCTTGGCCGCCATGATCATTCCGGGCGTGCAGTAGCCGCACTGGATGGCGCCGGCGTCGATAAACGCCTGCTGCAGCGGGTGCGGCTCGTCGGCGGTGCCGATGCCCTCGATGGTCTCGACCGTGCTGCCGTCCGCCTCGATGGCGAACACACAGCACGAGTTGACCGCGCGCCCGTCCATGATGACCGTGCAGGCGCCGCATTCGCCAAGGTCACAGCCCTTTTTCGCGCCCGTCAGGTGCGCGCGCTCGCGCAGCACGTGCAGAAGCGTCTCCTGCGGCTCCACCGTGAACGCGCAACTCTCGCCGTTGAGCGTCAGGTGAATCGTGTGGTTGTTTTCAAGCATGATGTTCTATCTCCTGTGCAGAATTTGCTGTATGTTCCGTATTGGCCTTATTCTCCCGTTTCAGCCGCTCCGTGAGCTGCGACAGATACTGCTCGTCGACCGGAGAATAGGCGTCGCGCAGCAGCATTTTCGACTGCTGTAAGTAAACAGACACGTCTTTATTCAAATATCGTCCAAAAACAGCCTGAATGTCCGGTGAATCCTGCATTTGCAGGCTGATTTGTGCAAACATGCGGTTCAGCACGCCCACTTCGTAGCAGCTACCGAGCCGCTGGGCATAATCGTCCGCCTTGATGAAAAGGCTCAGCGCCTTGCGATACTCTCCCTGCTCAAAGCAGAGGTAGCCGTAGTAGGCGAACGCGATACCGCGCCCCCACATCAGCTCCACCTTGTTGAACTGGTCGACTGCCTGCGAGAGGTATTCGTCCGCGCTTTCAAGGTCGCCCGCATCCAGCGCGGCCTGACCGGCGTAGGTGTAAAACGTCGCGATACCGCCGGTGAGAAAGTTTTCCGTGCAGATGGAGATGGCGCGCGTGTAGTACTGCATCGCCTCGCCATAGTGCATGCGGTTGCGTTCCACCTCGCCAAGCCATGCGTAAGATGCCGCGAGGTTGAAGAGGTATTTGTCCTTTTCCCCAGAGCGCTCGAAAATCTCGATCGCCTGCGTGAGCGAGGCGTAGCCCTCCTCGATGCGGCCCGACATGATGGAGCACAGACCCGACAGGCGCATCCAGATGGCGCGCTCTTCGGCTTTGCCGTCCTCGCCAAGCACGGCGAACGCCTTTTCGACGACCTCGTGCATCTGTTTGGTCTCGTAGCGGTCGATGTAGATGCAGATGAGCTGGCGGTAGGCCTTGATCATGTTGTTGCGGCACTGCTCGCTGTCCGAGTCGCGGTTGAGCTCGATGAGCGTGCGGATGTATGGCTCGCCCTGCGAATACTCCACCTTGCGGATGTGGAAGCGGCCCATCATGTGGTAGTAATCCGACAGGAATCCGTGCTTGTCGCTCTCGTCGAATTTGCCCTGATTGGCCTGCACCTTCGTTTGGATGTCCTTGAGGATGCGAAGGATGCCAGCTCTGTCCGACGAATCAAGCCGAAGGTCGTTTTCTGCGTCCGTCGGCAGCGTCTCCCCGCCGAGCACCGGATAATATTCGTGGGACAGGTTTAAATAGTTGTAAACGTACTCGACGTAGTACTTGAGGTATTTGCGCTCATTGCCCGCGCGCCTGCTGTGGTACATGAGCTTGGTATAAAGCGCGTTGTCCGCGCTCGTGCCGCTGAGCCTGCGCTCGAGGCAGCAGGAGATCTTTTCGTGCAGGATGCGCCGCTTGGTGAGCGAAAGCTCGCCGTAAACATACTCGAGCATTTTCTGGTGGCTGAACTGGAAGGCGACGCTCTCGGCGCGGATGACCTCGCGGATGAGCTTTTTGTCGATGAGCTTTTCCAAAATCGTGATGAGCTCGTACTCCTCTTTTCCCGAGAGCGATCGCATCATGTCGAACGATGCGCCGTCGAAGAAGAACGAGAGCAGATCAAGAATGCTGCGCTCTTCCGACGGCAGCGACATGATGCGGATGCGGATCGTGTCGCGCATGTTCGGCGTGATGTCGGCCACCGAGCCGTTGAACTTGAGGTTGTTGACCGTTTCGATGATGAAAAAGGGGTTGCCCTCAGTCTCGCGGAAGAGCTGCTGGCGCAGCGCAGGCGTGGAAAAGCGGTCCGGCAGCAGAAGGTCTGCAAGCTGCCCCGTCTCGTCCACAGAAAAGCGCGGCAGCTGGAGCTCCGACAGAAAGCGCGCAGCCTTCATCTCCTCCAAAAAGCTGCCCACATACTGGTGCCGCTCGTCGCGGACGCCGAAAAGGAACAGGATGCGGTGGTTTTTGTCCGAGGTCAGGATATCGCGGATCAGCGAGATCGACACACTGTCTGCCCACTGGAGATCGTCAAAGTAGAAGATCATCCGCTGCGCGTGTGACAGGCGCATCAGCGCGTAGGTGATCGCGCGCAGGTTGCTGCTGCCGCTCTCGGTCGTGATGTCGTCCTGGTCGATGGCTTTTTCCAGGTCGACCTGCCAGAGATACGGGAACGCGCGCGACACCGCCGCACGAAAGAGCGTCGCGTCCGCGCCGCTCGCGCGATTTTTAAGGTCGCGCCCCAGCTGCTCGAAGATGTTCTGCCATGGCTTTAAGACGTAGTTCTCCTCGGCGCGGTAGCAGCAGGTCTCGTAAATGGCTGCCTCCGTCTTACCTATCGAGGAGAGCACCGTTTGAAAGAGCTGCGTCTTGCCGATGCCGGCCTCGCCGGTCACGGCAAGGCTGATCGCGCCGCGGCCCCCGGAAAATTGCAGGATGTCGTCTACGAGCTTCCCGCGCTCCTCCTCGCGGCCCATGAACGGGCCGCTGTCCTTTTCGCTCTCCGGCGAGGTGATGCTCTCCTTCTGCGAGAGCACGTGCAGCACGCTCTTGTTGCGCTCCTGTCGGATGTTCTGCACGAGAGCTGTGATCTCTTCGCTCGGCGACTGGAACAGCTCTTCGGAAAGCAGCTTTTCGAGCCTGTCGTACAGCGCCACTGCCGAGGAATACTCGCCCCGTGCGCGGTAAATTTCAATTAAATAGACATAGCCGAACTCATCAAACTCGTCGAGCGCCATGAGCTTCTGGCATTCCAGCTCGCAGTCCTTGTAGCGCTCGTCCTGAAACGCCGCGACGATGGACTCCTTGAGCCGCTCCTGCAGCAGCCCTCGATAGTGCTGGCGGTTGTTGAGCAGCCATTCGTTGTAGTATTCGTTGTCCTTGAGATAAAAGTTTTCGAGAAAGTCGCCCGCGTAAAAGCTGAAATCCGTCAGATTTTTGTCGTTAAAGCGGTCGATGTCCAGATCGATCCTGATCTCAGGGTTGATCTGAATGACATTTTTCGACGCGCCGACAAGAAAATCGCGGCCGAACTCGCGCCGGATCACATAGATGGCGTTGCGCATGTTGGACTGCACCTTGTGCTCGTCCGCACTGTCGCCCCAGATGATGTCGGCGAGCTTGGGGCGAAAGGTCTCCTTTTCGACAAGAAGGTAGTACACCAGTGCCTCAGCCTGCTTGAACGGCAGGTTGACCTGTTTCCCGTCGAGCAGGATCCGTCCTGAGCCAAGAAGTTCGGCTGTAATCTTTTGCATCAGACTTTCTCCTTTCTTTTCCAAAAGTTGGATGCTTGCCTCTGCCCTCTCCAAAAAGAGCGACGTATTCATTAGAGTTTACGGGACGTTTAGGGATGATGCATGCTTTTTTTCCGCTTTGAATCCATCCAACTTTTGTGCATTATGCCCCAAAGCGACCGGTACGCGGGAACGCACCGGTCGCTTTGGGTTGTGTGGAGAAGAGGGATGCTTACAGCTCGCCGACCGCTGCTTCCACAGCGTTCAGCAGCTCGTCGGATTCAATGAGGCCGATCGTAGCCTTGGACTGGTTGCCCATGTAGATGTCTTCGTTCTGGAACTTGATGAGCTCGTTGACCTTTTCATAGGCGATAGAAGTGCCCTTGCCCAGCTTGAACTCGCCGAGCTGGTCCTGCGTGATCCAGATGCCGCGGGAGGCCAGCAGCAGCTCGATGCCGAGGATCTTTTCAAGATTCTTGATGACGAGCTTGGCCTTGCGGGCGGCCCAGGGCGCCATGGAGACGTGGTCTTCCTGGTTGGCCTTGGTCGGGATAGTGTCGCAGACGGAGGGGAACGCCAGCGTCTTGTTCTCAGACGCGAGGGCGGAGGTGGAGCAGCAGATGATGTTGTAGCCGTAGTTCAGGCCGATGGGCTCGCCGGCGAGCGCCAGAGGCAGACCGTAGCTGATGGTAGGATCGCACATCGTGAAGCAGCGGCGGTCGGAGACGTTGCCGATCTCGACGAGGGACATCGTCAGGATATCCATCGCGAAGCCGGTGGGCTCGCCGTGGAAGTTGCCGCCGGAGAGGAACTCGTAGTGACCGTCGCCCTTGGGGAAGATCAGCGGGTTATCGGTGGCGGCGTTGATCTCGACCTCGACGAGGTGCTTGACATAGTCAAGGTTCTCGCGGCAGACGCCCTGCACCTGCGGCATGCAGCGGAAGCAGTAGTTATCCTGCACGCGCTCCTGATAGTGCGGATGCATGATGTCGTGCTCGAGGTGGACCTTGCGGGCGTCCTCGGTGACGCGGGTGGAACCCTCGACGAGCTTCATCACGTTGGCAGCGGCCTTGATCTGGCCGGCGTAGGGGCGGGCCTCCTGGATGCGCTTGTCAAACGCGCGGGTCTCGCCGCGGATGGCTTCAAGAGACAGCGCGGTCGTGATCTCGGAGAGCTTGTACAGGCGCTCGGCGTCGTGCACGTTCAGGCACGCCATACCGGCGAACATTGTGGTGCCGTTGAGCAGCGCCAGGCAGTCCTTGGCCTTGAGCTGGAACTCGACGGGGGTAATGCCGGCCTTTTTCAGCGCTTCCTGGGCAGGCATGCGCTCGCCCTGATAGAAGGCCTCGGCCTGGGGCACGCCGATGAGAACGGAGACGATGTGAGCCATGGGGGCAAGGTCGCCACAGGCGCCCACGCTGCCCTGCCAGGGCACGACGGGATGCACACCCTTGTTGAGCAGCTCGACAAGGCGCTCAACGACGACCGGACGCAGGCCGGAAACGCCGCGGCAGAAGGCGTTCAGACGGACGCACATGGCCGCGCGGACCACTTCCTCGGGAGCCGGATCACCGACGCCGCCGCAGTGGGACAAAACGGTGCGATACTGATGTAGATCGCTCTCTTCGATCGTGACCTTGTGATCCTTGTGCTTGCCAAGGCCGGTGTTGAAGCCGTAAACGGCGGGCGCGTCATCGCGCATCCATTCACTCTCCATGTAGTTGCGGACTTCGGCGATATGTGCCATGCAGTCCTTGTCGATCTCAACCTGATAACCGTTGCGGGCAACGTTGACGACGTCTTCAATGGAAAGATCCACGCCGTTGAGAATAACCTTGTTCATTTGCTTTCTCCTTTTTCTCGATTCTTTGTTGGAGTCAGGGGGAACTTGCGCTCCCCCTGCTCAAATTAACAACTTATGGGATGATGTCTTCCTTGGCCTGCTCGGGGGTGATGCGAGTGATGGTCCAGCCGGTCCAGATGCAGATCAGCGAGACAATGGGGCAGAGCATGGAGAAGAACATGTAGGGCGCATAGGCCGCGGTGGCGCAGCCGAGCGTTGCGAGGATATAAACACCGTCAGTACTCCAGGGGCAGAACGGCGCGCAGATCGTGCCGACGTCCTCAAGGATACGGGACAGGTTCTTGGGGTGCAGACCGCGCTCACGGAAAGCCTCGCGGAACATACGGCCGGGAAGCACGATCGCGACATACTGCGCGGCGGTGGCGAAGTTGGTGAAGAGCGTGGCGAAGATGGCGGTGGTCATCATGGCCTTGTCGCTCTTGGCCTTGCTGAGGATCTTTTCGATGATGGCGTGGACAGCACCGGTGGTCTCGACCACACCGGCAAACGCCAGGGCGATCAGGATCAGGGCAACGGTATCGAGCATGCTGGAGAGGCCGCCGCGGTTAACGAGACGGTTGATCTCGGCAACGCCGGTATCCATGCTCACACCGGTGTACATGGAGGCGAGGATCGTCGCGAGGTTTGCCTTCTGGAAGATGGCCGCGAAGATGCCGCCGAGAGCGGAGACGCCGATCAGGCCGGGGATGGCGGGCACCTTGAAGATAACCATGAGCAGAACGCACAGCGGGGGAATGAGCATCACAGGGCTGATGGTGAAGAACTCCTTGAGCGTGCCCATGTAGAGGTCAATCGTCTCCATGCTGGCTGTACCCTTGACGACTGTGAAGCCCATGATGGCGTAGATGATCAGGGAAATAATGATGGACGGGCCTGCGGTAACGACCATGTGCTTGACGTGGGTGAACACCGTGGTACCGGCCATGGCGGGAGCGAGGTTCGTGGTATCGGACAGGGGGCTCATCTTATCGCCGAAGTAAGCGCCGGAGATGATCGCGCCGACCGTCATGCCGAGGGGAACCTGAAGCGCGGTGCCGACGCCGACCAGCGCCACACCGACGGTGCCCATCGTCGTCCAGGAAGAACCCGTGAAGGTCGAAACCATAACGCACAGGGCACAGGCGGCGAAGAGGAAGATTTTCGGGGACAGCCAGGTCAGGCCGTAGTAAATCATTGTGGGGATGATGCCGCCGAGCATCCAGGTGCCGACGACCATACCGATGATGAGCATGATGAGGATAGCGGGGGCGGAGGCCTTAATGGTCTCGCTCATGCCCTTTTCCATTTCATCCCAGGTAAAGCCGCTCGAAACGCCCGCGATAGTGGCGACGATCGTGGCGATGACCAGAGGGATGTGTGCCGAGGTGCCGAGCACGTTGATGCCGCAGAGAATCAGCACAAACACACAGATAAAAACGACAAGCGCTTTTCCGAAGCCAACGGTCTTTTTTGTTCCTGTTGCAGAGTTCATTTTCTATTCCTCCCAAAAAATGTAATGGTATTCGTTATGGGGACTTTGCTTTCTTGCGGTAATGTTGTGAGGGTTCCATGGCTTATGACTCGCACCTCCCAGCGCTCGGCCGCCTTTTATCCCTTTCGCGGAACTTTAACGCGGCAGCAGTATCATTGACACAACGCAACTGTAAGCATCAAAAATCAAAAAAACGTCAAATTTTTTGTAAAATCGATTTGACGCTTAAAATTTTTTTGACACAGCCTGTCGAAATGCGTTTTTCTTGACGCTCCTTTGACGGTTGTGGTTCATTATAGGGTATCAGTAAAGGGTTTTGCCGCCGCATTTTGCGGCTGCATTCGTCCCGATAAACATTCTGGGAGAATCCATTATGAACTATCAATACATCGGCAAGAGCACGCCTGTCAACAATTCCCGTGCCAAGGCCAGCGGCCTTCTGCGCTACGCGGGTGACATGAAGCTGCCGAACATGCTGCACATGAAGCTCGTGCTCAGTCCCGTTGCCCACGGGATCGTCAAAGCGATCGACTCCTCCGCCGCACTTGCGATGCCAGGCGTTGCTGCGGTATTGTCGTTTGAAAATACGGTGGACACTAAATACAATCGCGGTCGCGTTCGCATCAGCGAGGATGTCATGGACCAGGAAACGCTCTTCAGCCGTCACGTCCGTTTTGTCGGCGACCGCGTGGCTGCCGTGCTGGCCGATTCGCCGGAGATCGCCGCAGCAGCAGCGGAAGCGATCCAACTCGAAATAGAGGAACTCCCCGCTGTCTTTACCGTGAAAGCCGCCAAGCGCGAGGGTGCGCCGCAGCTGCACGAGGACGGCAACACGGTCACACTGCCCGAATGCGGCTTCGGCGGCAGATATGCCGATGTGCAGGGCGAAGAGTTCATCCACCGCTCACAGACGCAGCGTGTCTCGCATATCGCCATGGAAACGCACTGCGCCGTGGCAGACTATAACCCCGGCACCGACCGCATGACCGTCTGGTCTCCCACACAGTCGACATTTGGCGTGCGCTCGTGTGTTGCAGCACTGCTTGGAATGCCGATGAGCCATGTGCGCGCCATCAAAACGCCGATGGGCGGCTCGTTCGGCTGCAAGCAGGAGATGATCCTGGAACCGCTGGCCGCCGTCGGCGCAAAAATGACGGGGCGCCCCGTCAAGCTTCAGCTCGACCGGCGCGAGACCATCCTCTGCACTGTGCTGCGCCATCCCATCAAAAGTGAAATTCGCGCCAAATTCGACAAAGGCCATATTCTCAAAGCGCTCGACCTGACCGCTGAGCTCGACGCGGGCGGTTATCAGGGTGTTTCGCCGGATTACATGGGATCCATGTTCAAAAAGCTCTCCTGGGTCTACGGCGTGGAGGATGTAGCGTACCATGCGACCTCCACCTGTACGAACACGCCCATGTCCGGCAGCTACCGTGGTTGGGGCGGCCCCGAGACCGCGTTCATCATGGAAAACATGATGAACGCCGCCGCGCAGAAATTCCGCTGTGACCCGCTCGAGTTGCGGCTCAAAAATATCCTGCCGCCCGACGCAATCAGCAAAATTGGCAATTTCCCGCTCGGCGATGTCCGCCTTGAGGACGTGCTGCGCCTTGGCAGTAAACGTTTCCGCTGGTTCGAGCGCCGCGCCGCCGCGCAGGCGCAGGATCGAAGCAGCCGCTATCTCAAGGGCGTCGGCCTCGCCGTGTCCACCCATACCTCAGGCTACTATCCTCGCCGTCTTGACTGGTGCACCGTCACGGCCAAGTTTGAAGAGGACGGCTCGGCGAGCTTCAACTGCAACATCCACGACCATGGCTGCGGCACGGTTGCCGCGCTGAAGAATATTGCCGCAGAAGAACTCTCCATCCCCCCTGACAGCATTGATTTCCCTGAGGGCGACACGGCATACAATGCGCTCGATAATGGCTGCTACACCAGCCGCACAATTTATGTCACCGGCCGTGCCGTGTTGGAAACGGCGCAGAAGCTCAAATCTCTGCTGCTGGAAAATGCCGCACGTCTCATGGTATGCAGTGCCGGAGACCTCGCCTGTCAAAACGGTGAGATCTTTGTCACCGCTGATCCCTCTCGCCGGAAAACCTACCGTGATGTTATCTGCTATGCCGCCGACCAGTACGGCGGCAGCGGCGCAATTTTCGTTTCCAACACTTACCAGCCCTCGTCCAACCCCGGCCCTGCCGCTGCTCACTTTGCCGAGGTCGAGGTCGACACGCTCACTGGGCTCTGCCGCCTGACAGCCTACACCGCCGCGCATGATGTAGGAAAGGCCATCAATCCCGAACTCTGCCGCGGGCAGGTCGGCAGCGCCTTGCAGCAGGGCATGGGGCTTGTCTTTTGCGAGCAGGTCAAAATCGACCCGAAGACCGGCCAGCCGCTCAACGCCACCCTGCAGCGCTATCACGTGGCACGCGCGTACGACTTCCCGCACATTGAGACAGTGCTTGTCGAAAATGGCAGCCCCGAAGGGCCTTACGGTGCCAAGTCCATCGGCGAATCCTGCTTTGTGCCGGTCGCGCCGGCGCTGCTTGCCGCCGTCAATGACGCACTGCAAACCGATCTGACCACCCTGCCGCTGACGCCGGAGAAGATCATCCGCGCCGTGCAGGAAAAACGCAAGGAGGCGTCGCTGTGATGGAAATTCGTTTTTACTTAAACGGGAAAGAAACCGTTGTGAATGCCCAGCCGGAGCGCCTGCTTGTCGACGTGCTGCGCGAAGACCTGCACCTGACCGGCACAAAGCGCGGCTGCGGCGAGGGTGAGTGCGGCACCTGCACGGTGCTGCTCAATGATAAAGCCGTCCACGCCTGCATGACGATGATCGCGCAGGTGAACGGACACCGCGTCATCACGTCCGAGGGTGTCGAATCCGACCCTCGCATCGCACCCATCATCCCCGCCTTTGTGAACAACATGGCCATTCAGTGCGGCTACTGCACGCCCGGCATGGTGATGAGCGCCGCGGGCCTGCTGCTCCACAATCCCGACCCTACCGAAGATGAGATCCGCACCGCGATCTCCGGCAACATCTGCCGGTGCAGCTGCTATGAGCAGATCCTGCGCGCCATCCGGCAGGCCGCGCGCGACATGAAGGAGGCGGCCAAATGAACTTCTTTCAGCCAACAAATCGTGAAGAGCTCGCCTCTGCCCTCGCGTCCCTCTCCGGCGGCTCCATTGTCGCCGGGTGCACGGACTTTTTGGCCCAGCGCAACGGAAAGGTCTGGCACGCGGACACTATTTTGAGCCTGACGGAGATGCAGGAGCTCAAGCAAATTGAATTGGCCGGCGATTCTCTCGCCGTCGGCGCGGTGTGCGTGCATTCGCAGGTCGCGCAGTCCCCTCTCGTGCGGCAGTATTTTCCCGCGCTTGCCATGGCGTGCAGTCAGGTCGGCTGCGCGCAGATCCGCAACCGCGGCACGCTCGGCGGCAGCATCGGCACCTCTTCCCCCGCGGGCGACGTCTACCCGCCCCTGCTCGCGCTCTGCGGCGCGGCCGAGGTGA
>ENA-UOOC01002506-UOOC01002506.1-human-gut-metagenome-genome-assembly--contig:-C48old-NODE-2506-length-13656-cov-4.122785_pt1 | contig 13656 bp, 10 predicted proteins | sample MGYA00242469_ERZ724016 | MGnify/ENA metagenome assembly ERZ724016 | reverse complement strand
GCCTTGGAGCGCGTCTATGAGCCTTCAGACGCAGGTGCAGGAGTTCGCTACGTCCAGTGACCACGACGCGGAATATTTTGCGAATAAGATCGTCAACATCCTCAAGGAAGCTGGCGTGAAAGGAGAATGGAACCTTGTTGACTAAGAAATGGATGCGGCGCTCGCTGGCGATGCTGGGTGCGCTGACGCTTACAGCCGGACTGTGGGCTGCTCCCGCAATGGCGGAGGAAAAAACCTACACCCAGCCGACGCTCAATCCCCATGTGAAGAGCATCATCGAAGTTGACGGCTACCAGTTTATCGACCTGAACAGCAACGGCACGCTTGACCCCTACGAGGACTGGCGACTGGATGCTGACACCCGCACGGCGGACTTGGTCGGGCAGATGACGGTGCGCGAGAAAATTGCGCAGATGCAGCACCCGACGTACCTGCCGCGCGCCGATGGCAAGATTCCATCCTACCTGAACAAGTGGTGCAATAAGGAAGGCATCGGCATGCTGCTGATTCGCGAACTGAACAGCGTGGAAGCGGCTGCGGTGTCCATGAACACGATTCAGGAGTACGCTGAGGGGTCTCGTCTGGGCGTGCCGGTGCTGGTGTCGATGGACTCCGTGCATGGCCTGTCTTACGTCTCCGGCGCGACCGTTACCGGGCATAATCTGGCGCTGGCGGCAACCCGTGACGAAGACCTTGTCACCCGTCTGGCGGAAATTGCCCGCAATGAGCATATCGCCATCGGCGTTCGCATGACGCTGTCTCCCGAAGCCGACATTGCCTCCGAACCCCGCTGGGGGCGCGTCATGGAGACGTTCGGCGAAGACCCTGACCTTGTGACGAAGATGGTTACGGCGCAGGTCGTTGCGTTCCAGAATGGGCGCGACGGGCTGAACACCGGCGCAATCGTGGCTTGCATGAAGCATTTCCCCGGCGCAGGGCCGCAGATGGAAGGCAAGGATACCTCGCCCATCATTTCCAGCGCGGAAACCCTGCAAATTCACCTGAAGCCGTATTATGCGGCGCTGGAAGTCAACATCGCTTCCATCATGCCGTACTACTCTGTCCCGCTGGAGCTGGACATGGAGAACTCCGCCATCGGCTCGAAGGCGACGCTGCAAGACCTGCTGCGCGACGAAATGGGCTTTGAGGGCATCATCCAGACCGACTGGGGCATGATTTGGGCGATTCAGGAAGGCCGCGGCACGATGATGGGTGAAGAAGTGTCCGACGAAGAAGCCATCCTGATTGGCATCACCGAGAGCCGTGTGGACGGCATCGGCGGCGAATCCATCCGCCTGATTGACCAGATGGAAGAGCTGACGAACGCGGGCAAGATTGACGAAGACATCCTGACGGCGGCGGCGACGCGCATCGTCAAGGCGAAGTTTGAATTGGGCGTGTTCGAGAATCCCTACTGCGACGTGGAGTACGCCGTGCAGTTCGTCGGCAACGAGGAACATCAGGCGGTGAACCTTGAAGCGGCGCGCAAGGCGATGACGCTGCTCAAGAACGATGGCATCCTGCCCCTCAAACAGAACGAGAAGCAGACGATTCTGGTCTGCGGCCCGCGCGCCGGCGACATGGACTCGCTGGTCGGCGGCTGGTCTTCCGCGCAGGAGGGCTTGACCATTGCGGACGCAGTGGCGGCTTACGCAGGCGAAAATGCAACGGTCATCTATGAATCCGACAACGTTGAGCGCATTGCGGAGCTGGCGAAGGATGCGGACATCATCATCGTGTCCGTCGGCGAACCGAGCTACCAGCACGATCCGCCGTGGGGCTACGACACGCTGGAAATCACCGGCAGTCAGCAGGAAATCCTCGAAGCGGCGAAAGCCAGCGGCAAGCCGATGGTGACGGTCGTCACGGGCGGACGTCCCTACATCCTGACGTGGTGCGACGAGAATACGAACGCGATTCTGGAAGCGTACTATCCGGGCTCGCAGGGCGGCATCGCGATTGCGGAAACGCTCTTCGGGCTGAACAACCCCACGGGCAAGACGCCCTTGCAGTTCCCGCGGGATATGGATTCTGTCCGCAATCAGGAAGGCGATGTGTCCTTCGACCTTGAAAACCCGCTGTATGACTACGGCTGGGGTCTGAGCTACGGCGAATGATGTATCAGCCCGTACAGGCGCAGCGGAATTGCCCAAGCCTGTACGGGCTTTCTTCAAAGCTGATAGCAAAACCTCGAACAGAATGCAACAGAAGGGGATTTGCCCATGGAACAATTTTCTGAATTTTTTGAGAATCTGGCGTTCATGACCTTTTCCCATGACAGGTTCTGGGTTCTCTGCGCCATCATCGTCGCGGTGATTCTCGTGTACCAGCTGCTGCTGCGCTTTGCGCCTAAAACAGTCGGCCCGGTACACCACTTTCTCCAGCGGCATCCGCTGATTTGGATCTGCATCCCGGCGGCGCTGCTGATTTACTTCGTGTATGTCTCGCTGGGCTGGAACCTGTGGGTTTCCGTGTCCGACTGGGAGTCGGGGCAGCTGGAAGCAAGCTACGGCTGGGGCGGCTTCGGCAACTACGCGAAGATGTTCTCCAGCCCCGACTTCTGGCCGTCGCTGCGCAATACGCTGCTGCTGTTCTGCCTGATTCCGCTGTGCCTCCTGCTGGGTCTGGGGCTGGCGCTCATCATGGATCAGGGGCTTCGCGGCACGGCGCTGTTCCGCACGCTGATTCTGCTGCCGTTCGCGCTGTCCTTCGTCGTGACCGGCACGGTCTGGGCGTATATGTATCGTCCAACGGGCGGCGTGCTGAATTCCTTCCTTTCGATTCTTGGCGTTGACGTTTCTGCCGCGATGAAAGCTGGGCACCTGATGTGGGCGTCGAGCAACTCCACCATCATGCTGTCCATCATCATTGCGATGGTCTGGCAGTTCTCCGGCTACGTGGCGGTCATCTTCCTTGCCGCCATCAAGAACGTTCCGGTCAACGTCATCAACGCCGCGAAGCTTGACGGTGCATATATGCCGCGCATCTACTTCAAGCTCATCATTCCGCAGCTTAAGGGCGCGATGGGTTCCTGCATCACGATTCTGGCGATGTACGCACTGCGCTCGTTTGACTTCATCGTGTCGCTGGTGGGTTACACCACCTCCGCCGCGTGGACGCTGCCGATTTGGATGTACAATGAAGCGTTCCAGAACAACAACTTCGCGTATTCCGCGGCAATCAGCTGCTTCCTGCTTGCGCTGGTGCTGGTGCTGATTCTGCCGCTGACCTACTGGACGAACAGAAGGAAGTGAGCCTGAAATGCAAAATAATTTGAGTATTGAGCGCAGCAAGCAGGAACAATCGGCACAGACGACGAAAATAAAACCCAAGTGGCACATGACGGTGCTGCATGTGGTGTACTACCTCATCATGATTGCGTTTCTGGTCTTTTACATGCTGCCGTTCTGGGGAACGGTGATGACGTCCTTTAAGTCCAACAGTGAAGTGATGACGACCACGCCCATCACACCGCCGTCAGAGTGGACAATGGAGGGTTACGAGAGTGCGATGGAGGAGCTTGCGCAGCCGCTGATGACCAGCCTGCTGGTGACGCTCTTCGGTGCGGCGGGATCGGTATTCCTCGGTTCCATCTGCGCCTACGCATTGAGCAAATGGAAGTTCCGGTTCAACAACGTGTTCTTTATCGCGCTGGTCGCGGCAACATACTTGCCCTTCCAGGCGATTCTGATTCCGCTTTTGCAGACCATCAACGCCCTTGACCTCTACGATAACCTCTGGGGTCTTGTGCTGGTTCACGCCGTCTTCGGTATGCCGATGTGTACGGTCATGATGCGCGGGTACTACGCCGACGTGCCGGACGCGCTGATTCGTCAGGCGATGATCGACGGCAACGGCGTATGGCAGATTTACCGCAAAATCGTCCTGCCGAACACGAAAATCGCGACGATTACGGTCTTTGTCTTCCAGTGTACGTCCATTTGGAATGAGATGCTGTTCGCGCTGGTGCTCGGCGGCTACGATTCCAAACCCGCGACCATTGCCCTGAACGAGCTGGCGGGTACGATGGCGGCGGAATTCAACGTGCAGATGGCTGGTTCGCTGATTCTGGCGCTGCCGGTGCTGGTGCTGTACATCTTCATGGGCAAGTACCTCATCAGCGGTCAGATGTCAGGCGCGGTCACAGCGTCGTAATGCGCGGCGCAATCAACAAGGAGGAAAGGTTCATGAAAAAACTGCTCAAAAGCGTCGCGGCGCTCTCCCTTTCCGCGATGATGCTGCTTTCGCCCGGTGTGCTGGCGGAAGAGGACGAGGAAGAAAGCAATGTCGTCGAATTGACGACGGTCGTGCAGGAATATGAAGGAAAGCAGATTGTGCTGAAAACTGCCGGACTGGATATTCTGGAGCAGGACGGCTACAAGTTCAAGGACTTGAACAAAAACGGCGAGCTTGACCCGTATGAAGACTGGCGTCTGACGCCTGAAGAGCGCACGGAAGACCTGCTGAGCCGCATGAGCGACAAGAACAAGGCGGCGCAGATGGCGCACATGACGCTGGTCACGCTCAAAGAAAGCTGGTTCAGTGATCTGGACATCGGCTTTGCGCTGACGTACACCTACTTTGCGGAAAGCAAGGAGTCGGCGGGCGAGAAGATGAACTACGTCCAGTCCCTGTGCGAAGAAAGCGAACTGGGTATTCCGGTCGTTTTCTCCATGGACTCGGTCATTGGTGCAAGCTGGATTAACGACACGACGATTCTGCCGGACGCCATCACGCTGGGCGCGACGGGCGACGCGGAACTCGTGCAGGAACTGGCAGACATTCAGCGGCAGGAAATGAAGGCGCTGGGTGTCCGCATGAGCCTCTCTCCGAACGCGGACTTGGCGACTGACCCGCGCTGGGGGCGCAATCAGGAAACTTACGGCGAGGACGCGGATACCGCCAAGGCGATGGTTGTCGCGGCGATTACGGGCTTGCAGAACGGCACGGATGGCATTGGTGTTGATTCCGTCATGTCCTGCGTGAAGCATTTCCCCGGCTCCGGCCCGCAGACGGGCGGCGTGGACGGCTCTCCGCTGGTGTTTGATGACGAAACGTTCGCGCTGCACCTGAGCATCTTTGAGGCGGCGCTGACGGTGCATCCCGCGTCTATCATGCCTTACGGCTATTCGACCGTCCCGTATCTGGGCGGCGACGCGGTGGAAAATTACGCGCATGAATCCTCTGTGGTCATGAACGATGTTCTGCGCAAGCGTCTGGGCTACGACGGCATTATCCAGACCGACTGGGGGCTGAACCACATCGTCGCGATGCAGGCGGGCGCGGACGTCATGGGCGGCATGGGTCAGCGCGACGTCACCCGCATGGTGGATCAGGTTGACCCGTCGCTGCTGACGGATCGCTGCCGCCGTCTGCTGCTGGCGAAGTTCCGGCTGGGCGTGTTCGAGAACCCCTACACCGACGCGGACGAAATCGCGCAGGTTGTCGGCAGCGAAGAACATTATCAGAAGGCAATGGAAGCCGCGGAAAAGGCGGTCACGCTGGTGAAGTACGAGAACCAGCAGCCGCTGGAAGGTCAGCAGATTCTGGTCGTGGGCGCACTGGCAAAGAACGTTGATGCGCTGTCGAGCGGCTGGAAGATTTCCTCCGAGACAGGCTTGAAGACGGAGGGCAAGTCCATCTACGACGCCATCTGCAAGCGGGCGGGTGCGGACAACGTGACCTACATCGGCGATGACGAAACGCTGATTGCCGATTCCTACCCGGCGGGTACGACTGCGATTGTCGTCGTCGGTGAAGCGAGCGGCACGCACGAACCCGCGTGGGGCACGGCGACGCTGGAATTCCCCGCGGAACAGCAGAGCTTGTTGAAAAAACTCGATGCGTCCGGCGTGAACGTTGTATCCGTCGTGCTGATGAATCGCGCGTATGTCATGACGCCGGTGGATGCCGCGTCCGACGCGGTGATGATTGTCTACCGTCCCGGCGTGACGGCGGGCGCGGAAGCGGTGGCGCACGCGCTCTTCGGTGACTGCGCGATTTCCGGCAAACTGCCGTGGCAGATTCCTGCGACGATGGATCAGGTGATGCTCCAGCGCGAAGACCTGCCCAAGGACATCGAAAATCCGCTGTATGATTACGGTTTCGGCATTGAAGTGGCCGCATTCGGTCAATAAGCACTGAGGGAAAGAAAGGAAGTCCGCCATGGCAGCGATTACGATTAAGAACATGGACGTGACCTACAACAAGGGCAAGTCCTATGTCATCAAGGACATGAATCTGGAAATCAAGGACGGCGAATTCTGTGTCTTCCTTGGGCCGTCCGGCTGCGGCAAGTCTACCGCAATGTACTGCATTGCGGGTCTGCTCCACCCGGTTCACGGCGAAATCTGTTTCGGGAATGAAGCGATGAACCAGCTCGACGAGCGCGGCAAGGAAAAGAAATTCGTGCCGCCGCAGGAGCGCAACATCGCGATGGTGTTCCAGGAATACGCGCTGTATCCGAACATGACTGTGCGCAAGAACATGTCGTTTGCGCTGGAAACGAAGAAAGCGCCGAAGGAAGAAATCGAGAAGCGCGTGAACTCGATGTCCGCGATGCTGGGTCTGGATGAACTGCTTGACCGCAAGCCGGCGCAGCTCTCCGGCGGTCAGCGTCAGCGTGTGGCACTGGGACGTGCGCTGGTGCGCGATCCGCAGGTGTTCCTGCTGGACGAACCGCTTGGCAACCTTGACGCGAAACTCCGCGATCAGGTGCGCTATGAGCTGAAGAAGATTCAGACGCAGCTGGGCGTTACCACCATCTACGTCACGCATGACCAGACTGAAGCCATGACGATGGCGGATCACATCGTGCTGATGAAGGATGGTCACATCATGCAGCAGGGGACGCCGAACGACCTCTATGCGCATCCAAACAGCCTGTTCGTTGCGAGCTTTGTCGGCACGCCGCAGATTAACAAGCTGACGTGCAAGGTTGTGGAAAAGGGCGGTTCGCTGGCGTTCCAGTGCGGCGAACTGCTGCTGTCCGTGCCGGATGACCTGACCGCGCTGATGCAGCAGTACAAAGGCAAGGAGGTTATCGTCGGTCTGCGCCCGTCGGAACTGACGCTCGCGCCGGAAGGTCAAGGCGAAATCGAGGGTACGGTGGACAGCGTTGAGCCGTTGGGCGATGGCTTCATCGTATATCTGAAAGCGGCGGGTCAGATGCTGGTGGCAAAGATTGCGGGCGGCAGCACTGTCATCGGCAAGACGATTTCGCTGAACATTGAAAAGGGGAAATTCCACATTTTCGACAGCCAGACGGAAGAACGGCTGAATCCGTAAATCCATTCCATGCTGCCGCGCAGTTTTGATTTTGCGCGGCAGTTTTTTTCTACTATTTTCAGATTTGCGGGAGAATCGAAATTCTTTGCAAGCGCAGAGGACGGAGAAGGAATTCGTCTGGTGCTTGTCGAATAATAAACACACATGTATATTCTGGTGCTATTAGCTTAAAAATAAGATAAATATACAATTTCGCGGAAAGATAGGAGGACGATGGAGGATGAACGAGAAAATGGAGCGTCTGCTGACGATTTTGCAGGATGTGAACGACGAAATCGACTTTGCGCATGAGCGGCATATGGTCGATGACGGGCTGATTGACTCGCTGGAGCTGATGAAAATCATCGTAGCGCTGGAAGAAGCCTATGACGTGCGAATTGACGCAGGAGAGGTGGAGCCGGAGAACTTCAACAGCGCGGAGGCGATTCTGGCGCTGGTGAACAGCTGCCGGAAGCAGGCATGATGCGCTGTGTGCTGCCATGGCTGGATAGATGGGCGGCAAAAAAGCCGGATGCAGCGGCGTTCGAGGACGAAAAAACGTGTCTGACGTGGCGGCAGCTGCACGATACGGCAAAGCGCATCGGCACTTATCTGGCGCGGCAGCTCCCGCCGCGCGTTCCCGTTGCGCTGTGCATGGACAAAAGCCCGGTGACTGTCGCGGCAATGCTTGGTGTGCTGGAATCTGGGTGCTTCTATACCATCATTGATGTGCAGATGCCGCAGCAGCGTGTCCAGCTGATTCTGGATGCGCTGCATCCGGCGCTTCTGCTGACTGATGCGGGCAAAGCGCCGATATGGGCGGATACGGCGGGAAAACTGCCATGCGTCTCCACGGAAGCGGCGGTGTCCTGCGATATTGACGAATCGCTGCTGGCGGCGCGTCAGCGGGACATCATTGATACCGATTTGCAGTATGTGCTGTTCACCAGCGGTTCGACCGGGCGTCCCAAGGGCGTTGCGATTCGCCATCGCTCGGTGCTGGATTTCGTGGAATGGGCAGTCCCTGCGCTGCGGCTCGATGAAACCGTACGTTTCGGCAATCAGGCGCCGCTGTATTTTGACAACTCGGTGCTGGATATTTTCTGCACGCTCAAAAGCGGCGCATACGTCTACTCCCTGCCCCAGAGGACTTCCTGTTCCCGGCACGGATGATGGACGAATTGGAGCAGCGGCAGATTAACACGCTGTTCTGGGTTCCATCGGCGCTGATGCACCCGGCAAATCTCGGCGTGGTGAAGGACGGGCGTCCGCGCGGGATCAAGCGGGTGTTCTTCTGCGGCGAGGTGATGCCGAACCGTCAGCTGAACATCTGGCGGCGCTCCCTGCCGGATGCGGATTTTGTGAACATGTATGGCCCGACGGAAATCACGGATGTCTGCTCGTGGTATCGTGTTGACCGCGCTTTCGAGGATGGCGAGCCGCTGCCGATTGGCTTCCCGTGCGAAAATACGCGCATTACGCTGCTGGACGGCGAAATCTGCGTCTCCGGGACGTGTTTGTCCGCCGGATACTACAATGCGCCGGAAAAAACGGCGGCAGCGTTTGTCCAGCATCCGGACGCGCGGGGGATTCCGGAGCGGATGTACAAAACGGGCGACCTCGGCGCATACAACGAGCGCGGCGAACTGATGTTTCTGGGGCGCAAGGACAGCCAAATTAAAAAGCAGGGCTATCGAATTGAGCTGGGCGAAATCGAGTGCGCAATTAAGGCGTGTCAGGCGGTGACGCAGGGCTGCTGCTTCTATCAGGCTGCGACACAGCAAATCGTCTGCTGCTATTCCGGCGAGGACGACGAAAAGGCGCTTCGGGGCGAACTCAGGCGGCGGCTGCCGAAATACATGCTGCCGGATGTGTATTACCATCTGCCGCAGTTTCCGCAGACGATGAACGGAAAAATCGACCGCGTGCGGCTCAGACAGGAGCTGGGATTGTGAGCGTCGTATCCTTTGAATTTCTGGGGTTTCTTGCTGCGCTGGCCGTGGTGTACTACGTCCTGCCGATGCGCGTGCGCAAGTGGGCGCTGCTGGCGGGCAGTGCGGCGTTCTGGCTGCTCTGCGGCTGGCAGGGCGCTGCATACCTCACGGCGGAAACGCTGCTGATTTGGGGCTGCGCACGCCTGATGGGGCGGTTTTCGGAGCGCAGGGGCGTTTGCCGCGCACTGCTTGTCGGCGGAATGGTCACGGTTTTCGGCGCAATGGTGCTGATGAAGGCGCTATCGCAGCTGCAAGCCCTGCCGGACGGGCTGCTTGTCCCCATCGGCTTGTCGTACTTCACGTTCCAGAGCGTAGGCTACCTCATCGACGTTTATCGGGGGAAGGTTACGCCGGAAAAGAACTATGCGAAAGTCCTGCTGTTCGCGGGCTTTTTCCCGCAGATGACGCAGGGCCCGATTACGACGTGGAAGCAGCTGATGCCGCAGCTGGACAGCCCGCACCGCCTTTCACCGAATGGCTTTGTGTCCGGTGTGTTCCTGATGGCGTGGGGCTTTTTCAAGAAACTTGTCATCGCTGACCGTCTGATGCCGGCTGTGAGTGTGCTCGTGGCGGCGGCGCAGGAGCTGCCCGGATGGCTTGTGCTGGCGACAGCGGCGATGTACGCCATCGTGCTGTATGCGGACTTCTCCGGCGGAATCGACATCATTCGCGGTGCGGCAGAGCTGCTGGGCATCGACCTGCCGGAGAACTTCCGCCGACCATTCTTTGCTGCAAGCATTGCGGATTACTGGCGACGCTGGCACATCAGCCTTGGCGTGTGGTTCCGCACCTATTTGCTGTACCCGCTGGTGGCGAGCCGCGCTGGAATCGGGCTGGCGAAGGTCGGCAAGCGGCTGTTCGGCGCAAAAGCAGGGCGCGCGATGCCGGGCGCGGCGGCGTCGATGGTGGTTTTTCTGCTCATCGGCGTCTGGCACGGATTCTATTGGAACGCGGTGCTGTACGGCTTGTGGTTCGGACTGCTGACGGCGGCGGGAATGCTGCTTGACCCGCAGTTTCGGAAGATTCGCAAGCGCGTGATGGCACATCGGGGCTGTTTTGCGCTTATGAAGGCGTTCGGCTGGCTGCGGACGATGGCAGCGGTTCTGCTGGCGCAGTTTTTTGCCTGCACGACGTCGCCGGGCATGGCGTTTGGCATGATGGGGCGTATCTTCACCGATTTCGGCGCGGGTATGACGCGTAATTTCCCGCTTGGAATGCAGGATGGCGCTGCGGCAATTATCGCGGTGCTGCTGATGCTCCTGGTGGACATCCTCTGTGAAAAACAGCCGGATTTGCGCAAGAAGCTGGCAGTTTCGCCGCTGTATGTGCGCTGGACGCTGCTGATGGGGCTGATGTTCCTGACGCTTATCTTCGGCTGTTACGGCGCTGGATTTGACCGCGCGGCATTCCTGTACGCAGGATTCTGAAAAGGAGGGGAAGACAATGACAGATGAAGCGGTCAGCCGCCGACGCGAGAATACAGCATTTTTCCTCCGAATACTGGCGTTTGGGCTGATTTTCACGCTGATTTCGTGCGCTGTGCTGTATGTGCTGACGCCGAAATACGATTACGGGCCGGGCAGCATGATGAATCTGCCCCTTCAGCCGCGCAACACCATTGACGTGCTGGCGGTCGGCACAAGCACGACGTATGCTGCAGTGAATACGAACGTACTGTGGGCGAACTGGGGCTTCAGCGTGTATGATCTTGCGAGCGCGGAACAGCAGTATTGGCATACCTACTACTACTTGGAGCAGGCGCTGACAACACAGCACCCGAAAATCCTTCTGCTGGATGCAAAAGCAGCAACGTACCCCGACGATACGACCCGGCGCGGGCGGACGATTCTCTCCACATCCGGCATTCTGAACCCGATTCGCCGCGCAAACGCGATTGCCGCAGGCGGTCAGCAGCCGCTGGACTTCCTGCTGGGCTATCCGCAGGTGCATGAGAACTGGAAGTCACTGACGGCGGAGAATTTCGCGTTTCCCGGCTGGACGGGCGGACGCAGTGTCGACTGGAAAGGCTTCATCGAATGCGACAAGATGGAGCATCACACGAAGCCAACGTTCTTCTGGACGGAGACGGGCAAGAAAATTAACGGGCGCGAGGCAGAATATTTCGAGCGCATCTGCGATCTCTGCGAAGCGCAGGGCATTCAAATCATCCTGATTTCGTATCCAAGCCCGGATTACGAAAATGATCATATGTATATCTGCACGCTGCGGAAGATGGCGGAGGAACGCGGCATTCCGCTGCTGAATTTCAACAATCCGAAGGGGCGCTTCGGCATTCGGTACAGCAGCGATTTCGCGGATTGGCAGCACCTCAATGTGAAGGGCAGCATCAAGCTGTCGCTGCGAATCGGCGAATATCTGGAAGAAAATTACGACTTGACAGACCACCGCGGCGATCCGAAGTACGATTCTTGGCAACGCTGTCTGGAGGAATGGCAAGCGGCGTATCCGGAGATGGCAAACATGATTCGCAATGAAACGGAGGAAAAATAGCGATGAAACGAAGCGTTCTTGACTATTTGGAGAACACCGCAAAGCGCTGCCCGGAGCGTTTGGCATGGGATGCCTCGGCACCGTTCACGTTCGGGCAGTGGTGGGACGCAGCGCAGCGGATTGCATCGTCGCTGAGCAGCCGGTACGCGCGGAATACGCCGGTTGCAGTGCTGATGAACCCGCGCAGCGCCGAATGCGTGAAGGTATTCTTCGGCGTGTGGGCGGCGGGGTGCTTCTATGCGCCGCTTGACCCGATGCTGCCGCCGGAGCGCTTGAAGCTCATCATGCAGAATTTGCAGCCAACGGCGATTGTCTATGATGAAGAAAGCCACGCGAAAGCGGAAACTGTCTGCCCGGACGGGTGCGAATGCGTGCTGTGGTCGGACGCGGCGCAGTCGCCCGTGGACGCGGATAAGCTGGCACAAATCCGGCAGACCGTGACGCCGGACCACCTTGCCGCGATTCTCTACACCAGCGGCTCGACGGGCATTCCGAAGGGCGTCGCGCATACGCAGGGGTCGCTTATGGCGTACACCGAAGAGACGATTGAACGCTATCAATTCACCGAGAACACTGTTTTCGGCAATCAGTCGCCATTCTTCTACGCCAATTCGATTATTGACATTTTTCCGCCCGCGCTGCTTGGCGCCAAGGCGTGCATGATTCCCGCGACAGCGCTGTCGTTCCCGAAAACGCTGGTGAATTACCTGCGGCAGAAGGGCATCACGGAGTTGACGATGACGCCATCGAGTTTCGTTCAGGTGGCAAACAGCGGCGTGCTGACGGAAAACTGCCTGCCAGAGCTGGAATACATGATTATGTCCGGCGAAGTGATGCCGTGGGCGCAGTTAGCCGTCTGGATGAACGCCGCGCCGAAGGGTCATGCGTGGAATTTCTACGGCAGCACGGAGATGTTCAGTGTGTCCGTCGGGAAGGTCGAGGGCAATTACGAGGCGGGACAGCTGATTCCGGTCGGAAAGCCGTTCCCGACGGTGAAAATCCGCTTCATGACCGATGATGGGCAAGCTGCCGCACCGAGCGAAGCAGGGGAGATGTACGTCTCGTCGCCGATGGTGTCGCAGGCGTATTATCGCGACGAAGAGCGGAGCCGCGCGGTCTATGTTGCTGACCCGCTGGGGCAGGAGCCGGGTGTCTGGTTCCGTTCGGGCGACTACGGTTTCCTCGACGCGCAGGGACGGCTGAACGTGCTGGGACGCAAAGACAGCATGGTCAAGCATCATGGCTACCGCATGGAGCTGGGAGAAGTCGAAGCGGCGCTGCGGAGCATTCCCGGCTGTCTGGAAGCGTGCTGTCTGCTGGACAAGGAACAGGATGTGCTGTGGGCGTTTGCTGTGGGCAATTTGACGGAAAAGGCGCTCATGGATGCGCTGAAAATGAAGCTGGCGCGCTATATGCTGCCGGACAAAATCGTCCTGCTGCCGGAGTTGCCGCATACAGCGAACATGAAAATCGATCGCCAGACGCTGCGGAAGCGGATGACCGAACAAAGTTGACGTATGCGGAATATTGCAGGAAAAAAGACTGGATTTCCTGCTTGACTTGCATTCGCTCCGCGTGCCGGGGAAACGGACGACGATTCTGCGAATAACCAAATAGGACAATTACTTTTTCTCCGCATTGATAATACGGAAGAAAAACTACCAAATCAGTAGAAAATGGGGAGCAACGTGTCTGTGCTGAATATTCCAAATGAACGGACTGGATTTTCCCTTTACCCTTTTTGTGGTTCTGATTATAATGATAATCAAGAGGTCGGCGCAAGGAACCCTGACAAAGAGAGGGAGGGTAGCAATCAGGAAGCAGGGATCTTGCCGACAGAGCGTAAAAGGTTTCTTAGAAAGGAAAGGAGTATTTTCATGAAGAA
>ENA-UOOC01002497-UOOC01002497.1-human-gut-metagenome-genome-assembly--contig:-C48old-NODE-2497-length-13682-cov-4.772877_pt1 | contig 13682 bp, 13 predicted proteins | sample MGYA00242469_ERZ724016 | MGnify/ENA metagenome assembly ERZ724016 | reverse complement strand
TAGATAAGTGTTAAAAAAGCCGCCTAATATTTCTCTTTATTTTCTTCAAAAATTTTTTGAAAGAAGCATTATTAAATGCTATACTAAACTTAGCGATTTCCGTGACTGACGGTATGTGGCTTGACACAGTGGGAGCGGAAATAATTAATTGCCGACCGTCTGGGCAGAGCTATCCTTTTAGTTTCGGGTAGTCTGTCCTTTTTTGTTTGCGATTTAATATCTGAAAGGCAGGACTGATTGAAATGTCATTAAAAAACGCATTTATCTCCGGAATCGCCGCCGGAATCATGGTTGGTATTGGAGGAGCGGTTTACATGAGCTGCGACAACAAGTATGTCGGGGCAAGCTTTTTCTCGGTCGCGCTGCTCTCGATATGCTATTTGGGAATGTATCTCTACACCGGAAGAATCGGATATCTTGCCGAGAAGTTTGAAGTATCCAATCTGCCGGTTCTGGGCTTGGGACTTGCGGGCAACTTTGTCGGTGCAACCCTTTTCGGTCTTCTCTGCGCCTATGCAAGACCTGCCATCGTAGAGAAAGCTCAGGCGGCGTGTTCGGCAAAGCTTGAAGGCGGCTGCCTTAAAGCTGTAATTTTGGGAGCTATGTGCGGAATACTTATGTATGTAGCTGTTAAAATCTTCAAGGAATTTAAAACACCTATGGGCGTGCTTTTCTGCATACCGGTATTCATTCTGAGCGGCTTTGAGCACTCCATCGCAGATATGTTCTACTTTGCACTTGCCGGAAGCTTTAGTCTTAGCTATCTTTGGTTTATTTTAAGCGTTGTTCTGGGCAACACCATCGGCGCAATGGGAATTTGCTATCTTATCAGATTCTCGTCCCCAAAAAAGAGTTGATAAATACAATAAAATACATTTTAAAGGAGCGAATATCATGTTTTTTGAAAACCTAAAAAAATTCGACCCCGAAGTCGCCGCCTCCTGCGAGCGCGAGCTTTCACGCCAGCGTCACAACATCGAGCTTATTGCTTCGGAAAACATTGTTTCCGAGGGAGTTCTGACTGCTGCGGGCGGAGTGCTTACCAACAAGTACGCCGAGGGCTACCCCGGAAAACGCTACTACGGCGGCTGTCAGTATGTTGACGAGGTTGAGGAGATCGCACGTAAACGTGCCTGCAAGCTTTTCGGAGCGGAGCATGCAAACGTTCAGCCCCACTGCGGAGCAAACGCAAATTTGGCAGTATTCTTCGCGCTTTTGCAGCCAGGAGATACCGTGCTTTCCATGAGTCTTGCCCACGGCGGACACCTCTCCCATGGCTCGCCGGTAAACATCTCGGGTAAATATTTCAAGATTGTCCCCTACGGCGTTTCGGACGACACTCAGACCATCGACTACGACGAGGTTGAGCGCTTAGCAATAGAAAACAAGCCAAAACTTATCTTGGCGGGTGCTTCTGCTTACCCCAGAATCATAGATTTCAAGCGCTTCCGCGAGATTGCCGACAAGGTTGGCGCATACCTGATGGTTGACATGGCACACATTGCAGGACTTGTCGCTGCGGGACTTCACCCCTCCCCTGTTCCGTATGCTGATGTTGTCACAACCACCACCCACAAGACCTTAAGAGGTCCCAGAGGCGGACTTATCCTCTGCCGCGAGCAGTATGCAAAGCAGATAGACAAGGCAATCTTCCCCGGAACTCAGGGCGGACCGCTTATGCACATAATCGCTGCCAAGGCTGTCGCATTCGGAGAGGCTCTTACAGACGATTTCAAGACTTATCAGCAGCAGATTGTCACCAACGCTCAGGTGCTTTCGCATGAGCTTATCGCAAAGGGAATCAACCTTGTTTCGGGCGGAACCGACAATCACCTTATGCTTTTAGACCTTCGCGGAACAGGAGTAACCGGCAAGGAGCTTGAACACCGGCTTGACGAGGTGCACATCACTGCAAACAAGAACGCAATACCAAACGACCCCGAAAGTCCGTTCATCACAAGCGGCTTAAGAATCGGCACACCGGCAGTTACGACAAGAGGCTTTAAAGAGCCTGAAATGAAGCTTATTGCAGGCTGGATTGCAGACATCATCAAAGATTTTGAGGGCAACAAGGAAAGAATCACTCGTGAGGTAATCGAGCTTTGCGACAGATTCCCGATTTACGAGGACTAATTGATTGGCTTTTGCCAAAGAAAGGAAGTTATTGACATGGCTACTTACAAGTCTGATATTGAAATTGCGCAGTCGGTTGAAATGCAGCCCATCGCCGAGGTTGCCAAGACTGCCGGAATCGACGACAAGTATCTCGAACAGTACGGAAAATACAAGGCTAAAGTTGATTTAAAGCTTTTAAACGACGTTAAAAAGCCCGACGGCAAGCTGGTTCTTGTAACCGCTATAACCCCCACTCCCGCCGGAGAGGGCAAAACCACCACTACCATCGGCTTGGCAGACGGTCTCAGAAAGATAGGCAAAAACGTTATGGTTGCACTGCGTGAGCCTTCTTTGGGTCCCGTTTTCGGAATCAAGGGCGGTGCCGCAGGTGGCGGATATGCTCAGGTTGTCCCGATGGAGGACATCAACCTTCACTTCACCGGCGACTTCCACGCAATCGGTGCTGCCAACAACCTTCTTGCCGCTATGCTTGACAATCACATTCAGCAGGGCAACTCCCTTGGAATCGACCCCAAGAGGATCACATGGAAGCGCTGCGTTGACATGAACGACAGGCAGCTCAGATTTGTTGTTGACGGTCTGGGCGGAAGAGTAAACGGCACCCCGCGTGAGGATGGATTTGATATCACCGTCGCCAGCGAGATTATGGCAGTATTCTGCCTTTCAAGCTCGATAAGCGACCTTAAGGCAAGGCTTTCGCGCATTATCGTTGGCTACACCTACGACGACAAGCCGGTTACAGCCGGTGATTTAAAGGCAGTCGGCGCAATGGCAGCTTTGTTAAAGGATGCTTTAAAGCCTAACCTTGTTCAGACCTTAGAGCACACCCCTGCGCTTGTACACGGCGGTCCGTTTGCAAACATTGCCCACGGCTGCAACTCGGTTCTTGCAACAAGACTTGCTCTGAAACTGGGCGACTACGCCGTAACCGAAGCGGGCTTCGGAGCCGATCTGGGCGCGGAGAAGTTTTTGGACATCAAGTGCAGAATGGCAGGACTTACCCCCTCTGCGGTAGTAATCGTTGCAACCGTCAGAGCGCTTAAGATGCACGGCGGACTTGCAAAGACCGAGCTTGGAAGCGAAAACCTTGTAGCTTTGGAAAAGGGTCTTCCCAACCTGCTCAGGCACGTTTCTAACATCAAGAACGTTTACGGTCTGCCGTCGGTAGTAGCTGTAAACCGCTTCCCCACCGACACCGACGCCGAGGTTGCGCTCGTCATTGAAAAATGTAAAGAACTGGGCGTAAACGTTGTTCTTTCAGACGTCTGGGCAAAGGGCGGCGAAGGCGGCAAGGAGCTTGCACGCGAGGTTGTTCGGCTCTGCGAGGAGGAGACCCCGCACTTCACCTTCTCCTATGAGGACGGTCTGAGCCTTGAAGATAAGATTAAGGCTGTTGTCACCAAGGTTTACGGCGGTGTTGGCATAAACATCCTGCCGAACGCAAAGAAGGAGCTTGCCAAGCTAACCGAGCTTGGATTTGGCAATATGCCCGTCTGCATTGCAAAAACCCAGTATTCCTTCTCGGACAATCCTGCGCTGTTGGGTGCGCCGGAGGGCTTCACCGTAACCGTCAAGAACGTCAAGGTTTCTGCGGGCGCAGGTTTTGTAGTCGTGCTGACCGGCGACATTATGACAATGCCGGGTCTGCCCAAGTCCCCCGCCGCTGAAAGAATAGACGTTGACGACAACGGTGTTATTACAGGACTGTTCTGATTCGGCATAAAATAAAACATCGGTGCAAAATCGCTTAATTGCGGTCTTGCACCGTTTTTTATGACGATAGAGGCAGCTTCGGCACTGCTACTCGGAATAGAACTCGCTGTCCGCGACAAAGCGATATTCGTGCTTCGGCGTCCGCACAATGAACCCGCCGTTATAGCGTGCAATTAACGTACAGGCAACGGTCTTGTATTCCTTTTCTGATTCGAGATCCATGGCTATTCCGTCGGCGGAGAGAATAAGCCTGCCGTCAACTACTGCATACCCGCCCCATTCGGGGCTGACATACCTTTGGTCGTTGATTACATACGGCTTATCGGTGCCTTCGGGGTAGATTTCCAGCGCGTCGTCCTTCTTTAAGATGAGATAGTCCTTCTGTGCACGGATTACAAAGCCGTCAATCGGCGTGATATCGCCTGTTTGCGGGTCATAAAAGTTGTATTTTCTGTTGTTGTAGTCGCTGACGGTGTCGCTGCAATCGTTTTGCTGCAAAACAAGCCTTCCGTCAAAGCAGCCTTCAATGCACGAAGCGGCATTGTGACCGTCTGCAAGCTCTAAAAGCCTTTCAACGCTGCCGTCCGCAAGCTCGCAGACGTACAGATACTCCTTTGTGTAGCCTGTGCTTGAGCCGGTTTCGTCAAACTCGACCTCGGAGGCGGTGAAGTAAGCTCTGCCTTCCTTTACATATGCCCCGCCGTGGACGGAGCAGCCCTCCATTTCGGCGACCTTGTGCTTGTCGGTGCCGCTGACCGACGAAGCAAACAGCGTGGTGGTTATAACTGTCTCTCCCCTCTTTTTGTCCCAGCTGTACCCATGTTCAAAGGTGTAAAGACTGTCCCCGCAGACAAACATCGTTCCCACGCCCGAAATCAGTGCAGGACAGCCGCTTTCCTCATCATGGGTGCAGTTGGGCTTGTAGCATACCGGCACGATTTTCTCGGTTTCAAAGCTAAGATAGCTCAATAATCCATTTTCAAAGGTGAACATCCCGTCTTTATACATGACGTTTATGCCGCTAAGCACGCCAAAATACTCGGTTTCGCCGTCGATGGCTTCGCTTTTGCAGGATGTCAGCGCTAACAAGGCGCAGACAACTGCCAATACAGTCACAAAAAAGCGAGAGATTCTGCCCTTGACACTCAGTCTGCTCACACGTTTACTCTTAAAATTGCGCATAGCTTACCTCCTTGTGCTTTCAATGTTCAACCATCTGTCCATACGAAAGCGGCGTACTGGCTGTTTACTTCGTCAATAATCGCCTGCAAGCCCACTTCGCTCAGCTTTTTTCGGTAGCTGCCCACAAAGGCGTTGAAGTCAACATCTTTTTCGGGCGCGACTATCTCTGCTGACATCTCCTTTAAAACAAGCTCAACGGCTTGGCTTTCGGCGTAAACCGAATCGACATTCACGACAAATTCCGCGGCGGCAGGTCTTTGCTCAGCCGCTTCCATTGTGTCAACATACTGCTCACTGCTTATCTTCATAAATCTTTCAATGGAATTTGGGTGAGCGATATAGCGGTTTATAAACTGGCTGACGGTAGAGCTTTCACCGTCCCAACGCTTTGTGACATAGCCGTCTGAGTCGATTTTACAGCTGCCGCCCTCAACGCCGTATGTCAAAAGGTTGTTGAGATACGGGTCGGTTATGCACAGGCTTAAAAACTCAAAAGCCTTATCAGGGTTGGCGGAATCTTTGTATATCCCGATAACGTTTACCGGACTTTGCAGCTTCGGCGAGTTCTTCATCTGCGGCAGTACCGTCCTGCTCTGATACTCAAACGGAACGCCGTTCTGCATATTCACTGGCGAGAAAAATCTCATGGCAAAATAGTTTGAGCGATTTTCGCTGTTTGCAAGACCCTGCTGAGCGAGGGTATATGCGACCTCAATACTGCTTAAAAACTCCTCATCTTCAAGCACGCTTATCGCCTTACATGTTTTTTCATCAAACACTACTCCCTTTGCCAGCCGCCTTGAATCGGTATATCCCGCAACGCTGAAAAAGTCGTCGCCCAGCAGGAATGGAACGGTATTCTCACCCTTTGCTATCTCACTGAGTTTGTCAAGCTGCTCCAGTGGGGAAAGCGATATATCATAGCCGTATTTTTCCACCAAAGCCTTATCATATACATACCCAAAGTTGGTTGTCAGGGTGGAGAGCGAGCCGTCCACGGCGTAGATTCCGCCGCCCGCTTTCAGCTCGTTCCAGTGCTTTTCGGGAAACGCTTCATACAGCTTTTTGCCTGATTCCGTGTTGAAAAGATAATCGTTCAGGCACAGGTACATGTCGTCATAATAGAGCTTGCTGTACACCGTCGTCTCCATATCCTCAAATTCGAGGCAGACGGTATATACGATATCCGGCGGAGTCCCCTTCTCAACCAGCCTTTTCAGTCCGTTTCCTATGTAGTCTATGGGGACAAAACTTACTGTAAAATCGCAGCCCATACTTTCAAGATCTCGTTGACCTCCTTTTCAGGCGGTGCTGACACTCCGTCCGCGCTGTTGTAGGTGCAGGATATCACGGTTTTGTCGGATCCGGCAGCCTCATCGGCAGTTGATGTTACAGACGGTTCGTCGGACTTGGGCTGCGAACATCCCGAAAGCGAGACGATAGTCAGAATAACAGCCATTACAGTTATGAGTGAAATTGTCTTTCTCATCTTTTTTCTCCTTAAATAGTGTATATAACAGCTGAGCTTGATTTGCTGTACCCATGATTTAAAACGGGCAATCAATCAAGCTGTGATACATGTATCGATTTTCACATCGATTAAGCTTCTTTTATAATAATACACTAAAATGTTGAAAAAAGCAAGCAATTTCCTATAAAATGTCTATGCATTTAAAAGCTGTATGCTTCAACGCTGTTTCTTATATTTTGAAGTATTAACTATCCGACAGTTTTACTGCCCATCCTTGGACTATGCAATTACGATATATCCTTTTTGGTGTACACAACAAACGCACATATAACTGCTATCACCCCAAAAGCTATTCCGCAGGCAAGGTATTCCATGCTTATCTTCCCATTTGTGATGATATCCGCGCTTTCGGTGTAGCCGAAGGGTGTTATGTATTTCAGGAATTTAGTCTCGTCGATAAGATTTGATATGATATTCATAAAATAAAATCCCGCCGCCAGACCTATTCCTATGCCGAGGCTTCCCCTCTTTATAAACGCCGATATTCCAAAGGTCAGCGCGGCAATCTCGATATGCATTATCAGGTAGGACAAAAGCATAAGCATAATGCTTTTTGTGAAGAATTCCTCCCCAATTGCGGCGGTGGAGACGGCGCAGACTATAAGCGAAACAAGATTGAGTATGACCACCTGAATCATCACTGCCAGCAGCTTCATTCCGGCAACATGTGAGCGCTTTATGGGATGGGTCAGCAAAAACTCCGCGGTATGCTCCTTTTGCTCCTTTGCAAGTGCAGACACTCCTAAAAGTGCCGCAAAGAAGGCTCCGCCAAGTCCTAAGATATTGCCGCATTCTATGCCGAAGTAGCCATTAAACTCGCCGTAATTTATCCTGTCCATGCCGAAAGCCGCGCTGAAATCGCCCATGCTTGCAAAAGCCGAGCTTATATCGCCCATCTGCTCTGACATCTGCGGATAAATAACTATGCAAAGTCCCAGCACAAATGCAATTGCTAAGCTCCATATTATAAGCGACGTTCTGCCGCGCAAAAGCTCAAGCTTAATTATCGTCATTAGTCTTGCCTCCCTCGTAGTAATGCATGAAGACCTCTTCCATATCAGGCTCGCTGATGGTTATATCGGTTATCGGCAGTGGCGCAAGGGCTTGAAGAAGCTCACTCGGTGCACCGCCGTATAGAAAGCTTATTGAATCCTCACTCATGGTGATATCGCGAATATCCGCAAGACTTGGCAGGGCTGTAACTCCGCGCAGCGCGACGCGCTTTGCTCCGGTATGGGCAAGGCTTTCAACGCTGGAGGACACCAACAGCCGTCCATCTCTGATGACAGCGGCTTCGCGGCAGTATCTCTGCACCTCTGAAAGGACGTGGCAGGAAAGGAAAACGGTTGCACCCTCGGCGTTTCTCTCACTCAAAATCGAGTAAAACTCGCGCTGGATTAAAGGGTCAAGCCCGCTTGTCGGCTCGTCCATAATATACAGCCTTGGCTTATGCTGCATTGTGCAGACGATTCCCACCTTTTTGCGATTGCCCAGCGAAAGCTCGTCTACCCTGCGGCTGGGGTCGAGGCTGAGACGCTCGCAGAGAGCGCTTGCTTCCTTGGAGCAGTCCTTTCCCCTGAGCTGAGCACTCAGCTTTAATATATCGCTCACCTTCATGCCGGAGTAAAACGCGGCGTCGGAGGAAAGATATCCTATCTCCGAGAGTATCTCTTTTGGCGACATTCCAACCGTCCTGCCGAAAATCTTTGCCGTTCCACTTGTCGGCGAGATAAGACCGAGCAGGATTCTTATGGTGGTGCTTTTTCCCGCGCCGTTGGGTCCTAAGAATCCAAAAAAGCCGCCCTCCTCAACGCTTAAATTCAAATCAATTATCCCGCGGGCTGAGCCGTAGTACTTTGTAAGACCTATTGTTTCGATTGCTTTCATACTCTAACCTTTCTTCTTGTATACAGATTTCCAGAACTCCAACAGCAGCTGAAAGTCCTTGTCAAGCTTTTCATAGTCGAGATCTCCGCGCTGGAGCATCTCCCACATATATCCCTCCGCCGCAAGATACATATTGCGATACATCAGACCTATATCAAGTCCGGGGGTGAAGTCGTCGGGATTCAGCGCCTTTATCGCCGCAAGAGCCTTAATGCTGAAATAGTTCCAGTAGCTTTTCTGAATCGCCGCACTTATTTCGGGGTCCTTCTCGTAAAACGCCCTCACTGCAAACTCAGCCATTTCGGGGTGCTCTCTCATAATATGAAGCTTTGCCCTCATGCCGCGCTCCATCATTTCAAAGAGGTCTTTTCCTTCGTAGCATTTGTAGTGGTTAAGGTACTTCATGGTCATTTTGGCAGACTCATCCCAAAGATAAAGATACAGTTCCTTTTTATTGCGGAAATAGAAAAACAGCAGCGACTTGCTTATGCCCGCTCCGGCGGCTATCTCTCCGACCGGACTCTTTTTATAGCTGTCGGCTGAAAACACCTTGTAGCCCGAATTGATTATCCTCTGCCGCTTTTCGGGCGGAAGCTCGAAAAATTTTTCGTTCATGGTTACCTCCGATTCGTCTTAATTATGTAAATCGGTTTTGCGTGATTTCATTATAACATCATTGACCGTTTTTGAGAAGACCATCTACAGATTTTTGCATGATATATGATAATTAAAAAACATAAAAAGCTATTGTAATTTTTGTCTTGCATGATATAATCATCTTAGCAGTGTCTATCAGCTAAGCCGTTTTCTATATTTTTGTCGGAAGAGCAATTATAACAGGAGGAAGATTATGAAAAAATTCAAGGTGGCAATAGTTCAATGTGATACAGTTGAGCCGGATGTTGAACAAAATACAAAAACTGCAATCAAATTTATTCGGGAGGCAAGTGAGAACGGAGCCGATCTTGTTTTATTTCCCGAATGCTTTCTGACTGCCTATGCCGCTCCTGATATCTGCGAAAAATTATTACCTGTACACGAAATTGAGAATCGCCCTGAATTTATAAAGTGGTGCGAAAATGCCCTGACTGAGGATGAGCCTCATTTTGTTCAGATTACTAAGCTGGCGGCCGAACTGAATATAGGCATTGTCATAACAGGCTTTTCCAAAGGGAAAAAGTATCCGCAAAACACAGCGTGGATTATTGACAGAGATGGAAAAGTAATTCTGAAATATTCCAAAGTTCACACCTGCGATTTTGATTGGGAAAGATATCTTGAATCCGGCGAATCCTTTCCCGTATGCAAGTTTGACGCCATTACAATTGGTTGCATGATATGTTATGACAGAGAATATCCGGAGAGTGCCAGAGAACTGATGTTAAACGGAGCAGAGCTTATCATGCACCCCAATTCCTGCGGCGGTATGCCGCCCAGACTTAAGGAACTGTCTGTGCGCGCTATGGAAAACATGGTCGGTATTGCTATGGCAAATCCCCAGGCGCCCGGAATGGGAAACTCCTGTGCATTTAGTCCTATGGTATATACCGAAGACGGAATGCCCTTAGACAATACCATTTTTGTCGGGGATGAGTTGGAAGAAACAATCTACTATGTGGATTTTGATTTGGATGAAATCCGGGCATACAGAGAGCGGGAGGATTTGGGCAAATACAGAAAGCCAAAGGCATATTTGCATCTGAAGAAAGATGAATCTACGGTATTGCACTAAAGAATCATATAAAAAGCTATTGACATTAAGCTTTATCATGATACAATCGTCTTATCAGCCGGTGTCGGCTAGGAAACGGAGGAAAACCCATGAAAGACATGAAGGAATATTTAGAAAAAATAGATAAGGTAATACAAGACGGTCCTTACAAGGACGACTGGGACAGCCTTAATAACTACACTGTGCCCCAGTGGTACAAAAAGATTAAATTCGGCATATTCATCCACTGGGGAGTGTATTCCGTCCCTGCTTATGCAAACGAATGGTACTCACGGAATATGTACATTCAGGGCACGGATGAGTTTAATCACCATGTTAAGACATATGGCAATCATAAGGATTTCGGTTACAAAGACTTTATCCCCATGTTCAAGGCGGAGAAGTTCAACCCGCAGAAGTGGGCTGAGCTTTTCAGCGAGGCAGGCGCTAAGTACGTCATACCGGTGGCAGAGCATCACGACGGATTTCAGATGTACAAAAGCGAGCTTTCGCATTGGAACGCCTACGAAATGGGTCCCAAGCGCGACGTTTTAGGCGAGCTTAAAAATGCCTGCGAAGCTAAAGGGATGGTTATGGGCGCATCGTCCCACAGAATCGAGCACTGGTTCTTTATGGGACACGGCAAGGAGTTCGACAGCGACATTAAAGAGCCTCTTAAACGCGGCGACTTCTATTGGCCTTCAATGCCTGATTACAATTTTCAGGATATATTCAGCCCGTCCCCATCGCAGGAGTTTATGGAGGACTGGCTCTGCCGCTGCTGCGAGATTGTCGACAGCTATCACCCTAAGATAATCTATTTCGACTGGTGGATTCAGCATTCAGCTCTCAAGCCGTATCTGAAAAAATTTGCGGCTTATTTCTACAACCGCAGCCTGGAATGGAGTCCCGACGGTGTTGTTATAAACTACAAGCACGACGCTTTCCAGTTCGGCTGCGCCGTTCCGGATATCGAGCGCGGTCAGTTTGCCGAGGCTAAGCCTTATTATTGGCAGACCGACACCGCTATCGCCTACAACTCGTGGTGTCACACCGAAAACAACGTATACAAGAACCCGCGAGACATCATCTGCACGCTTGTGGATATCGTAAGCAAGAACGGAACACTTCTTTTAAATGTCGGTCCCAAGGCGGATGGAAGCTTTACCGAGGAGGACACAAACGTCCTTAAAACCATCGGCAGATGGCTTGGTGTCAACGGCGAGGCTATTTACAGCACCAAGCCGTGGAGAAAATCCGGCGAGGGTCCTACGGCGGTTAAGGAGGGTCAGTTCTCGGATGGCAACGCCTCCGAATTTACCTGCAAGGACATACGCTTTACAGCCGGCGGAAGCAGCATTTATGCGACTGTTATGAGATGGTCGGAAGACGGCAGAGTGAATATAACCGAGCTTGCGGACAGAGACGCTTCGAGCCTGCCGCTGTTCCATGGAATCATAAAGAATGTAAGCGTTCTGGGCTACGACGGTGAGGTCAGCTGGGAGCGGGACGGCGAGGCATTAAAGGTTTGCGTACCGGGGGTAAAGAGTGATTTGCCGGTGGTAATTAAGGTTGAGGTTGATTGATTTAAGACAACTTCTCATAAGAATCAGCTCGGAGGACGCATTATGAAAGATAGAATAAAAATAACAAGCGAACGCGTATCGCAAAGTGAATACATAGATTTTCTCAAAAGAACCGATTTAGGCTCGCAATATCCCAAGGAACGGTTTGAGGAAAGAATAGAAAAGCTGGTTAATAACGTTTCAATTAGCATCGTCGCAAGAAATGAGGATAATCTGATTGTGGGCGTGCTGTTCGGCTTGACAGATTTTGCTTATTGGCTTTACGTGACCGATTTAGGGGTGGACAGAAACTATGAAAGGCAGGGCATCGGCAGAAGGCTGATGAAAGCCGCTCTTGAAGCCGCCGGCGGCGAAAAGGACATCGCAGTATACCTGATAGCAAACGAAAATGCAGTTCCTTTTTATGAAAAACTGGGAATGAAAAGGGCTGACGAAGTTATGAAGTACAATCACATAGAATGGACGGAATTTACCGTTCAATAACGCCTATATAAAATCATCCTCCGGCAGTTTACTCTATGCCAGAGGATGATTTTTATCTGGTAATCGTTAATTTATATCCGATTCTTCTGAACATAAACCTGCCCGCCCAATTCAGCATCAGGTCGGCGTATTCCTGTGGAGAAACTTCGCCGCTTGTCGTCATGACGTCGTAGACAACGTTTGCTTCTTGTATCGTTGCGTTGAGGTCGGTAAAGCCGTTTTTAAGATAGAATTCATGGCGTTTTAGCCGCTGCTGGTAGTTATCGGCGGATTTATCAAGCTGCTCACGAGCAAGGAACAGCCTGCCGCCACTGTATCTTTCGCGAAGAAGCGATAGTATTTTGCTGCCGTAGCCCTTTCCGCGAAGCCCGGGCATGATGGCAAAGTAGAAAAGATATCCTAAATCCGTATCGCCTATGATATACGCCATGCCTACAAGCTCGTTATTGTCATACGCCGCGAGCATTTCTCCCCTGCCCCTCTTTGCGTTTCTTTTCATCATATAAAAGGGCGCTCGCTCATCGGCAGGGAAAGCTTCTATGTAGAGCTTTTTCAGCTTTTTCCAGATGTCCTTATCGAAAAAGTTCTTTTCACAAATATTTACTATTTTCATATATATCATCCTATACTTTTATTTCCGACGTTTCCGTCTGAGTGTTTTCAAGTCTGCGGTATACCGTAAGCCACATTGTTATAAAGCAGGCAAGACCGCCCAATACGTTTGATATCGGCTCTGCCCAGAAAACGCCGTCAACTCCCAAGCCCATATTCGGGAGCGCAACAGTAAGCGGCACCACTATAAACGCCTTACGCAAAAGCGAGAAGAACACTGCCTGCTTTGACCTTCCCAGAGCGGTGAAAACCGACTGTCCCGAAAACTGGAACGCCATAAAAACAAAGCCGAAGAAATATATTTTGAGTGCCCTTATGCCCGGCTCGATGAGATTAGCATCATCGGAAAACAGGGTTATTAAAAGCTTTGGAAAGCTGATTATAAACAGCCATGCGGCGGCGGTGTATATCGCTCCGACAACGGCGGAAAAGCGTATTCCCTGCTTTACGCGATCGTATTCCTTTGCACCGTAGTTATATCCTAAAACAGGCTGAGAGCCGCTTGTAAGACCGTGTATTGGCAACGAGAGAATATCCCTTGCGGAGTTTACAACCGTCATGACGCTGATATAGATATCCCCGCCGAAGCCCTTAAGCATGATGTTGCAGACCGCCTGAACAAGGCTGTTTGTCGCCTGCATTATGAATCCCGCAAAGCCGAGACTCATTATCTTAAACGTCAGGCGAGGGTCGATTTTCATGCAGTCAAAGCGGATGCGCAGAATTGCGCTGCGACCTGTCAGAAATCTTATTACCCACACGGCGGATATCACCTGACTTATAACAGTTGCCAGAGCCGCACCCTCTACTCCCATATCCAGTCCGAAGATAAAAATCGGGT
>ENA-UOOC01002483-UOOC01002483.1-human-gut-metagenome-genome-assembly--contig:-C48old-NODE-2483-length-13737-cov-6.922745_pt1 | contig 13737 bp, 6 predicted proteins | sample MGYA00242469_ERZ724016 | MGnify/ENA metagenome assembly ERZ724016 | reverse complement strand
AACAACATGCGTGACGATTGGTGGAAGCAAGCCGTCGTCTACCAGATCTACCCGCGCAGCTTCAAAGACGTGAACGGCGACGGGTTGGGAGACATCGCCGGCGTCACCGAGAAAATGGATTACCTGAAGAATCTCGGCATCGACGCGATCTGGCTGAGCCCGTTCTACCCGTCCGACCTGGCCGACGGCGGCTACGACGTGATCGACTACCGCAACGTGGACCCGCGCCTCGGCACCATGGCCGATTTCGACGCGATGGCCGCCGCCGCGCATGAAGCCGGCATCAAGGTGATCGTCGACATCGTGCCGAACCACACGTCCAACAAGCACAAGATGTTCATCGAGGCGCTCGCCGCCGGCCGAGGTTCGGCCGCACGCGACCGCTACATCTTCCGCGAAGGCCGCGGCGAGCACGGCGAGCTGCCGCCGAACGACTGGCAGTCGCTGTTCGGCGGCCCGGCGTGGCAGCAGGTCGATGACGGACAGTGGTACCTGCACATGTTCGCCAAGGAGCAGCCGGATCTGAATTGGAAGAATCCGGACGTGCACGAGGAATTCAAGAAAACGTTGAGATTCTGGTCCGACCACGGCACCGACGGCTTCCGCATCGACGTGGCGCACGGCTTGGCCAAGGACCTCGATTCCGTGCCGCTGGTCGACATGGATCCGGCCGCGGTGCAGCATGTGCTGCCGGCGGACGGCGCGTTCAGCCCGCTGTGGGACCGTCCGGAAGTGCACGACATCTACCGCGAATGGCGTCAGGTGTTCAACGAGTACAATCCGCCGCGTTTCGCCGTCGGCGAGGCGTGGGTGAAGGCCGAATCGCAGCATCTGTACGCGTCCACCGACGAGCTCGGCCAGGTGTTCAATTTCGAGTTCGCCGAAGCCAACTGGTTCGCCGACGAGTTCCGTACGGCCATTGCTGACGGCTTGCGCGCCGCCGAGGAAACGCACGGTTCCACCACGACGTGGGTTATGAACAACCACGATGTGCCGCGCAGTCCGTCGCGTTTCGGTCTGCCGCAGGTGAAGGACGCTCCGTACCACCAGCTGGCGCACGATTGGCTGTTGCGTGACGGAGAGACCTACCGCGAGAATCGTGAGCTCGGCACCCGTCGCGCCCGCGCAGCCGCGCTGATGGAACTGGGCCTGCCGGGTTCCGCCTACGTGTATCAGGGCGAGGAACTGGGCCTGTTCGAAGTGGCGAACATTCCGTGGGATCGTCTTGAGGATCCGACGCCGTTCAACACCCGTCGCAACTTCACCGACAAGGGTCGTGACGGGTGCCGTGTGCCGATGCCGTGGAAGGCTGCCGATTGCGGCGAACCGGCTTCGTGGAGCCCGGACTTCATCACCGGCGGCACGTTCGGTTTCGGCCCGGAGCAGGGCGATTCCGCCGACGCGCACTTGCCGCAGCCGGCCTGGTTCAAGGATTTCGCGGCCGACGTCGAGGCCGATGACAACGGTTCCATGCTGCACTTGTACCGCAAGCTGTTGCAGTTGCGACAGACGGTGCTGACGGCAACCGGAGACACGTCCGCCGACCTGCTGGACATGGGCGATACGGTGGTCGCCTACTCGCGTCCGGCCACGGAAGGCCGTCGATTCCTGTCCGTCACCAATTTCGGCGACGAGCCGATCGCCCTGCCGGACGATGCGGTCGCCATCGCAAATTCCGTGCCGTTGACGGATGACGGCAAGCTGGATAGCGACGCCTCAGTCTGGCTGCTGCTGGGCTGATCGACCGCTGAACCTGGCCGCTCCCAAATCGCCTTGCGTATATGAAAAATTCCGGCCCTCCACAAGGAGGACCGGAATTTTGGTTTGTAAGGAAAGGGGAATGGTAAGTCTAAACGCTACTTCTCGCCGTTCATGATGGCGGCAAGCGATTGCACGCGCGGCAGATCGAACACCTCATCGGTGTGCACCACCTTGAGGTCCGGGCCTGCCAGCGGCACACGCCAGTTGGAGTATTCACTGGACGTGCCCGGCTGGTTCTGCGTGCGCGTCTCGCCCACGCCATCCACCAGCGCGGCCTGCAGCAGCACGGACGGCGACTTGAGCAGCATCTTGTGCATCGCCTCGACGATTTCCTGGATGTGGCCTTCCACATCGCCCGCCACTTCCGGCGTGATCAGGCCGGACTCCACGAGACGGTCCATCATCGCGTCGCGTTCGGCGGTGGCGGAAGCCTGGAACTCCTCGACCGGGCCGGACAGCAGGTGCAGCTGTTCGCGCAGCTTGACGTGCTCGAACTGCAGGTAGCCGGCGGTCGGCGGCAGGTCGTGCGTGGTGACGGAAGCCAGCGCGTACTTGCGGTACGTGGACGGATCGGCGTACAGGTCGCCGGCGTTGGGGGAGTCGTCCACGCGGGCGAACCATTCCACCATGCAGCCCAGCAGGCCGTGCTCGCCGAGTACCGTGCGTACGTAATCAGGCACGGTGCCCAGATCCTCGCCGACCACCAAACCGTTCACGCGGGACGCTTCAATGGTCAGGATCGCGATCATCGCCTCATAGTCGTACGTAACGTACGCGCCACCGCGCGCGCCTTCGCCCTGCGGAATCCACCACAGACGGAATAGGCCGAGTACATGGTCGATGCGCACCGCGCCCGCGTGCGAGAACATGTTGTGCACCATCTCGCGGTACACGCCATAACCAGTTTTGGCCAGATAATTCGGATTGAACGGCGGCTGGCCCCAATCCTGACCCTGCTGGTTGTAGAAGTCCGGTGGGCAGCCCACGGTTACGCTGCCTACTGCGAAACGTTCCGGATTCCACCACACGTCCGCGCCGAGCGAGTGCACGCCCACGGCCATATCCTGCATGAGGCCGAGTGCCATACCGCTGTCACGGGCGGCGTTCTGCGCGGCTGTCACCTGCTCGTCGGCGATCCACTGCAGCCAGCATTCGAAATCGACCATATCGGCGTGCTCGCGCATGAGCTCCACCACTTCAGGCGAATCGCGGTTCGTGTCCTTGAACCACGTGCCTTCCCACGGCGCGCCCCACACCTGGAACGCCACCGACCATGCGGCGAACGCGCGCAGATCCGGACCCGCGGCCTCCTTGAACGCGTCGAACGCGGCCTGACGCTCGACGGAACGCGGCACGTTGTACACAAGCTGCAGCGCCTGGCGCTTGTGCCACCAAGCGGAATTGATGTCGAGCGGCTCGATACTGTCGTTGGCTGGCGAGGCTTCCGCGTGCAGACGCGCCACTTCGGCCTGGTCCGCCTCGTTGAGTTCCGCATATTCAGCGATATCCTGCGGACGGATGTACGTCACATTGAGAAAACGACGCGATTCGGGAAGATACGGCGACGGCTCCAGCGGCGGCACCGGCGCGGTGGCGTGAATCGGGTTGATAAGCATGAAATCGGCATGCGATTTCGTTGCCGCGTCGGACAGCAGCAGCTTCAGATCGCCATAGTCGCCCACGCCCCAGGATTCAGCGGAACGGATGGAATACATCTGTGCCATCCAGCCCCAACGTTGCTTTTCCGCTACTGCTGGCGGCAGTTCGATGCGTGCCGGTGCGCAGATCAGCGCGGCTTCGGCGTGCAGCGGGCCGGCATCGACGGCCAGCGTGTGGTAGCCGGCGGGAATATCGTCCGGCAGCGTCAGTTGCAGCGAGCCGTCATCTGCGTTCGAGCCCGTCAGATACGCGGTCAGATCGCCCGCATATTCCGTGCCGTCTTCCAACGTCAGCTTCAGCGCCACGTCGTTTCCTTTCGCGCGGATTGGCGTGACGGCTTCCTTGCCGATGAACTTCACGACGGTCGGCTCAACAAGTGTGTCTGCGATGCGCTGCTGGGTCGCCGCATAGGAGGCGGTGATCGCTTCGTCGCTGGATGCGTCCACGCCGAGTGCGGCCAATACGGAGACGAGCACTTCGTCGCGGATTTCCACATAGGTGCCGAGCTGGTCGATATACGACGTGGAAATGCCATTGAGCTTGGCGAGCTGGATAAGAGGCCGTGCGATGCGTTCTGCGCTTTCGGTCTGCTGGGTCTGTGTCATAGGTCCCTTCTTTCCGCGCCGTTTGTGACGGCTGACATGCTACATTGCTTGCGATTGCCGCAGCTTCGATGCTGGTGGCATTCGCACCAAAGATAACTATATCACGGTATGATATCGTTTTCAAAGCGTGTTTTGCGGTAAGAGAGTGTTGCTATATTGCGATTTTGCTCTAATTTCAGGAATATAGATAACCGGAATTGTTTTTCCATATTGACTATCGTTTGCAATACGAAGGCGCAGCGCTCCGCATTGCAAACGATTATTCCAACGGGGCATTGCTCGTCTGCTACTCGGCTTCGAGAATTGCAAAGCTTTGCAGACCTAGACGCAGCGAAGTGCCGCTAATTTCGTTTTCGCCGATGCTGAAAATCGTCCGATAACTACCATCTGGTAGCTGCAAAGCTTTGCAATCGCGGCTTGGATTGACGGCTATGATCAGCTTCTGCAGGTGGGTGGAACGCTCGAAAACGAACACTCTATCGCGTTCGATTGCGTGGAACGTAGCCCCCGACCGCAAGGCGTCGCATTCCCCCTTGACGTGGAGTATGGAGCGCACCGTATGCCACAGTGATTCGGCGTCGGCCTGCTGTGCGGCGACGGTCGGGGCGTCGGCGGACGGGTCGGCGGGCAGGTAGCTGCCACCGGTCACATCGCCAGCCCGAGTGTCCGATTCTGCAGAATCGGACACGTGAAGTGCTCCGGATGCGTCGTTCGCACCCCACTGCATCGGTGTGCGCGAACCGGTGCGCACGTAGCCGCCTTCTTTGCCGGGCAGTGCGCGGTATCGCATGCCGATTTCGTCGCCGTAATACAGGAACGGCACGCCCGGCATCGCGAACAGCGTGCAGTATGCCAGGGCGATTTCGCGCTGCGACAGTCGCGGCGCCACGCGTGCGGTGTCGTGGTTGCAGGTGATGAAATTAAAATTTCCGTCGGCCGTTTCCGCTTCGCGCAGACGCGGCTCGTACTCGTCCAGGAATTCGCTGATCGGCGTGCCGGAATCGGCGTTGAAATAGCTCTTGTCGCCCTTGCGGCTCAACGGGTCGTCCACGTTGCGCAACAGCATGTTGTAGCCGTTGGGAACGCCGTCCCAACGCCAATCGAGATAGAAATCCATGTCGAAGCCGGCGGCCATCGACTCCTCTGGCCGTCCCCATTCCGAAACGAACGCGGCTTCGGGGAAGGCCGGGCGGATCCGGGCGAACATGTACTGCCAGGTGCGGATGGTGTAAGGCTTGCCCTCATCGTCCTTTTTGACGAGGCTGTCGGCCATATCCACGCGGAAGCCGTCTGCGCCACGGGAAAGCCAGAACCGCATGACGTCCACCATCGCGTCGCAAGTGGCCTTCGCGTCCGGACCAAGGGCTGGCTTCTGCCAGCTACGTTCGGGGTGCGCGAAACCGTAGTTGAGCGCCGGCTGGCATTTGAAGAAGTTCAAGATGTAGGTACCGTTGCGGGGCGATTCGCCGCCGATGAATGGCAGTCCGTCGCCACCGGAGATCCATGAGTCTGTCCAGATGTAGCGGTCGGAATAATTGTTTCGTTCGACCTTGCAACTGCGGTGGAACCACTCGTGTTCCTCGCTGGTGTGGCCTGGCACGAGATCGAGGATCACGTGCATGTCGCGCCGGTGGGCGGCGTCGAACAACGCAATGAGATCGTCGTTGGTGCCGTAGCGTGATGCCACCTTTTTGTAGTCGCGCACGTCGTAGCCGGCGTCTTTGAATGGCGAGTCGAAACAGGGATTGAGCCAGATCGCGTTGCATCCGAGATCCTTGATGTAGTCCAGTTTTAAAGTGATTCCGGGGATGTCTCCGATGCCGTCGCCATTGGAGTCGACGAAGGACTGTGGATAGATTTCATAAAAAATTGCGTCGGCAAGCCATTTGGGGTGGGGGTGTTTTGCGGGGGGAAGCATGAGGGTGTGTCTCCTTGATATTTCGCGGTTTGCGGTGTTTCTTTGAAACAATCATAGCGCTGAATTGCAAACGTTGGCAGAAACGTGCTACACTAACAATCACTGATACATTTTTGGTGGCCCCAGTGTTGTTGGTAATCATCCAAGAACGATGATGTGAACGTATGCAGGGTTTTGGTCCGTACCATTTAACCGGAGATGTTGAGGAACACAAGGTTATGTGAGGAAAGGAAGATCAATGAAGATCGATTGGAAGAAGGCAATCGGACTTACTGCTGCCGTTTCTATGCTGGTTCCGCTCGCTGCGTGCGGTGGCTCCTCCGACGGTGGCGATAAGAACGCTTCCGGCTCCACCGAGGCCGTCACGCTGAGCGTGTGGGCCCCGCAGGAAGACCAGGCCAAGGACACCAACTGGCTGGGCAAGGTCGAAGAGAACTTCGCCAAGGCGCATCCGGAATACAATATCACGTGGAAGAATGACGTGGTCTCTGAAGGCGATGCTTCCAAGCAGGTCAGCACTGATCCGTCCGCGGCGGCCGATGTCTATATGTTCGCTTCCGATCAGTTGGGTGTTCTAATGGACGCCAAGGCCATTGGCCAGCTGGGCACCGACGCTGAGAAGCAGGTGAAGGAACAGAACGGCGACCTCGAAGTCAACTCCGTCACCGGCACCGATGGCAAGCTCTATGGCGTGCCGTACACCGACAACACGTGGTTCATGTACTACAACAAGTCCAAGATCACCGAGGATGAGGCCAAGGACTTCGATACCATCCTTTCCAAGGCCAAGGTCGCGTTCTCCCTGCAGAATTCTTGGTACATCAACGGCTTCTATGATGGCCTGAGCCTGTTCGGCGAGAAGGGCAATGATGCTGACGCAGGCATGGTCTTCCCGAAGGACGGCGCCGATATCACCTCTTATCTGGTTGATGTGGTCGCCAACCCGAACTTCTCCAACGACGATGGCGCTTCCGGCCTCGCAGCCATCAAGGATGGCTCCGCCGACGTGCTGTTCTCCGGTACCTGGTCCGCTAAGGACGTGAAGGAGGCCCTGGGTGACAACTACGCCGCCACCTCTCTGCCGACCTTCACCGTGAACGGCCAGAAGAAGCAGATGAAGTCCTTCGCCGCCACCAAGGCCGCTGCTTACAACCCGAACGCCAAGAACCCGAAGGCCGCCGCTCAGTTCGCGGCTTACCTCGGCTCCACCGAAGCTCAGAAGCTGCACTACGAGATGCGCGCCATCCCGCCGACCGACAAGTCCCTGTCCGACCTGACCACCGACGACATCGCAGCCAAGGCCCAGGCCGACACCATGGCCAACACCGCCCTCCTGCAGTCCGGTCTGTCCGGCATGAACGATTGGTGGACTCCGGCCGAAACCTTCGGCAAGGCCCTGGTCAACAAGGAAATCACCAAGGACAACGCTGCCGCCAAGTACCAGGATTGGGTCAAGCAGGCCGGTGGCAAGATCGCTGAGTGAAATCAGTAATCCTAAAAATCCAATAACTGAAGAATGCAGGTGGTTGGCACTGCCAAATCCCCCCAGCCATCCTGCAGCTTTGAGAGACGCTTCGAGTCGCGGTGTCTCTCTCCACTTTGCATAGTGGCTCACTCCTCCTCCGAGCTTTGCATTCCCGGGCAAGGTTTTTAAATTCTCCTTCCCCTTGTCCGGGAGCAAAGCTTTTTTTATCTTTCAATATCCATATGAGAGGGCAGTCGAAATGACAGCAACAACTCTTTCCCCACGGGAGATGAAGCGCCTTCGGAAGCAGGGTGCTGATTATGTTTCTCCGTCACCTTACACGGTAAGGGCGGCGTTCCGGCGTGGTGACCTGTTCACTAAGCTTTCCGCAGTGGTGTTTGGTCTTGGCGATATCGTGCGCAAGCAGTATGTCAAGGGCATTGCCATGCTGGCGCTGGAAATCGCATACTTCGTGTTCATGGCAATCAATGGTGTGGACTATCTTTCCAAGTTGCCGACCTTGGGCACCAATGCAGGCGGCAAGAAGCTGGTCGACGGCTTCTGGGTCTACACCGAACCTGACCGTTCCGTGGTCATCCTGTTGTACGGTGTCGCCACTCTGGTTATCACCGCTGCCTTCATCGGCCTGTGGGTCATGTCCGTGCGCTCTGCATACAAGTCCCAGGTGCTGCTCGAGGAGAACGGCAAGGCTCCGAGCTTCATGGACGATGTCCGCGAGCTGCTCGATGCCAAGGCGCACGTTCTGCTGATGTTCCTGCCCACGCTGGGCATCGTCGTGTTCACCGTGCTGCCGTTGATCTTCATGATTTCAATGGCATTCACCAGCTATGACCACAAGCACCTCGTGCTGTTCCACTGGGTCGGCTTTGAGAACTTCGCCAAGGTCTTCTCCAACAGCGGCGGCACCGTTAACGCCGCACTGTTCGGACGCGTGCTGGTGTGGACCTTGGTCTGGGCCTTCTTCGCCACCTTCCTGAACTTCTTCTTCGGCATGTTCGTGGCCATGATCATCAACCGCAAGACCACCCATTTCAAGGGTTTCTGGCGTGCCTGCTTCTCCATGTCCATCGCCGTTCCGCAGTTCGTGTCCCTGCTGGTCATGCACACCATGCTCCAGCCGCAGGGTGCGGTGAACCGCATGCTGCAGACGTGGGGTTGGATTGACGGCCCGCTGCCGTTCTTCACCGACGCCACTTGGGCCCGTGTCACCGTAATCGTCATCAACCTGTGGGTCGGTATTCCGTACACCATCATGCAGATCACTGGTATTCTGCAGAACATTCCGGCCGATCAGTATGAGGCGGCGAAGATCGACGGTGCCAACTGGTGGCAGATCTTTACTAAGATCACCATGCCGTACATTATCTTCGTGCTCACCCCGTATCTGATCACCACCTTCACGGGCAATGTGAACAACTTCAACGTCATTTACCTGCTGTCCGGCGGCGATCCTACGCCATTGGGCGATTCCGCAGGCTCCACTGATTTGCTTATCACCTGGCTGTACAAGCTGACCGTGGACAAGCAGGATTACAATCTCGGTGCCGTGATCGGCATCATGACCTTCGTCGTGTTGGCCATCGTTTCGCTGATCACCTACCGCAATTCCGGCTCCTATAAGAATGAGGAGGCATTCCGATGAGCAACAAGCATTCCGCAACCAAAGTGGAAAGCCACGGCCTTCTGCACGACCAGAAGATCCGCCGTATCACCGGCGACGTGTTCGCCCACTTGTTCCTGGCCATTCTGGCCGTCATCTGGCTCGTCCCAATCGTATGGGTGTTCGCGGAGTCGTTCAATAAGAACACCGCCCCGTACACCAGCTCCTTCTTCCCGAAGGAGTGGACTCTGGACAACTATAGGGTGCTGTTCACCGACCGCAACGTGTTGGACTTCCCGAAGATGTTCGGCACCACGTTCATCATCGCCTGCTTCACCTGTGCGATTTCTCTGATCTTCGTGCTCTCTGTGGCATACTGCATGAGCCGTATGCGTTTCCGTGTGCGCAAGACTTTCATGAACGTTGTGCTGATTCTTGGCATGTTCCCGGGTATCATGGCCGTCACCGCCATCTACTTCATCTTGAAGGCCTTGGGCCTGTCAAGCGGCACCATGACTACCGTGGCGTTGATTCTCGTGTACTCCGCCGGTTCCGGCGCTGGCTTCTACGTGATGAAGGGCTATATGGACACCATTCCGACCTCGCTGGACGAAGCCGCCCTGCTCGACGGTTGCACCCGTTTCCAGGTGTTCCATAAGATCATCATCCCGATCTGCAAGCCCATGATCGTCTACCAGGCCATCATCGGCTTCCTGACCCCGTGGCTCGACTTTGTCATGGCCAAGGTGATCTGCCGTACGCAATCCAACTACACCGTGGCATTGGGCCTGTGGCTCATGCTGCAGAAGGAATATATCCAGAACTGGTTTGCCCGCTTCGCCGCGGCCGCGGTCGTGATCTCCGTTCCGATCGCCATCCTGTTCATTGTGATGCAGCGCTTCTATCAGGAGTCCATGTCGGGCTCCGTGAAGGGCTAAAGAAAGGCAAAGGATATGACGCTCGTAGACAGCTTCGCACAGCCGAACACGAGCGTCGCCGAACCGTTCCCGCTGTGTCTGGAACGGCCGCTGGGTGCCGTTGTTACTGAAACCGGCACCCAGTTCGCTCTCTGGGCTCCTTCCGCACAGAAGGTGACCCTGAGACTGTTCTCGCGTGGCTCCATGGGGGAAAGCGGCGACGCTCTGATTGGACAGTACACGATGCGTCCGGAATCCGATGGTTCCTGGACGTACGATTTCGCCGACAACATGCACGGCGTGTATTACGACTTTTTGATCGAACGCGATTGCGGTTCCGTCGACCGCATCGCCGACCCGTGGGCGCGCGGGGCCGGTGTGAACGGCCGGCGCAGCATGGTCGTGGACTTCAGCCGCACCAATCCGGATGGTTGGTACCGCGACCATATGCCGGACGTGCCGCTTGCGCAGACGGTGGTCTGGGAAACCCATGTGGGCGATTTCAGCAATGATCCCGCCGGCGGTTTCCCCGAATCGCATCGGGGCAAGTATCTGGCGTTCACCGACGACGGTACGTCTCTGGACGGGCATCCCGACTTTCCCACGGGCATCGCATATCTCAAGAAACTTGGCGTCACCGCGGTGCAGCTCATGCCGATTTACGATTTCGGTTCCGTGGACGAAGAGACCTGCGATCGCTACAACTGGGGGTACGATCCGGTCAATTACAACGTGCCGGAAGGCTCGTATTCCACCAATCCGTTCGACGGGTCGGTGCGCATCCGCGAAGTGAAGCAGATGGTGCAGGCGCTGCACAACGCCGGCATCAAAGTGATCATGGACGTGGTCTACAACCACATGTTCTCGCCCGATAATTGGTTTGAGCGGTCGGTGCCGGACTATTTCCTGCGCCGTAAGCCCAACGGCGCGCTGGCCAACGGATCCGGCTGCGGCTGCGATATGGCCACCGAACGCAAGATGTTCCGCCGGTTCATCGTGGAATCCGTGACGTTCTGGGCGCGCGAATACCACATGGACGGCTTCCGTTTCGACCTGATGGGTCTGATCGACGTGGACACCATGAATGCCGTGCGTGCTGCTCTGGATGAGATTCCCGGCCGTGGACGCGACATTCTCATGTACGGCGAACCGTGGTCCGCGGGCGCCACCGCGCCGCTGCCCAGCGACACCGTGCTGGCTGACAAGTCAGGCCTGTCGAAGCTTGACAGTCGCATCGGCCACTTCTGCGACACCACGCGAGACACCATCAAGGGCCATGTGTTCTTCTCGGACCGCCCGGGTTATGTGAACGGTGGCATGCACGAGAACGTAGCGGCTGCGCGTGAGGCCGTGGACGCGTGGCGTCGCGGCAAACATTCGGAAGGAGTGGCAGGCCAGGTCATTCAATACGTGTCCGCGCACGACGACCTCACGCTGTGGGACAAGTTGTGCGCGAGCTTTGCGGCTGGTTCGTTGGGCAGCACCGTGGCCGAAGGCGTTAACGAAAATACCGTGGATGTGCCAAAAGTCATGTATGACGCCGATTTCTCGGCGGAAGGGCTGGCCGGTGTCGGTCCGCAGATTGCGGCCGCGCTGACCGACGTGATGGACGCCAACAAGCTGGCTGTGGGTATCACGCTTACCTCCGCTGGCATCCCGTTCATGCTGTCCGGCGAGGAGTTCGCACGTACCAAATTCGGCAGCTCTGATTCTTACGATTCCGCCAAAGAGCTTAACTGGCTCGATTGGAACCGTGCATGGCAGAAGCGCGATTTGATTGAGTATTACGCGAAGTTGATTGCATTGCGCAAGTCTGATCCACAGTGGTTCGACGGCAATCGCAATATCGTCGATACGGAAGGCGACGAACTCGTGTTCCGCGTCGGCGATTATCTGATGGCCGCCAATCCAGGCAGACACGTCGGCGTTATTGACGTGGCCGTAACGGGTTTGGAACCGATTGGCGGAATACGGAGATACTGGTGTGGTCTCGGCTCGTCCGTCAGTCCGGTGGAAGGCAATGTGAGCGCAGGTGATGGCGATTATTTGATTGTTCCACCGCATACGTTTGCAATCTGGCGGTTGCAGTAATACTCTCAGTAGGGAAGCTACAAAACGGCGACCGCAAAGCTGCGGTTGCCGTAACAGATACGGCAATGGGGCCGGAAAACCAGAAAGGATACGACAGTGGGAATCGGAGCGCGCAATCCGCGGTACGAGGTGGTGTTTTTCGACCTGTACGGAACGCTGATCGACATTCGTACCGATGAGCAGAGCGAGGCCGCATGGCAGGCGCTGTACGATTGCGTGACCGAATTGGGCGCGCAGTACGAATCCGTCGACGTGATGCGCGACCAGTTCGAAAAGCTCGAAGCCCGCGAAATGGTCCACCAAGCCGACCGTGCAATCGTTCGCAACGGGTGGGACGAATTCGACATCCTGCCGGTCTACCGGTCCCTGCTCATGAATCGCAGCGAGGAAGCGGAAAAGAAACTCGCGCTACCGCAGGCCGCGCTGAAAGCCGCATGGGCGTTCCGCCAAGGCAGCACCAGCCTGTTCCGGCTGTACCCCGGCGCGCTCGACATGATCGAACAACTGCAGGACGCCGGCATGGTCGTGGCGCTGCTGAGCAACGCGCAAGCCTGCTACACACGCCCCGAACTGGAAGAGACCGGCCTTGCCAGCGTACTGGACGACGTGATCATCTCCAGTGAAGAGAAAATCCGCAAGCCCGCACGCGACCTGTACATGCTGGCGCTCGACCGTGAATTCGTGACCGCCAAGCACGCGCTCATGGTCGGCAACGACGAGCGCAACGACATCATCGGCGCCAATTCCGCCGGCCTCGACGCGGCATACTTCCGCACGGAAATTTCACCGGCGGACGACCCGGAAGTTTCGGCACATGCGGTATGTTCGTTTACCGGAGCCGACTACGACGGGCTGCTGAAATTCGTGCTGGACGCATAAGGCGCGCGGTGGGCGCTGAGCTTAAATCGCATGGGACGTGCGGGAAGCCGCTGTGGCGTGCGGGAAAGTCGCAAGGAAAAGTCGCAAGTCGTAAAAGGCATACGTGCGTAAGGCGTGCGTAAGGTGCACGTGCCACGTGCGACGCGCGGAAAAATCGCAATAGGAGGACATATGGAAGGCTATGCCGAGCAGGGAGCTCGAACCGATTCGACCGACCAAATCGGATTCGGCGGCGCTCGCCGCAACAGGAAAAAGCGTCGCGGACTGACGGTGTTCCAACTTAAGGTCATCGGCGCGGTGGCGTTGGCCTTGTCCGCCGGCAGCACCACCATCGTGCCGCTGTTCTTCGGCTCCGATACCAACAATATGACGTCGCTGACGGCGATGGTCCTGAGCGAAGTGGTGTCCTGGTTCGCCATTCCGATCTACGCGTGGCTGCTGGTGCAGGGTTTCCGTGAAACGCACAGCCGGGTCGCGTACGGCCTGCAGCTGTTCATTCTCGCCGTGGTGTGCGAGGTGCCGTACGACCTCGCCACATCGCATAAGGCTTTCGACCTGGGCTCGCAGAATCCCGTTTTCGGCCTGTTCGTTGCGTTTGTTGTGCTTGCCGCGCTCGACTGGGTGGCGTCGCGCTATCAGAAGGCCATGAAGGTGCTGTTGTCGGTCGGACTGGTGGTGATTGGTCTGCTGTGGGACCTGCTGCTGCGTATCGGCCTACGCCAGCACATGATGAGCATCGGTTCGGTGACGCTTGGCTTCGTGCTGATTTTCGCTCTGATGCGCCAGTATGAGAATTCGATGATGTTCACAGCCGGCCTGTT
>ENA-UOOC01002479-UOOC01002479.1-human-gut-metagenome-genome-assembly--contig:-C48old-NODE-2479-length-13756-cov-8.392745_pt1 | contig 13756 bp, 8 predicted proteins | sample MGYA00242469_ERZ724016 | MGnify/ENA metagenome assembly ERZ724016 | reverse complement strand
TGATCACTGGCCCGAGTAACCCCGAAGCGATTGGCGTATTTAATAATTGAGTGACTGGATTAATTGAAATATTAATTGAAATATTGACAGTTTTGTAGTATAATTATATTGATAATTCTAGAGTATCGGAAAGTTGAGAAAGGGCTCAAAGGAGGTACTTGCTATGGATTATCAAAAAGCCGTATTAGATAAAAAAGCAACAAGTATTAAACTTAGGTCCCTTAGAATCAATGCTAATCTAACGCATGAAAGATTAGCTGCATTATTACAATTAAATACACCTCGTGTAATATATGATTGGGAAAGTGCAAAGAAAATGCCTAACGTAGAAAACTTGTATAATCTAGCTCTAATATTTAATATGAAAATGGAGGACTTACTCGTAATGAGGTAGGTCCTCCTATTTATTTTTGAACTATAGTACATTTTATAATATTTTATTTTGTGTTAAAATTATGACTATATGTATAAATATGTCCACTTATATTGAAATAAATTTCAATTATGTGATATAATTGTACATAGATACAAATTCATGTTCTGAAACTGTGGAGTAAGAACTTTACCTATATAAAGTGTTGGAACAAATCATAAGATTGGGATATATTTTATGAGGCGTAAACCAATAGTTCAAAGCTAAACTTTAAGAGTGGTATTGCGTGTCTAAATTTAAATAACATATGAAGAGGATAAATGTTATTGAAGTGGTGATAGGCTAATACCTACACCACTTTTTCGTATTTAAGGAGGTGTCAATAACATGAAGAAGAAAAGTAAAGTCATCGGTAAAGATTACGATAAGCTAGAAAAAGAAAATCAATGCGATAGAATTGATTATTATGGCCTTATCGCTAAAAATGGCAGAATTAAAATTGACACAAAAAGATATAAAAAATTCTTCACTATTCCAGATTCCAAAATTGAAAATAGACATTCAGTTTATTATTTACCAACTAAGCAACATAGATCAGATTATAAATGTAATTGGTTCAGAGATTTATTAGCTGGTTATAAAGAGTTATGGTTTAGAGAATATAAAAGCTTTATAGATAGTATTAAAACACCTAAACAGGTAGAAGATAATGCTAGAGTTGCATATTTAGCTGATGGAGTATTAGATTACGATGAAGCTAATGAAAAAGCATTTATGGCAGGCCTAAGAAGATCTGGAGATTACAAAGTAATTATTAAATCTTTGTATGCTCAATTCTTCCATCAATTAATGTCTAGCATTGATGCATTATGCTTAAAGATGCTTACAGCATGTGGATATAAAGAAGAAGATTATACAAAGAAACAATTTGATATTTATATGCAAGGTTTACAAGGTGATAATGCATTATCATTTAGACAATATACAAATTATCCTATATATGATAGAGCATTTACTGTTTGGAATTTCCTAAAACATAATTCTCTTCGATCATATAGAATTTTAAAACAATGGTATCCTAAAATGGTATGGGACCCAGAAGATAAATATCAAAATGGTGAATCTGCACTTACTGTTGTTAAGTTAGATGAGAAATTCATCTTAGATTGCATTGATAACTTACATTTATTCTTTGATGAATTATGTGCGAGAGCTTTTGGTGAAAATGCTGATGACGCTCAATGGGATTATGATGATTATTTTGAAGAAATAGTGCAAGACCAAATTGATGTTATTGTCAATCCGCTAGACTTATAATGAGATAATGGGGGTGAACCTATGGGGTATTTATATCTTAATTTTTTAGAAAATATTAATCAAGGTAGTAAAAGCAGGGATGACTTTTATACATCTTCATTAAAAGAACAATATGAAGTCATTAAAAGAAAGGTTGGTTTAAATGTAAACCTTCAAGAATTTTTATCATATGCTTTTCCTACTCAAACATCAAAAAATTATTACATTTCAATGCCTAGCTTTGATAGAAGAATTAAACAGGACAGAAGAGGCAAAGATGTAATTTATAATATTGTCATTCGGCCTGAAAAGGATTCATATTTAAATAATGTAGTTCCTAACAATTATGATTTAATGATTGTTGGGGATGTTACATTTAATAATGTTATTGATATAACAATTAAAGGTATTGAATTAATAGATATTAATGTGGCTAAATTTGGTGAAATCAAAGTTAATTGTTATGCAGCAACTGCGACAACTACAAAATCCTTTGCAACAAGAGATGGAAGATCAGTAACAGTACCTGATTATGGTACAAGAGACCTTCAAAGTGCTGTTTTAACACATGATTTCGTAGATAGGTTATGTAATGATATTTCTAGTTATCCTGTTCCCAATCCAGAAGAAGCTTTAAATACATTCCAAAACTGGCAAAACTATATCAATTTTAGAAAGTATTTTTTAGGTAAACAATCTGAACGTTGCGAAGAAATTGATGATGTTATAGTTTGTGACTCATTTATGGTTTCAAAAGAGACTTATCGTAGAAATGAAGATGTTTTTTCTGATTATCTTTTAGATGATATCGCAGACTTTGCACGTGGAGAACAAATTATACTTTCAAAAAATGTTAATGGCTCTGAAAGCTTTCCTTTAATTAGAGTAGATATTAATAAGAATAGAAAAACAGTTCTTAGTGAAACTATCGGTAAATCTGGCAAGGGTAAAAGCAAATATGAAGTCAATCTCCAGAGATACACAAAAGATGCTATGGGTTTATCTCCAACACCACCAGCATACGATGAAAATGGAAATATAGTAAAAGGTTCAAGATTTTATCAATATTTACTTGGTGAAAGATACTTGTTAACGCATATTGATATCGAACCAGACTGTACTGAATTAGAAAAAGAATTTGATAAGAATTGTAAGAACGCATTTAATGAAATAGATACACGTTATTCAAGCATTATCAGTAATGATTTAAACCATTTTATGAATGGACAAAGACCAATTACTGAAAATCAATATAATTCAATATTTGATGAGTATGTTGAAGAATTAAATAATGCTTTAGACTTAGATGTTGAAAACAATAAGGATAGAGAAGTAAAGCGTGAATATGAATCAGCACTTAAGAATGCAGCAACACCTTTTGAAAATGAAATAAAGAAAATCAATTCATCTTTTGATGATAAAGTCAAGAAGATTAAAAAAGAAAAATCAAAAGAAAAAGATGAAAAGAAAAAAATAGATGAACTTCAGAAGGGAAAAGAATCTGAAATTAAAAAAATCGAGTTAGAAAAGGAAGCAGCTTTATCTAACATTTCATTAAAAGATTTTTATGTTGAGAGAAATAAAAAGTTAATTGAAAATAAGAAGAAGAGTCTTTCTATTCAAATGCAAGCTGAACTTGATAGAATAAGTAAAGATAAAAAGAAACAATTAGAAATTCAGTATAAGAATCAAATTGAAGATGAAAAAACTGATGCTAATTCCAAATTTAGAAAGCAATTTGAAGCTGATAAGGCAATTAAAATAGAAAATGAAACAATAAGAAGGTATCAAATATATTTTAGACCAGATGCAGCAGAAGATAAGCTTTCGAATATTAAAAAAGAAATTGAAGCAATTAATGCTCAATATCTTACATATGATAATAGAGCTGAAAAAGCTAAAATTGATAGACAAGAAAAAGCATTAAATTCATTTATGGGTGGTTATGTAAAGAATCCATTCTTACCCACATATTTATTCTCACCAGAAACATTGGCACAAGCACCTATAAGTGCGATGAAAGATCCTGATTGGTGTCTTGAAAGCTTGAATGATGGCCAAAAATTAGCCGTTAAAAAGGCTTTGGCAAGTGAAAGTATATTCTTATTACAAGGTCCTCCAGGAACAGGTAAAACGCAAGTAATTGCTGAAATAACTGCACAATTAGCTAGACAAGGTAAGAAGGTACTTATTTCTTCTGAAACACATAAGGCAATTGATAATGTATTTGAAAGATTACCTAAGATTCCAGAGATTCGACCACTACGTTTGATTCCATCACAAAATGGAAAGGAGACTAATTATAGTCCAGAACGTTTAGTGGATAATTTCTACTTAAACATTAGCGGTAATCTAGAAAAGCAAATCAATAGATTTGAGCATTTTGAAGAAGCTAAGAAGACATTCGATGAGCAAATGAGCTTGTTAAGAAGAGATTATGATAGAATTTTAAGGCTTAAAAAAGAAAATATCCAAATCGAAAATCAACGAAATGGATTACTAGAAACTATCAATAAATACAATAAAAATTTAGAAGATTATCGTGATAACCTAGCTACTATTAATGTTGAACTAGATGAGTATAGAAGAACAAACAAATATATTGATTCATTAAGATTCATAACTGAAGGTGTTAAGGAACAATATATTGATGAATTTAAGAATAGAATTCAATCATTATTACAAGCATTCAGTAGTTTGGCATCAGTCAATGTTGATTTTGCATTTGAACTTTATCATCTTGATATAGGTGAAGTAAGAAACGAATTATCGCATATTTTATCCGATGATACAGTTGGAAAATTAGAAGAACGAAGAACTCAACTTCGTAATGAACTACAAAAATTAAGAGATCCTGATACAGATGAAGCACCTGAAGAAGGTGATGAGAATTATGGTGAATACAAGAAATATCAAAGTGAACTTAAAGAGGTAGTAAACCAAATTAAATCAGCTACTAAGAATACTGATTTTGATTTCTCTTCAAGCAAAATCTACGCAATTGTTCCATCTATTATTAATGATAAGAATCTACTAAAAGTTCTTCCTGAGCAACTAACTTCATTTAAGATTCAAGCTCAGACAATCATTAATGAAATAAAAGAAAATGTAGATATTTCTATCAATAAGTATTCATCGCAATATGATGATCTTAATTCAAAGATGATTGATGTTCAAAGAGAAATCAGTCAAAGTAAGTCTTTATATGAAGAATTAGGTAATAATCAAGGTATAGAAGAATACAATGAGCTTAATTCTCAATTGAAGCAAAAAATAACTAGATTTTTTAGAGATTTCGATATCATTAGAGAGTATGATTCTGATAATCTAGAAACAGCATTCACTATAATTACTGAAGAGTGGAATAAGCTTGAGTATGATTATAAAAGAACTGCAGTTCAAAATAAAAAGAAAATCCCTATGTATAAAGAGATTTGTAAGTATTTAGAGCAAGAAGATATTCTTGAAGAAGATAGACAAGCTTATACTAGAGAGCTTTATAATTGCGTAAATGTCTTTGGTATTACATGTACAAGTAGAGATAGATTTACTAAGTCTCAACTTGCAGAACTTGAAAGATATGGTATTAAGTCAGTTGATATTAAATCTCAAGGAATAGATGTAGTCATTATCGATGAGGTTTCAAAATCTTCATTCTTAGATTTGCTGATTCCGATATTATATGGTAAGACAGTAATATTAGTGGGTGACCATCGACAATTGCCGCCAATGTATGACTTAAGGCATATGAGAAAAGAAGACTTTGAAGGTCTTGATGAAGATGTAATTACAAAAGAAATAAATGATTCATATGCTGAATTATATGAAGAATGTTTCTTCAAGACATTATATGAAAAAGTACCACAAGACTTTAGAGTAATGCTTAATAAACAATATCGTTGTCACAGTCATATCATGGAAGTATTCAATCATTTCTATGGTGGAAGTCAAAAAGGACTTATGGTTGGTAAGAAGCAACAAGATGATGAAAAACAACACAATCTAACTGTTAAGATTAATGGTAATACAATTATTGAACCAAAATATCATGTTTATTTTATTGATTGTGATCAAAAAGAATCTAGCGCTTATGAAGGTAGTACTTCAAAAGTTAATGAACAAGAAGCACAAGTTGCAATTCAATTGTTAAAACAAATTGATAAAGCAAGTATTGATGCAGTTAATTCAGGAAAAGTTATCGTTAATAAGTCTAAGAAGATAGATGAAAGATTAAGTGTAGGTATAATTTGTACTTATGGTGACCAAGCATCATTAATTAAGAAGATGAGAAGAGGTCAAAGATATGAAGGTCTATCTGAAAAACAAGATGAACGATTGATTATCAGTACTGTCGATGACTTCCAGGGTGATGAGCGTGATGTAATAATTCTGTCTATGGTTCGTAATCCTGCTAATGCAGAAAAAGCTAATGCTGAATTCATCAAGAAGTTTGAAAGAATTAACGTTGCATTATCTCGTGCAAGAAAACTTTTGATTGTTGTAGGCTCTAAGAAATACCTATCTGAAGCTGGAATAATCGATTTACCTGATCTAACAGGAGATCATTTCTTAGATAAAAAGAATTTCCACGTATATAAAGAAATAATTGACACTATTTACTTTAGGGGTAAGGTGTTAACTGCAAATGATATAATAGGAGAGTGATAAATTATGGATGAAAAGATATTAAAACAATTAAAAACCACTTGTCCATTTCCTCTTCTAATATATAAGACAAGTGTGAAATATAATGAAGTTCGTAAAGCTTCTGGTATTGCTTATATCATTTTAGATTTGATTCAAAAAGAAAGTGAATCTAATGACAAGATATCAGATGTTTTACTAAAGTTTGGTATTCCTGCAAACCTACATTATATTTTTGGACAAGAAATAGCTAACTTGATGAGTACAGATATTTTGTCTTCTCATTTTGATCCATCTTACTTTGCAAAGCCAACATATTTTAAACAAATAACAATTGGTGATGTTGAACTTACGCCAAAAGGAAAGAAAATGTTCCAAGATGGTGCAATCCCAACTGGTGCAGAAAAGGTAAAAGTTAAAGATATTTATTATAGTCCAGTTACAAGAAAGTTTGATGTTGAAAGCAAAGTTCCATATATGACTCTAGGAAGTTCGTTCTTGGGTGATGATTTTATGGATCATGTTAATGTTGACATAAGTGGAATGGAAGATTATATCAATGCTAATGGGACTAAAATTGGTTTAAAAGCTGAAGAAAGAGTTGTATCTTTTGAATGTGAAGAACCACAAAAAATGCATACAAGAAAAGAAGAAGGAATGACAATTATTATTAGACCTTCTGGGGTTGAATTTAAATTTGATACAACAGATGAGAATGCATTTTTCAATAAGTACTATACTTCAAGGCTTATGACCGATGGTTTATTAGCCAAGAATAAGTATAAGTTTGTTAATGAAAAGAAAGATATCGTTGAAGTTCCAACTGTGTCAATCAATGAATTAACAAATATAACAAATGTTTATATACCAGATGATGCTCAAAAACAGGCTTCACGCCCATGCAAATTCTTCTTTAGTAAAAATAGATTAGGCGTTAAAGGTGTAGATACATCAATGAAATTAGGCGTTGATGATTCAACAACATTATTAAATGGGTTGAATTCAAATGCGGAATTTGCTCTATTGGATAAAAGTAGTTTGAAATACTACAGTCCTTTAAATGTTGTTATGCCATGTGAGCAACTTGGTGATACATTTGAGATGCAATTACTAGTTGAAAGAACTGTTGATGAAGAAGTTTTAAAAAGTGTCTTATTGAAACTTTATGATATTTATCATGATGAAACGTTCAGTGCTGAAATTGGTAAGGCAATCTTATTTATAGTAGAGTCGTTAAAAGACTCAAGTTATTTTGAAAAGTATTCAACTAATCAATTAAGTAAATATAATAGCGTTGATGAACAAATTGATTTGTTATTGAAGATGAATTCTTCATTCAAAAATAATGCTTCTTGGAATGAATATTTCAAGGTACTTGGTTCTAATTTAGTTACAAATAGTATTAATGAGATTCGTCTTGATAACATGATTTACAAGAATACCATTTTAACTCCATTGAAGAATGAACTAAAGATTGGTGTTCAAGATTATGTGAAGATGTTTGCAGAGCCAGTATTGAGTGAAGACCAAGATTTAGTTTATCAAGCCTTGGAAACAGCAGGATTTGAAACAAATCAAATTCTAGGTGTTGTCAATGTGGTTGAAACTTATATGGATAAAATTCTTAATGATGAAAGCATATCTGCCGATACAAGTCTTGCTGATAAGTTTAGAACAGTTTCATCTAACCTTTGGAATCTTAATGATATGTTAGGAATCGAAAGCTATTCTGAATACACATTAAAAGAAGATTTTAATGTGGATGAGTTCTTTAACACTTATAGCACTTTAAAAACAGCGATTAAATCAATTGAAAAATATTCTAAATTTGCTCAGGACAAATACAATAACATGAATAAGTATTTAGAAATCTACGAGCCAATCCATGAATTGCTAGCAATTGAAAGAGAGGCATCATCACATCCTGATAAAATTACAAAGAAATATATTGATGATTATATTTCAAAAGGTAGATTTAAAAACGCAATTTGTGAATTATCAGTTAAGCTTCAATATGATTTAAGAGAATTATTGAAGGCAGATGATAAGACTGAGGCATTTGAATTAATCAATATGGCAGAACAAGAAAAGCTAATTGATAGTAAAAAGTGTTCTTCATTACATAAACTTCGTAAGACTAGAAATGGATTCCAACATCCTGAAAAAGAACAAATTCAATATACAAAAGCCGATATTGAAGAATGGAGAGATATAGTCTTTGAAATAGGAGGTAGCAAATGAGTCAACAAGTACAAATTGATTACAAACACATAGCATGTCAATGTAATACTGTATGTAATATGGCAGAGCAAAGATTAAAAGAATTAGATGAAATGCTTAGCCAAATTGAAAATACTGCAACAAGATTATTAAATGACCAAGCTGAGAGTTTGAAAGCAGCCATTGTTAGAGAAAAAGAATCTTTAATCAAACAAATTAAAGTTGTTAGAGATAAAGCTGATGAAGATGCAAAAATGGGTGTTGTTCGTACTAATAATCATGATGCTAGATATGCTCATAGAGATGATACAATAAATGCCGCAAAGAATTTGGAAGATATGGTTAATACATTCTCCTCTCAAAAGTTAATTGAATTTCAATCACTACTTGATAATCTTCTAAAAGAAAGTTCGAATGATGCTTATAGAAAACTATTAGAAAGAACTAATGGCAACGTCACAATCGATGAACAAACACAAAAGATATTAAATTCCATTCAAGATGAAGTTTTAAGGCAATTTACTTATTTAGCTTATATTAAAGATAATACACTGTCAGGTGATTCATTAATTAAAGCTGGTAAAGAATTAATGGAAGAATCTCTAAATTCAACATATGAGTCTAGAATGGCTTTCGAAGAAGAAAGAATTCGTAAAGAGCTTGAAGCTGCGAGAGTAGATAAGGATATCATATCTAAGGTTGTATCTAAAAAAGAAGGTACTGCAAAAGAAAGATTATCTCAAATGCAAGCTCAAGCTACGACAGAAGTTATTGGTGAGACTGTTAGACAACAATCTTTAAAAGTAATTATGAAAGCTGTTGCTGATAGGGGCTTTATTGTTGATAAGAAAAATATTAAAATAAATAGAGAGACTAATGAAGTTCATATGGTTGCAATGAAAGCAAGCGGTGAGCGTGCTGATTTTAAAATATATATGGATGGTAAGTTTATTTATGACTTCCATCATGGATATAAGGGACAAGCTTGCCAAAAAGATATAGAACCATTTATGAAGGATTTAGAAGAAGTATATGGAATTCATGTTACTAAATCACAAGAGATTTGGAGTAATCCAGATAAAATTTCTACTATGAAATATCAAGCAATGAACACAAATAAGAATAAGGGGTGATAATTGATGGCATTAAGTACAACTTTTAACAGACTTAAAAGAGAAATAGGCATCAAGAAGTGCGTTATCATTGATGGTAATGTTGGAGATGTTTATTTAAATGAGAAAAAACAAATTGTCGATTTAAAGCAATACCTAATGGATATGCTTAAGTCAATGAATTACGACGATGTTCTTTACTGGGACAGAGTTGATGGTGTAGACGGGGATGTTTCTAGATTAACAGTTACTGATGAAGTAGAAGTCGAAGGTGAAGCTTATTCTTTTGATGATGACAAAGATAATAATAACGAAGAAGAAAAGACAGGTAGTGGATTATTTAAAACTCCTGCGGAAATCTTTAATATTATCTTTAAGAATCTTAAAAAGCCTAACCGTAAGATTGTTTTCGTATTAAACTGGGCTGATTATCTATTTTCTGCTGGAGGTCAATTGCCACCAGATGAAAGAGAACTATTAACTATTTTAGGAAAAGCAATCAAAGATAAGAAGGTTGAATATTTAAATTCAGAAGTTAATGAAAGCTCAATTATTCTTATTACTAGTAAAGTTGCAATGTTTCCAATTTCTTTCTATCAAGGTAATCCAGAAGTATCTTGTTTAACACTTTCAAAACCTGATAGAGAAGAAAGAGAAAAGATGCTAGAAAAAATCGAATCTGGATTTGAAGTAAAACTTAAACCAGGTGAGACTTTATTAACATGCGATAAGAAAAATGAATATGTAGATATGATGGATAATTTCACAAATCGTGAAATCGTGCAAATGGCTAGACTTTCTAGAAAAGAAGGCAAAATGCCTTTTGAACAGTTATATTTATTATTTAAGTATGGGGAAAAGGATAATCCTTGGGAAAAACTAGATTATAAAGCTGTAAAAGATATTAAGAAGATTTTAGGTGAAAGAGTTGTAGGCCAAGAAGAAGCAATTGCAAAGATTGAAAAGGTTGTTGTAAAAGCTTATATGGGCTTAACTGGAATCCATAAATCTTCAAGTAGATCTGCACCTAAAGGAGTTTTATTCTTTGTAGGTCCTACTGGTGTAGGTAAAACAGAACTTTCCAAAGCATTAGCTAAGTTCTTATTTGGTGATGAACAAGCATGTATTAGATTTGACATGTCTGAGTATGCTCAAGAAAATAGCGACCAAAAGCTAATAGGAGCACCTCCTGGATATGTAGGATATGAAGAAGGTGGACAACTAACTAATGCAGTTAGAGAAAAACCATTCAGCATTATCTTATTTGATGAAATTGAAAAGGCTGCAAAACCTAATCCAAGAATTCTAGATATATTCCTACAAATTCTTGAAGATGGTCGTTTGACTGATTCTAAAGGTGAAACAGTTTATTTTAGTGAGAGTGTAATTATCTTTACATCTAACTTAGGTGCATCTGAAGTATCTTCAAGTGGATCTAATGAAGATATTGCAGAAGAGTTTATTAAGATTGTTAAAAACTATTTTGATAACGAAATTAAGCGTCCAGAGATACTTGGTCGTATTGGATATAGTAACATTGTTCCATTCAACTTTATCAAAGATAAAGAATTCAGCATTAAGATTGCTAAATCTAAACTACGCCCTGTTCAAAAAGCAATCCTTGAAAAATATCGTATTGACTTAGAATTTGAAGATGAATTGAAGTTTATCAATTATATTTTAGGTGGTGCAGATAGTAGCAAGGGTGGACGTGACATCTTAAATGCTATTAATGATAAGTTATTAGATGAACTAGCAATGTTTATGTTTGAAAATAAGCAAGACTTAAGTTCATTCAAAGGTGCAAAGATTCTTGTTAAGACTGGTAAAGACAGTCTAGAATTTAGTTTTGAAAATGATTAAATTTAATGTTGCAAGTATTAATTGTTGCACTGAAATAGAAGGACCGAATAAAAGATTAACAATATGGTTTCAGGGTTGCATGCTTCACTGTAAAGGTTGTTGCAATCCTGGATACCAACCATTAGAGCCTAGAAATATCATTTCATTAGAGAATCTATTAAAAATAATTAATGATTCAAAAGAAAAATATGGTATCGAAGGAGTAACATATTCTGGTGGTGAACCCACACTTCAACAAAATCTTCCAGTTTTGACTAAAGAAATACATAATCTTGGACTTGGAGTCATTTCATTTACTGGAAGAAAATACGAAGAGGTATCTGATGTTTTAGAAGGTTGTGATGTTGTACTTGACGGCCCTTATATAGAAGAGCAAAAAGAACACGTAAGAAAAGTTCTAGGATCTACAAATCAAAGAATAATCATTCTTTCAGATAGATATCCTAACTGTGAAGAATGGTTTTTTAATAATGCATCAAAAGAAGTTGAAATAAATGTTGGTGATTATATTATTGCCAATGGAGATGCAATATTTTAGATTTGAATTATATAAATTGAAAAGAGGAAACTATAGATGAGTAATACTATTAATTCACATATACAAAATTCAAGGTTTTTAATTAATGAGTTTAGAATTAGTCAAACTGATGGCCAAGTTCATATCCTTAATTTAAATGATTATACTTTGTCTAGAAAAGGTCCTAGAGAATTAGGAACTGAATTAGGATATTTTGATGATGAAACTGAAAAATATTTATCAAAAGAATATGAAGGTCCATTATCAGTATTATTAAAAAAAATTAAAAAAGATAATAATTACAATATTACTAAAAGCGACGCAAATACAATAGCAGATTTCCTTGTTGTGTTGTTTGCAAGAAATCCTGATATCCTACCAAAAACATATAATCAGACTGTTATAGCAAAAGGATTAGGGATAACTATTACTCCATCTAATATTGTTCAAATTTGCAAGAGAACTGATTTGAAAAATAAATTTTTTGATGACCATTATCCAGTAATTTTAATTAATAATGCTTCGACTAATTTTATTTCATCGATCAAAGGTTGTGCTTTTGTAATGAATAAAGAAACGAAGAAAACTACATGGTATTTACCATTGACTCCAAAAATTGGAATATTCTTTGTCAATAATGAGGATTGGAAAAAAATGTTCAATAATGCAACTCATATGGATTTAAATGATAATGAATGTATAGACTATTACAATGACTTAATAGCTCAATGTGAGATTCAAGATATTAAAGATGCTATTGATGATCAGCACAAAAACTTTTACTTATTTTCTTCAACTAAAGACGAATTGATTACAATAAAAGATAAATATAAAAAATAGTGTTACATCTGTCACGCCGGTCACGTGTCACTTAGTGTATATACTAATAATATAGGTTTAGAGGGTGCTCCTTCATCTATAGAGGGTGCATTGTATTAACAAAACTTACCTTTCACATATTGAAAGCATAGGTTTGATACAATTTGTGCCAGGCCTTTTTTCTTTGCAGATAGGAGCATTTATCCTTTCTGCCAGCAACATTCAGAGTCTTGTAGAAGTGCTAAACGGCATTTTTATGAGGCTCTTTTTCTTTTTATATATTGCTACGGAACGAAAGTTTTTTTACAATTTTCTGTCCTTAACTAATCTAAAGAAGGTTCCTCTAGATACTCCTATTAATTTAGCTGCTTCTAGATTAGTTAATTCTTTATTAATATATTTATCTAATATATCATTGGTGTTAGGTGGTAGAGTAGATTTTGGTCTACCAAACTTAACACCTTTTTCTTTTGCTATTCTAATACCTTCAGCTTGTCTTTGTTTAATATTAATCCTTTCGTTTTCAGCAACAAAACTAAGTACTTGTAATACTATATCGGATATAAATTTGCCAACTAAGTTTTCACCTTCAATTCTCGTATCAAGTAAAGGCATATCAAGTACCTTGATATCAGCACCTATTGTTTTAGTAATTCTAGACCATTCTTCAAGTATCATACGATAATTTCTACCTAGACGATCTATTGATTTGACTATCAATAAGTCGTCTTTTTTTAATTTCTTAATTAACTTTTGATATTTAGTTCTATCAAAATCCTTTCCTGATTCTTTATCAATATAGATATATTTATCATCTATATCTAAAGCCTTAATTTCTTCATATTGTCTATCAATATTTTGATGTTTTGTTGATACGCGAATATATGCGTAAATCATGATAATCACCTCCAG
>ENA-UOOC01002451-UOOC01002451.1-human-gut-metagenome-genome-assembly--contig:-C48old-NODE-2451-length-13889-cov-4.302949_pt1 | contig 13889 bp, 10 predicted proteins | sample MGYA00242469_ERZ724016 | MGnify/ENA metagenome assembly ERZ724016 | reverse complement strand
AGCTCGCGCTCACATTCGTCACCTGCGTATATCACGCGACTTCGCGAGCCCTCCTGCGCACGTGTGTCAGCCATATCGAGCACCTCTTGCCACAGCGCCTCGTCATGGCCCGACCATCCTGCAAATCCCCAGTTCGAGCGCGTGATACCAGGTGCTATGTCGGCAGCTATCATGGCCGCTTCGATGACGAGCGTGCCGGATGCGCACATGCTATCGACGAGCACGTCACCCCGACGCGCGCGCCCAGGCCAGTCCGCCGCAAGGAGCATGGCGGCGGCAAGCGTCTCGTGCACGGGAGAGGAGGTGCTGCGCGCCGCATCGCGATAACCGCGGTTTTCGAGAGAGCCACCCGACAAATCGATGTAAACGGTCGCACGTCGTGAGCGGAGGTTCACCTGAACGCGCAGGTCGGGATGCTGCGCGTCGACGTCGGGACGCTCGCCGCGCAGGTCGCGCAGGCGATCGCAGATGGCGTCCTTCGCGCGCAGCGCCGTGTAGCGCGTATCTCGAAGCTGGTCGTTGGTTCCACGCGCCGAAACGGCAATCGTGGCGCCTGCGATGATGTGGTCTTCCCAGGGTATCGCACGCACGCCGGCGTAGAGGCTATCGGAGTCCGTCGCGTCCACGCGCCCGACGATGAGTAGGACGCGGCTCGCGACGCGAGACCACAGCAAGGCGGCATAGACCTGCTCCAAGCCGGCCTTGAACGCAACGCCACCGGTCAGGGGGCGTACCTCCTGCATGCCAAGATCACGCAGCTCCTGCCCGAGAATCGCCTCGAGCCCGGTGCCGCATGTCGCGAAAAGCTCCATGGTGCGTTGCCTTCGCTAGTTCTTCGAGAAGAAGCCATCGATGGGAGGCGGTCCGCCCTGCGTGCGACCGGGAGGTTCCGGACCATCGTCGTCATCGAGATAGCCCGTGCCAAAGAAGTCGTCGAAGCGCTCGCATCGGTCGTTGAACCCGTCGGCAAGCGCCCAGTCCAGGCCGTAGTCGGCGCATGTCTGCTCGTCCTCGTAGAGCAACGCGAGCGCCTGGATGCTCATCTCCTCCCCACCGACGGCCTGAAGGAGCTCATAGAGCTGATAGGCCGTTTCCGTCATGGGAATGGTTACCTCGAACTCCTCGGCGGCATCAAGCGCCACATCGAGCATATCGAGAAACGTCGCAATGTTGATCCGGCCCGTGTAGTCGTGCCCGAGCACGTTGAGCGCGTTCTTCTCGGGAAAGCCCGCGATATGCGCAAGGGACATCGCCTCGACAGTGCCCATGAGCGAACCGGCGAGCGCGATGATGCTGATCATGGCGGCAAACTGCCCATCGCCCGCCGCCTCCTGGGGCATGACGATGGGGGCGAAGAACGGAAACAGGGGCGAGAGCGTGCTTTGCGTCTGCGGATCGCCGCCCACGAAGACCACCGCCTGCTCGCCCTCTCCCACGCAGACGATGGGAGCATCGAGCACCTCGATGTCGGAGACGGCCGCGACGGCCTGTATCTCGCGGGCGAGACGCGGACTCGATACGCTCAGGTCGATGCAGAACGTACCCGGGTCCATGAGCTCGAGCAGACCCTCGTCGCCCAGGTACAGGTTCTCGACATCGGCCGAGGTATGCAGCGACGTGATGACGACCTGGCTCCCGAGCAGGGCTTCCATCCGATCGTCGATGAACGTCACGCCCGCATCGCGCAGAGCCGGGGCCTCACGCGGATCATGACTTGCGACGACGACGTCGAATCCCGCGGTCTTGAGCTTGACGATCGCCTCGACGACGGCAGGCTGCGCCGCCCCGCCAAAAAACGCGATACGCGTGTCGAGCGGACTTATCATCGGCTACTCCCCACTGTTAATCTTGTTCGCGATGCGATCGGCGATGGAAATCTTCTCGCGGCGGTCGCTGCCCCAGAACACGACGGCGACCATGCCCGGTCCGACGTGCGAACCGATGACGGGGCCAATCTGGCAGCGGATGGCGGGAATGGCGCCCTCGGGACGATCGAGATGCTCCTCGACCCACTTGACGTCACCTTCCGCATCTGCGGAAGCCGTGAGCACGACGCCGTTTGACCCGTGGTCATCGGCATGGTTTTCGTCATAGCACTTCACCAGCGCCTTGAGGGACTTCTTGCGACCACGGGCGACACCGGTGAGGGAAAGAGCGCCATCGAGGTCGAAGTCGAGCAGCGGCTTGATGTTGAGCTTGGCACCGATGGTCGCCGCGGCCGCGGGAATGCGGCCACCGCGGCGCAGGTACTCGAGCTCGTCGACCGTGAACAGACAATTCACGAACCAGCGGGCCTCGCGTGCCCATTCGGCGAGCTGCTTGGCCGTGAGCCCGCGATTGCGCTGGTTGATGGCCTCGTAAGCGAGCAGGCCCTCTGCGATCGAGGCGAGCTTGGTGTCGATCGTATAGAGCTCGAAGTCGGGATACTGCGCCCTAATGTCCTCGGCGACCTGCTCGACGGTGCCATAGGTACCCGAAAGCGCGGAGGAAAACCCGAGGTAGACCGTCGGCGTACCGTCCTTCGCGTAGGATTCGAAACGCTCGATGAGCTCGGACACCGGAATCTGCGCAGTGCCCGAAACCTCTCCCTTGCGCATGCGGTCGTAGAATTCCTTGGCGGTCATGCTCTTCCACATGTCGTCAAAATGCTCGCCGTCGTTCATATTGAACGGAAACTTGAGAAAGTCCACTTTGGCGTTCTCGAGCACCTCGAGGGGAAGGTCACAGCACGAGTCGAGAACGAGGCGGCACCGGATCCTATCTTCTGGCATCGATATCTCCTTTACGTTTGCGAGTGCGCGATCGGCACCCGTCTCCTAATCATAGAGCGAATCTCGACCTCGTGTCGCGATCACGATCTCGTCACGCTTCTTGAAGAGGCCCCTCTCTATGCCGCACGGATACTCATGCGGGTTCATGAAGCGCTTGATCGAGTCATCCAGGCAGGCGAGCTGTTGAGTGCATCGCGCGCGGGCGGTGCGTGCGGAAAGATCGACATCCTCCAACTTGCCGGCCTTGACCAGGGGCTTGAGAAGCGTCTCGAACTCGCCTTCCATCTTCCTACGTCGCATCGCGTCGAGTGGGTCGACGATGACGGCATCGGCGGGCACGCCGTCGTTCACGTCGAATATGAGGTCCCCGACGAGCATACCGTCCCCATTGCGATAGCGACGCACGTCGAGCACGCCGGGAATGGTGCGCTTGTAGAGTTGCTCGGATATCTTGAGGCGCGGCGTCCAATCCTCCTGACCCGGCTCGCGAATGGCCGAGAGCTTGTAGACGCCCCCGAGCGCTGGCTGCCCGTAGGCCGCGGCCAGATGCGTGCCCACGCCCAGGGCCGTGTACTGGGCACGCTGCTCGTTGAGCGACGTGATCGTGTATTCGTCAAGGTCATTGGAGAGCACGATTCCCACATCGGAAAAACCCGCTTTGTCGAGCATCGAACGCGCCATCTTGGAAAGCCATGCGAGATCACCCGAATCTATGCGGATGCCCTGGAGTTTATGACCATCGCGCCCGAGCTCGCGAGCGACGATGATGGCGTTTTTCACGCCCTGCTCGACATCATAGGTGTCCACGAGCAGGGTGCAGTTGTCGGGCATGGCCCGGGCATAGTCTCTGAAGGCGCTGAGCTCGTCGGGAAACGACATCACCCATGAATGGGCATGCGTACCGCTCACGGGAATATCGTAGAGCTTTCCCGCGAGCACGTTGGCAACCGACGCGCAACCGCCAACATAGGCGGCTCGCGATGACGAGAGGGCACCGTCAGGCCCCTGCGCGCGGCGCAGCCCGAACTCCGAGACGGGGCGCCCCTCGGCCGCCTGACATACGCGAGATGCCTTGGTCGCGATGAGCGTCTGGAAATTGACGCCGTTGAGAATGGCGGGCTCGAGAAGCTGGCATTGCAGCAAGGGACCCGTCACGCGCACGAGCGGTTCACGTGGAAACACGGGAGAGCCTTCGGGAACGGTGCAGATGTCGACGGAGAGCTCGATTCCGCGCAGCCATGCGAGAAACGCAGGATCAAACAACGGGGTCTTGCCGGGCGATTGCAGCGAGGCGAGGTACTCGATGTCGTCATCGGTGAAGCCAAAGCCATCGACGAGCTCGGCTATCTGGTTGGCGCCGCAGAAGACGCCGTAACCTCCGCCAAAGGGATTATCGCGATAGAACGAGTAGAAGCACGCATCAGTATCGAGCTTGCCCTGCGACCAGTAGCCCTGGGCCATCGTGATCTCGTACAAATCGGTGAGCAACGTCATGTTGCGCGTCATGTGCATCTCCTAGCCGGCATGCTCCGCACGGGGCGGATGCTTCTTTCTTGACTATTCCCTGGCCGCACCGTTGTTTGGCTTGCCCGAACCCTGGCCGTGGCCGCCACCGCGGCGACGACGTCTGTTCCTCGAGTTGCCGGATCCGCCCGTGCCATTGCCCTTTGGCGCATCCCCGCTCACGGTCGAGGAGTGCTGACCGGGACGCGGGCGCGAAGGAGCCTGGCCCTTGCCCTGCGATCCTTCCTTCGAGGGAGCGTTCTGGTTGCCCTGGCGAGACTTGTTGCCGCCGTTGCCACCGCGACGTCGGCGATTGCGCGAACGGTTCGCGTTGCCGCCGGCAGATTGTCCGTCCTTGTGGTCCTGCTGCTCCTTGCGCGCGGAATCCTCGTGCTTTATCTCGGTACCGTCGGTCGCGGAGACCGATCGGCGGCGCTTGCGCTCATCGCGTGGCTGCGGGGCGGGTGACGAAGTTCCCCGCTTGCGCGGCTTGCGCCCCGAATCGCCCGACTGTCTGTGCGACGCGTCACCAGACGAGCGTCTGCGACGATGCACTCGTTCGATGGATCCTCCCTCGACCGTGGTGTCGGCGAGATCGGGGTCATCGGAGAAGAGCTTCTCGCCCATCATCGCGAGATTGCTGTCGTTGCTCAGCTCCTCCATGATCTTGTCGAAGTTCTCCTGGGAGATATGGCAGGGACGGATGCGTTCGCCCTCACGTGGAACCTTGTCACCGGTGTCGAGCGCCGAGACGGGCAGCGTCAGGCTCGAGCCGTCTTCCATGCGCAGGCGCACGGTCTCGCGCGGCGTATCGAACTCGACGACCTTGCCCATGCCCGCAGGCGTATCGATGAGCGCGTTCTTCTTGGGCGCACGGCCCTTGAAGTCCTTGTATGCCTCGTACTCGTAGCGCAGGCAGCACATGAGCCTGCCGCATAGACCGGAAATCTTGGTGGGGTTGAGCGGAAGGTCCTGCTCCTTGGCCATGCGGATGCTCACCGGTTGGAACTCGCCACCCAAGCGCGCGCAACACAGCTCCTCGCCGCAGTGACCCAAGCCGCCGAGCATGCGGGCCTCGTCACGTGGGCCGATCTGGCGCATGTCGATGCGCGTGTGGAACGCGGCTGCCAAATCGCGCACGAGCCCGCGAAAATCGACGCGCTCGTCCGAGGTAAAGTAGAAGGTCGCATGGGACTCGTCGAACGAGAACTCGACCGCCGAGGGACTCATGTCGAGGTGATTCTTCTCGACGAGGTCGTGAAAAACCGCGAGGGCCTCCTGGTCACGCGCGGCAATCTCGTCGCTTTTGGCGAGGTCCTCCTCGGTCGCGATGCGGATGACGGGCTTGAGCGGCTTGGTGACCTCGGCCTCGTCGACATCGACGACGTCATGGGTACACAGGCCGATCTCGTTGCCCTTGCTCGTTTCGACCAGGACGTGGTCACCGGCCTTGATGTCGAGGCCCGCTGGATCGAACCAATAGTCCTGGGATGCGTAGCGAAGTCGCACTGACGCTACTAATGGCATAAAGCCTCCCTGATTTCCAAGAACATTGCGTCTATCGCAAGTTGTGGTGTCACATTATACGAGATGCTCGTGGCGGCGCTTCTGGCGGCATCGAGGGCGCGCATCAGGCCGGCGGTCGTCGCCGATTGGGCCACATGGGAGCTCTGCGCGCCGCATTCCGGGTAGGCGAGCAGCTCACAACCCCCCTCGCGCGTGACGAGGCAGTCACGCAGCCATGCGCGGGTGAGGGCGCAGAAGTCGAAGAGGACGGCGCGTTCGTGGGCGGTCGCCTCGCGCTTGCCCGCGAGCTCAATCTGCTTCTTCGCTCCCTGCGAAAGGTAGTCATCGTATTTCTCGATATAGGTCTCGGCGTCGATTCTTCCCTCGTCCATCATCGACGCCTGCGCGCCCGCGAGCGCGACGAAGCGCTTGGAATTGGCGAGCAGCGTGCGGTTGTCGCAGTCGCGTGCAAGTGCGTATAGCATGTCGAAGAGCTGGGCGTTTCCTGCGCGCACTCCGGAAGGACTGTTGAGGACGAGTACTTCGCAACGGCTGCGAAGCGTCTCGAGCACGGCCGATTCGCTATTGGCCACGAGTATGCAGACGACGTTTTGCGGCGGCTCCTCGAGCGTCTTGAGCAGGGCGTTTGCCGGCGCGCCCGCAAGGCGATGCGCATCCTGGATGATGTAGACCTTGTTCGCGGCGCGAATGGGTGCAAGCTCCGCGTCGTGCGTGAGCTCGCGTACCTGGTCGACGAGGTAGCCATCGGTGCCACCGGGCCTATACAGGTGAAGGTCGGGATGGACGTGACGCAGGACCTCGTCCGTGACCTGCGGATCCCCGTGGGCGATGAGACCCGCGGCAAAGCGCAGGGCGATATCGGCGCCCGCGCCTTCCTCCCCACCGGCGACGAGATAGGCGTGCGTCATGCTGCCCGTGTCATGCACGCGCTGCAGGTACGACGTCACCTGATCCTGTCCGGAAATGCCAGCAAAGAGCTCGCTCATGAGCGCTCCTCCACCCCGGAATCCACCGAACAAGACAAATGTCGCCGGGGCGGTTTTGTCTGGTCTCGCAGGTTCAGGTCAAGCAAATCGGCGAGGTCGGAGCAAATACGTCCGTGCACCTCGTCGACACTGCCATCGGCATCGATAACGTGGACGCGACCGGGCTCTGACGCGGCGATGGCCTCGAAGCCGCTACGTAGGCGCGCGCGAAACGCCTCGCCGGCCGACTCCATGCGGTCGCCCGTCCCGTCGGTCGATCGACCCTCGACGCGATTGCGGGCGACATCTGGGTCGAGCGCGAGGAGCAAGGTGCGGTCGGGATAACGGCCACCGCATGCCAGGTCGTTGGTCGAACGCACGAGTCCGGCGCCAAGCTCGCGCCCGTAGCCCTGATAGGCCAGCGTCGAATCGGTGAAGCGATCACAGACGACGACCTCACGGCGTGCAAGAGCGGGCTCGATGACCTCGTCCATCACCTGGGCGCGAGCGGCTTCGAAGAGCAGGAGCTCTGCGAGCGGCGCCATCGCGTCATCTTCCTTGTCGAGGAGCAGCGCGCGGATCTTCTCGCCCAGGCGCGTCCCGCCCGGCTCATGCACGCGTAGTACCGTGCGACCCTGCTGCTCGAGCCAACTGGCGAGAAGGTCGGCCTGTGTCGACTTGCCAACGCCGTCATCTCCCTCGAGCGTGAGGAAGATTCCCGGCGTGCTATCAGAGTTGCTATCCATGCGGATGGGTGTCTCCGTCTACTTCTTCTACTTCTTGGCCGTGGTCTTCTTCTTGGTGGCCGTCTTCTTCTTCGCCCCGCCACGAGGCTTCTTGGCCTTGTCGGCCTTCTCCTTCTCGCGTTTGGGGCAGTTCATGTTCACGCAGATGCGCCACGGGCCGCGCGCCGTCGAGACGATGACCTCGGGCGCACCGCATTCGTCGCACACCTCGCCGGTGGCGGTGATATCACCGCGCTGGGGCAACGGATAGCTCACGTCGCATTGCTCGAAGTTCTCGCAGCGGATGAAGCGCTTGAGCGTGCGGGGGTTCTTCTGTGCGATGAGCTTGCCCTCGCGGCCGGCCTCCTTGCACACGGCGCATTCGCCGACGACGATCTCCTCCATCTTGTTGGTGGCGCATTCGGGATCGAGGCAGTGGTTGTATGCCTTCTGCCTGAAGGGCGTGACCTTGATCTGCGGGCCGCCGCAGGTGGGGCACGGCTCTTCGATCGCCTCGTAGCGACCTTGCGGCAGCGGATAGGTCACGTCGCAGTCCGGCCAGTTGTTGCAGCCGACGAAACTCGAACGCGTCTTGGCCGAGGTCTTCACGCACAAGTCCCCGCCGCACTTGGGGCAGGCACCCACACGGCTATCAGCCGTGACGGCATCGGAAATCATGTCCGCAATGGCATCCTTCTCGGGGATGAGGCTCTCGATGATGCCGCCGAGCAGCTCGCGCGAATGCAGCACGACCTCGTCACGCTGGCGCTTGCCGTCGGCGACCTGCGTCATCTCGCCTTCGAGCTCGGCGGTCATGTTGGGTGTGGTGATGGGCTCGGCGAACTTCTCGAGCGCGTCGATGATGGCGATGCCGAGCTGGGTGGGCTCGATGGGATCGTTCACGATGTAATGGCGGCTGTAGAGGCGCTCGATCATGTCATGGCGCGTGGCCTTAGTGCCAAGCCCCTTCGCCTCCATCTCCTGAACGAGCTTGCCCGACGAGTAGCGCGCTGGCGGCTCGGTCTGCTTGTGCGCGCAATCCGCATCCCAGAAGTCGAGCGTCTGGCCTTCGACGAGCGGGGGCATCTGTTCGTCCTTCTTGAGGCCGTACGGATACACGCTGCGATAGCCCGGCTCGACGAGCACGTCGCCGCGAGCGGTGAAGGGCTCGCCGGCGACGTCGAGCGTGACCTTGGTGGACTCGAGGGTCGCGGCATCCGAGAGCGTGGCCATGAAGCGCCGGCAGATGAGGCTGTAGAGCTTCCATTCCTCGGGACGGAGCTTGTCGGGATCGGCCGCGCCCGTGGGGTAGATGGGCGGGTGGTCGGTCGTCTCCTGCTTGCCGCGCGTGGCCGTGAGCTTGCCCTTGGCGAGCAGCGCCTCGGCCCCCTCGCGAAAGTCAGGGACCTTGGCGAGGATGTCGAGAACCCCGCGCAGGTCGAGCCCTTCGGGGTAGACCGTGTTGTCGACGCGGGGATACGAGGTGTAGCCGTTCATGTAGAGCGATTCGGCGATGCGCATGGTGCGCGCCGGCTTGATGCCGATGGAGCTCGCCGCCGCCATGAGCGAGGTGGTGTTGAACGGAGCGGGTGGATTGGACTTGCGGCGCTTCTTCTCGATGGCGCTGACGGTCGCCTCGGTCGCACCCGCGATGCGAGCCATGACGCCGTCTGCCTCGCCCTTGTCCTTGAAACGCGCGGTGGCGTGCGTCGCGGTGAAGGCATCGTCGTGCTCGTCCTTGGGCGCGGCGGTACCGGTGATGACCCAGTAGTCCTCCGGAACGAAGGCGTCGCGCTCCTTCTCGCGCTCGACCACGAGGGCCAGCGTCGGGGTCTGCACACGACCGGCGGAGCGCGTGTTGCCGATGCCGCTGTACTTCACGCAGGTGAGGTAGCGTGTGAGCACGGCACCCCAGATGAGATCGATGTACTGGCGCGTCTCGCCCGCGTGCGCAAGGTCATAGTCGAGCGTCTGGAGTTTGGCGGGAGAGAACGCATCCTCGATCTCCTTCTTGACGAAGGCGGAGTAACGGGCGCGCGTAATGGGCGCGGCCTCGTTTACCTCGCGGACCACGGAGATGGCATCGAGGCCGATGAGCTCACCCTCGCGGTCGAAGTCGGTGGCGATGATGATCTCATCGGCCTTCTTGGCAAGGTTCTTGAGCGAGCGGATGATGTCCTTCTCGGCCGGCAACTTGATGATGGGCGCGTAGGTGAGGTAGGGCAGCGCGGGAATCTTCCAGCCCTTGAGGTTGATGCCCTCGGGAACGTAGGGACGACGCTTGGATTTCCACGGCGGGGTTGCGAGCGCCTTGGGCACGTCCGGCGCATCGATGACCTCGCCGTCCTCCTCGACACCGACCCAACCCGTCTTCTTCTTGTAGATGAGCTCCTGGGGGAAATCGAGCCCGAGGATATGGCCCTTGAGCCCGATGGCGACGCATTCGTGACCATCGCGATTGAAGCGGTACACGGGCGTGTTGTAGACCTTGTCCGTCTCGGGCTTGCCCCCTTGGGCAAGGAGACGGGAGATCTGCTGCGCTGCGATGTTTTTCTCGGTAATGATCAGTTCCATGTTGCCCATCACTCACTCGTTTTTGCTGCGTTCCTGAGAACAGCTATGGCTTACAATTGCCCGTGGAGATTACACGGGCGGGGCCGGAAAGGCCTCAGTTGCTCGATTTTAACCATATATATAAGGTTCTGGCTACCTCCATTTTGGAAACGATTAGCCCCACGCGCTGCGTCGTGTGCGATGCGCCCGGCAGCGTCCTGTGCGAGAGCTGCGCGTCTTCCCTTCCCTTCATCGATCTCATGCTCGCGTGCCCACGTTGCGGCGCCCCCTATGGGCGCATGTTGTGCACGGAATGTCCGATGCCGGGAAGCGAGGCAGCGCTGCGGCATCCCGAGGAAGCGTTTCCGTTTTCGCGCGCGCGCTCGGCGCTGTCGTTCGAAGGCGGGGCAAGAAAGATCATCCGCACCTACAAGGATGGCGATGAGTTGCGGCTCGACGGGGTCATCGCATCGTTACTGTGCGCCGCAATACGCGGACGCGATGAGACACATTGGACAGGTACATCTGTCTCATGCGGACGGGAGATGGGGGCCGACATCCCAAGGCCTCCCGCCGTCATTTGGGGTAAGACGGGGCCTTCCGCTGTCACTTCGAGTGAAGCGGAGCGGAGTCGAGAAATCTCCCCTCCCTCCCCTCGGGACTGGTCGCAGTGGGCAGACGCGCTCACGTACGTACCAGCATCGCCCGAGGCGTTGCGACGGCGCGGGTTCGACCATATGGAGCGCGTGGCGCAGATTGTGGCGCAGCGGACGGGACTGCCGCTCGTGCACGCGCTTGCTACAACGCGTCATCCTCGTCGACGACGTCTTCACGACGGGCGCGACGCTGTCGGCGGCAACGCAGGTGCTCCTCGACGGCGGTGTCCGTGAAGTCCGTGCCGTCACCTGCTGCCGCGTCTGGTGAATGAGACACATCGGACAGGTACAGCTGTCTCATTTTCTGTCCGGTTTGTCGAGGGCGATGCTGATGAGGACGCAGGCAAGCAACAGGAACTGGTAGAACAGAAACGGCATGATCTCGACGCTCGCGATACCGGCGAGGCTCGCTGCGACGAGGAGCTGTGCGCCATAGGGGATGATGCCCTGTCCGATGCAACTGAAGATGTCGATGAGACTCGCCACTCGCACGGGTTCGATGCCGTACTCCTCGCCGATATGCTTGGCGATGGGACCGGAAACCACGATGGCCACCGTGTTGTTGGCGCAGGCGATGTCGAGCAGCAACGTGAGCAAGCCACAACCGAGCTCGCCGCCGCGCTTGCCGGTGAAGTGCCGTTTGATGAACGCAAGAATCGACGCGAAGCCGCCATATTCGCGCATGAGCGCGCTAATCGATGCGACGAGAATCGTCACGATCATCGTCTCGAACATCCCGGCCGTTCCCGTGCCCATGGCCGAGAACGCGCTCGCGAAATCGAGCGACCCCGTCGCTCCGCCCACAATGGCGAACAGCACGATGCCACCGCCAAGCACGAGGAAGACGTTGATGCCGCACAACGCGGCGATGAGCACGACGAAGTACGGTATCGCCTGCCAGATGTTGTATTCGAAGTCATCGAGCGCGGGTGTGCCGGCCATGATCGCCATCACGATGAGGATGCCGAGCGTGATGAGCGCCGCAGGCAAGGCGATGCGGAAGTTGTTGAGGAACTTATCCTTCATGTTGACGCCCTGCGTACGGGTTGCCGCGATCGTGGTGTCCGAAATGAACGAGAGGTTGTCGCCGAACATCGCGCCGCCGACGACGGTTCCCACGCACAACGGCAGATTGAAGCCCGCGCTGGCGGCGACGGTCACGGCGATGGGGGTGAGCACCGTGATGGTGCCGACGCTCGTTCCCATGGCAAGCGAGATGATGCAGGCGATGACGAAGAGGCCGGGAATGGCCGCTTGGGCGGGCAGTATGTCGAGCAGCAGGTTTGCCGTGCTCTCCGCGCCACCGGCTGCGCTCGCAATGCCGGAGAACGCGCCGGCCATCAGGAAGATGAAGAGCATGATGACGATGTTGTCGTCGCCGATGCCGCGTGCGCATACGTGGATCTTCTCGTCAAAGGACAGCGAGCGGTTCTGCAGGAACGCGACGACGAGCGCGATGACGAAGGCCACGACGACGCTGACCACGTAGAAGCCCATCTGCCCTTCGGCAGGTGCGACGTACTCGAAGTAGATGCCGCATCCGAGGTAGAGCACCAGGAAGACGACGATGGGCAGCAATGCCTTTGCGTTTGGTTTCTTATCCATGCGAGCATGATAGACCAAATCGCGCTCGTCGGCAGCACGCCCATATGGGCACTTGGTGGTATCATCTGCGCATGTGCATTTAGGCAAAGGCGGTGCAAACAGCATGGTGGGAGAGAATCTTCCGCGTTCCCTGAAATGGCAGCCAGCGCTCGAGGGATGGGTTCCCAGTGCGTTGACCACGGCGAATCTTGATGATGCGGCAGCTCGGCTGACGGTGCTCGACCAGCGCCTCCTGCCACATTCGATTGACTACATCGATTGCTTCACCTCCAAACAGGTATGCGACACGATCGAGGAGCTTGCGGTGCGTGGGGCCCCGGCCATTGGCATTGCCGGCGCGTTTGCCCTCGTGCTGTGGGCGAAGAACGAGTGGCCCGTCATCCGCGAGGCGAAGCGCCAGGCCAATCCCAAGAGCGACGTCGATTCCGTCACCGTGTTCGCGAGCAAGCTTGAGCAACGCGGACGCGAGATTGCGGCGGTGCGCCCGACGGCCGTCAACCTCACCTGGGCGATCAACGAGCTCGTCGCGCCGGCTCGCATGGCGGCGTATCGGGGCGACACCGTCGAACACATCACGACCGAGCTCGAGGAGCAGGCCTGCCAGCTCATGGAGGACGAGATCTACTCGTGCAAGCTCATCGGCGAGAACGGCGCCGTCATCATCTCCACGCTCGCCCAGCGCCTGGGACGTCCCCTGCGCATCGAGACGCATTGCAACGCCGGCGCACTCGCGACGGCTGCCTGGGGTACGGCCACATCCATCATCTATCACGCCTTCGAGAACGGTGATGTCGAAAAGGTCTGGGTCGACGAGACCCGTCCCGTCGAGCAAGGCGCGCGTCTCACCGCCTGGGAACTCGAGCAAGCCGGCGTGCCTTATACGCTCATCAGCGACAGCATGGCCGGTTCCATCATGGGGCCGGGACTCGTGGATGCCGTCATCGTGGGCGCCGACCGTGTCTGCGCAAACGGCGACGTCGCCAACAAGATCGGGACCTATCCGCTTGCCATCGTCGCGAGCTACCACGGCGTGCCGTTCTTCGTCGCCGCACCACACTCGACCTTCGACAAGTCGCTGACCACGGGCGACGAGGTCGTTATAGAGCAGCGCGACGCTACCGAGGTACGTTGCATGCCCTACGGCCACCAATGGTTGCCCATAGCTCCCACCGAATGTGACGTGTTCAACCCGGCATTTGACATCACGCCCAACGAGCTCATCACCGGCGTCATCACCGAGACGGGTATCGAGTTCGCCAGCGAATGAGACAGTTGCTCAGGGACGTTGTCTCACTACCAGACGAGCCCTGTTCATGATGAGACAACGTCCCTGAGCAACTGTCTCATCGTTTGTCCCAGCTCACCGCTTACCCACGGACGTTGACGGGCACATCCTCCCCGGCTCGCATGTGGTAAAGTAGCGAGTTTGCAGGGAATCGAACGTAGACACGCAAAGGATGTTTTCGTGTTCGGAATAAGTGGCACGGAACTGGTGATTATCCTGTTCTTCGGTTTCCTCATCTTCGGGCCGGAGAAGCTGCCCCAGATGGGGCGCACCGTGGGACGGGCAATCAGGCAGTTCAG
>ENA-UOOC01002449-UOOC01002449.1-human-gut-metagenome-genome-assembly--contig:-C48old-NODE-2449-length-13892-cov-12.661921_pt1 | contig 13892 bp, 10 predicted proteins | sample MGYA00242469_ERZ724016 | MGnify/ENA metagenome assembly ERZ724016 | reverse complement strand
GCTTTGCGCTTATGGCTGCCTGATTTTTTGTGGGGTTGCGGAGCGAGGCCTAAATACAACTTGGATATAATAGAGTCAGCAATAAACGTATTCGATTACGAAAAATTGCCCATTCTTTTCAATATTTCCCTCGATAATATATATACAACCACCCCACTAACCGATACAAACAGCCTTATGCCTTCAGCCGAATATGCCGATAAGCCGGACTGCATAATTCTGGAACCTAATACCGAATATATTGCCTCAATTAGCGGTTTATCGTCAAGTAGCAATACTTTCAACGCGGCCAACAGCCTTTATAAAATACAAACTTTCGGAGTAGCAAGAGACAAATTTTTTAGGAGCAATTATTATTGTTATTCCATCGGCCGTAGTGAATATGTCTCTTGGGACTACCCTTACGAAAATCCATTCTGGATATATGAATACGACGAACTGAAGAGCAAACCGGAAATGCTGAAAAAATACGAGCAGATAGCGCGGGCGTATTATATAAATTCCCGCTCCTTCGGCGTTATGACCACAAACGACTTAACCGGCATTCCCGCATTCCACTTGGGCAATATGTTCATACCCGAAGGCCGCATGATAACCGAGGAGGAATACGCTTCCGGCGCAAAGGTCTGCATGATAAGCACAGACCTTGCAAAGCTGCAAGGCTGGAACGTGGGCGACAAAATCGATTTCAGCTTCTATGAATACAACAATTTTGTCAACGCAACCATTTGGGGTTCGCGCCTCAGCCCCCGCTACACCTACACCGACCCGGACCATTTCTTTGACAATGGCGAATATGAAATAGTCGGCACGTATAACGTCCGCCCGCTCACGGGCACTTCCGCCGTGTCAGCGTCCGCCGTGTCCGTCCCCTGGAACACAATCTACATTCCCGAAAAGTCGCTCGAGAATGCCCCTGCCGAGGAGGACAGACCCGTTACAGGCGCGCTGTTGACCATATGGCTGGAGAACGGCAAAATCGAGCCTTTCATAGAGCGCATGAACGGGCTTGGCATAACCGGCGCGAAGCGGGGCGACTACGAAGCACGGTTTACCTTCTACGACCAGGGCTATTCGAGAATACAGCCCAGCTTGGAAGCACTGTCCGGTACGGCGGAGTTGCTGCTGATACTTTCATCATCGCTGCTGGTAATAGCGGCGCTGTTGCTGGCGTTCTTCTATGCGCAGTCGCAGAAGCAGAGCATAGGCACAATGCGCCTGCTTGGGTGCAGCAAGGCAAGAGCATTTGCCGCGGTTATGCTGAGTGCGCTTATCATCGCCGTAACTGGTGCGCTTATTGGCGCGGCAATAGGTCATACCCTTACCGCCGGCGTAGGCGAGAGCATAATGGCCAACGCCAACCAAACACCGGAGGAGTTCTTAGCCTTCAGCGCATACCTTGCCGAAAGTACGCAAGTTGAAGTTGAATTTGCGCTCGGCGCTGATGCAAAAGTAAGCCTGCTAACATGCCTTGCCGCACTGGGGTTGTTCATCGCCGGAACGCTCGTGTTTGTGCTGCGCTACCTTGGCAAAGGACCGAGGGAGCTGCTGCCAAGGGCGGGAGAGTAAAAGATTATATGCCCAAAAGGCTCCCCGGCCGGGGAGCTGTCGAACGAAGTGAGACTGAGGGGTTGAGATAAACAAAGAGCAATGAGCCGCTTTATAACCCCTCCGGCTTTCGCTACGCGAAACCCACCTCCCCTTTCAGGGCAGGCTTAATGTTTGAGTTTGTACCGCACCAAAAGGCTCCCTCTTTGAGGTTCGGAGTTGAGCGCCGCCTGTGGCGGATGAAGCGAAACGGAGAACGGGCAGGAACAGGGAGAATTACGAACGGCAGTGAGTAAGGCGACCTTGTTCCAACCGGAGTGGCCCTGTGTAGCAGGGGAGCTGGCTATGAGCGTTAGCGAATAGACTGAGGGAGTAAAACAACCCCAATCCTATCCTTTACCTTACAAAATTGGTACTCACGCGGGGCTCACGCTCGGGCAGGGTTATGCCGGCGGCTTTGCCGGCGGCGATGCACTTGAGCAGCCACGCCATGTTGCGGCCAAGGGTGCGCATTATCTGAAGGCCCTCTTTGTCCTGCGCCACTTCTTCGGGGCTGTTGCCGTGCACCATGCACCAATACTGGCTGGGCACTATCGGCATGCCGCGGATTATAAAATATTTGTTCAGCACGTCAAGCGTGGCGGTGGTGCCGGCGCGGCGGGCGGAGACTATTGCAGCGGCAGGTTTGCCGGCGCAGTTCACGCTGCCGCTATAGAACAGGCGATTCATGAATGCTGTAAGGTTGCCGTTGGGGCCGGCGAAATATACGGGGCTGCCTACTATTATGCCGTCCGCCTCATTCACCTTTTTGCGGGCGATGGCAACAACCTCGTCCTCTTTATCGAACACGCAAGGCTTGTCGCCGGCGCATGCGCCGCAGTCCGTGCAGCCCTGTATCGCCTTTGCGCCTATGTGGAATATCTCGGTTTCTATTCCGGCTTCGTTCAGCGTCTTTTCCGCCTCCTTCAGGGCGGTATAGGTGCATCCGTGCGGGCGCGGGCTTCCGTTGATGAGCAATACCTTCATTAATATATCCTCCTATTTATTATTCTTCGCCTTGTATCATGTAGCAATCCGGCGTGGGCGTTTCCTTGGGCAAAAGCCGCGCGCGCAGTTCTTCATCACGCTCTAATTCATCGGTTATAACAACCGTTGTGCCGGGGCAAAGGTAAAGATACACCCATTGCGCATCGTCCGGCAGCAGCCGTATGCACCCGTGGGACGCGGGCTCGCCCAGCTTCCAGAATTCTTCTTCCATAAGATATCTGTCGTCCCGCTCCGAATACGGCACGGAGTGGAAATATATCCTGCCGCGTATCTGGCTCCAATACTGGGCATAGCAGTTGAACCGCACAAAAAACGCGAAGCGCTTGTAATCATCGCCCATTGTAAATGTTCCGCGCGGGCTGCGGTTGGTTTCCTCTATTCCGCTTGAGCATATCATCTCGCGCACAAGCGTGGTGTATTCGCCGTTTTCATCCGCGGTATATACAAAAACGGCCTGATTGGTCAAATCCACCACCGCCTTAAACAGCGCCGGATCGTCGTTCAGCTTAGCTTCCTCCGCATAGCGCCCGCCCTCATGCGTCCGCAGGCTTTTTGCCGCAAGGGGATAATCCTCGCTGCGGTATGCCGTAGGTTCAGGCGTAGGCTCCGGAGTCGGTTCGGGAGTAGGTTCGGGCGTAGGCTCCGGCGTGGGCGTAGGCGTAGGCACGGGAGTGGGCGTTGCAGGCGCGGGCGTGGGCGGCTGTATTTCAACCGTTTCCACCGGCGCATAAGGATTGATTATGCCGCAGGCAGCCATCAGCAGCGCCAGCGGTATACAAAGCAACAATGTATACTTGTGTATTTTCCTGTTTTTCATGACATTATTGTAACACATATGCCGCCGCGCTTGCAATAAGTACTGCTTCGGGGTATAATCATTTCGGTTAAGGTTATATGACCTTATTATGCGATATTCATCGCGCAACGTTGAAAGGAGCTATTTGAAAATGAGTGATTACATTGAGGCGCTTGGCATAATCGCGCCCAAGGCCGTGTACAAGAATCTTACGCCTGCACAGCTTGTAGAGCATGCGCTTCGCCGCGGCGAAGGCACGCTGAGCGAGACCGGCGCGCTGGTAGTGACCACCGGCAAATATACCGGCCGTTCCCCCGACGACCGCTTCGTGGTCGATGCGCCCAATATTCACAACGATATAGATTGGGGCAAGGTAAACGTTCCCATAAGCGAAGAAAAGTACGAAGCCATATATAACCGCATGACCGCTTACCTGCAGGGCCGCGAGCTGTTCGTGTTCGAAGGCTTTGCCGGTGCTGATGAGCAGTATCATCTGCCCGTGCGCGTTGTTAACGAGCTTGCCAGCCAGAACCTGTTCATCCATCAGCTGCTTGTCCGTCCTACCGAGGAGCAGCTCAAGGACTTCGTTCCCGGCTTCACCATAATCGCAGCCCCCGGCTTCAAGTGCTCCCCCGAAGTGGACGGCGTGCACAGCGAGGCCGCAATAATAGTCAATTTCAACAAGCGCACCGTTATAATTGCCGGCAGCCAGTATGCGGGCGAAATAAAGAAGAGCGTATTCTCCGTGATGAACTATCTGCTTCCCAAGCAGGGCGTGTTCACCATGCATTGCTCCGCCAACGTTGGCGCAGAGGGCGACAGCGCGCTGTTCTTCGGCCTTTCCGGCACCGGCAAGACCACCCTTTCCGCCGATCCTAACCGCAGCCTTATAGGCGACGACGAGCACGGCTGGAGCGAGAGCGGCATATTCAATATCGAAGGCGGCTGCTACGCCAAGTGCATCAACCTTTCTCAGGAAAACGAGCCCCAGATTTGGAACGCCATCAAGTTCGGCTCCCTGGTTGAAAACGTTGTTATGGATCCCGAGACCCGCAAGCTGGACTATGCGGACAACAGCCTGACCGAGAATACCCGCGTGGGCTACCCCGTGGATTATATCCCCAACTGCCTCATTCCCGGCGTTGCGGGCCATCCCAAGACCGTTATATTCCTTACCGCGGATGCTTTCGGCGTGCTGCCTCCCATCTCCAAGCTCAATGCCGACCAGGCCATGTACCACTTCGTATCCGGTTACACTTCCAAGCTGGCCGGTACCGAGCGCGGCATAGTTGAACCGCAGACCACGTTCTCCACCTGCTTCGGCGCGCCCTTCCTGCCCCTGCATCCTTCCGTATACGCGAACATGCTGGGCGAGCGCATTGAAAAGCACAACACCAACGTTTATCTTGTAAACACCGGCTGGGCCGGCGGCAAGTACGGCGTAGGTTCCCGTATGAAGCTCAAGTACACCCGCGCCATGGTTACCGCCGCGCTGAACGGCGACCTGGAGAAGGGCGAATTCGTGCTGGATCCCATATTCAACGTTATGGTTCCCACCGCCTGCCCCAACGTGCCTGATGAATTCCTCAGCCAGCGCAGGCTTTGGAACAACGATGCCGAATACGAAGCCACCGCAAAGGATCTGGCCGCCCGCTTCGTGAAGAACTTTGAGAAGTATTCCAACATGCCCAAGAACATCATCGAAGCCGGCCCGAAGGCCTAAAGCATAGCTTTTTCGAAGAAGCGGCTAATTGCCGCTTCTTCGACTTTTTCTCGGGTTTTTCCTCTCGCGTTCGCTCCCGGGCGGCAAAACCCGCAGGGTATGAAATCCCTTCGGGCTTTCTCCGTTTCGGCGGCAAAGCCGCCAAAGCCGGAGTAAAATTAAAGGGGCTTATCGCCCCTTAACAACCCCTTTTTCAAAGCTTCTGTTCTACATTACAATCTTGCCAAGTGCGCTGGTTTTTCCATCCGGCTTTTTGATGCAGATATAAAGCGCATTGCCGTCGGCTTTTTTATAAACCCTCAGCCGTTCGCCTTCAAGGCTGGGCGCGCTGAAATGTATCTCTGCGGATTTGATTTTGCCCGATGCTATCTCCTTCGCGCTCAGGCAATCCAGCGCCAGCCGCGCATAGCAAACGTTGTTCATATGCTGCCCGAAGTCTATGTCCGTTGAACGGACGGTATATTCAAACGCAAAGTCATCCTCGCCGAAATCATCCGCAAAGCGTGCGGGCGAGTCCGTTATGCCCTGCATGGGGCTGTATTCAAAATCCTTCGGAAAGCCCGTATCGCCAAAGTGCATCAGTCTGCCGCCATTCCCGAGTATTGCCCATTGCGTCCGTCCAAGGGCGATGAGCTTTTCGCCCTGCTTTAAGCTGTAGCTTCTGAAGCAGCGGTAGGCTTCATCCGCGCATTGCTCGGGCCACGTTGCCGCCGTGACCGTATCCATAAGCCGCGCGCGGGAGAAGAAATCTATCCGCGTGTGTACCGTCAGCCAGAATTCGCCGCGCTTGGCCATTGCCATCCCGCCAACGCCTATCTGCTCCGCGTGTTCCGCGGCCATTGCCTGAAATATAGTGAACGCCGCCAGCGGGGACATTGCCGCCGCCGCATCGCAATAGTCCGGCGAAATTATATATTCCTTTTCAAATACGCTCTGTGCCATTGCTTCTCCCTCAGCTGTTCAGTTTAAGCGCGTTTATCATGTGCCGTATGTGTATGCTCATGGCGTGGCTTGCGCCGTCCCCGTCGCGCTTCATAATGAATTCAACTATCATCGCGTTGTCCCGCCGCACAATATCTTTGAGCAGCTTTTGATTGGTGGATACGAGCATTACCTCATGCACGGCACTGTTTATAATTGGGAAAAGACGGCTTATGAATTCGTTGTGGCTTGCCGCGCCTATCATCTCATGAAACTCCTGGTCGGCATCCGGCCAGTTGCCGTCGCTCCTGAGCAGTCTGTTCACCTTCTTCGCCTGTTCTTCTATTGCGGCAAGCTCGTTGTCGTCGGCCCTTTCGCAGGCAAGCTTAACGCTTTGCGGTTCAAACATAAGGCGTATTTCGTAAAGATCGCTCAGCCGCACGCGCATGAAGTCAATCGAGCTTATGCTTACGTCGCCTATGCTGGGCAGTTCGTTGGCGATGAATGTGCCGCTGCCGCGCTTGACCACCAGAACCCCCTGCGCTATCAGCGCGCTCACGGCTTCCCTGAGCGTTGCGCGGCTAACGCCAAGCCTTGCGGAAAGCTCAAACTCGTTGGGCAGCTTGTCCCCCGGCTTGAACTGCTTTTGTATCAGTATCATGTCGTAAAGCGCCTCTCCTGTGCGCTCGGTAAGGCTTTTTGCCTTGGTTGAGGGCATAGCGTTCATCCTCCGTTCTGCTTTTGGCATATTATAATCGAAAGCGGCGCGCAAATGCAATAGATATGCGCCCTTTGCAAACGCCAATAATGTATGATACAATATATATTCAATAAAACAAGTGTGAATTAAAACGAAGAGGAGTACAGTGCAAATGGACATGATAAAACGGTTTGTCAGGTATTACAAACCACACAAGCGCCTTTTTATGCTGGATACGGCATGCTCTCTAATGGTCGCCATATGCGATCTTTTTTACCCGATGATAGCCAAAAACATAACCAACGTCTATGTTCCCAATAAGGAGCTCAGGCTGCTGCTGGTTTGGGCGGGCGTGCTGCTTGGGATATATCTTATAAAGGCGGCGCTGAACTATATAATTCAGTATTGGGGCCATATCGTGGGCGTAAGGATACAGGGAGATATGCGGCGCGACATGTTCCGCCATCTTCAGAAGCTGCCCTTCTCCTTCTTTGACGAAAACAAGACCGGCGCGATAATGAGTCGCCTTGTGAACGACCTGTTTGAAGTATCGGAGCTGGCGCACCACGGGCCGGAGGATGCGTTCATATCCGGCATAACGCTGATAGGTTCCTTTATAATGCTTGCAAACATAAATCTCTACCTTGCGCTGATAGTTTTTGCGGTGATACCGCTTATGATATTCTTTGCCGTTAAAACGCGCAGGGAGATGAACGCTGCGTTCAAGGCGTCCCGCGTGCAGGTGGGCGAGGTGAACGCGAATGTTGAAACGGCGATAGCCGGCATGCGCGTTTCCCGTTCCTATACCGCGGACGAGCATGAGAACGCCAAATTCGGCGTGGCCAACGAAAGCTTCAAAAAAGCGCGCAGCCGTGCATACCGCGCCATGGCAACGTTTGGCAGCGGCATGAACTTTTTCAATGATATGCTCTATCTGCTGGTGCTTACGGCGGGCGGCCTGTTCTTCTATTACGGCAAAATAGACTCCGGCGATTTTGTGGCGTTCTTGCTTTACGTTTCAATATTCATGAAGCCCATAAACCGCCTTGTGAGCCTGTTTGAGCAGCTTCAGGAGGGCATGACGGGCTTCCAGCGATTCGTGGAGATAATGGACGAACCCGAAGAAGCGGACGACGGCAAGCTGAATCCGGACAAGCTTGAAGGCAACATAGTTTTTGACGACGTATCCTTCCGCTATTCAAACAGCGACTCCGCCGATACCGAATCAAAGGTGATATCGCACCTTTCCATGCGCATAGACAAGGGCAAGACCGTTGCGCTGGTTGGTCCCTCCGGCGGCGGAAAGACCACGCTGTGCAACCTTATACCGCGATTCTATGAAATAGACTCCGGCGCGATAACCATAGACGGCATGGACATACGCGATATGTCCCGCTATTCCCTGCGCCGCAACATAGGCATAGTTCAGCAGGACGTTTTTCTTTTCAACGGCACCATACGCGAAAACATTGCCTACGGCGATCTTGACGCAACGGACGAGCAAATAATTGAAGCCGCAAAGAAAGCCAACATACACGATTATGTCATGACCCTTGAAGAAGGCTACGACACAAACGTGGGCGAGCGCGGCGTTAAGCTTTCCGGCGGGCAGAAGCAGCGCATATCCATTGCGCGCGTGTTCCTGAAAAACCCCAGCATACTTATTCTGGACGAGGCCACAAGCGCGCTGGACAACGCCACCGAAATGCTCATTCAGCAGTCCCTGTCGGAGCTTGCCAAGGGCCGCACCTGCATAATAGTTGCGCACAGGCTTTCCACGATCAAGAATGCGGATGAGATAATCGTCCTTACCAAGGACGGCATAGAGGAACGCGGTACGCACGAAGAGCTGATGAAGCTTAATAAAATATACGCCGGCCTTTATATGTATCAATTCAAGGAATAAGAAAAGAGATAAAAAAGCGGGCTTTACGCTGTTTCAGGTAAAGTCCGCTTTTTCTTCCCCCCAAGCCTCGCCGCTTGTAGGGGTATTGTAGCATTTTTAATAAGAAAAGTCTTACACTTTTTGCACAATTTCAAAATATTTTTTATGCGCCCTTTTTCACCCGCTCAAATTCGTCCTGTATCTCCTTTGAAGGGGCGTTTGTGAGCAGAGACACGACAATTATGAATATGCCGGACACTATGAACGCGGGCAGCAGCTCATATATGCCGAATATGCCGCCGATGGGCTTTATAACAAGCTTCCATATGAACACCATACCGCCGCCGGAGAGCATGCCGGCTATCGCGCCGGCGCGGGTCATGCGCTTCCAGAACAGGCTGAACAGCACCAGCGGCCCGAACGTTGCTCCGAAGCCAGCCCATGCGAAGGAGACTATTGTGAATATTACGCTGTTTTCATCCAGCGCAATCACTATGGCTATGGCGGTTATTACCGGCAGCATTATGCGCGAAAGCGTCATAACCTCCTTATCGGTGGCGTTCTTCTTAAATATGCCCTGATAGGCGTTTTTAGCAAATGCGGACGCGGCGATGAGCAAATATGAATCGGAAGAGCTTATGGTTGCCGCCAATATGCCCGCCATTGCAAGCCCCGCAAGCGCCGCAGGCAGCAGCGAACGGGAAAGATAGATGAACACGTTTTCCGCCTCGGACGCAGTTGTCAGCGCCGTGGGGAACAGAGCACGGCCCACTATGCCTATCATTATTGCCGCCGCAAGCGAAATCACTACCCAAACCATTGCCACGCGGCGCGCGCGCTTGAGCTCATTCTCCCTGCGGATGGCCATGAAGCGCAGCAATACCTGCGGCATTCCGAAATAGCCAAGACCCCATGCCAGCATACTTGCCACGCTGAGCGCACCGTAATCCTGCCGCGCGCCGAATGAAGGCACGCCGTTCACGGCAAGCTGCACCCCGCCTTCGGTAACGGGATCCGCTATGCCGAAAAGCTCAAGGAAGCCGGGGAAATCCTTAACGTTTTCAAAAACCGCGCCAAGGCCGCCCGCGTTCGCCACGCCCAGCGTAAGCACCGCCACGAGCACAACCACCATTACAATGGCCTGCATAAAGTCCGATGCGCTTTCGGCCAAAAAGCCGCCGAGCAAGGTGTATATAAGCACGAATGCCGCGCCAACGAGCATCATTGTGATATACGGCGCGCCGAACAGTGTTGAAAACAGCTTGCCGCAGGTAACAAGGCAGCTTGCCGCATATACCGTGAAGAACACCAATATAAACGCGGCGGAAATGCCCATGATTACCTTCTTTTTCTCATGAAAACGATTGGAGAAAAACTCCGGCAGGGTTATTGCGTTGTTCGCGGCGATGCTATATCGCCTGAGCCGCTTGGATACCACCAGCCAGTTTATATACGTTCCCACGGCAAGGCCCGCCGCCGTCCAGAACGCATCCGCCAGCCCGCACCAGTATGCCACGCCCGGCAGGCCCATCAGCAGCCAGCCGCTCATGTCCGATGCTTCCGCGCTCATTGCGCTTACCCACGGGCCAAGGCTCCTGCCGCCCAGGAAAAACTTTTCCGTATCTGCATTCGCGCGGCGGGCAAAGAATATGCCTATGCCTATTACCGCCGCCATATACACAACCATCACTATCAATATTTGCAGCGACCCTTGTTCCATTTGTGTCCTCCTATAACTTAACATGAAATAAATTCATGTTTTATACCGTTCAATCTATGGTATCGGCGTATTATAGCGGCGTATCGGGCAAAACGCAAGCCGTATTTTGTGTAAAAATTCTGCCGCAGGGCTTGCCAAACGGCAAAAAGTGCCGTATCATATAGCAAAACAGGATAAGATGAAACTTATTCATTTTTATAAGGAGGACGATATGAGCGACGCTAAATACGCCATGTTTATAAAAGCGGTTGATAAGAAAAGCCTTGCCCTTGCCGCGCAGGAGCTTTGCTGCACGCCCAGCGCCGTTAGCCACGGCATAAGCGCGCTGGAGACGGAACTGGGGCTGAGGCTGATGAAGCGCAGCCGCGGCGGCGTGGAGCTTACGGCGGAAGGGGAGCACGTTATAGGCGCGGTGCGCGGTGTGCTCGCCGCAATGGAGCGAGTGCAGCAGGCCGCGGAGGAGGCGCGGCAGGGCTTGGGCAGAATAGTGCGCATAGGCGCGTTCACAAGCGTTGCCGTGCATTGGCTGCCGGGCATGATAAAAAGCTTTGAGCAGGTTTGCCCGCAGGCGCAGTTCAAGCTGCTCAACGGCGACTATCACGATATCAACACATGGCTTGAGGAGGGCAGCATAGATATAGGCTTCGTCACCATGCCGGATTATCCAAAGAACTGCCGCGGCATTGCGCTGAATGAGGATAGGCTTTTAGCCGTACTGCCGAAGGAGCATCCGCTTGCGGGAAACAGTAGCTTCCCCGTTGCGGCGGTTGAAAACGAAAGCTTCATCTCAATTATGGAAAACAGCGCGAATGATGCCCGCCGCGCGCTGGACATGGCGGGGGTTAAGGCGCACGTTAAATACACCACCAAGGATGACTATGCCGTTATAGCAATGGTGGAGCAGGGGCTGGGCATAAGCATAATGCCGGAGCTGCTGCTTGGCGGCCTTACGCACAACGTTAAGCTGATGCCGCTGGACAACCGCGCCAGCCGCATAATAGGCGCCGCCGTGCCGGAGAAGAACAGCGACAACGCCACCGCGCAGAAGTTCATTGCGCACATGCAGCGCTGGATAGCCGCGCGATACGCGCCACACGCGGAATAATATATTCTTATTCGGCTTGCTTTTAGCCCAATATGCTGGTAATACGGCGATGCGCTTTTACAATACAACAAGCTTACCGCAACGCCCGAAGATTATATTAAGTCCTGCGAAGGCAAGCTGGCTCATCATGGCCCATGGATATGGCTGCAATTCTTTTTTGCCGTAATAGTCCTCTATGTGGCCTATGCGCGGCAGATAGAGCCGAGGATTAAGGCGCGGCGGGAGCGGCGCGGGAAATGACAAAACGCGGGCGGTTTTCGATAACTGCCCGTTTTTGTGTTTTTCCCCATTTACAAAGGATATGCCCTTCTGGTATAATTCTTCACGACAAAGGGGAGTAACCTGCCCGCGGGCGAAAATGCGGGCGGTTTGGGCGTCATCACGGCCGTTATGGCCCGCCCGGCCTTGATTGGTGAGACTTTTGCCGCTTGTTTGACGCGCATATGCGGCAAATGAAGCGCGGCGGGAGTTTTTTTATACCCAAAAGGCTTTTGCATGGCGCGAACAATAATCAAAACCGGAGGAAAACCACAATGGAACAATTTGTTGAACTGTTTTCAAACGTGGCCAATTTCACATGGCAGCAGCTGCTTATGATAGCCATAGGCGCAACGCTCATCTATTTGGCCATAAAAAAGGAAATGGAGCCCACGCTTCTTTTGCCCATGGGCTTCGGCGCAATATTGGTCAATTTGCCCTTTGTCAATACGGAGGCTATTGAAACCCTTTTCAATGCCGGCATAGCCACGGAGCTTTTCCCGCTGCTGCTGTTCATAGGCATAGGCGCGATGATAGACTTCGGCCCCTTGCTTTCCAATCCGAAAATGTTCCTTTTCGGCGCGGCGGCGCAGTTCGGCATATTCTTCACGTTTATAATGGCGCGGCTCATCGGCTTCACCCTTCAGGACGCCGGCAGCATTGCAATAATCGGCGCGGCGGACGGCCCCACGTCCATTTACCTTGCCAACTATTTTAAGTCCAACTATCAGGGCCCAATAATGGTAGCCGCGTATTCATACATGGCGCTCGTGCCAATTATACAGCCGCCCGTAATAAAGATGCTCACCAGCAAAAAGGAACGCTGCATCCGCATGCCGTACAGCCCCAGCGCCGTATCCGGCACAACGCGCGTGCTGTTCCCGATATTCGTAACCGTGGTCGCGGGTACCATCGCCCCCAAGAGCGCGGAGCTTATAGGCTTCCTCATGTTCGGCAACCTTATAAGGGAATGCGGCGTGCTCGGCAGCCTGAGCGAAACCGCGCAGAAGTCCCTTGCCAATCTTGTTACGCTGCTGCTTGGCATATCCGTTGCGTTCAAGATGAAGGCAGAGCTTTTCGTAACGGCGGAAACGCTTGCAATAATCGCGCTCGGCCTTGTCGCGTTCATATTCGATACCGCGGGCGGCGTGCTGTTTGCAAAGTTCCTCAACCTTTTCCTCAAGAACAAGGTGAACCCCATGATTGGCGCGGCGGGCATATCCGCCTTCCCCATGGCCAGCCGTGTTGTGCATAAGCTTGGCCTGCAGGAGGATAACCAGAACTTCCTGCTGATGCATGCCGCGGGCGCAAACGTGTCCGGCCAGATCGCCAGCGTAATAGCCGGCGGCCTTATGATAACGCTTATAGAAGACATGCTTTGATAAAAGGAGGATACAAGCCATGTTTATACTTAACGCAATGAAATTCGCCTGGTCTCCCGAAACGCTTATGCCCTCCCTGCTGCTCACGCTCAAGGGCATGATAGGCATCTTCGCCGTAATACTGACCATATGGGCCTTCGTGGCAATACTGAATAAGGTCACGGGGAAGAAAGAAAAATAAAGCGATATTGGCAAACGAATTTGATTTAACAAAGAGGCTCCCGTGCAAAAACGCGGGAGCCTTTTGGCATATAATCTTTTACTCTCCCGCCCGTGGCAGCAGCTCTCTCGGTCCTTTGCCAAGGTAGCGCAGCACGAACACGAGCGTTCCTACTATAAACAGCCCCAGCGCGGCAAGGCATGTTAGCAGGCTTACTTTTGCATCCGCGCCGAGCGCAAATTCAACTTCCACCTGAGTGCTTTCGGCCAGGTATGCGCTGAAAGCTAAGAACTCCTCAGGAGTTTGGTTGGCATTGGCCATTATGCTTTCGCCTACGCTGGCAGTTAGCACATGCCCTATTGCCGCGCCAATGAGCGCACCGGTCACGGCAATAATGAGCGCACTAAGCATTACGGCGGCGAAGGCCCTTGCCTTGCTGCAACCGAGTAAACGCATAGTGCCTATGCTCTGCTTCTGCGACTGTGCGTAGAAGAACGCCAGCAGCAGCGCGGCTATGACAAGCAGCGATGATGACAGTATCAGCAGCAGCTTCGCCGTACCGGAAAGTGCTTCCAAGCTTGGCTGTATTCTCGAATAGCCTTGGTCGTAGAATGTAAACCTTGCTTCATAGTCTCCCTGCTTCGCTC
>ENA-UOOC01002446-UOOC01002446.1-human-gut-metagenome-genome-assembly--contig:-C48old-NODE-2446-length-13912-cov-4.748214_pt1 | contig 13912 bp, 8 predicted proteins | sample MGYA00242469_ERZ724016 | MGnify/ENA metagenome assembly ERZ724016 | reverse complement strand
CTTCAAATGGCAGAAGTCTTTGTGTGTAGTGTGTGCTTCATGTGTCCTATATATAGACATGATGGATGAACCTGCTAATTCAAGACACAATGACTCCCGAACAAACGAAGAAATTCAAGTACTGGCAGACCCGCACAATCGTCGTGACGATGGTCGGTTATGCGCTCTATTATTTTGTCCGCAAGAATTTCAATACCGCCATGCCGAGCATCGAGGTTACATTCGGCATAACCAAGGCCCAACTGGGGCTGTTTCTGACCTTGAACGGTATTATTTACGGTCTGTCCCGCTTTATTAACGGATTCATCGCCGACCGTGTAAGCGCCCGGAAGGTCATGTCTCTGGGACTTGCGCTCAGTGCGCTGGTCAATATCGGATTCGGATTCAGTGATAAAATGGCGATGCTCGTCGCCGGAACGGCCGGCGGGCAGGAGTACATTACGGCGCTTACGATCATCATGGGTTCGATTTTGCTGTTGAACGGTTATTTTCAAGGCATGGGAGTTCCACCCGTCCCGCCCCTCATGACTCACTGGGTGCCGGCCAACGAACTGGCCCGCAAAATGTCGATCTGGAACATGTCGCACTCGATCGGGGCCGGGTTGATCTTTGTAATGGGCGCCGTGCTGGTACACTATTTTGACAACAGCGCATGGCGGCTTTGTTTTCTCATTCCTGCGGCGTTTTCGCTTTTGGGAGCGGTCGCTTTGTACCTTGCACTGCGCGACAAACCTTCTTCGGTGGGGCTGCCCGAACTTGAGCAGATGAAGGTTCCGGGCGAAGAGCAGAAACCTGTCCGGAAATCGGACAAGGCCTATCATGCGGCCTTTCTGCGCCGTATGGTATTCGGGAATCCGATCGTCTGGGTGCTTTCAGTCTCCAATTTTTTTGTTTACATCGTCCGGTTCTCATTGCTCGACTGGGGGATGATGCTTCTGCCTCATACCAAAGGAATATCGGTCGCCGTAGCCGGAATCATGGTGGCGGCATTCGAATTTATCGGCGGAAATCTGGGTATGGTGATCGCAGGATGGGCGACTGACCGGCTGTTCGGCAGCCGCGCACACCGCACATGTGTTTTCTGTATGCTTGGGACGATCGTCATGACGATCGTATTTTGGTGCATTCCCGATACCGTCTCTCCGTGGGTAATGGCCGTTCCTTTCATGCTGATTGCTTTTTTTATCTACGGACCGCAGGCGCTGCTCGGGATCGCCATGTCGAATCAGGCGACCAAAGAGGCGTCGGCCACTGCCAACGGGATACTCGGCGTATTCGGTTATGCCAGTACGCTGATCTCCGGCGTCGGGCTGGGGTTTATCGCCGACCGTTACGGGTGGAATTCCATCTACGCCGTAATTCTTGTCTTCGCCGTTTTGGGGTTGCTGACGTTGACGACTATCTGGAAAGCCGCTCCCGACGGTTACGGTGCGGCAAAAAAATTCACAGCCGAATACGAAAGGAATTCGAGTCGATAATTTTTTTTATATTTGTTTGCCTTCACACCATTATCCCGGAAAACAGATGCCGTTGGATTCCGAATACGAACTGATGCAACGATTGTCCGCAGGCAACGAGGATGCTTTCGGAGAGTTGTTCGGGAGATATTATCCCCGTGTCTGCGCGTTCGTCGGCTGTATCGTCAAGGAGGAGAGCACTGCGGAAGACATTGCGCAGGACATTTTTCTGAAGATTTGGGAACGGCGCGACATCTTTCAGGGGCGGGTCGCTTCGTTCAACGGATATGTTTATCGCATGGCGCGTAACGCCGCTCTCAATGCGATTCGCCAGATGACCAATATTGATTGGGAACAATATATTAAGATCGAGGAAACGCTGCCGGACGAATCGTTCGAAAAGGAATACTATTCCCGTGAAAAAGAGCTTTTCATCCGGCTTGTCGTCTGCCGGATGCCCGAACAACGCCGCCGGATATTCGAAATGAGCCGTTATGCGGGGATGGACAATCAGGCCATTGCCGACGAACTCAAGATATCGAAACGAACGGTCGAAAACCACCTGACGCTCGCATTGAAAAAACTACGCGAGGCATTGGCCGTTTTCTCGCTTCTTTTCTTTATGCACTGATCTCATTCGCCGGGTAATCCCGAAAAAAAAGTGTTTGTCGTTGTGTGTCGAACCGTTCCGGCGTGTCTTATATACAGAGACGGGGACCGGGCTTTTCCGCCCCCCCCCCCCCGGAAAGCGGCAGGGAGCGCCCGCTTCTCTTTCCGCAGGAGAATTTGAAACCCAAACAATCGAAATACCACCATGTCGAGAATCCGAAAAATCATCAGTATTTATCTGAGTTATCGCCAGCCCCGCAGTACGCGTAAAGAGTTTGCCGAGTGGTTCGCAGCTCCGTTCGACGGAGAGACGAAACAACGGCTGATGCGGGAGTACTGGGATGCGCTGTCTCCCGAAATGTCTCAGGACCGGGTGCAGAAGGCATATGCCCGCGTACGGGAACGCATCGGGTTCCGGAGTGTCTCGCTGCCGTCGCCGCAGGGTGTCCGTCCGGTGTTCAGAAGAGCGGCAGTCATGGTGGCAATGATAGCTATCCCCGTTTTGGCCGTTGCGCTCTATGCGCTGATTGGGCATATGAACTCCGCTCCCAAGTGGCAGGAAATCTACGCCCCTTACGGTCAGACCCGGAGCGTGGTTCTGGCCGACGGTTCGCAGATCGTCATCAATTCCGGGAGCAGGCTGATCTATCCCGACCGGTTCGCCGGAAAGGAGCGGCGGGTGTTTCTCTGCGGAGAAGCTTATGCCGATATCGCCAAAAATCCCAAGCGCAGTTTCGTGCTCTCGGCCGACGACGTCGATATTCTGGTGCACGGCACCTCGTTCCGGGTCAGTTCCTATGTGAATGACAGCGAAGTGGAAGTCGCCTTGCTTTCGGGTGCGATAGACATGCAAACCAAGAATCTGCAGCAGAACTGCAAGATCCAGATGACTCCGGGCGACATGGTCAAGGTCGACAAACGGTCGGGGCGCGTCACGTCGATGCGGTTCCCCGGCGGGACGTTCGCCAACGGCATAGACGACGGTCACCTGACGTTCATCAATTCGCGGCTCTCGGATATAGCCCGGCAGCTCGAACGCACGTTTGACGTGAAGATCGTTATCGACAGCCAGCAGCTGGCCGACGAACGCTATTATTCTGTTTTCATAAATCACGAAACGCTGGACGAGATTCTCTCCATTCTGGAACAGAACGGCGATATGAAACACCGCCGCGAAGGGGAGATGATCCACCTTTATAAGAAATGACCATCCGAAAAACACAACCTATAAACCTAAAACTTCATCTATGAAAAAAACATTTACTTTTCACACCCGGAGCCGGTTATGGATTCTTTGCGCCGCGGTGTGCATGGTATGGGCCGTTCCGCTGCATGCCCAAACGCGGAGGATCAGTCTGAACCTGAAGAACGCAACGATTCAGCAGGCGGTGATCGCCCTGCAACAGCAGGGATATTCACTCTCGGTCAAGGCCGACGATGTGGACATGAAGGCTCCGGTGGACATCCATGCCCGGAACGAAGAGCTGCAGGCGGTTGTGGACCGTATTTTTGCAGGGCAGGACGTGAACTGCATCATCAACGATAAAAGTATTCTGATTACGAAAGTCCCGTCTCAGCCTTCGTCCGAAGACTCGCCGCAGGAATCATCCGTAACCGGACAGGTGAAAGGCCCAAACGGACTGCCGCTTGTCGGCGTCACCGTGCTGATCGACGGTACGATGGTCGGGACGACGACCGATGCCTCCGGAAATTTCCGGATCAGGGCGAAGTCCGGGGATACGCTGGTCTTCTCGTATATCGGTTACGACGAGCGCCGGGAAAAGGTAGGAGTCCGGACGGAGATCGACGTGACGCTGGCCGAAAGCTCGACGCTGGTGAATGAAGTGGTGGTGATCGGTTACGGCACGCAGTCGCGCCGTACGCTCTCGACAGCCATCTCTAAAGTCAGCGGCGAGGTCTTCGACAATGCACCGGCCGCGACCGTGGGCGATGCGCTGAAAGGCCGGGTTGCGGGACTGCACGTACAGACGAGCAACGCCATAGCCGGAGAGTCTCCCCGCATGATGATTCGCGGCGGATCGTCCATCACGATGGGCAATGATCCGATCTACATCGTGGACGGGGCTTTGCGCGAGGACCTGACCGGTATCAATACGAACGACATTGAGTCGATGGAGGTGCTCAAGGACGCCGCCTCGGCCAGTATCTACGGCGCTAGGGCATCCAACGGCGTAATTCTGGTCACGACCAAAAAAGGTTCGTTGGCAAAGGGCCCCCAGATCGTGTTCGACCTCCAGCTGGGCTGTTCGTCTCCTTCGCGCAAATGGGATTTCATGAATGCCCGCGAATACATTAGTTTTCTTCGTCCCGTTATCAGCAAAGCCTATGCGAACGGCATTGAGCACAATGCGAAGACCATGCTTTCGGGTCCCAATGCCTACGGTACGGGAAACACGGCGCCGAATGCCAACTATTCGACCCGTTATCTCGATTACGGGCAGCCGGTCCCGGCAGGTTATCAATGGATGTACGATCCGCTGGATGCTAATAAGGTGATTATCTTCACCGATACCGACTGGCAGTCGCAGTGGTTCACCGACGCATTCTGGCACAAGGAGTACATCGGTGTAAACGGGGGAACCGACAAACTGAAATATGCCGCGTCGGTCAGTTATCACGGCGACGACGGCATGGTTGCGATGAGCAGCTACAAGGTCTTCACCCTGCACGGCAGCACGTCGTTCAAGATTACGAAGAATCTGGAGGCGTCGACTACGTTCGACTTGTCGCGCCAGAAAAAGCATCCGCTCATCGACAACTACTATCAGGCCATCGGCCGAGGCATCATAGCCGCACCCACGGCGCGCGAATTCGACGACAACGGCGACTGGTGTCAGCTGAGCTCCAACGGCAATGCCCATAGTGCGGGATGGTACGAGTCGTTCTACGACCGCGAGCAGGCCATCAACCGGGCTTCGGGGACGTTCGGACTCAAATGGAACATCACCGACGGATTGACGGCTTTCGCGCAGTACAACTATTTCGACAACTCCTACCGGGGAAGTTATTATGCCTACGGAGAGCGCAACGGCACTCCCAATAACGTCTCGCTGGAGCGCAACACCACCGAAACCCGCGAACAAACCATCCGGGACATCTTTACGGCTCATCTCAATTACAACAAGACGTTCCGCGACGTGCATACGCTGAACGTTACCGGCGGTTATGAGTATATGTCCCAGAATTACTGGAAGGTGAAAGCCAATGCGAAAGGGGCTTCGTCGGACGATGTGCCTGTGCTCGGCTCCGGTTCGATCTTCACGGCGAGCAATCAGGACGAGAAGCAGGCGATGATCTCCTATTTCGCGCGGGCATCGTACAATTATGACGACCGTTACATCGTTTCGGGAACGTTTCGTGCCGACGGGTCCTCCAAATTTGCTGTCGGCAATCAATGGGGCTATTTCCCGGCCGGTTCGGTGGCATGGGTCATTTCGGAGGAACCGTTCTGGCGCAATGCCAAGAAGACGGCCAACACCTTCAAGTTGCGCGCCTCCTACGGACAGACCGGTAACAACGGCATCGGGCTTTACGATGCATACGGCGCATTCGCGACCGGCACGTACCACGGGCACACTACATTGCTGCCGTCCGCCATGGCGAATTCGGCCCTGAAGTGGGAGACTACCACGCAGCTTGATCTCGGTATGGATTTGGGATTTTTCGGCGACCGGCTGCGGTTTGTGTTCGACTACTACAACAAACATACGGACAATATGCTGTTTTCCATCTCCGTACCCGATACGGGACCCTATTCGTCGGTCAAGGCGAACGTGGGCAGCGCCCGGTTCTACGGCGTGGAAGTCGAGCTTAGTTCGGTGAATATCCGCAGGGAGCATTTCAGCTGGACGACCGACATTACGTATTCGTTTACCCGCAACAAGGTGTTGTCGCTGCCCGGAGAATATGCCTATGACGAGATCGATGCGGACGGCCGTGCGACGGGGCGGCGTGCATACCGTATCGGCGGATACAAAGCTTCCGAGAGCGGTTACCGCTTCGGCGGTACTGCCGTGGGCGAACCGCTGGGACGCATATACGGCTATAAGATCGACCACATCATCCAGACGGAGGCCGAGGCTGATGCGGCTCTTTACGACGAACAGTCGAACGGTTACCGCGTAGGCGACGGACGTATGGTCAAGGGGCGCAAGGATGCCGGCGACTATGAATGGCGCAACCGCAAAGGTTCCGCGCGCAGGGACGGCGAGGAGATCATCAACGACGAGGACCAATTCTATCTGGGCAATGTCATGCCTCACTCGACGGGAGGTATCAACAATACGTTCCGCTACAAACGGCTTTCGTTGAACGTCTACTGCGACTTTGCGCTGGGACATTCGATCATCAACGGCATGAAGGCCCATCTGCTGCGCAACACCATGGGCAACTGCAATTCGACGATCGGCCGTATCGCGTACGACTGCTGGCAGCATCCCGGCGATACGGATGCCAAGTACGCCCGCTTTTTCCCCAACGATTCCGACTGGGGCAACCGCAACTGGCGCCAATCGAATTTCATGGTTGAAAAAGCCGACTATTTGTGTCTGCGCGACGTGTCGCTCTACTACGACCTGCCCGAACACTGGCTGCGCAAAATCGGCATCCGGAAAGTGACGGTGGGCGTAACCGGGAATACGCTTTGTTATTGGACGGGAGTTACGGGGGCCATCAGCCCCGAAAGCGGTATCGGATCCAATGCGGGTGCAGGCATGTATACGCCCGTGTCGACCAGCAATTCCAACTCCGACATCACCGCCAATATGATGCCGGTTCCGCGCAAGATCATCTTCAGCCTCAAACTGGTTTTCTAACGTTTCAGACCTTAAAACAACCAACCATGAACTATAAAAACATAAGATCGCTCCTGCTCGTATGGATTGCCGCGGGAGTTGTCTCCTGTCACGGCGATTTGGACATCATGCAGGACAACAAACTATCCGTGAGCAATATGTGGAAGACGTCCATTCAGGTCGAGAACTCCACTTACGGCATCTACTCCGCCATGCGGGACAACTTTGTTCAGGATCAGGTCAACGTCCTGACTTGGGGAGAGCTGCGCGTGGGCGAGTACATGTGGCGGAACAGCCGCACGGAGACGATCTGGCTCGCGGACCTGCGGAGCGTGGTGCAGAATACCATGTCCTCCGCGACGAACGCCGTCAGCTGGTCGAAACTTTATACGGCGATCGATCAGGCCAATGCCGTGCTCAAATACGCGCCTGCGGTCGCCATGACCGATACGAAACGAAGCTGGGCGATCGGACAGGCGTCGTTCGCCCGCGCCTATCTCTATTTCTGGGCCGTGCGGTTGTGGGGCGACGTTCCTTTGAACCTGAATCCCATCGAGTCGGTCGCACAGCCCGAAGCCTATCCGATTCGTGCACCCAAAGCCTCGGTATACGCCCAGATCGGGACCGACATCGACCGGGCTGTCGAAAATGCGGGCAGTCTCGGTACGGATAAATACTTGGCGACCGCGGATGCCGTCAACATGCTCAAGGCCGAATACGCGCTATGGATGTATGCGGTGCAGAAGGGCGGCGACGACTATCTGACAATGGCCGAAGAGGCGCTTGCTGCCGTCGGAGTCAAGGCCGGCGACAACCGGCTGCTGACTGATTATGCCAAGATCTTCGATGGCTACGGTTCGAACAATAAGAATTCGAACGAGGTAGTATTCGCGCTCTACAACAGCCGCGATGAAAACAAGACCGGGGGATTTTCGACCTACTTCGCCTTCTCCGACGGTGCGATCGATCCCAATGCCCAAGCGACCGTGCCGACGAATACGACTGTGCAATATCTGGACTATGGCGACGAGTACCTTGAATTGCTGCACAAAAGTCAGACGGAAAACAACGACTCGCGTGTGAAGACCAATCTCGGCGAGGGACCCTACGGAAAGGAAAACCGGGCGGTGGTTACGTGGCCGAACAAGTTCATCGGCAATGCGGACAGCAGTCCGATGATTCGGGATTGCGACATCCTCTACTATCGTTATGCCCTTGCCGTGATGCTGGATGCCGAGTTGAAATATTACCGCAGGGACTATGCAGGGGCGCTGGCTTCGCTGAACATCATCGCCAAACGGGCGTACGGGAAGGAGAACTTCCATACTTCCGCCACGCAAGGCGATGTCTTGAAGGCGTTGTGCAACGAATACTTGCTGGAGTTTCCTTGTGAAGGCGTTGTCTGGTGGGCATTGATCCGCCTCGATCGGATTTGGGAGTACAACGCGGACCTGAAGGCGCGCAAGGATGCCGCCAACATCCTGTTGTGGCCCATCAGCAAGAGTGCCCGCGACAAAAATTCGAACCTTGCCCAAACGGAGGGATGGTATTGATCGAAAACCTAAAATTACGGAACATGAGACTGAATTTCAAGAAATATATGGCGGGGCTGGCGACTGCGGCGACGCTGCTTCTGACAGCCTGCTACGAGGATCATACAGATTTGGAGGACCGGACGACGCGGATTCGCATCAGTCCTGAAATCGAAGCGTTCGAAGCGGACGGAACTGCGTCCGTGTCGGGCAACAGCAATGTCACGTCGGTGGTGCTGGTCAAGGTCGGCACCCGCGTATCCCGCATGGAGTGGGAGGCGGAACTCGTCGACTGGATGCCCTCGGTCGATGAGACCGGGCCGTGGGCGACGATCCAGCGTGTACCCGTCGTTTCGCAGTATACGGAGATTGCCGGACCGAATACCGTCGCCGTGACGCAATCCGGTTTCGAGTTGACTGCATTGCCCAATACGGGATACGGACGCCGGTGTACGGTGCGCATTACGGCCGAGGACGGTACGGTGCAGGATTACGAACTGTTCCAGTACGGCGAGCTGGCCGATGCTGAGGTGGTGCCGGCGCTCGAATCGGTAGAGATATCTTTTCAGGGCGATCCTGTCGATCTGGCTTATACCACGAATATGGGCGACAAGTATGCCTATGCGATCGCTTACGAGGAGGGAGGCGCCGAGGGCTGGTTGACGGCCGAGCACCGCGGTGAAGGTTTGCTGACGCTGACCGCCGAGCCGTGGGACGACATGGAACGGGATCGCCGGGCGACGCTGACGATCACCGTGGGCGACGACGAAACGAGCAAAGCGGCGGTGGACATTCCCGTCGTGCAGCTTAGGAAGGCGGAATACTATTATGTTTACGGCTCTGCGCTGGGCGAGGAGGCTGCTACGGCGTTGCAGATGAAGCGCGAGTCGGACGACTCCTATCGTGTCAGCGGATTCTTCTTCGCCACGGAGGACAATCTGATCTGCATCAACAAGGATTCACGGGCCGGCGATCCGAGTTGGTATCTCGGTGCCGACGGCGAGCTGAAGAACTGGGCCCGGAATGTTACGGCTTCGGATCTGAAGATCGAAGCGAACGGTTATCGTACGCTGACGGTGGATTTCGCTGCGGGTACGTGGAACTGGATACGTCAGAACAGTACGCCCAATTGCATGCCCGACGAAGAACTTGCGAACTATCCTACGAAGGATTACCCGACGGCGTCCGGCGGAGTCAAGACATGGATGACCGTCAGCCTGCATTGGAACGGCGGGCCCGGCATCGGAGCCGTCAAGCTCGGTTCGGGACTCGTCGGGGGCTCCAAAACCGGCGGATACGGCAAGCCCAGCGATACGACCGTGCCCTACGACGTTCGCAATCCGGCTTACGATACGGCCGAAAACGGCGGAGGCATCGAGGAACTTCGGGCGAATGACGGAACCCCGCTGGCTTCCAAATACGGCCGGTTGTATTCCTCTTTCGAGGCTGTTACGGGGCAGCCCAACGGTGCATTGAACAAGGCCTATCAGATCGCTTCGCCTTACGGCGAGCCGGGTGCCGTGCTGGTCGATGCGACCGGAACCGCCGTCACGATCGAAAACATCCTTATGGCGACGCTCGCTGCGGCGGACGACGATGCGAAGGCCGAGGCCGAGCATCCCGTGTTGAAGATGCAGATACAGGGGATTTGTCCCTATGGCTGGCATATCGCCAACCTTCAGGACTGGAAAGATCTGATCTGGGCCGCAGCGCAGGCTTCGAAGGGTTCGCGGTACGAAATCGCCGAGTCGTCGGCCAGCTATAAGGCCATCGGCGGAGGTTCGATCGCCAATCTGTCTACGATTCTGTTCGACGCTTCATGGAATACCTATTCCTCCGGATCGCCCATATCGCCGCTGGCGCCCGATTTCGGGTTCAACATGTTCATTCAGGGATGGCGCCTCTACGATACCGGATATAATTACGGCGCTACCTCCGGCGATCCCCGGTTTTATGCGTGGATTCCGCTTCTGGGGCAGTATACCTCCAAGAAAACTTCGTTCTGGCGCATATACATCAGCGGACACACCAAAACCGACATGACGCTGAACGACGGGTTCGATCTGGGCAACGGTTCGGGCGCTGCGATACGCTGCGTGAAGAATTATAAATAAGGAACAAATCAAAAAAAGAATCATGATACGAAAAATCATATGCATGTTGACATTGGCCGCCGCCTTCGTCGGTTGTACGAAGGACGAATGGCCCGATCAGCCCGACTGGAGCAGGATTCCCGATCCGAGCATTCCGGTCGACGACGGATTCATGAAGCCGGCGGCGTGTTCCAATACGGTCGTTGCCCATCGCGGAGGAGCTGCCGAATGCGGTGCGCCGGACAACTCGATGGCGGCGTTGGAGTACGCCATGAGTCTGGGATGCTACGGCATGGAATGCGACATTTACTGGACTAAGGACAACGACATCATCGTGGCGCATGCCAACGGCGACTGCAAGGTCAATAACCTGCAGCCGTGGACGGCTACCGTGGCAGAGTTGCGCGCTGCAGGGCGGTTGTCGAACGGTGAGGAACTGCCCACGCTCGAAGAGTTTATCCGCCGGGTGATGGTCGAGGGCAACTGTACGCGTCTGGTGCTCGACGTCAAGCGTGTGGACAAACCCTATGCCCAGCCCGAATATGTGATCAATGCGGCGCGCCGTGCGTGCGAGATCGTCACTGAAATGAAGGCGAAGCATTTCGTCGAACTGATCTGCACGGGATTCAACCTTGATGCGATGAAGGCTGCGCACAATTGCGCCGTAATTGCCGAAGTGCCTATCGGCATGAACTCGTCGCGTTCAGGGAAGGAGTACGGCACGCTCGGCTTCGGGTGGGCCAACCTTTCGGCGGCAAGCGGAATGGATGCGGCGGCGGGCGGAAAGGGGTCCTGCTCGCTCGAAGAGTACGAGAAGGCGGGTGTGGCTCTATCGGTCTACAATGTTGACCAGCGGGCGGGAGACGGCAATGCCGTTTATTCGACCGCTGCTGTGAATTATTACATTGCGAATTACAAACGTTTCCGCACGTTATGTTCGAATTATCCCAAGTGGCTGATCGGGAAGATCGACCATGCTTACAAGGTGTACGACGGCATTCGCAGCGAGGCGGATTTCGAGGCTTTCGCGGAATCGCTCGCCAGCGATCCGACGGGGCGCCGTTTTCTCGACGGCAACGGCGAGGTGGTGCTCCATTGCGATCTGACGCTGAACGGGTTCGTGCCTTTGTCGAATTTTTCGGGCACGTTCAACGGAAACGGCAAGACGCTCACGATCGGTTATCGCGGCGACGCGCAGCAGATCGGTCTATTCAAACGTCTCAGCGGCACGGTACGGAACCTGACCGTCGCCGGACGCTTCGAATCGGTACGCAGCGACGACAGCGAAATTCATCTGGGGGCGTTCGCGGCCGAAACCGACAATGCGGCGATCGAGAATTGTACGAACAGGGCGGAAATCGTTGTCGCAGACGCTGCCGATGCTACGCCGCGCACCATGATCCTGAGCGGATTCGTCGGAAAGGCTTTCAACGGCGTGACGCTTCGCAACTGCCGGAACACCGGAAATATCTCGTTTTCATCGCCTGCTCTTTATATGATCGGAGGCTTTGTCGGAGCTGTTCAGGAAGACGACGGGCTGTACACGATCGCCGACTGCCACAACACGGCCGACTTTGACAATGCGGGCAGTAATTCGGGCTGGAATTTCATGGGCGGCATTGCGGGCAAAACGATCAGCCGGCAGCTCGTTCCGGGCGAGACGTCGAATTACCGGCTTATCGTCGAAGAATGCTCCAGTACGGGTACGATCAGCATTGCCGGGCCGTCGAAAGTGCGCGCTTCGGGCATCGTGGCCCAAACGCAGGGCGCTTACCGGATCAGCGGATGCACGTTTTCCGGAGCGATCGAGAGTACGGACGTCACCAAACGCGACGTCGTGATAGGCGGTATCATGGCCATGGCCGACAAGGAGTGTGTCGGGCTGGTCGAAGGATGCACTTTCAGCGGACGGATTTCGGCTGCGCAGGCCGGTGCCAACAACTTTTTCGGCGGCATATACGGTAACAACGGAGGTGCCGCGAGCGTTGTGAACGATTGCCGGACCACGGCTTCTGCCTATGTCGGCTGTCCCATCGGCAAGTCGGTGGGGATGCTTGCCGGGCGTCCCAACAAGAAGGGCTTTACGGTCAGCAATTGCCGGATCGCCGGAACCGTAACGAACAAACAGGGCGCGGCAGTGGTGATCACGGCCGATAACCTTGAAGATTGGATGTTTGCCGGATATGGTACCTCCGTAGCGGTGACTCTGAAAAACAACGGTTACAACGACGGAAAATAGCACGGAAAGATACTAACTCTAAATTATTCGAAAAATGAAACAACTATTGTTGACGGGCATCGCGCTCGTCGGAGCGGCGCTCGTGTTTGCACAACCCCGGCTGGTCGCGCACCGCGGCTTTTACACGACGCCGGGATCAGACGAAAATACGATATCGAGTCTGATCAATGCGCAGCAGTTGGGCGTATACGGCGTGGAATTCGATGTCAACCGGACCTCTGACGGGGAGTTGATAGTCGTCCACGGTCCCAAAGTCGGCGATCGGCTCGACGCGCAAAGGGACACGTATGCGGAGATCAGCCGGGTCGTATTGCCGGGCGGCAATCGGATACCTACGCTCCGCGAATTTCTGGAGCAGGGTCGGAAGGACCCCGGAACGAAGTTGATTCTGGAATTGAAGAAACACAAGACGCCTGAGATCGAAACCCGGATCGTCGAAGAGATCGTGTCGCTCTGTAAGAAACTGAACATGCTGGACCAAATGGAGTTCACGTCCTTCAGCGAGCACGCCTGCAGGGAGTTCCGGCGCTTGGCTCCGCAGAACAAAACACTGTATATTTCCAATTCGCTTTGGACGCCCATCAATGCCGATGTCGCTAAGAAGGAGGGTTTTCAACTCTCTTACAGCATGTATGTGTTTATGAACCGGCCCGAACTGATCGACCGCATGAATGAAATCGGCGTAGAATCGACACTCTGGATCGTAGACAATCCGGAGGTCGTGGACTGGGCCGTCAAACATAATGTGGGTTTTATTTCGAGTAATTTTCCCGACCGGATCAAAGCGTATCTCGATGCGCTCCGGACAGTGGAAACTGCCCGTAATGGCGCCTGCAGTCTGATCAGATAAGACACAATCTCATAACTCAAATTTATCATGAAAAAAGTAATCGCAATTATCGGTTCCGGCATGATGGGTTCCGCTCTGGCGTTTCCCGCCGCCGAAAACGGTCATGAAGTGCGTTTGGTAGGCACGCACCTCGACCGTGACATCATCGACGAATGCCGCCGCAGCAACAAGCATCCCAAATTCGACAGAGCGTTCCCCGTCGGAGTAAAATATTATCAGATCGAGGAATACAGAGAGGCAGTCGCCGGAGCCGATTTCGTTATCGGCGGTGTTTCGTCGTTCGGTGTGGATTGGTTCCTGAACGAGATACTGGTAAAT
>ENA-UOOC01002432-UOOC01002432.1-human-gut-metagenome-genome-assembly--contig:-C48old-NODE-2432-length-13993-cov-5.401134_pt1 | contig 13993 bp, 9 predicted proteins | sample MGYA00242469_ERZ724016 | MGnify/ENA metagenome assembly ERZ724016 | reverse complement strand
GATTGTGCTCTTTTCCATCGGATTGTCAACGCTTGCGTTTGTAATATTCCGGAAGATTAAGTGGTTCTAAAAGGAGGAACATAAAAAAACAGCTTACCATCTATGACCCTTTATAAGGATTCTTTATGACGGTAAGCTGTAATTATACGTTTTTTATTCTATAGAGAATTAATTAAAAGAGAATGTTTAGAGAGAAATTAAAATATTTATCCTTCTTTATTTGCTTTTCTTCCACCTAACGGAATAGATACCCCAACGAATCCATTAACAGAGTTAGAGTTCTTTCCTAAGAACATATAGTCAGTTCCGACAAACAGAGGACCTAACTTCAGACCCAAACCGAAAGATTTACCGGCTGACTGGATAACTGAATAACTAAGTGCTACATTGAACCAACTTTTCGGACGGTAGTTTGCAGAGAATGTTAATTCAGTAAGTGCATCGGGTTGCACAAAACGAGTTGTAGACAATGCGCCAACAGCCAGTTTGTTATTGAAAAATCCGTATTCTGCACCTATTACTAATGTAGAAGCCAGACGAGACTTGCGAGACTTGCTTGCTTCTTCCGTTCTAAGTTGCAACATTTCATAGTCAAGTACGTCACCGCCACTAACACGTTCCATATATCCATTGGCATCCGTCTGCAAATTCTTTATGTTATTTTCAATAGCAGTAATACTTCCAGGAATATCACTAGGATCAATACCTGATGTATAGTCACTTCCCTTCATATCAATACCTGATGCTTTAGCATTAGCTATTTGAGTGCTACTTTTCGACCATGATATAAATCCCAAGTCCAAAATAGAAGCAGATACAGTCAGATTATCCATAATCTTATAAGATGCTCCCAAGTCAATACCAAAACCGTAACCTGCGATTCCCATATCTTTACTCTCAAATTCGAAATCACTAATATAATCTTGTCCATCTTCCTTTTTCAAATTCAACCCCTTGAAAGAACTTTCCAAATGAGCATCTACTGCCAGATTAGCATGGTAGCTCTCAATTTCACTTCTTAACTTCGTTATATCGTCAACACCCAAACCTGATAAATATGCAGGATCCTGTAATTGACTAATACGAGCATCACTAGGCAAACTAGCGTTCATTGCCACATTATTAAGTTTCAAATCCATATTACCAATACCCAGCAAAGCTTTCACTCTAGCACCCACCGTCAAACGACTATTGATTTGACGTGAAAGTCCTAAGCCAACTTCAGCGTAAGCATTTATATTCAGTTGTTGATTGCTAATATCATAGTTACTATTTCTCCAATTATCTTCTATTCCATCCATCTCATTCAAGAAGGTAAACATAGATTTTGTCAAGTTAGCACCGATATCTGTACGCAGACCGATATTGAATGACCAGAAGTTTTTACCTTTATACCATCCTGCAGAAAGAATTTCCGTACTGAAATTCACATTCAGCTTATTATTATCTTTCAGACGATTCATAAAATCTGGTTTAGTATAGAAATCGTCACCATCATCAATGATATCAATGATATCTTGATAACCTAATGAAGTAGAACCAACAGTTGCATTAACTGCACCAATTACCGGAAGGTTGAAATAACCTTTCGTCGGTGTTAAAGCCGGATTTAGTTGTTGACGATAATGAGTACCTTCCATGAAATAAGAAGTACGTAAAAACTGTGCATTTGCAGAAAGAGTGCAAACCAACATCATAAAAAATACCCCAATAATTTTAGAAGACCACAATAGTTTGTTCGTTGCCATGATTTTAAACTTTTTAATTCTTATTATTGTTTGCAAAGATATAGTATTTCAATAACAAATAAAAGCACTAGGCAACACTTTTTCAGCCTAAACAGAACAATTTTAGGGTTATCCGTAACAAAATCGTGCTTATTTTGCAAAAAAATGTAGAAAATATGTGCAAAATGAAACAAAGTGACTTTAGAAGTTCAAAGTTAGCTGTCCATCTCCTAATAGATTGAACGTCATTCGATGGTAAGGAGTGGTTCCATGTTCGGCAATGGCGGCGCGATGTTTTTTAGTTTGGTAGCCTTTATTGTGATCCCAGTCATAATAAGGAAACTCTTCGTGGAGACGGTTCATATAATCATCTCTGTATGTCTTGGCTAAAATAGAAGCCGCAGCTATTGAAAGATATTTCCCGTCGCCTTTCACTACCGTGGTATGGGGGATGCCGGGATATTTAGTGAAACGGTTTCCGTCGATTAGTAAATGCTGTGGGCGGGTAGTCAGTTGATCCACTGCACGATGCATAGCTAGAAAAGAAGCCCGCAGGATATTTATTTCATCAATTTCTTCCGGTGACACGACGCCAACTGCCCAGGCTATCGCTTCCTTCTCTATTACCTCACGTAGTACATAACGTTGCTTTTCGGACAGTTGCTTGGAATCATTCAACAGTTCATTCTTAAAATCTTTCGGAAGAATAACCGCAGCAGCGTATACTGCTCCCGCCAAACATCCACGACCGGCCTCATCACATCCGGCTTCAATCAGATTCTCGTTCAAATAAGGTAATAACATATTTATCGCTTCTATTTTGACACAAAGGTAATTCAAATTAAAAAAGGAGACTTGTTTTGCCTCCTTTTTCTTACTTCTTTCCTGCTTTTTTTAGAATAAACTCCAGGCAACAGTAAGTCCTGCCATTACAATGGCTACCATGCTCATTAGCTTTATTAAGATATTCAAGCTCGGCCCGGATGTATCTTTAAACGGATCGCCCACGGTATCTCCTACTACGGTTGCTTTATGAACTTCACCGCCTTTTCCTCCAAAGTTTCCTTCTTCTACATATTTCTTTGCATTATCCCACGCACCGCCGGCGTTAGCCATGAAGATAGCCAGTACGAAACCACTACTCAAGCCACCAATCAGCAAACCGAGCACACCGGGAACACCGAAAATAAGACCTGTAAGGATAGGGGCAATAATAGCGATTAAGGAAGGCACAACCATTTCACGTTGCGCACCTTTTGTTGATATTGCAACACAACGTTCGTAATCCGGCTCCGCTTCTCCTGTCAAAATACCCTTTATTTCACGGAATTGGCGACGTACTTCATCTACCATGTGCCCTGCTGCACGTCCTACGGCATTCATTGTCAATCCACAGAACAGGAAAGCCATCATGGAACCGAGGAACATACCCGAAAGAACTTTCGGATTCATCAGATGTACTTCATAATAATCCATAAAGTCGATAAAAGTAGCATTCGCCACACTGATGGAACTACCATCCGCAAAGGTCAAATCTACATTACCAAGCCGTGTAAGGCCGATTCGGATTTCTTCAATATAAGAAGCCAGCAAAGCCAAGCCTGTCAATGCAGCGGAACCGATTGCAAAACCTTTTCCGGTGGCAGCAGTCGTATTCCCCAATGAATCGAGCGCATCGGTACGTTTGCGGACTTCGGCACCCAAGCCGGACATTTCTGCGTTACCTCCTGCATTATCCGCAATCGGGCCGTAAGCATCCGTTGCCAGAGTGATACCTAAAGTAGAAAGCATGCCGACAGCCGCAATACCGATTCCATACAGTCCCATACCGACATTGGCAAAATCGCCGGCGGAAGCCAACAGATAGGAAGCAATGATACCAATCACGACTGCAATTACCGGAATAGCCGTAGAAAGCATACCCAAACCGATACCGGAGATAATTACGGTGGCGGGTCCGGTCTTACCGCTTTCACTTAGTTTCTGGGTAGGGCGATAGGATTGGGAAGTATAATATTCCGTAGAACGTCCGATGATAATACCTACTACCAGTCCGACTACTACGGCACAAGAAATCCAAATCCAGTTATCAAGTTGCAGAAGCCACAGAATAAGGAATGTAGCAGCAACAATTAATACGGAACTAAGATTCGTGCCGAAAGCCAACGAACCGAGCAGGTCCTTCATAGTCGCATTCTCCTTGGTACGGACAGCAAATATACCTATAATAGAAAGGATAATACCAACAGCCGCGATCAGCATCGGGGCGATCACTGCCTTGAATTGCATCACTGTATCTGCCGAATGGATAAAAGCAGCAGCACCCAGAGCGGCTGTTGCCAGAATCGAGCCACAGTAAGATTCGTATAAATCGGCTCCCATACCGGCCACGTCGCCTACATTATCGCCCACATTATCGGCAATAGTGGCAGGATTACGAGGGTCATCTTCCGGGATTCCGGCTTCTACTTTGCCTACCAAGTCGGCTCCGACATCGGCTGCCTTTGTATAGATACCACCGCCTACACGGGCAAAGAGCGCCTGGGTAGAAGCTCCCATACCAAATGTCAGCATGGTGGTAGTGATTACACAGAGTTTATGAGTAGGTGTCAGTGCATCAGCAGGAATCACTGCATTCAGCAACAGATACCAAAAAGAAATATCGAGCAGTCCCAGGCCAACGACTACCAGTCCCATTACGGCACCACTTCGGAAAGCAATTCTTAACCCTGCATTCAGAGAAGTACGGGCAGCATTAGCGGTACGAGCGGACGCGTATGTCGCCGTCTTCATTCCCAGAAACCCGGAAAGTCCGGAGAAGAATCCACCTGTAAGGAAAGCAATGGGAACCCAGGCATTCTGTACATGAAAGCCATAAGCCATAATTGAAAACAAAATAACCAGCCCCAAGAATACCCAACCTACTATTTTGTATTGTTGTTTTAGATAAGACATAGCTCCTTTGCGCACAGCAGCAGCTATTTTTATCATTTGGGATGTACCTTCACTCTCTTTCATCATTTGCTTATGAAAGTAATAAGCAAAACAGAGGGCTAACACGGAAGCGACTGGAACGAGCCAGAAAAGAATGTTGTCCATAGGGTTAATTTTTAAAGGATTACGGAGGCTAAAAGTATGGAAATCAATCGAAATAAGCAAGTAAAAAAGAAAGAATTTACAGAGTTGAATCATTCTATTTTTTATACGTCTCTTTGGACAAATGAGCAGATGGTAGTTATTTTTAGACATAAGAACAAAAGAACATAAAGGCTGCGCTTTGAAAATTATTTCTGTTGCTTATTGAACTGCTATTCTATTTTTTGTTCTTATGTTCTTCTGTCTGAATTAAATTCCCATTTAACCAGAAACTGCCTGGTTTGGAACCAATTGCCACTAATGATTTTATTAGTTATTTTTAAGCAAGCGTTTACCTATTAATAGTTATTTCATTGCCTAACAAATTTTCGTTTGACTATAGTCAAGCGATAGTTCAACATATGTCAAGCGTTCGTTCAACTATAGTCAAACGAAAACTCCTTAGGCAATTGAAAAAATAATATAAGCAAGAGAAAGAAATAAAAGCTGCATACTGACGAGTTATTGCCAGCAATAGTATTTGGGGTTATTTCCGTATAGAAATGAACTAATTTCAGTTCAAATTCAAACAAAGAGATAACGAATAATAGTCAATAACAACTAACTATATGCCATTCTCTACTTATTCTGCTGGGCAAACTCCGTAGAAGTAACTTTAAACTGTTTCTGAAATACTTTGGCGAAGTAAGAAGGTGACTGAAATTCTACCCTGTCACAAATTTCATTGGTGCGCAATTCTCCCTCCTGCAACAATTCCGCAGCATGTTTTAGCCGGATGATACAGATAAAATCGAGTAAGGAAAGGTCAGTCAATGCCAACGAAATGATCGTAAAAGAGATCCCGCAGATACTTGTCGAACTCGACCCAAGCTACAACATCACGAAAGACTTACGCCTCTAGCTTAGTTTCCGCTATTTCGGCAAGACGTACGCCAATCTTCAGGAAGCGCTCTACTTCAACGGCCGCTGGGAAACGTTCGGAGGAATCAACTGGAACGTAAACAAACACCTGTCTCTAGGTGCAACAGTCATCAACTTCCTGAATCAGAAAGGAGCCAGCGGAACCATCAACGGTTCGGAACTGATTACGAAAGAAGAAGCTGCCCAGTACGCCGGAAATTATATGAGTGGAAATTATTTACGCCCATTCACCGTAGAATTTAGCGCAAGCATCAAATTCTAGTTCATACCAAACGAATTATAATTATCTTTGTGGCATTATATGCCCACGAACTAACTAATACCTAATTAATTATTAAAAAACCATGAAGAAACTTTTCGTATTACTTACGGCATTGTTTACCCTGGCACAAGTGAACGCCCAGGAAAAGAACGTTATCCGCATCGCAACGGACAACACCGACTTAATTCTCCAAGTAGCTCCCAACGGACGACTTTATCAGGCTTATCTGGGCGATAAGTTACTGAACGAGAAAGACATCAACAACTTTTCTCCATACGTGAAAGGAGGCAGTGACGGCAGCGTATCCACCCGTGGATGGGAAGTATATCCGGGCTCCGGTGCCGAGGATTATTTTGAACCGGCTGTAGCAATCACGCACAATGATGGAAACCCGAGCACGATTCTCCGTTATGTATCTTCCGAACAAAAAGCAGTGGCAGGCGGCACGGAGACAGTCATTCAGCTGAAAGACGATCAGTACCCGGTGGAAGTCACGCTGCATTACATCGCTTATCCGAAAGAAAACGTCATCAAAACGTGGAGTGAAATCAAACATGCTGAAAAGAAACCTGTCACCATCTGGCGTTATGCTTCGACGATGCTTTATTTCTCCGGAAACGAGTATTATCTGACTGAATTCAGCAGCGACTGGGCTAAAGAAGCACAAATGAGCACACAACCTCTATTGTTCGGCAAAAAGGTGATCGACACCAAACTGGGAAGCCGTGCCGCCATGCATACTCACCCGTTCTTCGAACTTGGTTTTGAGCAACCGGCACAGGAAACACAAGGACGTGCCATGCTAGGGACTATCGGATGGACAGGCAACTTCCAGTTTACCTTTGAAGTGGACAACGTAGGCAATCTCCGCGTTATCCCCGCCATCAACCCGTATGCATCTGATTATGAACTAAAACCGAACGAAGTATTTACGACTCCCGAATTCATCTTTACTTTCAGCAACAACGGTACGGGCGAAGCCAGCCGCAACCTCCACGCATGGGCACGCAACCACCAACTGAAAGACGGACAAGGCGACCGCATGACTTTATTGAACAACTGGGAAAATACGTACTTCAAATTCGATGAGAAACTGCTTGCCGAACTGATGAAAGAAGCCAAACATCTCGGTGTAGACATGTTCTTGTTGGATGATGGTTGGTTCGGCAACAAGCATCCGCGCAACAGCGACAATGCCGGACTGGGTGACTGGGAAGTGATGAAATCCAAACTCCCGGGCGGTATTCCCGCACTCGTGAAATCGGCCAAAGAAGCCGGAGTGAAATTCGGTATCTGGATCGAACCGGAGATGATAAACCCCAAAAGTGAATTGTTCGAGAAGCATCCTGACTGGGCTATCACACTGCCCAATCGCGAAACATACTATTACCGTAACCAACTGGTGCTCGATCTTAGCAACCCGAAAGTACAGGATTTTGTGTTTGGCGTAGTGGATAACATCCTGACAGCGAACCCGGAAGTGACTTTCTTTAAATGGGACTGCAACTCTCCCATCACAAATATTTATTCTCCCTATTTGAAGAATAAACAAGGACAACTTTATATCGACCATGTACGTGGTATATATAATGTATTGGAACGTATCAAAGACAAATATCCGAACGTACCGATGATGCTTTGCTCCGGCGGTGGCGCCCGTTGCGACTACGAAGCATTGAAATACTTCACAGAATTCTGGTGCAGTGACAATACAGACCCGATAGAGCGCCTGTTTATCCAATGGGGATTCTCACAAATCTTCCCTGCAAAAGCAATGGATGCACACGTAACCAGCTGGAACAAGAAGACAAGCGTGAAATTCCGTACCGATGTAGCAAGTATGTGTAAACTGGGCTTCGACCTCGGACTGAAAGAGCTGAATGCGGACGAACAGACTTTTTGCCAAAACGCAGTTGCCAACTGGACGCGTCTGAAGAAAGTGATTCTGGATGGTGACCAGTACAGACTGGTTTCTCCATACGATGGTAATCACATGTCTGTCATGTACGCCGCACCGGATAAGAACAAAGCAGTGCTTTATACCTACGATATCCACCCACGTTTCGGTGAGAAGCTGCTCCCGGTTAAACTTCAGGGACTGGATGCAAAGAAAATGTATAAGGTGAAAGAAATCAACCTGATGCCGAACTCTAAATCGAATCTTGCTGCCAATGAGAATACTTATTCAGGAGATTATCTGATGAAAGTAGGAATCAATGCTTTCACTACCAATCAGGCTTTCAGCCGTGTGATTGAGCTGACTGCCGAATAATATTCACCACAGAAGTACGGAGGACACAGTGTTTTATACTATTGATACTAAACAAAGTATATGCGCTGCGTCTTCCGTGTTCTCTGTAGTAAAAAAACAATAATCAATTAATCCTCTTCAATCTTTACGGCTGTGCCGTTAGCAGTCACCATCAGCATACTGCCACTACCTCCAACTGTCTCATAATCCAAATCAACACCTATCACGGCATTAGCTCCCATTTGAGCTGCTTGTGCCTCCATTTCCTTCAACGCTGTATCTTTTGCCATACGCAGCACTTCTTCATAAGAACCGGAACGACCACCCACAATATCCCGAATACTTGCAAACAAGTCGCGGAATACATTGGCACCTATGATTGTCTCTCCGGAAACTATTCCATAATATTTCACTATTCGTTTTCCCTCAATGATGGGAGTGGTTGTCATCAGCATAGTTTTTTCTTTATTAGTTATCTGTAAGTTATATGTATTTAGTTAGACGCAAGCCCCCCTAAAAAAGTTGCAGCTACACCGTAATTTCTTACGATATAGCTGCGATTAATGTTAAAGAGAGAGAATTTATATAATATGAGCATGGTCTCACGACCCTCCTAATATTCAATGAACATTTTGTTTCTTTACCTATTAGACGCACAAAAGTGCAAATCACTGCACTTGAAGGCATCTTTTTTTAGTTAAAGAATAAAAAAAGCCGCCATCCCACAGGAATAGCGGCTTATATTGTTAGAACATCTTGCTGACGCGTTCAATTCCCGCCACCAATGTATCTATTTCCGATTTCGTATTGTACATGGCAAACGAAGCCCGTACAGTTCCTTCTATACCAAGACGTTGCATGAGAGGTTGTGCACAATGATGCCCCGTCCTCACGGCAATACCCAAACGATCCAGCAACGTTCCGAGGTCGAAATGATGGATATCTCCTACCAGGAAGGAGATGACTGCTCCCCGTTCGGCTGCTTCACCGAATATACGCATCTGGGGAATCTCTTTCAGCCGTTGCAAAGCGTAAGTTGTCAGTTCATGCTCATGGGCTGCTATCTGCTCAAGTCCATGTCCATTCACGTAATCAAGGGCTTTTGCCAGTCCGGTAGTTCCGATGTAGTCGGGCGTACCGGCTTCAAACTTGAAAGGAAGTTCGTTGAAAGTGGTCTTCTCAAAAGAGACATGCTGAATCATCTCTCCTCCTCCCTGATAAGGCGGAAGGCGGTCTAACCACTCTTCTTTTCCATAAAGCACTCCGACACCTGTCGGACCGTATATTTTATGGGCAGAGAACACCAGAAAATCAGCATCCAACTCCTGTACGTCCACTTTCATGTGAGGGATAGACTGTGCAGCGTCTATCAGGCAAGGTACGCCGTGCGCATGAGCCGTTGCAATCATTTCTTTCACCGGATTCACCGTACCCAGCACATTCGAAACATGAACCACGCTGACTATTTTCGTTCGTTCGGAAAATAGTTTTTCGTATTCATCCAGCAAGAGTTCGCCTTTGTCATTCATTGGAATCACTTTGATGGCAATTCCCTTTCGGGCAGCCAACAGTTGCCAGGGAACGATGTTACTGTGATGTTCCATTACGGAAAGAATCACTTCATCCCCCTCTTCCATAAATTCGTCGCCAAAACTGGAAACAAGCAGGTTGATGCTTTCCGTCGTTCCGCGGGTGAAGACAACTTCGTTCGTGCTACGGGCGTTGATAAACTGACGCACCGTTTCACGGGAAGCCTCATGCAATTCCGTAGCTTGTTGCGAAAGATAATGCACACCGCGATGCACATTGGCATTAACGGAATAATATTCATCCACCAACGCATCAACCACCAGACGGGGTTTCTGCGTTGTCGCACCGTTGTCGAAATAAACCAAAGGTTTACCGTAAACCGTACGGCTCAATATCGGAAAATCCTCACGTATCTTTTGAATATCCACGTTTATTAATTATTAGTGGTTACTTACAAATGGCACAGCCCTGACATCTATTCAGCTCGCCACGGAAACGTTTCTCTACCAACAGATGCAGGCGGTCTTTCAGTGCCTCCAAACGAATGGTATCAATCACTTCATTGACAAATGCGAACATCAATAACAAACGGGCTTCTTTCTCTGCAATACCTCGTGAACGCATATAGAATAATGCACCCTCATCCAACTGGCCTACCGTTGCTCCATGCGAACATTTCACATCATCCGCGTAAATTTCCAATTGAGGCTGTGTGTACATTCTCGCATCACGCGTAGCACAAAGATTCCGGTTAGTTTGCTGGGAGTTCGTATGTTGCGCATCGGGACGCACCAGTACCAGTCCGGCAAACGCACCTACCGACTGATCGTCGAGTACGTACTTAAACAGCTCATTACTGGTGCAGTTCGGTACGGCATGGTCGATGCTTGTATGATTGTCTACGTGCTGGTTCTTATCGGCAATTGCCATGCCACAGAGGTTTATCTCAGCTCCTTCTCCTGCCAACAATACTTCAGTGGTGTTGCGGGTAGTACCATTATGCAAAGTCATTCCATTCAACAATACATTGCTGTTTGCCTCCTGCTTTACATACAGGTTACTGATACGAACGGTGCTTGTATGTGTTTCTTCCAGTTCATACATATCGAATACCGTGTTCTCACCTGCAAATACTTCAATCACTTGTGTTGCCAGGAAGTTCACGTTATCCATTGCATGGTCACAAATCAGCAGACGGGCTTGCGCGCCATCCTCCAGGATGATTAGTACGCGGCGGTTCACCATGAAGTTGACATCTGCACGCAGGATATTTACCAGCTGGATCGGTTTTTCTACCACTACATTCTTCGGCACATAAAATACAACGCCGTCTTGCGCAAAAGCTGTATTGAAAGCAGTCACCCCATCTTTGGAAGTATCTGCCAACTGACCGTAATACTTCTTCACCAATTCCGGATGCTGTCCGGCCACTTCTTTCAAGCTGCCGAAAATCACACCTTCCGGCAGATTGACTTTAGGAAGTGCTCTATTATAAAATGCGTCATTTACCACAAAATACAGGGCGGTACTCATATTCGGCACATCGCACTTAAACACTTCATACGGATTGACCGGAATAGCCAGACGATTCAAGTTTAAACCATAATCCGGTTCAAAATACTTGCTCACATCCGTATATTTGTACTTCTCCATCTTACGGGTCGGAAATCCGAGCCGCTCAAAATCGGCAAATGCAGCTGCACGAGGCGCATTCAGCACTTCGGCGCTATGCTTGCAGATCATTGCTTCCGTCTGTGAGAAGAGGTCTATATATTGTTGTTCAACTATCATAACTTATTATTTGTTATTCTCCTACTTCTTTCTTGATCCAATCATATCCTTTTTCTTCCAGTTCCAGCGCAAGTTCCGGTCCGGCAGTTTTTACGATACGACCTTTATAAAGGACATGTACAATATCAGGTTTGATATAATCAAGCAAACGTTGGTAGTGAGTAATAACGATTGTGCTTGTTTCAGGAGTTTTCAGTTTGTTCACTCCTTCCGCAACAATACGGAGCGCATCAATATCCAAACCGGAGTCCGTTTCATCAAGGATACTCAACCGCGGTTCCAACATGGCCATCTGGAAAATCTCATTCCGTTTCTTTTCACCACCCGAAAAGCCTTCATTCACCGAACGGTTAGCCAACTTATTATCCAGCTCTACCACCGCACGTTTCTCACGCATCAGTTTCAGAAACTCACTGGCTGTCAGCGCAGGCAGACCTTTATATTTGCGTTGCTCATTCACAGCAGCACGCATAAAGTTGACCATGCTCACACCCGGAATCTCTACCGGATACTGGAAACTAAGAAAGATTCCTTCATGGCTACGATCTTCAGGACTCAACTCCAACAGGTTCTTTCCATAAAACGTGACCGAACCTTTTGTTACCTCAAAAGCCGGATTTCCCACCAATACGGAAGAAAGCGTACTTTTACCGGAACCATTCGGCCCCATAATAGCGTGCACCTCACCGGGATTCACCGTCAGGTTAATACCCTTCAATATCTCTTTGCCATTAATGCTGGCATGCAGGTCTTTTATTTCTAACATGATTATATGTACTATTTTTCCATTTACTATTTACTATTAAAAACCCATACTACCGACAATTTACCTCCTACAAGCGCGCAGCCAAATAGTAAATCGTAAATTGCCAACTAGTAAATCACCCCACACTTCCTTCCAACGAGATAGTAAGCAACTTCTGTGCTTCTACCGCAAATTCCATCGGAAGTTTATTCAATACTTCTTTTGCATATCCGTTCACAATAAGCCCGATAGCGTCTTCTGTCGGAATACCGCGCTGGTTGCAATAGAATATTTGGTCTTCACTGATCTTGCTCGTTGTGGCTTCATGTTCCACCACTGCCGTTTCATTGTGAATATCCATATAAGGGAAAGTATGCGCACCGCATTTATCTCCCAGCAACAGAGAGTCACACTGGCTATAATTACGGGCATTATCCGCTTTCTCGGCCACACGTACCAACCCACGATAGGAGTTCTCACTATGTCCGGCGGAGATACCTTTACTTACAATCGTACTGCGGGTGTTCTTGCCCAGATGAATCATTTTCGTTCCGGTATCAGCCTGCTGATAGTTGTTCGTTACAGCTACGGAATAGAATTCAGCGGTCGAGTTATCGCCTGTCAGAATACAGGAAGGGTATTTCCAAGTGATTGCCGAACCGGTTTCCACTTGTGTCCAGGATAATTTACTATCCACTCCCTTGCAGTTACCGCGTTTAGTCACAAAGTTGTATACACCGCCCTTACCTTCCGCATCGCCCGGATACCAGTTCTGAACAGTGCTATATTTTACCTCTGCACGGTCGTGTACGATTATCTCAACGATAGCGGCATGCAACTGATTTTCATCCCGCATCGGCGCTGTACATCCTTCCAGATAAGAAACGTATGAATCGTCGTCCGCCACAATCAGTGTACGTTCAAACTGCCCCGTGTTACGGGCATTGATACGGAAATAAGTGGAAAGTTCCATCGGACAACGTACACCTTTCGGAATATACACGAAAGAGCCGTCAGAAAAGACAGCGGAGTTCAACGCCGCAAAGAAATTATCCCGGTAACCTACCACCGAGCCCATATATTTCTTCACCAAATCGGGATGTTCCCGCACGGCTTCACTGAACGAGCAGAAGATAATTCCTTTCTCCATCAGCGTTTCCTTGAAGGTAGTCTTTACGGAAACGGAGTCCATAACGGCATCCACCGCCATTCCGCTAAGAGCCATCTGTTCCTCCAAAGGAATACCCAGTTTATTAAACGTCTTTATCAATTCAGGATCGACTTCCTCCATGCTCTTCGGTCCTTCTTTCTTCTTCGTCGGATCGGCATAATAAGAAATCGCCTGATAGTCAATTTCAGGGATACGGAGATGTGCCCAAGTCGGCATCTCCAGCGTCAGCCAGTGGCGGTACGCTTTCAGGCGAAACTCCAGCAACCACTCCGGTTCGTCTTTTTTCGATGAAATCAGACGAATGACATCTTCATTAAGTCCACGCTCAATGATGTCTGTATGCACCTCTGTGGTGAAGCCGTATTTATATTTCTCCTCCGCAAATTTCCGGACAAACTCATTATCAGTCTTCTTTTCGAGTTCGTCTTTCTGATTGGGTTTCATTTTATTGGGTTCTTCTTGTTGCATCTTTATTATCTAATATATATTGTTGCGTTAT
>ENA-UOOC01002406-UOOC01002406.1-human-gut-metagenome-genome-assembly--contig:-C48old-NODE-2406-length-14075-cov-6.112482_pt1 | contig 14075 bp, 10 predicted proteins | sample MGYA00242469_ERZ724016 | MGnify/ENA metagenome assembly ERZ724016 | reverse complement strand
GGGATTCTCTTTGGAACGAGAATCCCCCCATTGATTGCTCCTGCCGCTTGCAGGCGGCATCTCACGTTCCCATTTAAGGGAAGAAAAAGGAGAAAAGAGCCATGTATGAATACTTTCATGTAAAAGTCGCCGCCAATGCGTCACCCATGCTTGCCAGATATTCGATCGATCCCGAATACCAGAACATCATTGACCGCGCGGCGGCGGAGGGCTGGCGGTATGTCGGTTTTCTGCCCGTGCAGCAGACGTTGTATGGCGCGATCCTTGAATATGACCTCATCTTTGAGCAGGAGAAGAAATGAATCTGATTTTTGACACCCACGCCCCTTATGACGATGAGGCGTTCGACGCTGACCGCGAGGCATTGCTCGCGTCCATGCCCGAAAACGGCGTAGGGCTGATCGTCGACCCGGGCTGCGACTTGGATACCTCGCGCCGCGCGGTGGAGACCGCGGAACAATATCCCCACGTCTACGCCGCCGTCGGCTGGCATCCGGAAAACTGCGCGCCCTACACGCGCGAGAGCCTCGACACGCTGCGCGCGTGGGCAAAGAACCCGAAGGTCGTCGCCATCGGCGAGATCGGGCTCGACTACTACTGGGAGCAAAACCCGCCGCGGGAATTCCAGCAGGAGGTTTTCCGCGACCAGCTCGCGCTGGCGCAGGAATTAGGTCTCCCCGTCATCGTGCACGACCGCGACGCGCATGCTGACTGCCTCGCCATCGTGAAGGAGTTTCCACAGGTGCGCGGCGTGTTCCACTGCTTTTCCGGCAGCGTCGAGATCGCGCAGGAGCTTATAAAGCGCGGCTGGTACCTGGGCTTTGACGGCCCGCTGACCTACAAGAACGCGAAGAAGACCGTCGAGGTCGCAAAGATCGTCCCGCTTGACAGGGTGCTTCTCGAAACGGACAGCCCTTACATGGCCCCCGTTCCCGTGCGCGGCACGCGCAACGACTCGCGCAATGTGTTCCATATCGCGGCAAAATTCGCAGAAATTCGCGGCATGAGCACAGATGAAATCATCGCCCTGACGAACGAAAACGGCCGCCGCTTTTTCGGCATTCAATCAGCGAAAGAGGAACGAAGCTGACCGCTTCCGCTCCTCTTTTTTCCTTTCAAAACTGAACGGCGCGGCAAATTTGCTGGCAATATTACCCGATTTTGTCCGCATGTTTATTCTTCCGCTTTAGTCAAGTGTGACTAAGTTGCGAATTTTCCCGCATTTTCTGTTGACGTGTGCTTTTCACGGTGCTATGATACCTACAATCTCAGTATGATTTTCGGAAAGGATTTCGACGAAATGTTCTCTTACACTTCTCGAATGTTAATGTGCATGAACATGGACATGGCGATGCCGATGCCCACGATTGCTCATGCTCATTTGCCTGCCCGATACGCACAGGAACGAAATTGCCGCCGCTGATTGAAAGCGCGCAGAAGGGTCTTGCCGCCCGAACATCGTTTGACCTGAAGCGGGGAGCTCATGAGCTCCCCGCTTTTTTTGTTTGCTTTTGGGATAAAGGAGGAATTCACTTGATCGAACTCAAGAACATTTCCAAGGACTTCGGCTCGGGCGAAAAGGCCGTGCACGCCGTGCGCGACGTGTCGCTCTCCATCGGCTCGGGCGAGATCTTCGGGATCATCGGCTTCTCGGGCGCGGGCAAGTCCACGCTCGTGCGATGCATCAACCTTTTGGAGCGGCCAAGCTCTGGCAGCGTCTTCGTCGCGGGACAGGACTTGACGGCGCTCTCTGCCAAGGACCTGCGCGCGGCGCGCAAGAAGATCGGCATGATCTTCCAGCACTTCAACCTGATGCCGTCGCGCACGGTGGCCGGAAACGTCGCCTACCCGCTCAAGGGCAGCGGCCTGAGCAAGGAGGATATCCAGAAGAAGGTCGCAACGCTCTTGGAACTCGTCGGCATCGGCGACAAGGCGGGCGCCTACCCCAGCCAGCTCTCCGGCGGACAGAAGCAGCGCGTCGCCATCGCCCGCGCCCTTGCCAACGACCCACAGGTGCTTCTGTGCGACGAGGCGACCTCCGCGCTCGACCCGCAGACAACGAAGGCGATCCTGCACCTTCTCAAGCACCTCAACGAAACGCTCGGCATCACGATCGTGCTCATCACGCACGAGATGGCTGTCGTCAAGGAGATCTGTGACCGCGTCGCCGTCATGGAATACGGCCGCGTCGTCGAGCAGGGCGAGGTCTTCACGGTCTTCGCTGAGCCCAAGCAGGACATCACGAAGAGCTTCATCCACACGACCTCGAACCTCCAGAAGGTCGAAGCGCTCATCGCCGAGGATTCCCCCGTCACGCGTCTCCAGCCCGGCGAGCTCATCGTCCGCCTGTCCTATGTTCAGCGCAACGTCAACGAGCCGATCATCTCCGCCGTGTCACAGATGTTCAACGTCTCGCTCAACATCATTTTCGCCGATATCACCATCGTGCAGGATTCCCCCATCGGCGGAACGGTCGCCATCATCAGCGGCGAGAGAAAGCAGATCACGAAAGCGATCGAATACCTGATCGAAAAAAATGTCGGAGTGGAGGTCATCAAAGATGCAAGAGCTGATCGTTAACATTGCCCCGAACCTTGCAAGCAAGCTGCCGGACTTTTATAAGGCCCTCGGCGACACGATGCTCATGGTGCTCTGGTCGGGCCTCATCTCGTTCGTATTCGGGCTTCTGCTCGGCGTGGTGCTTACGGTGACAAAGCCGAACGGCATTTTGGAGAACAAGGTCGTCTACCAAATTCTCGACAAGCTCGTGAGCCTGTTCCGCTCCATCCCGTTTATCATCCTACTGACGTGGGTCATGCCCATCACGCGCGCGCTGGTCGGCACGGTGCTCTATGTGCGCGGTGCGATCGTGCCGCTGGTGTTCGGCTCAGTGCCGTTTTTCACCCGTCAGGTCGAAAGTGCGCTCGCCGAGCTCGACGGCGGCCTTATCGAGGCGGCGCTCTCGATGGGCTCGAGCCCGCTTGAGATCATCTTCCGCGTGTATCTCAAGGAGAGCATCGCGGCCATCGCGCGCGGCACGACCATCACGATCGTGAGTCTCTTAAACCTCACGGCCATGGCCGGCGTCGCCGGCGCGGGCGGCCTCGGCGACTTCGCCATCCGCTACGGCCACGACCGCAACATGGCCGACATCACGAACGTCACCGTGCTCGTGCTGGTGCTCATCGTCTGCGTCATCGAATTTGTCGGCGGACGCATCGTCAAAAAGAACACGCATTAACGTGATCCCCATACAGCCCCTACCCACCCCATTACAAAAAATTATTTTAACGGAGGATATTTCCATGAAGCTCAAAAAGTTCTTTGCCCTCGCCCTTGCAGCCGCCACGCTCGCCCTCGCGCTGACCGCCTGCGGCTCCAAGGCCGACGACTCCGCCGACAACAGCGATGCCAACACCGACAATCAGGCCGGCGAGACCGTGACCGTCAAGCTCGGCGTGGTCGGCGGCATCTATGACGACCTGTGGGCGAGCGCGAAGGCCGCGCTCGCCGACGAGGGCATCGACCTCGAGATCGTGCAGTTCTCGGACTACGTGACCCCGAACAACGCGCTCGCCAACGGCGACATCGACCTCAACGCCTTCCAGCACCGCATTTATCTCCAGAACGAGATCGACAACTACGGCTATGCGATCCAGAACATCGGCAATACCTTCATCATCCCGCTGAACCTCTACTCCCAGAAGGTCAGTTCCGTTGACGAGCTCAAAGACGGTGACGTCGTCGCCATTCCCGACGATCTGACCAACGGCGGCCGCGCGCTCAAGGTGCTCGAAGCCGCGGGCCTCATCGAGCTCGACCCCAACGCCGCCTTCACCCCCACCGTTGACGATATCACGAGCTACAAGGTCAACATCACCATCGAAGAACTCAAGGCCAACACCATCCCCTCCGTCCTGCCCGACGTGGCCGCCGCGGTCGTGAACGGCAACTACGCGCTCGACTTTGGCCTCAAGACCGACGAGGCCATCTACAAGGACAGCGTCCTCGACGTGGAGGAGTACTGGAATCTGATCGCCGCGCGCACCGCTGACGTCGAAGACCCCGACACCGCCGCCATCTATGAGAAGGTCGTCGAAGCCTTCCAGTCCAGCGCGACGGAGGACGTGTTCAACAACACCTTCGGCGGTTACTTCATCGCAGTGGGCTGGGATCAGGACTTGATCAATCAGTAAACACCATCTGACCGCCGCCGCGCTCCCGCAACGCAGGGAGCGCGGGCGGCGGTACGCCTTTCCGGGAGGAATTTATTATGGCACTTGATCTTTCCGCGCTGCGGCGCATCATTGCAGACGAAAACCGCCTGCTCACCGGCGCGGACATTCCCGCAGAATACCAGAGCGACGTGCTCGGCCGCGTCCACGGCAGCGCCGAGGCGCTCGCCTTTCCCTTATCCACCGAGGAGGTGAGCGCGCTCCTGCGCTACGCGCACGAGCACCGCGTTCCCGTCACGCCGCGCGGCGCGGGGACGAATCTTGTCGGCTCTACCGTGCCGCTCGAGGGCGGCATCACCCTCGACCTTTCCCGCATGGACCGCGTGCTCGAGCTCGACGAGAACACGATGACCGTCACGGTCGAGCCCGGTATGCTCTTGCAGGACTTGCAGGCCTATGTCGAAGCGCGCGGGCTGTTCTACCCGCCCGATCCCGGCGAAAAGGCCTCGAGCATCGGCGGCAACATCAGCACGAACGCCGGCGGCATGCGCGCGGTGAAGTACGGCGTCACGCGTGACTATGTGCGCGGACTCGAGGTCGTGCTCGCTGACGGCACGGTGATGCAAGTCGGCGGCAAGCAGGTCAAGGACGCGAGCGGACTCTCGCTCAAGCACCTTCTCATCGGCTCGGAGGGTACGCTCGCCGTCATCACAAAGTGCCTGCTGCGCCTTGTTCCCAAGCCCGAGGCCTCGCTCAGCGTGCTTGTGCCGTATGCCGACCTGAAAACCGGCATCCAGAGCGTTTTGACCATCCTGCGCGCGAATGCGAACCCCACGGCGGTCGAATTCATGGAGCGCAAAGTCGTCGCGCTTGGCGAACGCTTTTGCGGCGTCTCTTATCCCCGCCCCGACGCCGGCTCTTATATTCTCTTGACCTTTGACGGCAGAAGCGAAGAGGTCACGGCCAATGCCGCGCGCGTGCGCTCTCTGGCGCTGCAAAACGGCGCGCTCGACTTTATCGAGCTCTCCGACGCGCGGCAGTGCGCTGACATCTGGCGCGTGCGCGGCGCGCTTGTCAAGGCCGTGGAGGCCGTTTCCGAGCAGGAGCCGGTCGATATCGTCGTGCCCATCAGCCGCACGGCGGACTTCATCCGCTTCATCAACGACTTGGAAGCCCGGAGCGGCATGCAGATGGTCAGCTTCGGCCACGCGGGCGACGGCAATGTGCACCTGTGCGTCGTGCGCGGCGAGCGGGATGAAGAAACGTGGCAGCGCGAGCTGCACGAAAACATGGACAGGGCCTATGCCGAAGCCTATCGCCTCGGCGGCGTCGCCTCCGGCGAGCACGGCATCGGGCTATCGAAGCGTCCCTACTTCCTGCGCCAGACGGCGAAGGAAAATTTACAGGCCATGAACGCCATCAAAACGGCGCTCGACCCGCAGCATATCTTGAACAACGGAAAATCTTATCTCACAGGAGGAAACAATAATGCAGGCACTTTCTGACCGCACCGCGAGCTTTACCGATTCCGTCATCCGCCGCATGACCCGTATCTCCAACCAGTACGGCGCGGTGAATCTTTCCCAGGGCTTCCCCGACTTCGACCCGCCCAAGCCCATCCTCGACCGCCTCTCTCAGGTCGCCTACGAGGACTATCATCAATACTCCATCACCTGGGGCGCGCAGGACTTCCGCGAGGCGCTGGCGAAGAAGCAGTCCCACTTCATGGGCCGCGACATCGACCCCAACGGCGAGATCGTCGTCACCTGCGGCAGCACCGAGGCCATGATGGCCGCAATGATGACCGTCGCCAATCCCGGCGACAAGGTCGTCATCTTCTCCCCGTTCTACGAAAATTACAGTGCCGACACGATCCTCTCCGGCGCGGTGCCCATCTATGTGCCGCTCACGCCGCCGTCGTTCACGTTTGACCCCGAAGTGCTCGAGGACGCGTTCCGCCAGCACCCCAAGGCGCTCGTGCTGTGCAACCCCTCGAACCCCTGCGGCAAGGTCTTCACGCGCGAGGAGCTTGAGATCATCGCGGGTCTTGCCAAGAAATATGACGTCTACGTCATCACCGACGAGGTCTACGAGCACATCATTTATGCCCCGCACCGGCACACCTATTTTGCGACGCTGCCCGACATGTGGGAGCGCACGCTGTCCTGCTCGTCGCTTTCCAAGACCTATTCCATCACCGGCTGGCGCCTTGGCTACATCATCGCCCCGCCGGAGATCATCGACCGCGCGAAGAAGGTCCACGACTTTCTCACCGTCGGCGCGGCGGCGCCCCTACAGGAGGCCATCATCCCCGGTCTCAACTTCGGTCAGGACTACTACGACGCGCTGCAGGCCGAGTACACGCACAAAAAGGACCTGTTCTTAAAGGGCCTTGACGACCTCAAGATCGTCCACAATGACCCCGAGGGCGCTTACTACGTGATGCTCGACATCTCGGAGTTCGGCTACGAGAGCGATCTTCAATTCTGCGAGGACCTTGCGAGCAAGGTCGGCGTGGGCGCGGTGCCGGGCTCGAGCTTCTTCCGCGAGCCGGTCAACCACCTCATCCGCCTGCACTTCGCCAAGAAGGACGAAACGCTCACCGACGCGCTGAACCGTCTCGAATCCCTGCGCGAAAAGATCCCTGCCAAGGGTTAAGAAAGGAAATTCGCCATGAACGCCCTGAGAGAAGAGTGCCAGCAGCTTCGCGACGAACTCATCGCACTGCGGCGGGAATTTCACCGCGCCCCAGAGCTCGGCCTGCACGAATACCACACTGCCGCGCGCATCGAGCGCGAGCTTGACAGGTGCGGCATCCCGCACGAGCGCGTCGGCGAGACCGCCGTTGTCGGCCATTTGACCGGCAACGGCAATGGAAGCGGCCTTGTCGTGCTGCGCGCGGATATCGACGCCTTACCCATTCAGGAGACGAACGACGTGCCCTACCGCTCGCAAACGCCGGGCATGATGCACGCCTGCGGCCACGACGCGCACACGACGTGTCTTCTCGGCGCGGCAAAGGTTTTGAGCGCACACCGCGCGGACTTTGGCGGCGAAGTGCGCTTCCTCTTCCAGCCCGCCGAGGAGATCGGTCAGGGCGCAAGGCCGCTCATCGCCGCGGGCATGCTGGATGGCGCACAGCGCGTCTTCGGGCTGCACACGGCGTCCGACCTTCCCGCGGGGACCGTCGGCGTCAAGCCGGGGGCCAACAACGCGGGCGTCGACCACTTTATCATCCGCATCCACGGCAAAAGCGCGCACGTCTCCACGCCGCAGCTCGGCGTGGACGCGCTCTATATCGCAAGCGAGCTCGTCGTCGCGCTCCAGTCCATCGTCACGCGCATGACCTCGCCGGTCGAGCCGGTGCTCATCGGCGTGGGCAAGCTGAACGCCGGCACGGCCTACAACGCCGTGGCCGAGACCGCCGTGCTCGAGGGCACGACGCGCATGTTCTCGCCCGAGAGCCGCGCGCACCTTCGCGAAACGATCAACGCCGCGGCCGCACACATCTCTGCCCTTTACGGCGGCACGGCAGAGGTCGAATGGGACGACTTCGCCACGCCGCTCACGAACGACGCCGGTGTGTGCGTGGAGGTCGAGCGCGTCGCCGACGCGCTCGGCATCCCCACGACGGCAAACCGCGCGCTGTCGCTCAGCGGGGACGATTTCGCCGAGTATCTGCTGCAAACGAAGGGCGCTTACGCCTACCTCGGCACGGCAAACCCCAAAAAGCCGCACACCTGCATCTCCAACCACCGCGGCGATTTCGACATCGACGAGGAAACGCTCCCCCTCGGCGCGGCGCTCTACGCGGCATACGCGCTGTCCGTCCTTGATCCGCAGTTTGCCAAATAATTGTTTTTTTCGATGAAATCGCCTTAGTCGTGTGCAAATTTCGATTTTACTTTTTGCGTTATTCTATCTAAAATATAGTCCTCGCCACTGTCAGCACAGCGGCGGGGATTTCTTTAGCAAATTTGGAAAAGAGGTTAATTATGAAAAAGCTGTTTTCTCTGTTGCTTTGCGTCGTGATGGTGCTCTCTCTGGTCGCCTGCGGCTCGAAGACTGACGACACGCAGACGCCCGACGAGCCTCAGGACACCGCTCCCGAGCTCTCCGGCACGATGAAGGTCGTCGCCACCGGAGACGTCTACGGTCCCCTGTTCGACGCGTTCACCGCCGACACCGGCGTGGAGGTCGAATGCCTGTCCATGTCCTCCGGCGAGGTGCTCTCCAAGCTCCGCGCCGAGGGCGGCACCCCGTCCGCTGACCTGTGGTTCGGCGGCGGCATCGACGCGTTCATGAGTGCCAAGGACGACGGCCTGCTTGAGCCCGTCACCTTTGACGCGGCCGCCGAGCTCGGCGACGAGTACAAGGATACCGAGGGTTACTGGTATTCCAAGGGCATCACCATTGTCGGCTTCCTGCTCAACAACTCTCTCATGGAGGAGCTGGGTCTGACCGCTCCCGAGAGCTGGGATGACCTGACTGACAGCCAGTATGAGGGCGAGATCGTCATGTCCAACCCTGCCGTTTCCGGCACCAACTACGCCGTGGTCAACGCGCTGCTGCAGGCCAAGGGCGATCAGGGCTGGGACTACTTCGATGCCCTGAACAACAACATTGCCTACTACGGCAAGCGCGGATCCGACCCGAAGAACAAGGTCTCTTCCGGTGAGTTCGCTGTCGGCATCTCCTACATCGACGCCAGCATCGAGCAGGCCGCCGAGGAGAACGACCTGACCATCGTTTACCCCTCTGACGGGATGCCCTGGGTCCCCGAGGGTGTGGCCGTGTTCAAGAACGCTGAAAACGTCGACGCCGCCAAGTACTTCGTCGAGTGGCTCTTCAGCAGCGACGATCATCTCCGTCAGCTCGCCGAGATCGAGCAGAAGAGCGGCATCAAGGTCATCAAGCCCTCCATCGAAGGCATTGAGCTGTCCTATGATCCTACGCTCCTCATGACGGAAGACCTGTCCCTGTTCGGTTCCCAGCGCACCGAGATCCTCGACCGCTTTGAGCCCCTGATGGGCGACAAGGCCGCCACGGAATAAATGAAGTCCGCCGGTGCGATCCAAAAAAATACAGAAAAAAGGGCATCTCACGATGTCCTTTTTTCCCTATATGAAAACGCGGCCGACAAGCTGATCTTACTTGTCCTGCTCGGGAGCGTGCTGCTGTTCATTCTCTGGCCCATCGCGTGCATCGCGCTGCGGAGCCTGCGCGGCGCGGACGGCGGCGTGAGCTTTGCAATGTTCGGCACTGTTCTGCGCCAATACGGCGAGAGTCTGCGCAACAGCGTATTTGTCGGCGTTTTTACGGCAGTGCTGTCCACTATCCTCTCGCTCTCAGCGGCGCTCGTATGCGCCACGGCGCGCGGGTGGAAGAAGACGCTCTGCATGATCATCATGCTCGTCGCCATGGTGTCGCCGCCGTTCGTCTCGTCGCTCGCCTATATCCAGCTCTACGGGCGGCGCGGGTGGATCACCTATCGCCTGCTGCACCTGAGCCTGAACCCCTACAATCGCTGGGGCGTCATCCTGATGCAGTCGATCTCGTTCGTGCCGCTCAACGCAATGTTTCTCTCCGGCATCCTCGAAAAGCTGGACGAGGGCAGCCTTCGCTCGGCGCGCGACCTCGGCGCATCGGGCGGTGCCATCCTGCGCGATATTGTCCTGCCGCTCATTCGGCCCGCGACACTCGTGTGCCTGCTGCTCTCGTTCGTCCGCTCGCTCGCGGACTTCGGCACGCCCATCATCATCGGCGGGCGCTTCAGCACGCTGGCCGCGGACATCTATTTGCAAGTCGTTGGATACTCGGACCTTGAAAAGTCCTCGGCAATGAACATGTTCCTGCTCATCCCGTCGATCATCTTTTTCTTCATCTATCGTGCGCTGATGCGCCGCTCGGACAGGCTGACCGACGCCAGCCGCACTGCTCAGACAGAGCTTGGCCTTTCGCTGCCGCATTGCGGCGCGATGGGCTGGGGCATGATCGCGCTGAGCACCGTCTTCTTCGTGATGATCGTGCTGCAATACGGCTGCGTGTTACTCTCGGGCTTTTTGAAGAGCACGAAAGGTGTCTACTCCTTCACGCTGCAATACTGGGATCAGCTCTGGCGCATCGGCTCGTCGACGATGCTGCGAAGCGTTGAATACGCGCTCATCGTCTCCATCGCCGGCACGGTTTTTGCGATGCTCTTCGCCTACTACATGGACCGCCGACGCATCATCGGCCGCAGCCTTTTCGACTGCCTGGCGACGCTGCCCTATATGCTGCCGGGCACGTGCTTCGGCATCGGCTACATTCTCGCGTTCAACCACGCGCCGCTCAAGCTGACGGGCACGGCCCTTATCGTGCTGGCCAACATGCTCTTCAAGCAGCTGCCGACCTCCACGAAGATCTGCACCGCGTCGCTCGCGCTCCTACCCGAAGTGCAGGAGCGCTCGGCGCGCGACCTTGGCGCGGGACGGCTCGCCGTGCTGCGCGATGTGGTCTTTCCCGCACTGCGGCCCGCGTTTTTGAGCTGCTTTGTCTATAACTTCACAAGCAGCATGACGACGGCGGGCTCCATCATCTTTCTCATCGACGCCAAGCGCCAGCTGGCCGTTTTCAAGCTCTTTGACGCGGTGTATCAGGGCGATTACGCCCTCGCCTCGCTGATTGCGAGCGTCATCACCGTCATCGTCCTTCTTGTCGAAGGCCTCGCCTTCCTCATCACCCGGAAAGGAGAAAATCGCCGTGTATCTCGAACTTGACCGCTTGAGCAAGCAGTTTGACGGCAAATACGCCGTGCATGACCTCTCCCTCGGCCTGGAAGAGGGCGGACTTTTGTGCATCCTCGGCTCGTCGGGCTGCGGCAAAACGACCACGCTCAACATGATCGGCGGCTTCCTCTCGCCTGACAGCGGCAGGGTGCTGCTCGACGGGCAGGACATCACCGCGCTCCCGCCCGAGCGGCGGCCGGTTTCGACCGTTTTCCAGTCCTACGGTCTGTTCCCGCACATGAGCGTGCTGCAAAACGTGACCTACGGGCTCAAATTCCGCGGCTATTCCCGCGCGGAGGCAAAGGAAAAGGGCCGCCGGTACCTGAGTCTCGTCGGCCTTGCCGAGCGCGAGAACGCGCGCATCGGCGAGCTCTCGGGCGGCCAGCAGCAGCGCGTGGCACTCGCCCGCGCGCTCATCGTCGAGCCAAAGCTCTGCCTGCTTGACGAGCCGCTCTCGAACCTCGACGCGGCGCTGCGCGTGCGGATGCGCGGGGAGCTCAAGCGCTTGCAGCGCGAGCTCGGCACCACGATGGTCTTCGTCACACACGATCAGGAGGAGGCGCTCATTCTGGCTGACTCCATCGCCGTGATGAGCGAGGGCGAGCTCTTGCAGCTCAGCTCGGCAGAGGAGGTCTTCCGCCATCCTGCAAACGACTATATCGCGTCATTTCTGGGTCTCAACGACATTGTGTGGAAGGATGACGGCAGCGTGCTGAAGGTCATCCGCCACGGAGAAAAGGAGCAAACTTACCATGCTTGTTGATATGCACCTGCACGAATGCACCTACTCGACCGACAGCTTTCTCCACCTGGAGGAGATCGTCTCTATCGCCAGGCAAAAGGGGCTGGACGCGATCTGCATCACGGACCACGACAGCATGGGCCTGCGCGAGCGCGCGGAGGCCTATTCCCGCGAGATCGGCTATTCCATCTTCGTCGGCGTGGAATTTTTCTCGCTCTGGGGCGATATCACCGCCTGGGGGATCGACGGCATCCCCGACCAGCGCGTCAGCGCACAGGACTTTATCGACCTGGTGCGCGAAAAGGACGGTTTCTGCGTCTCCTGCCACCCCTTTCGCAGCAACAATCGCGGGCTGCGCGAGCACCTGCGCGATGTGCACGGTCTTGACGGCGTGGAGGTCCTCAACGGCAGCACGCCGCTTGAGGAGAACCGGACGGCACTGCGCTTCTGCCGCGAGTTGGGGCTCAAGGCCATCGGCGCGAGCGACGCGCACGTGCCGGAGCAGGTGGGAAAATACGTGACATGGCTGCCCGAAACGGTCACAACGCTGCCCGATTTTGTCACCGCACTGCACACGCTGGAAACGCGTCCCGCCATCTGGACAGGCAGCGGATATGATGTCGTCACCGAGTTTTGAGATGAATTTCCAGCGGGTTGGGGCATCATACTCCGGCCCCTTTTTTACATTCCGCTGTGTCATATCCGATATTCATGCAGGAAAGCTGTAGTAATATTTCACAAGAACCCATTCTTCCGTGTAAAAAGATTCTCAAAATTTGGAGAAGTGGAAAATTAGGGATTGACATTTTCCCAGCATGGGAGTATGGTAACGCCAACAATTTCAAACGCCCGATCGCGAGGTCGGGAAGATAGAGGCGCGGCTGACAAAAGTAGCGCGTTCGCACCGGCACAGGAAGCCGGAGCGCGCGAAAGGGGATGCCGCCGAAGTGGAAACGGTTCCTGTGCCGTTTGCCGCTGGTTCGTCGGAGAACATCCGCCGGACTGTCACGTATGTGGAGCGCTATCGAGGTCGGCAAGCTGTTTATCCCCCCCAAGGTGATGACCGGTTTGCCGGATTGCAGTACAGTTGCAGCCGTAAATGCTTCACAAAGCATTTACGGCTTTGTTTATTGTCTGCATCGGGAGTGCGCTGAAGGCGTAGAAAGCAGGACTCCCCTGTTTTTGAAAAAATCAAACTCATCACAAGAAAGGAAACCACCACCATGAAGCTCAGAACCTTTACCGCCCTCCTGCTGGCGGCCATCATGCTCTTCGCGCTCACCGCCTGCGGCAGTCAGGCCGCCGACGATTCCAGCAGCGATCAGCAGCAGGAGCAGCAGGACACCACCACGAACGAAAGCAACGAATTCCGCGTCGGCATGGAGTGCGCTTACGCCCCCAACAACTGGCAGGAAAGCGAAGCGACGGACTCGAACGTCCCCGTTGAAAATGTCGCCGGCGCGTATGCCGAGGGTTACGACGTGCAGATCGCCAAGGCCATCGCAGAGGGCCTCGGCAAGGAGCTCGTCATTGTCAAGCTCAGCTGGGACGGCCTGATCGACGCGCTCAATCAGGGCCAGATCGACGCCATCATCGCCGGTATGATGGACACCGCCGAGCGCCGCGAATCCATCAACTTCTCCGAGCCCTACCGTGAGACCACCTACGGCCTGATGGTGCTCGCCGATTCCCCGTACTTAAATGCCACCTCCATTCAGGACTTCTCCGGCGCGGCCGTCCTCGGCCAGCAGGGCACGGCGCTTGACGATGTCATCGAGCAGATTGAAGGCGTCGACCACCTGAGCCCCGTCGGCAGCGTGCCCGACATGATCTCCCGCCTGCAGCAGGGCACCTGCGACGCCATCGTCATCAACGAGGAGAGCGCCCCCGGCTACCTCGCCTCGAATCCCGATTTCCGTCTCATCACCTTCAGCGAGGGCAACGGCTTCACGCTGCCCGCCAAGGGCTCCTGCGTGGGCCTGCGCAAGTCCGACACCGAGCTGCTCGCGCAGATCAACGAGATCCTTGCCACCATCGACAGCGACGCGCGCACCGAGATGTGGAACACCGCCGTCGCCAACCAGCCGAAGTAACCGGCGGCTTCACGCCGCATAAGGAGGAAGCACCATGAGAGGAACCCCTGCGTCCCGCGGTCAGAGCTTCATCGCACGGGACCACTGTTATGTTTATCTGGGCGGCAGCATCATCGCCCTCGTCGGCCTGAGCCTGTGGTATTCCGCGCCCAGTCCGTACAGCTTTCTGCCCGCCGGCTCCGTGCCCGGCACGGCGCTCGCCGCGGTCTGCTATTTCTTTTTGGTCGTCAGCACGCTGGCGCTGCTCGTGAAATGGACGCACTGGAGCAGCTACGGCGAAACCATTCTCAAGCGCCCG
>ENA-UOOC01002403-UOOC01002403.1-human-gut-metagenome-genome-assembly--contig:-C48old-NODE-2403-length-14094-cov-25.013462_pt1 | contig 14094 bp, 14 predicted proteins | sample MGYA00242469_ERZ724016 | MGnify/ENA metagenome assembly ERZ724016 | reverse complement strand
TATTTCAAGGTTTTTCCCGCATAGTCGGCGGGGTATGTGAGTGTTTTATCCTATCTTAATGACATTGCCTCTATGAGAGACAGTGAAATAAAACACTGTTTCCATAGGGGGAGATATTTATGTCTAAAAACATGGTTTCGTACGAGAAAAGGTAGAAATTGTAAGAGATTATCTGGACGGACGGGTGGGATATCCCACGCGCCCTTCCAGACAGTCCCTTGCAATTCTCTGGGGACTCTCGAAAAATGGTACCTTTTTTACAGAAAGTCTGGTTTTGATGCTTTGGTTCCCACCGGACGGTCTGACTGCGGTGTAAGCCGGAAGATTGATGAAGACCTGAAATTTATCTGAAGCATCATTATCCCCGGATGTCCGCAGCTGCGATATATAAACAGCTCCAGGATAACGGCAGCATCCGCTCCGGCCAGCTTTCAGAATCTACGGTATGCCGTTTTATCAACTAGCTCGTCTTACAGGAAACATAATGTAGATGCTGGAATATCATTTTGCCTTAAGTATACCAGCAAGCCCATTTGGGCACTCAATAGACATATGATTGTCTGGTTTAAGTCTCAATTCTGCGATCAGCCCAATTTGAGCAGCAAAGTTGTTTGGATGAATCGTATAACGACACATCCCATCGCCAATATCTTCCTCGTCAACCGTATACCCATCATCTGTATCATCTGAAAACCGCGTATCTCGTCGCACGACTGTTTCTAGATAGTTTTGCCCACTGACACCGCTTAGTCCGCGGTAACAGTCCGCTGTAACTGTGTCCATCGGCTTCCCGCAAAAATACCGACTTTCCTGGCTATCTGCCGGAATCCCACAGATTTGCGCCAGTACGTTTTCATAGTGCTCTTTCGCTAAGCGAATACCTGTTCCTCCAATTTGTTTTGAAGTACTATCTTCCAGATCCAGCGCAGAAAATCGAACACCGCAGCGCTGAAAAGACGCTCGGATAAAATCGGTCAGCGCACTGCGTGAGATGCTTCTTCGTGGATCATCTCGATCGGAGACGACTGGAAAATTGGAAAAGCCGCGTGTATAGTGCTCATGCAGCCAGTCATACCGTGCCCGTAAAATCTCCTGCGCAAACGGAAGCGGTGGACGCGAGTAATTATGCGTCGCGCCGGCGTTATCCGACTGCAGTTCCAAATACGCCTGATTATTCTTGCATTGAACATCACGCCAATACAGTTCGCGCATCTCGTCGATCCCCAGCCCTGCGCCAAGCGCGAGCACAACGGCACATACGCGACCATCTGCGATATGATCTTTCGCCAGCTTGAGCAGCGCGCACTCCGCTTCGCCGGATATGCCGTGCATTCGCGCAGCTCTGGCGCGTTCTGCACTGTAATTACGTGTGTGCTTTTGTGTTGGCATATATTCCAAGATTGGATTTGCACACGCGAAATCCCCACGGTCTTTACAAAAATCAAAAAAGCGTGCAGTACGGCGGAGTTCCGTGTTTGAAAACTGCTTGCTTAGATAGGTGACATCTTTTGCAGATATACAGGAAATAGGTTTGTCGCCCAAGGAAGCACATATCTTTTGCAAGCTATTTTGATTTCTGCGTCTGGTCTGCTCCTTCGTCGGCACTTCAGTGGCAAAAAATGCTTTTGATCTGGCGTAAAACAGCCCCAGTGCCGTGGCGTTTTGCCCTAACCCATGGTTTTCTAATATGCGTGCAAGCGTCGGCTGTGCCTCAGCACAGAGACGCTCTGCTTTTCCTGCAACTACTTCTTTTATTGCGGTGTTGGCACTTTGCGGAAAAACTACAACGTGCGTCATTGGATCAAGATCAACACCGGTAATTTCAACATCCAATTCCTTTGTCGCTTTTAACTCCCGTGGTCGTTTTTCTGTGCGGATGCGCGCTTTCTGATCCTCGGCTCGTTTCGCGATTAGCTCCCGGCGGCGTGCACCGTCAAATAGAAGGATTTTGCCGTCTAATGGCGAAATCAAGCTGACCCGACCGGTTACACGAGTGCAGCAGCTGCCAATGGTATGCACCTCGAAGCGGCCCTCAATGCCGCAAATCATAAATGTTCCAGCCAAGCTGCAATGCTGCTTTTGTTCGTTATAGCGACTTTTTATTTCTAAAAACTTTACGTTTTCCACTTCAATTTACCTCTGTTTCCCGCACGATTTGCTCCGCGCGCTGCAAGCAGGCATCATACCCACAATTCGGCGCACACGACTGCAAAACAGTGGTGCCGCGCTGTGCTGGCTTGGCGGGCAGCAGCCGAACGTGTTGAATTTGCAGCGCGCCGCGGGGCGCAGTAATCACGAGGTCTTGCCCCGGTTCTAACGCTTGAATATCCAAGTTAACAGTGCGGTCTTCCCCTGTGATAAACTGGTGTCGGATATTTTCCTCCAAAACAAGTGATGTGTTATTTGGGAGAATCAGTGGTTGAGCGGCCGGAGATTGCGAAAGCTGTGGGATTAAAACGCATCGGTCGATGATAGCTGCGATTCGCTGTTGCTGCTCTGGTGTGGTATAGTCGCGCTTTGCGTTATCACGCCGCGCATGACCAAGCAGTTTGTCAATCATATCCATCGGCATGCCGCAGCAATTGGCCATCCGCGTTGACCAATCGCGTCTCAAAATATAAGCCGAAACGTCAGTGCTGTCTGTCTGTATAGCTTCTGCGGTACTTTCCGTAATGATTTGCGAGTTACACCCCGCAAGCAGAAGCAGCCTCTTTACACACGCAGAGAGCTCTGAGTCATTTGTTGTTCCAAGCGGCATATTTTCGATTTCTTGCGCCGTGTATCCCTGCGCTTGCAGTTGCTGGATACGAAGCCGAATGAATTGTACCATTTCACTGCCCAGAATAATGGTGCGATAGCCAGCCTGCGTTTTTGGATATGGTTCATAAATGCCGCCGCGGATTTTACCGGCGACAAAATAGCTGCCATATTTGTCATCATCTGCAAGTGCGATGTCACCGATCTTTGGTGCAGCAGCTTCGCCGGTCCGCAATCCGACATATAGCATCAGAGCCGCATTATATGCCCGCGCGTCGCCCTGATTGGCAAGGAGCCACAACATGTTTGCAAAAACCACTCGCGTGTCGGCTGGCAGCTCCTTCGGCTGCTCCACTTTTGATACTTTTACACGTTCGTACACGGGAAAGTGCACATCCGGCAGGCCGGATTGTGGATACTGTGTCCTTGCCAATTCATAAAGCCGTCTGCACCGATCCAGCTTGGCAATGACCTGCTGTCGCGCGGCGGCAATATCTTTTTCGGCGGCGCGTCCATCCGCAGCTGTTTTTCCTCGCCTAGACTTACTGGCTCGTTCGATCAAATCATCTGCTATCTTTTTAAGATCCTCATTGCAAAGATCTTCGCCAAAGCGATCCATACGTGGAGCAATGCTGTCTCTCAAGTAGCTGAGAGTCCCGTCATAAGTCGATTGCGCCCATCCTAGATCGGTGGGATCAAACTGCACAACTTGAAAAAAGTTTGAAACTCTGCCGCGCTGCATTTTGCAATGTGGTTTTTTCGCATTTTCCTGTGTTTCCCACTTGTACCACACGGCATGAGCCATAGTGTCAATTGCAGAGGAAAGCAGCTTTTCGCTTGTGATTGTTCTTGTGATGTCACGTGCGCCCGAAATGGGGCGACAGTCTGCACCGCGCAGCACGCCGCGCAGGTGAATTTGGTTTTCTTGCGCTTGAAAATAGATTTTAATTAGGTGTTGGTGATCTGGTGCGTCAAAAACGCCGTTGGCGCGCCTTTCTGTCCGCAAAGCAGACAGGATAGCTTGAATTGCTGTTGATTTGGGCATTTCTCTGTCCCTCCATCGCTGTCGATGGGATCGCGCAAGTAAATGCAGCATTGCACTGCGATTGAATTTGCATAAAAAATAGCCTTCTGCCAGACGGCAAAAAGCTTCGGAATCAATTATTTTTCAGAAACGAGCGCAGCGATCCCTTAAGCGGCGAGAAGAGACGAGCCTTTTCGGTGGAAAATGGATACCTTTCAAAAGACAACAGAAACTAATATTATTATGATACGCGGATCAGATATCCGTGTCAAGATTCCAGACTGCACAGCTTGCTACAGAACAAGTTGATATAATTTGACGTGTGGCGGACTCCGATACACGCCGCAAAAGCCAAATTACGCTGAGCGGCTTGCGATGAGGTATCGTCAGCGCTGTGCTTGATCCAATGTCCAGCGTTATCTTTGCAGTGTTGCACCAGCCGCAAAGCTCTGCGGTAGATACTTTCGTCATCCACTCCTAGGAGGATCATTGTTGAAGCGCAGCTGCTGGATACACCGTCATCCGGGAATATTTCCAGAATCCCAACGTTGTTGCCATGACAAATGGAAATCGCCAGAAAAGCTGTATACGACGCTATATCAGACTGACGGATTTCCATAAGACTAATAAAGCTGTTGTAGCATCGGCTGTGCCAAACAGCGCATTGAGGAGTGCTGATAATCTTTTTTATATACGCATTTTGCAACGCATCACAAATCTGCTGAAAGCGTGTCGGTAAAACAGAGAAATCAATATACCCATCGCTCACGATCTCTACGGGGAGAAGATTGTCAGCGCCATTTTTAGAGGCAGAATTCGTACTGAACGCTGCTGCTTTTGAAGATGCTTTTGCCGGTTCCCTCTCAATAATTCGCAGTTGTTTTTCTTCTTTTGACAGACTCCAATGCTCAATTTTAGGCGGTTTTCGGAACAGATTATCTGCCTCCATTTTACGTATTTGCGCTTCTTTCGCAGCCTGCGGCGTACCAGTTCCGCTATCTAACCATAACTGCTGATTCGATTTCCTGCATTGGATAGACGATTTATCCATATATGCTGGATCTTGCGCAGAAGTTGCGTGTTCTCGATGATCCTCAATTATAATACTGCTTGGCGCGGGAATATCACGAATGCGCAGATGCAGCACAAAGCGGTAGGTTCCAACCGTCACATACTCGATTTCGTAGCATGCATATGGCAACTGTGGCAGTTGGCAGGATAATGGGCGTGAAAATGGCCTACAAGTGTCTGGCCGCGACTCCAGTAATGCAAAACACTTTGTGAATTGATACTTAAGTGCACAATATAGCCATGCACTGTTCTCCGTTCTTGACAGGCAAAATGGTGTATCTGCCGCCAACTCAATCCAGTACCGGTCAAACGGGAGGATGGCAGTACGGTTAATGTAACGCTCAATATTTGTGGCTGAAAGTATTAATCTAAGCAATGCGCTGCTGCAGCTTGCAGTAAGTGCTGAAAAAATAACACTGTCCGGGATTTTATAGATTTCGCGACCAACTTGTATGTCATGAAAATGCTGATTGTATAATTCTGGCTTGCGGAAAAATGATAATTCATACGGAGCTGGGCGGGGCGATTGAGCTTCACTGACGTGAACCTTGTTGCAGTTTACGACGGTGTGTTGCACTGTTTTCCCTGCAAAGCCTTTTGATACGTTTGAACCTGTATTTAGCAGATCCTTATAGTAATGGCCGATATGCAGCAAACCGAGCTGCGTCAGCGGCACGGCTGCAATTTCTGGTTTCGGATGCATATCGTTCGGATCGACAAAGCAGGCGGCAATACGATTGTGTTGATCGACGAGCCCGAGCGCATAAAGCTGTTTTGGCAACTCAAATTGGATAATTTCTTCCATTGACGTTTTCACTTCCTATTTGCAAAATAATGTCTAATTACTATGATGCACACAAAAAAGAAAAAGTCAAGGATTCGAAATCTATGCTGCTATCCTTTGACTAAGATTACAGGTGAGCGCTTGATGTAATGCATGGAATGTCGTTTTCAGTAGTTTTGTGACTTGACCATTCGCAGAGCCACTGTCAATGCACTACGCCGAGGCTACTATCCGGGCGTGTTGCAGGAGAATTGCATAAATAATCAGATTGTACAATCAAGGCAAAGAAAAACGTATGGCAAGTTACGAAATTTTTTGCCCTATTTTGGTAGATGTTTTTAGACAATTTTGCGCACTGTGCATAAAAGCCAAAACACAGAATTATACAACCATACAAATTTTCAAAAATATTTGAAAAAACAAGAAAATACGGAGAAAAGTTTGAAAGACGGCTTGAAATGATTGGGAGAAAACTATTAAAAATTTCTCATTCAGGTTGCATTCCGGGTGAAACGCTAATTTTCTATTTTGCGGAAAACTATATGGCTTGGAATATAAAGAAAATCGGCTGAAATCGTATGATTTCAACCGATTTTTGATGTGTTTTCACTACACTATAGATGAACAAGTATCATGACGTGATGTCAGCTCATGTCGGAGAGATTCGAGTTCGATTCGTCTATTAGCCGCGACAAATGCGATGTTGAATTCCAATTCGCTGCAAAGTGCCCAAATATTCATTTCCTCAATCACATTTGGATCTGAAACGACGGCGGTCATCCCGGCGCACGCCATTTCCCGTGGCATCAATAGTATGGCGCCTTTCGGACAAACCGGCGCAACCATATGGGAAGCACCTTGTAGCGTTACAAGATAAAAGCAGTTTCGTGGAACAACAAGCATTCTTTCTGTCTTATTCACCAAAACCGATACATCCATCTTTTCCAGGTCGCTTTCAATCGGCCCATATGAGCGCAGCCCAAAACACGCCAGCATGTCATGATTACTTTGCTCCGTGCAGGTACTCGCAGTAACAGAGTGTTTGTTCATTTCATCCTCCGCCATTTTGCTTCGGATAAACGCAGCCTTGATATAACGCTTGCATGCATCTGCGTCATCAGCAGAAATCTGCAAGCACGGTATTTCGCCTGTACAGTATTTTTGAATTCTATGGGTTATGATCGATAATGGGTTTTCAATGTTCTCCGCCAAAAACCTTTCGCCTGTTTCAGAATAGTATCCCTTGCAAGTTCCGAGCTTTTTGGAGGACTTGCGCAGAATATCGCCTGTCTGCACATCCAAATACCAGACTTTCTTCTCCGGATCTGTTTCATCCCGAAAATTCCGTAAAACGCAGTTGGGAAGCTGTACATGTGAATTGATATTCATTTCAAGCCCTCACATGCAGTCAAAAGTGCTTGTAAAACACATTTAGATTTTCGATACATAGTATTTCTCTTATTCACACGCTAAAGCGTCCTTTAGGGAACCGATTCTCTCACTACATATTTCTCTGAACAGTAGCCCGCAGGTCAGCGCGTCGCTTTCTGCGTTATGCAGTGCTGGCGTAAATTTGAAGGTGTTTCGGCATACATTTTCAAGTGAGTAGCTTTCCAGCCGCCAGATCCGCTTGGACAACTCCAGCGTGTCATAAAGGGGACGCTTCTTTGCAATATTTTCGCCACCGTTGGCAGCCAAGAACTTATACTCGAACTGGAGATTATGCGCAACGATCGGCGCTCTCTCGCCGATGAAGGCCTCCACGGATTGCATGATCTGCTCAATATACGGCGCGTCCACGACCATATCCTCTGTGATGTGGTTGATCGCCGCTGCTTCCAGTTTCAGCCCTTTTCGTGGTTTCACATAGCTGGATAGGATTTCGACCGGCTGGAAATGGTGGAACTTGATAATGGCGATTTGGATGATTTCGTTTTTTACTTCACTCAAGCCGGTCGTTTCCAAATCAATCGCATAGAAGTCGTTGAATTTGGCAAGCGGAGTTCTGCTTGTGACATTATTTGTATTTTGATATTCATAATCCAGCTTCTTTGACAACGGCTCCGCATCTGGATCGACAGTCAATTCATAGGTTTGAAGAGATGGTATCAGTTCTTCAAACCATTTCTGGGCTTCCCAAAACTCTTGCAGCATTTTCTGCTTTCCTTGAATCCGCTCCACGAGCGCCTTAGTCAGCCCATCCGGAATACTGCCATCGCTGCCTTCTGCCTGAATCGTCCTCCATGTTCCAAACTGCGGCAGACGAAAGTCCTTTGAATATTCGTCGTACTTTGCTCTATTTTGAAGCAGTGCCACAAAGTCCTTATTACAGAGCGCCTCCATCCATTGTTCTAGGAAGCACTTGCAGCGATTCATTTTTTCTTCAATCTGTGACAGCGTCCCGAAACAGCCGTTGTCTACGATTTGAGTGTACTGATCCGCAAGCTGCTGATAAAGCTGCTGCGCTTCCGGTGAAAATGAAACGCTCTGCGCATTGGCTTGCTGTGTTTTTGTCGTTGGCTGAATTTCACTGGTTTTGAAGGACACAGCACTTGTCTCAGGAGTGTTCCGCTTGAGCTTACCCGCCGCATAAAGAATCATCATGACGATCCCAGCCACGCCTGCAAGTACGGAAAGTGGTAAACTGTACTCAGAAAGTCCGATGCCAAGGAACAGCAATAAGAAACCAATGACGAGATTTTTCTTCGACCGCATCGTACAACCCCTCTTTTTCTTTTCGCCACGCAACGCAGTGGTGACTCGAATTGTGCTTGATCGGCTCCGTCCTCGCTTGTGTTTGTAATATTATAGCATATTTCGTCAGGCTCGTCGATAGGCTTTTCCGCAAATGCGTCGTTCAAAATGATCTCCAAAAGTTTCTTTTTCGATAGTCTTTCAGCTGCAGCCCTTTGCAGACAGGATATCCGCTGTACGCTTGTCAGTTCCGCTTCCATGATGACCACATTCAGCGTCCAGCCGATTTTCATCGCCAGCCGTAGGAGCGTTTGGTCATTTTCATAAGTCCGGTAAAAATCTCGCATCCGGCGCACATTGCGCGGGGAAAAGCCTGCGTGGTCAGGGAAATTCGCCTGAAAAAATTCTGCGGCTGCGACCGCCGCGCCTTTCTCCGGACGCTGGTGGATGACCTTGCCGATGGCATGGATTTCGTTCATCTGCGGAAGATTCTGCGTGAGAATTGCCGTCAATTCCCGGTACATCATGCCGTAATCCACAGGTTTTCTGACGTTCATAGCCTCTCCTTTCCGTGCTGGCGCGCATTGGATATTCTGTTGTTTCACCGAATAAATACTGTTTTGCGTGCTTCAACTCGGCTTTTTCACAAGATTTGAACGGTGGGAATGAAGTGTGCTTCGTGGAAGCGTGCTTCATTTCGACATAAAATCTCCATAGTCGATCTATTATAAACTATGGAGGTCTTCAGAATGAAACCATACCCGGCGCTGCTCGCAGAGCTTCTTTCCGCGGAACTTTCTTCCCTGCGGCAGAAGATGGCGCTGACGCAGGAAGCGATGGCAGAGCAGCTTCGTATCTCCAGCCGTGCGTACAGTGATTTGGAGCGAGGGAGATACGCGGCTTCCGCACCGACCCTGATGTTTCTCTTTTCCATGCTGGATGCGGAGGCGCAGGGCGCGTTGATCCGGCAGTTTATGCAACGTGCTCAAGCGCTGGAGGGGACAGATGCGGCATGAATTCTGTAACAGATATCGTCGAAGTATATGATCTGTTGTACCGTCTTGGTTTCTCCGCAACCAACACCGCATTTTTTCACCTTTCCTACTCGGTCTATCTCGCCTCGCTCAATCCACATTGGTTAGTGAAGCCATCGCAGCGGCTATATCCTGAAGTAGCAGACCAATACAACACCAATCCGCTTCAGGTTGTCCGAAACATTGACGGGTTTGCCTGCGCCTCCTGGCATAAAAACGCGGCGCTTCTGCGCAGTCTTACCTGCTGCCCGCTGATGGCAGCTCCGACAGCTGCACAGTTTTTGCGGATACTAGTGCATTATGTCCGGAAAAGGTCTGTATAGCGTATGCTGTTGCGGAATGTACACCACTTTCAACTGCTTTTTATCTTTAGCTGCAGGCACACATCGTATATTTCGTCGTTTTGCGAATAGCCTGCTACAATATTTTGTGGTATGATTGCCCCGTTCGTTTGATTCTTGCAAAGGGGGAGCAATCATGCAGTACACCGATAATGAAGCCGCCCTGATCGGCGGCCTGATCTCAACCTATTTCTTTCAGCCTGCCGTGTCCGCACCTCTAAAGGACGCTTACCGCCGCGTCTTGGAGCATCTGCATCAGAATGCGCTCACTTCCTCTGACCTTCAGCAGATCAGAAAGGCTGTGAATTTCCTGATGCCCATGTGTCAGGCCAACCGGCAGACCCAGCGGGAGCTTATGGGTGTCAACGCAAGGACAACGGCGCTGCTGAATACATCGCGCTGGTAATCCTAATTATTTACAGGTTAAAGAAAAGCACGGTGCTGTGACCGTGCTTTTCTTTAACCCGCAGATTTTATAAATCGGCATCCTTGCCTTTCTGCTGCTGCAGATAAAAAATTGCTTTCTGCGTCTCAATCTCTGCACGAAGTTCTTCCTCCGTCGGCAGATAGAGTTTGTATTTTGTCGCAAATAACTGCTCATTGCCATTCAGGATGGAATACCTTGCAATGTCTGCATCAGTATCCGAACAGAGTACAATGCCAATCGTTGGATTATCGCCCTCGCTGCGTTTCAGCTCATCATACATACGAATGTACATGTCCATCTGACCAACGTCCTGATGCGTGATCTTTTCGGTTTTCAGGTCAATCAGGACAAAGCATTTCAGAATGTAATTGTAGAAGACCAGATCGATGTAATAATCCTGTTTCTCGGTGCGAATGTGCTGCTGCCGTGCAACGAAAGCGTAACCCTTACCAAGTTCCATCAAGAATTTCTGTAAGTTAGAGATAATGCTGGTTTCCAAATCTGTTTCCGTAAAGGTCGCATCACCAGACAATCCAAGAAATTCAGCCACAACAGGGTTCTTAATGAATTCCAACTTCCGTTCCGCATATGCGGACGTTTTAGCCTTCATTTCGGATTCTACAAGTTCCGGTTTTTGTGTTTGCAGCATTCTGTAGTAATACTGAGACGAGATATTTCGCTGCAATGTCCGCACACTCCACATCTGCTCATCCGCCTCTTTCGCGTACCATTCACGAGCAGTGCTGTCCGGGACCTGCAGCAGCACTGCATAATGCGACCACGTCAGACTCGGCTGAGATTTTCCAGACGGTGTCTGGAAAATCTGCGGATAGGTTTTGTAAAACGAATAAAAGCTGTAAAGATTCGTTTTCGTAAAGCCTTTTCCGTATTCTTTTGATAGTTCTTTTGACAGTCTTGCAATCACGCTTGCGCCATACTCTGCACGGCTTTCCCCGCTCAGTTCTTCCTCTGAGATACGATAACCGATCAACCAGTTGTGGCGAATGCTTCGCGTCTTATCCTTGCACGCGACGGAAATTTCTCCGGCTCGGACAGCCTCCACCGTAAAATATTGCAGCTCGGATACGCGGATTCCCGTGGCGCAGAGCGTTTGCAGCAGCAGCCACAGCCGCTGATCTTTCCTGGCAGCGTGCAAAAGCCGCAGGTATTCTGCCTTGCTCAGTTCCCGGTTTGCAGCCAGAGATGTTTTCTTCTGCACGCGGTACAGCTTAACCTTGCAGTCCGCCCTGCCGCAGAAAACGAGGAAGCTGTTGAGCGAGGCGAGCATGGAGTTGACCGATAAAATCGTGTAACCTCTGGTCGGAAGATCACGCTTATATGCAATTGTCAGATCTTTCGTGAGCGCTTGTGATCCGGCGTATTTTGAAAATGTACGGACATCTCGGATGTATTTTTCGATGGTGGCGCTGCTCTTTTCTTCTTCGTACAGCTGCTGTGCATACTGCGCAAGCAGCTCGGTGGTGATATAAGTCTCATTCATATTGTTCTCTCTTTCTGTGTCCCTGCACCCGGACGCAGACTTATTATACCGTTCTTTCTGCAAAGTGCATGACCAGCTTTGGAGGACTTCTTCAAAAACTCTCTCCTATTCGCGGCTTTCTGCTGAACATTTTTCCGGATGTCTTGTGTTTCTTCGGATCTTCGTATATCATGGTCCATATTGAGTATGATCTCCGGCAGGACAAGCACCTGACGGATACCCCTCTGCATTTTAGCATCCGCAAAAAGGAAGTGAACGCTATGACCTGCGACGAGGTTTTTTACCGCCAATATCTGAGCGGCGATGACGCGGGGCTGGAGGCCCTGATGAAAAAATACGGCGATCCCCTGACCCTGTATATTGACGGCTATCTGCACGACGTTCACGAGGCGGAGGAGCTGATGCTGGACGTTTTCGCCTATCTGTTCACGAAAAAGCCCCGCATCCGGGACGGCGGCTTCAAGGCGTATCTCTATAAGGCGGCGCGGCACATGGCGCTGCGCCATAAGAGCAAACGAAAGCCGCTGTTCAGCCTCGATGCGCTGACCGGCGAGCCGGATGGACGGCTGCTGGCGGAGGAGGTCATCCGGACGGAGGAGCGAAACCGCATTCTGCATTTCTGCATGAGCGAAATGAACCCGGACTATCGGGAAGTCCTGTATCTCACCTATTTTGAGGATATGAGCTACGCGCAGGCGGCGGAGGTCACGGGAAAAACGGTAAAACAGATCACCAACATGGTGTATCGCGGAAAAGAGAGCCTGCGAAGGCTCTTGGAACGGGAGGGAATCACAAATGCGGAGTCATGAGGAGCGTGTCGCGGAGACGAAGCGGCGCATCGCCGCAAGGCAGCGGGGGAAACGGCGGCGGCGCAATACGGTCACCATGGCTTCCGCTGTGGCGGCGTGCCTTGCGCTGCTCATCGGTGCGTCCCTCGCCATGCCCGGCATTGCTGCAAACATCCAGACCGGTGATTATTCCGGCTTTGAGACGGCGGCCAGCATCTTTCACGGCGGCGCGGCTTTGGGATACATCGTCATCGGACTTTTGGCGTTTTTACTCGGCGTGTGCGTGACCGTTCTGTGCTTCCGCATCCGGCAGCTCAGCCGCGAGAACGCGCAGGACAAGGAAAGTGAGGATGCGCATGGAGCTGATTGAGAACCTGCTGCAACTGCTGGTCACGTTCGTCGGCGCGCTGCTTTCGGGCATATCCTACCGAAAAAGCGGTAGACAGGCATATTTCCTGCTGCTGTGCTTCTACGGCTGCTTTGCCCTCGGCGCGCTCTACTGGACGCTGTATCTGCTGCTGTTCGATACCACGCCGCGCGTCTTTTATGTGTCGGAGTTCGGCTGGGTGGCCAGCCTCATCTTCCTGCGCATTTTGCAGGCCACGCTGGCCGGAACAGACGAGCGCAGCTTCCGCTGCCGCAGGGCGTGGCTCGCGCCTGCGTTCGGTGTGCCGCTGCTGGCGTTCTACTGTGCTTTCGGGGACATTCTCTCCAACCTGATCTGGTGCGGCATGATGATTTGGCTCTCCTTCTGCGCCATTCGTGGGCTTGTCTATGCGAAAACGCAGACGGGCGCGGCGCGGAATATGCGGTGGTTTCACATCGGCGTGCTGTGCTTTGCGTTCGCGGAGTATCTGCTCTGGACGGTGGGCTGCTTCTGGCCGGAAACCTCACCGGCAAGCCCCACCTTCTGGTGTGATATGCTGCTGACGCTTGCGATTCTGGGGCTGCTGCCCGCCACGAGAAAGGCGGTGGACGCATGACCTACATCGAAAACATCTTCATCTGCATGGTATCTCCCCTGCTGGTGGCCGCTCTGTGCATGGGCAGGCGGCAGCTCCGCTTCTTCCTGTTCTGCATTGCCGGAATGGGGGTGTGCCTGCTCTCGGCCTATATCAACACCTTCCTCGCGGCGGTGTGTCAGGCGGACGCCCTTGCCGCCACGGCGGAGATCGCGCCGGTGGTGGAGGAAATGATGAAGCTGCTGCCGCTGGTGTTCTATCTTCTGGTGTTCGAGCCGGAGGGGGATAAAATCAAGGCTGCGGCAATAACGGTCGCCCTCGCCTTCGCCACCTTTGAAAACGTCTGCTATCTGATTCAAAACGGCGCGGACCGCTTCTCCTTCATCTTCTTCCGGGGCTTCGGCACGGGAGCCATGCACGTCCTCTGCGGCTTGATCGTAGGCGGCGGGCTTGCATACACATGGCAGCGGACGTGGCTGAAGATTGCCGGCACCTGTGGGCTGCTGGGCGCGGCCATCACCCTCCACGCCATCTACAATCTGCTCATCGCCTACGGCGGCGCGGCGCAGTATGTCGCCTACGCCCTGCCGGTGCTGCTGGTGGCGGTAGGAAGGCTATCCGTTTTCCGATTATCACGGAAGCAATAACCGAATATCCACTCCCTGAGAGCTGCTTTTTGGCGGCTCTCAAATTTTTTTGAAAAATTTTGCG